>WNFD01000153.1_pt1 | contig 62922 bp, 80 predicted proteins | sample 5400491 | NCBI WGS metagenome assembly WNFD01 (sample SAMN13153343, study PRJNA577476) | soil metagenome | isolation source: 120 cm saprolite under Douglas fir tree site 2 hole 2 replicate 2 | place: USA:California | collected 2015-04-18 | reverse complement strand
CGGAGGCGGCGAGCAGCGTTCCGGGCCGACCGGCCGGGAACGTCCAGGTTCCGGCGCCGAGGTTGACGGCCACCACGACAGGTCCCCGGCGGACGACCAGCCAGCCCGCGTCTTCATCGCATTCGGTCTCGACGCGGTCGAGGCGGGGGTCGGTGAGCGCCGGGAGGTGGCGGCGCAGGGCGATCAGCCGGCGGTGCCAGGCCAGGAGACCGGCGTGGTGATCCTTTCCTGGCTCGGCCCAGTCGAGCCTGGAACGCTCGAATGTCGCCGGGTGCTGGGGATCGGGCACGTCATCCGGGTCCCAGCCGAAGGCTGAGAACTCGTCACGCCGCCCCTCGCTGACGGCCCGGCCGAGCTCAGGATCCTCGTGGTCGGTGAAGTACTGGAACGGAGTGGCGGCTCCCCACTCCTCACCCTGGAAGAGCATGGGAACGAACGGGGAGGTGAGCAGCAAGGCGGCGGCCACCCGCAGCCGGCCCTGGCTCAGCAGGGCGCTGGTGCGTTCACCGGCGGCGCGGTTGCCGATCTGGTCGTGGTTCTGGGCGCACACCACGAACTGGCCGCCGGCCAGCCCTGTCACCGGGCGCCCGTGGACCCGCCGGCGGTGCGGGGAGTAGGTGCCGTCGTACACCCACGCCTGCCGTAGCGCCTTGGCCAGCAGGGTCAGGGGCCCGAAATCCTGGTAGTAGCCACTCGCTTCGCCGGTCAGCGTGGCATGCAGGGCATGATGCCACTCGTCGGCCCAGGAGGCATCGAGGCCATAGCCGCCCGCCTCGCGGCCGCGGACGAAGCGGGGGTCGTTGAGGTCGCTCTCGGCGATGAGGAACAGCGGCCGGCGCACGTGGGCAGCGAGCGCGTCCACCTCGGCGGCGAGCGCTTCGAGAATGTGGGTGGCCGATTCATCGACGATCGCATGGACGGCGTCGAGCCGGAGCCCGTCGCAGTGGTAGTCACGCAGCCAGCTGAGGGCGTTGTCGATGACGAAGCGCCGGACCTCGTCGCTGCCCGGCCCGTCGAAGTTGACGGCGTCGCCCCAGGTGGTGCGATGGCGCGACGAGAAATAGGGGCCGAACTCCGGCAGGTAGTTCCCGGCCGGCCCGAGATGGTTATAGACGACGTCCATCACCACGCCAAGCCCGTGGGCGTGGGCGGCACCGACGAGCCGCTTGAGCCCCTCCGGGCCGCCGTAGCCGTGATGGGGGGCGAACAGGTCGGCACCGTCGTAGCCCCAGCCCCTCCGGCCAGGGAATTCGGCCACCGGAAGCAGCTCGATGGCGTCGACGCCGAGGCTGGCGAGGTGCCCGAGATGCTCGATCGCCCCGTCGAACGTGCCCTCGGCCGAGAAGGTGCCGACGTGGCACTCGTACAGGACCGATCCCGGCAGCGGCACACCCCTCCAGCCGCCGTCGCACCAGCCGAAGGCCGCGTGGTCGACCACGCGGGACGGGCCGTGCACGCCCCGTGGCTGGAAGGCCGAGCGGGGGTCGGGACGAGGCGGCCCGCCGTCGAGGCTGAAAGCGTAGTCGCTGCCCGGCCCCGCCTCGTCGACCAGGCACGCCCACCAGCCGCCCGCTGCCCGCCGCATCGGCATCAGCCGCTCGCCGAGGACGACCTCGGCGCGGCTGGCGCGCGGCGCCCACACCCGGAACTCGTGCATCATCCCTCCCTGGCCATGCCCTCGCGGAGGGGTCTTGGGGGGCGCGGAGCGTCGTCCCCCCTGGCTAGCACCGCGACAGGGAAGCGCCGGAACAGGGTGTCCATACCGGCCTCGCCGCCGGTCACCTTCTCGCCGGTGAGCACGTCGTCCCAGTCACCCGGCGGGAGCGCGACGGTGGTGCCAGCCCAGTCCCCGCCCAGGCCGCTGAGGAGACGGGGTACGACCACGGCCAGCCCGCCGGTGCGGGTGAAGGCCAGCGCGTGGCCTGCCTTGCGCCCGGAGGCGCGAAGGGGCTCGTAGCCGGAGGCATGCCCGTAGACGCCGGGATGGCGGTGCCGGTGCCCGAGGATGCGATGGATGAGCCAGAGTTTCGGGGCGCCTTCGTCGCCGCGGGCCAGCGCGGCCTCTGGCCCGGCGCCAGCCAGGACGCCGAGGAGGCGCCGGCGGGCAGCGTAGTCGACGGCCCTGCGGTTGTCCGGGTCGACCAGGGAGAGGTCCCACACCTCGGTGCCCTGGTACAGGTCGGGGACGCCCGGGCAGGTCAGCAGAAGCGCCGTCTGGGCCAGCGAATTGACCCGCCCCCGTTCAACGATCAGGTGCTCAGCCAGGAACGCCTCCACATCGGCGACGAAGTCCTCGTCTTCGAGGACGGCGGCGACGAAGCCGCTGAGAGCCTCGTCATAGCCGGCTCGCGGGTCGACCCAGGAGGTGCTGACTTTGGCTTCCTTAGCCGCCTTCGCCATGAAGGGGCCGACCCGCCCTGAGTCGATCGGCCAGGCACCCACCAGCGTCTGGTAGAGCAGGTATTCGGCATTGCGATCCGGCCAGCCGTTGTGTTTGTGGCGCTCGTTGCGGTGCGCCCAGCGCCCGACGGCACGCTCCCACGCCGCGGGCAATTCCGACAGCAGGCTGATGCGGGCCCGCACGTCGCCGCTTCGCTTCGTGTCGTGGGTCGAGAGGGTGAGCATCGCCTGCGGCCATCGCCGCGCCGCGCTGGCCATCGCCCGGTGGAAGTCCCCCGCGGAACGGCCGAACCAGCCCGGATCGCCGCCCACCTCGTTGAGGGAGACCAGCGGCTGATACCGGTAGAAGGCAGTGTCCTCCACCCCCTTGGCCATGACCGCCGAGCTCACTTGCGCGAATCGCACCGCGAACACGGCCTCTGGTTCGCCGGGATGGCCGAGCAAGAGCAGCTCGCCGATAAAGCCCGCCAGCTCGGCGTCGAGGTCGGGCCGGCGCTGCCGCGCCCCGGCCACGGCGGCGGCCACGTGGGCCCGGTCCGCGGATGTGACGGGGCGCGCGGGACGGGCGTACGTACGGTAAACGGGGAAGGCCGCGATCACCTCGCACAGCGCGTCGCGCAGCTCCCGGCGGGTGTGGTCGCGCTGACGGCGGTGGCCTTCGCAGACGTCGGCAAGCAGGCCGGTGAGGCGCTCGGCCTCTGCGGCGAGCTCCTCGCGCATGATCTGGAGCTTGGCGGCGTGTACGACCTCGGCGTAGCTCTCCGCGTGGCCGGTGAAGCGGGCGTAGCCAGCGCGCATGGCCGCCTCGTTGGCCGGATCGACGAAGAGCTGGTTGACCCGGTTCAGGAAGTCGTACCCGGAGGTCCCCGCCACCGGCCACGACCCGGGCAGTTCCTCGTCCGCCCCGAGGATCTTCTCCACCACGACGTACACGCCCGCGGCGGCGTCGCGCAGCCTGCACAGGTAACCCTCGGGGTCCGCGAGCCCGTCGACATGGTCGACGCGCAGCCCGTCAAGCGTCCCCGCTGAGACGAGACCGAGGATGAGGCGGTGGGTGTCGGCGAAGACGGCCTCATCCTCCACCCGCAGCCCCGCGAGCGTCTCGATGTTGAAGAACCGCCGGTAGGAGAGCTCCTCGGCTCCCGTGCGCCAGTAGGACAGACGGTAGTTCTGCCGGCTGAGCAGCGTGTCGAGTGCGCCCGCGTCATGGTTCAGCGCCTCGATCTCGGCGTCGACCGCCGCCGCCGTTTCCGGCGAGGCCTCGCACAGCTCCGCCAGCCGGGCACGCAGTATCTTCTTGTCGCGCTGGCGCTCCGCCACGGCGGCCGGTTCAGTGAGCAGGGCGTGCGGCAGGCGGCCGAAGGCGGCCGCCAGGCTCTCGAGCTCCTCCGACCCGGCCCGGGCCGCCGCACGCGTCAGGAGATCATCCAGCGTCCGTGGCGACAGCGGCGCCTCCTGGTCGTGATACCGGACGGTGAAGGATCCGCCGTCGCGCTCGGCCGTCAGCTCCCCTGCCTCCAGGACCCGGCCATACTGGTCGCCAAGGACCGGCATGAGCACGGTGGCGGTCAGCTTGCGCTGCGGCGGATCCCAGTCGATGTCGAAGTACGTAGCGTAGGGACTCGAAGGCCCGTTCTCGAGCACGTCCCACCACCAGGCGTTGGCCCGTCCGGCCAGCGCCATGTGGTTGGGCACGATGTCGAGCAGCTGGCCCAGGCCGACGTCGGCCAGCCTCCCGACGAGGCGGCGATAGGCGCCAGCGCCGCCAAGCTCCTCGTTCAGCCTCCCGTGGTCGACCACGTCGTAGCCGTGCCTGCTGCCCTCGGCAGCCTGGAGCACGGGCGAGCAGTAGAGGTGGGTGACGCCCAGGTCGGCGAGGTACCCGGCGATAGCGGCAGCATCGTCAAACGTGAAGCCCGCGTGGAGCTGGACTCGGTAGGTCGCAGCGCGCGGGCGGGACTGCCTCATCCCGTGCTGTCGATGCGGCTGACCCGCCTAGGCCGGTGCTTCTCGCGGCAGCGCGCGCATGACGCATGGGGAGCGTATCCGCAGCTCTTGGTGGCTGGGCGGCTCATGAAGGGCATGCCAGGAGCTTAAGTGCCGGGCGCTGCCCAGCTACAAGCCAGCTACAAGACAGAGCAGAGAACAAGCCTTCTATGCCGAACGGGCGCGCGGTGGCACCGTCCCGTACGCGCGAGCCCTTCCCAGGCGTTGGCGCCGGGCGGCGCTCGCGCTGGGGGGTGTGGGTCGCTCCCCCACAGCGGGGGGTACGGGGTCGTCCCTCCGGGTAGATACCGAGACCTCAGCGAAGCCGTTTCGCTGGTAATCGTCCATCTCACCCTGTCCCACTAACGCCTGCTGACGCGTTAGTGGTTCGAGGGGGTTGGGTGCCTGGGCGAAGGTGGGGGAGCAGACTGGAGCTGGAGCCGGTGAGCGGAGTCGAACCGCTGGCCTGGCGTTTACAAGACGCCTGCTCTGCCTACTGAGCTACACCGGCGGGCCAGAGCCATGGTAGCCGAGATCCGCCTCCAGGGTCCGGGGCCCGAAGGGTCGCCCCCGGCTAGTATCGCGGGCTTTGGCGAAATCTGCCGCGGGCGGATGAGCGGCGCAGGCGCGGGTGCCGCGCGCCGGGTCCCGGACGCGTCACGCGCCCGCGCGACGGCGCGCCACCTCGTGCAGGGCGATCCCGGCGGCGACGCCGACGTTGAGCGATTCTGTGTGCGCCGCGATCGGGATCCGCACGATCAGGTCGCAGCGCTCGGCGGTGAGCCTGGAAAGCCCGCGCCCCTCGGACCCTACGACGAGCACAAGCGGCCCGTCGGCCACTTCCAGGTGACCGATCTCGGTTGGCCCAGCCGCGTCGAGCCCGACGGCGAACAGCCCCGCCTCCTGGTAAGAGGCGAGCGCGCGGACCAGGTTCGCCGGCCGCGCGACGGGCACCCTGGCGAGCGCACCGGCCGACGCCTTCCACGCGCCGGCCGTGACCCCGGCGCTGCGCCGTGCGGGAACCACCACGCCGTGCCCGCCGAACGCGGCCACCGACCGCACCACCGCCCCGACGTTGCGCGGGTCGGTGACGCCGTCCAGGGCGACGATGAGCGGGGCCTGGCCGACGGCCGTCGCACGGGCGACGAGGTCATCAGGGTGCGCGTACACGTACGGCCGTACCCGCAGCGCCAGGCCCTGGTGGACGGCGCCGCCCGTGAGCCTGTCCAGCTCGGGATGGCCAGCCTCGAGCACCGCGATGCCGGCATCCGCGGCCAGCTTGATCGCCTCACGGACCCTGTCGTCGGGTTCCGACCGCTGCCCCACGTACAGCGCCATCGCAGGGACGGCCGCGCGGAGCGACTCGACGACCGCGTTCCGGCCGGCCACCACCTCGGGGCCGTCCCCTGCCCCGCGCGTCCTGCCCGCCTGACCGCTGCTCACCGGACGGCTGCCTACCCGGGGCCTGCCGGCCTGGCCGCTGCTCGGCTGGCGGCTGGCGGCGTCACCGGGCCGACTGTCGTCCCGGCTCCCTGCGCGGGGGAGATCCTCAGCCCGGGGCGCCGTGGCGGCGCGGCGCTGGGCCGGATGCCCCGGCCGCATGTGCGCGGGGGGGGTCGGGCCCTTGCCCTCCAGCTTGCGCCTGCCATACCCGCCCGTGCCCGGGCGGGGCTTGCCTGACTTGGCACGGCCGCCCCCGCTGGACCGGCTCGCGCCGCTGACACCGCCGCCGCTCAAGGCTTCAGCTCCCATCGTGGGCCACGGGGAGTGTCCTCGATGAGCACTCCGGCCGCCCGCAGCTCGTCCCTGATGGCATCCGCGGCAGCGTAGTCCTTGCGGTCACGCGCGGCCTGGCGCTGCGCGAGCGCCACGCCGACGAGGGCATCGACGACGCCACGCAGGTCGCCGTCCGCGCCGTCGGCGATCCACGGGCCGGCCAGCGGGTCAAGTCCGAGAACGCCGAGCATTGCCCGGACACTGGCCAGGTGACCGCCTGCTCCCGCGAGATCCCCCGCGGCCAGGGCATTGTTGCCGTCCCTGACCGCGGCGTGCACGACGGCCAGCGCCTGCGGCACCCCCAGGTCATCATCGAGCGCGGCGGAGAACGCGGCAGGGAGCACCTCAGTTGAGAGCACAGGGACTGGAACGCTCGGACCGTCGATGTCGGCCACGGCCTCGGCGGCGCGGGTGGCGAAGCCCTCGATCCGCCGATAAGTGGCGACCGCCTCGGCGAGCGCCTCCTCGGAGAACTCCAGCTGGGAGCGGTAGTGGGCCTGGCCAAGGTAGTAGCGGAGCTCTGGCGGCCGGACGCGGGCGAGCATCTCATCGATAAGCAGGGAGTTGCCGAGCGACTTGCTCATCTTCTCCCCTGCCACGGCGACGAGGCCGTTGTGCAGCCAGTACCTGGCGAACTCGTCACCGGCGGCGCGGGACTGCGCGATCTCGTTCTCGTGGTGCGGGAACACCAGGTCGAGCCCGCCGCCGTGGATGTCGAAGGTATCGCCGAGGTACTTGGTGGCCATGGCCGAGCATTCCAGGTGCCAGCCCGGACGGCCGCGCCCCCACGGGGTTTCCCAGGAGGGCTCGCCGGGCTTTGCGGCCTTCCACAGCGTGAAGTCGCGCGGATCCCGCTTGGCGGCGGCACCGGAGTCCTCCGCGGCCCGCATCTGATCGGGCCGCTGACCGGAGAGCGCGCCGTAATCGCCGTAGGAACGGACATCGAAATAGACGTCACCCCCGGCGTCGTAGGCATGACCGCGCTCGATCAGCCGCCGGATGAGGGCGATCATCTCGGGCACGTGCCCGGTCGCTCGCGGCTCCAGGTCCGGCGGGAGGCAGCCGATCGCGTCGTAGGCCCGCGAGAACGCGCGCTGGTTGCGCTCCGCAATGGCCCACCAGGGAACATCCTGCTGCCGAGCCACACGGATGATCTTGTCGTCGATGTCGGTGATGTTCCTGCAGAACGTCACGTGGTACCCGCTCGTCTTCAGCCAGCGGACCAGCACGTCGAAGACGACGGCCGACCTGAGATGGCCGATGTGCGGGAGCGCCTGCACCGTGGCGCCACACAGGTAGAGCGAGGCCCTCCCCGGGCTGACAGGGGAGAACTCGCGTACCGCCCGGGCGGCGGTGTCATGCAGACGCAGCGTCACGCTGTCAAGGCTACGGGATAGCGCCCGCACTTCGCGGAACGATCATTCCATGCCGCCGCAGGACAAGGCAGGCACGGCTGGCCGCCGTGTGCCAGCCTGGGGGGACGACCCCCAAAGCCCCCCGGGGGGCATTCCGTTCGGCTGCTATGGCATTGACCAGCGACGGGAGGGTGCCACTTTGACGTGGCAGGGAAAGCCGCGGACAAGTCCATGCACAGGAGAGCGTGTCACTCCTTTCCCGCCAATAGGCGGACAGCGTAACCTCAGCAGCGGCGAAGGAAGGACCCCCCGATCCTCCATGAATGATTACCTCTCATGAATGCTCACCACCCCGATCCTGACCACCGCGGGCTGCGGCTGTTCGCCCTCGCTTCAGTGATCATCGGCGTGGTCGCGCTTGCAGGGGCCGCGTTCGTGCTGTCCTACGCCGGAGTGCATGAGATCGTGCTTGCCGCTGGCGTATCCGCGCAGCTGGCCCGGCTATACCCGGCGATCTTCGACGCGGTGCTCGTCGTCGCGTGCGCGGCCGCCCTCACACTGCGTGGCGCCCGATGGTGGACACGGTTCTACGCGTGGATGTCGATCATCTTGCTGGTCAGCATCGTCGGCGCGGGGGACGCCGTGCACGCGATGGGCGTCAAGCTGCCGCACCGGCCTGCCGAAGCCACGGTAGCGGCGATACCGTGGGCGCTGCTCATGCTTGGCTTCAGCCTGTGGCTGTCGATGCTGAGGCACGCCCGCGTGGACCGGACGGCGGGGTCAGGATCGCCGTCGGGCTCAAGGCGATCCACCGCTCTCCTCGGCGATCCCCCCGGCCGGCGCGCAGAGCGCTACGGGCTGGACGTCGCCGCGCCGCGCGAAGGGGACAGCCGCCCCGCGGGTCTTCCGCCGGCAATCGCCGCGGGACCCCTGCCAGAACGCGCCGGCACCGGCCCGCGTGGACGGCGGGAGCCGCCCGGCGACACCGGTGTTGACCTCGCCATGGACGCGGACCCCGGCATGGATGACCCGACCAGCGACGAAGCTGACCTGACGGACGAGCGGTCCGTGCATGGCCTGCCGCCGGCTGACGACGCCAGCCTGCCGCCTGCCGCGCAGTCGCCACCGGACGCGGAGCCGCCGCCGGACGCCGAGCCACCGGACGCGGAGCCGCCGGACGCCGAGGACAGCGCCGGGGGCGACCCGGACGCGGGGGCAGCGCCGCATTTCGACCGTGTGCGCAGCTCACCGACGCCGCCTGCGGAGTAATGGGACAGGGTCGGTGATTACCGGCTGGGGATCACGATGGCGGTAGCGATCGCGGCGATACCCTCACCACGCCCGGTCAGGCCGAGCCCGTCGGTGGTCGTGGCGGACACGTTGACCGGTGCCCCCGCCAGGGCCTCGCTGAGTACTTTCTCGGCCTCGCAACGGCGAGGCGCCAGCCTGGGCCGGTTTCCGATGATCTGGACCGCGACGTTCGCCACCGCGAAGCCCGCCACCGCGACCAGCCGCTCCGTCTCCCTCAGGAGCACCGTCCCCGGCGCTCCGGCCCACTCGGGCCGGGCAGTGCCGAACTGCTCGCCGAGATCACCGAGTCCGGCGGCCGAGAGCAGCGCGTCACAGGCCGCGTGAGCGGCGACATCTCCATCCGAGTGCCCGGCCAGGCCCTCCTCACCGGGCCAGAACAGCCCGGCGAGATACAGCGGCCGACCATGCCCGAAAGGATGGACATCAGTCCCCACCCCCACCCGGGGCACCTGCTCCCACACGACGACCTCTGCTCCTCAAGGAACGCCCGCCACCGTGATCTTTTGCCCGGGGGGTTCCGGGGGGTCGCCCCCCCGGGCTGGTACCGCGGGCTCCGGCGAAGCCGACCGCAGGGCGGCGAGCAGCACCCGCCGCCTCGGCCCGGGGGGTTCCGGGGGGTTGCCCCCCGGGCTAGAATCGCGGGCTCCGGCGAAGCCGACCGCAGGGCGGCGAGCAGCACCCGCCGCCTCGTCATCTCGTCGTCAGGTAGCAAGCACTTCGTCGAGCAGCGCCTCAGCCTTGTCCTCGTTCGTCTTCTCGGCAAGCGCGAGCTCGCTCACGAGAATCTGGCGCGCCTTGGCGAGCATGCGCTTCTCGCCAGCGGAAAGCCCGCGCTCCTTGTCTCTCCGCCACAGGTCGCGCACGACCTCCGCGACCTTGTTGACGTCGCCGGAGGCGAGCTTCTCGAGGTTCGCCTTATACCGGCGCGACCAGTTGGTCGGCTCCTCGGTGTGTGGCGCGCGGAGCACCTCGAACACTTTCTCGAGCCCTTCCTGCCCGACGACATCGCGAACGCCCACAAGCTCGGCATTGTCCGCGGGGACGCGTACTGTCAGGTCACCCTTGTCAACCTTGAGGACCAGATAGGTCTTATCCTCACCCTTAATCGAGCGAGTCTCGACCGCTTCGATGCGAGCAGCCCCATGGTGGGGGTAGACGACGGTGTCGCCGACCGTGAAAGACATGTGGCAAGTACCCCTTCCGCTGAAGACTATGTTACCACGCTGAACCGGGACGATAAAACGTTCTTGACTGTAAACATGCAGGTCAACGAAGTCTTCCGGACCTGCGAGAATCACTCGCCGCCGGCGTGCCGCCAGGCCAGGTGCCCTGGCAGCCAGCCCTCGGTCATCCCGGGCGCCCGGCCCGCGCCGCCGCAGGACGCGCCCCCCGCAGGTGGCATAACCTGCGAGGATTGGCCCCGCGCTGATGATGCATCAAACCGGCAGGTGCCCAAAGGGCACAACCAGGCTCATACTGGAAGTGACGTGGCCGCTCATGCAGGAGAGGTGCGCGTGAACGCTGGCGGCGACCCGGAACGGGACGACTACGGCCTGCCCCCGGTCGACATCGAGGTTCCCGATGACGCGCGGGAGCTCGACCGTGACGTGCTCGCGTATCACCGTGAGCTGCGGGCTCAGCGTCGCAGGACACGTACCCGGCGCGTGTTTGCCCCGTTCACCCGGCACGGGATGGTCCTGCCGCTGGTAGCCGGGTGCATGGCGCTGTCAATGCTCGCGGGGGCGCTGCTCTCTGTATTCGCGATCGGGCCGGCCGCGGCGCCGGTGGTGTCCCCGGCCCCGGTGCCCACCTTCAAGCCGGAGCCCACGCCGAGCGTCGGCCAGATAGGCGGCCAGCTGCCCGCGGGCACGGTGCTGGTCAGCGGCAGGCCAATGCAGCTGCGCGACCTCCGCCCAGCTGTGCTCGCGATCGTTCCTTCCGGCTGCCGCTGCGCGACGGCACTGCGCCAGCTGACCACGCAGGCGGCGGCCGTGCTTATCCAGGTCTACTTCGTCGGGACCGACGCGGCCATGCCGCAGGTCAACCAGCTCACGGCGCAGGACGGGCAGGGGGAGGCGCTGGCCGTGGACGACCCTGGCAACATCCTCGGCGCGACCTACCATCCCGCCGGGCTGACCGCCATCCTCGTGCACACCGATGCCGCCGTGGAGGCCGTCAGGCCCAACCTCGCCCCGGGATTCCAGCTCGGGGACAGGCTTAGCAAGCTCGACATCCCTGGCCTAGGAGACTCCGGCGCCGTGGGGCCGGCCACTGGCGGCACGCCGCCGTCAGGTAGCTGACGGCCGCGCGTGCGCGCACTTCTCCGTAGCTGCCACCCCGAGCCGGTCACCGCGGTGACCGCCTGCGTCATCATCCTGGCGTATGCGGCGGGGCGAGGGGTGGCCGGCACGGTGCTCACCGGCCTGGCGATTCTCGCCGGCCAGTTTTCGGTCGGGTGGAGCAACGACTACCTCGACAGGCAGCTCGACCAGGCAGCGGGAAGGGCCGACAAGCCCGTCGCACTCGGGCTCGTCCGCCCGCGGCTGGTGGCGGCGGCTGCCTGCGGCGCGTTCGCCTGCTGCGTGCCGCTCTCGCTGGCGAGCGGCTGGCGGGCAGGCATCGCCCATCTGGCCGGCGTGTGCTCGGCGTGGGCGTACAACCTGAGCCTGAAGCGCTCCGCCTGGTCACCCTTGCCGTACATGGTGGCATTCGGGCTGCTTCCCGCATTCGTCAGCCTGGGCCTGCCGGGGCATCCGTGGCCGGCCTGGTGGGCGGTGACGGCCGGTGCGCTGCTCGGCGCCGGCATCCACTTCGCCGATGTGCTGCCCGACATCGACGAAGACCTCGCCACCGGGGTGCGCGGCCTGCCGCAGCGGCTTGGCGGCGCCGCGTCACGGCTCACGGCCGGCGCGATGTTCGCCGGTGCGGCGGCGGTTCTCGCGATCGCCGGCGGCAGCTTCGACGGTGTTACCGTGGCGGGCCTCGGCATCTCGGCGGCGGCGGCCGCGGCCGGCGTGGCGGCCGCGGCCAGGCCAGCGCGAGGGATCGTCCGCAGCCACACGATGCACGCGATCGTCGCGGCCGGATTTCTCGACGTCGCGCTGCTTGTCGCCAGGGGCGCACGCCTCCATTGATACCGAACGGAAGCGGGATGGCACACCGGGCAACGGATGGCACCCGCCGGCCGTGCACGGGGGCCGGCAGGCGTCAGGGTCACGGCTGTCGCTAAGATCTGCGGCGTTACTTCGCCCGGTAGCCGAGTGAGTCCGAGGAGAGCAGGCCGTGATCCGCAGCAGCCGCGGGACTACCCCGCTGCGCCGCCTCCTGGCCGGGGTGGCGGTCGCGCTGATCCCGGTCCTTGCCGGGTGCGAGGCCGGTACGAACGCCCCGACGAACAACCCCCACCCGGCGTCCGATGGCGCCCAGGCTGACCTGTACGGCATCGCGATCAGGAACGTCTTCGTACTCGGCCCTGCGCCCAGCGCTTCGCTACCCGTCGGCGGGTCCACCGGGCTGTTCCTCGCCCTGGTCAATACCGGGACGAGTCCCGACACGCTGCTCAGCATCTCCGCGCCTGGCGTCGCTGCCTCGGTCCGGCTCCCCGGCGGTGCCGTGAGCCTGGCGCAACAGCAGCCCGTGTACCTGACCGGTCCCGCTCCCCAGGTCATCCTCGGCGGGCTCACCCAGCCACTGAACGGCGGGCAGTCGATTCAGGTGACCATGAGCTTCGAGAAGGCGGGCTCTATCACGCTGGACGTCCCGGTCCTGCCGCGGGCCGACGCGTACGCCACGTTCCTGCCAGTGCCATCCCCCACCCCGTCGCCAACAGGCACCACCAAGGCAGCGGGCCGCCATTCGGGCTCCGCGTCCGCGACGCCGACACCCTCCGCGACACCGACGGCCTCTCCCTCCGCCACCCCGTAGCGGCTCAGACAGGATGCGCGTCAGGGTAGCGTCCCTTCGTGACCAGTGAGACTCCCTCAGCGCGGACGCTGTGGACCATCCACGGCGAACGGCTGGTGGACGAGAATCCGCATATCCGCTTGTCGGTCGCCAGCGTCGAGCTTCCGGACGGGAAGCACTTCGAGCAGCATGTGTTCCGGATGCGGCGTTGCGCTATGGCCGTCGTCCTCGACGAGCCGGGCGAGAGCATCCTGCTGATCTGGCGGCACCGGTTCATCGTTGACCGGTGGGACTGGGAGGTGCCGGGCGGTTACGTTGATCCCGGCGAAGACGGTGCGGCGGCGGCGGCACGCGAGGCCGAGGAGGAGACGGGCTGGCGCCCGCGGGCGCTTGAGTTCCTGCTGACGTTCCAGCCCGCGATCGGATCAGCGGATGCACCGCAGGACGTCTACGTGGCGCGCGGCGCGGATCTGGTCGGGGAACCGGAGACCGACGAGGCCGAGGCCGTGCGCTGGGTGCCAGTCGACGAGGCGCAGGAGATGATCCGGCGCGGTGAGATCCTCGGTGCGGCGACGGTCATCGGCGTGATGCACGCTGTCGCAGCGCGGGCAGGCTCGCCTCGGCATAGGACCTGAGCTCTCGAACCTGATCTTCGTGATCGTGCGGGGCGAGCTCGCTGAGCAGCCTGCGGATGTAGGTGATGGCCCGCGCAGAGTCCAGGCCGCCAGTCACGTCGACCGCCTCGCGCCCCCGCGCGCATGCCTGATCAAGTTCACCTTGAAGGGCGTACCCGATAGCGAGCAGCGCGATGCTGAACGCCTTGCCGCGAATGTAGCGCGGGTCCATGTCGAGTGATCGCAGCGCGTATTTCTCGGTCTGCTTGCCCTGCCCGAGGGCACGGAAGCAGTGAGCGATCTTGGCAGCGAAGTAGGCCTCGTCGAAGTAGCTGAGCCACGCTGGCAGGGCAGGTCCCCGTCATGCTCAGCTACTGCCTGCATCAAGCCGGGAACACCGCCGTCCTTGCGGGGTTCACCACACCTGGGCACGTCGTCCAGAACCTCACGCCGCCCGGCCACCAGCTCACCAGAGACGACCTGGACTTCATCCGCGACACCGTGCGCCCCATCCAGCGGCGGCTGGACGGGGCCGGCGAGGTCTTCCTCGATGAACTGGAGGCACCCCAGCCGTGATCGCCTCCCGCCAGCTCCCGCTCATCACCGCGCCCGAGCACGAACACCAGCCAGCTACCGGCACGGTGCGTCTGCTCGCCTTCAACACCCAGCACGCTTCGCCGGTCCGCGCCCGCCGCCAGGCCGAATGGATCACCGGCCAGGAAACGGCGGACCTTGTGGTCCTCACTGAAGTCAGCTCTGGCCCCGGCAGGCATGCCCTTATCGACGCCCTAGCGGAGCACGGCTACACATCGGTGCTCGCGCCGGAACCTGCTGTCCCCGATTACAGCACCGTCCTGGCCTCGCGCGGCGCGGACCTCATCGCGGTGCCCAGCGGCATCGACGTGCTGCCCCATCGCGGCCCGGCGGCAACCGTAAGCCTGGCAGGCCACACGATCGGCCTGCTCGGCCTGTACGTGCCCTCACGCGGGCCGAAGGAACGGCGCAACCAGAACAAGCGCGCGTTCCAGCAGGCCGTCACCAGTGCCCTTCCAGGCTTCCTGACCCAGTTCGACGGCCCGGCAATCGTCGCGGGTGACCTGAACGTCGTCGAACCCGGGCACACACCTCACCATCCAGTCTTCGGCGAGTGGGAGTACGGCTTCTACCGTTCTTTCTCCGGCGCCGGACTGGCCGATGCCTACCGGGCCCTGCACTCGGACGCCATCGAGCACAGCTGGTCCGGGCGCGGCGGCCAGGGCTATCGGTTCGACCACGCGTTCGTCACCACACAACACAGGGAACAGGTCCGCAGCTGCGGCTATCTCCAGGCCCCGAGGCAGCAAGGCCTAACCGACCACGCCGCCATGACTCTCACCCTCGCCATGCCCACAGAAGAAGCCTAGAGCCACCACCATCTGAGCCTGCCGACCAGGGTAGCCTTCACCCCGAAGGCCATCGCCATCGTGTTGCACACCGCTTGGGCGCGAGAAAGCTCTGCGAGCGCTTCCATGCGGTCACGCGTGCGCAGACGGCGTAGCCCTGTGGGAAGAGACCAGCGGCGCCTCCATCGTCATCGGCGTCATCGCCGGCCTGATCCCGGCCCTGCGTGCCGCCCGGATGCCACCAACCGAAGCACTGCGAACCGCATAAGCGCGATCTCAGGACATAGGTAACTCCCAGCAGCTCAAGCCCCAGACAGCAGGAAGAGAAGGACGGATGCGGATCTCTTGTGGTAACACATGTGGTAACATCGGTATATGAGAGTCGGAGTTCGCGAGCTGAGCCACCACACAAGCCAGTACCTGTCCAGGGTAAAGAACGGCGACGTGCTGGAGATAACCGAGCATGGCCGGGTGATCGCGACCATCACCCCGTCTCCGCCGGAAGCGGCTGGAATCGAGCGTCCCCGGCCGCGGCCAGGCCACGGCCGCAGCGGCGACCCCGCCGCCGCCCGGCGGGTCGATGAATTCCTGGCCCGCGGGTTCGGCGAGCATTGATCATTCTCGACACCAGCGGCGTGTACGCCTTCAAGGACGAATCAACCGACGAGCATCCAGCCGTGCGGCAAGCGGTAGAGTCTGACTGCGGCCCCTTCATCCTTTCGCCGTTCGTGCTCGCCGAACTGGATTCACTGGTTGCAGAGCGTCTTGGCCAGCGGGTGGAGCGCGAGTTGCTGGAGGACGTGGCGAACGGAGCTTACGAACTGGCCGAATTCGGCCCGGACGACGTCGTCACGGCCATGGAACTCATCGACCGGTACGCAGACCTCAAGCTCGGCCTGGCCGACGCATCAGTCGCCGTGCTCGCCGCACGGCACCGCACGACGCGGCTGCTGACCCTTGATGAGCGGGACTTCCGGCCAATGAGGCCACTGTATGGCACCGCTTTCACCCTGCTCCCCGCCGACGCGGAGAGCTAGCCGTCCCGGTTCCACCGCGCTCCCGTTCGGCATGAATGGCATTTTCTGTCCTGCTCCCGGTAATCGCGTGGATGTCGGCGCTGGTGCAGGTGGGTGCTTGAAGGCGCTCGTTCAGGCGGTTCGAGCGGGCATTAGCTCAGACGGATGACTCGAATTTGTAGCCGAGGCCGCGGACTGTGACGATGTGCCGGGGCTCGGCCGGGTCGAGCTCGATCTTCGCGCGCAGCCGCTTGATGTGGACGTCTAGCGTCTTCGTATCGCCGACGTAGTCGGCGCCCCACACCCTGTCGATGAGCTGCATCCGGGTCAGCACGCGGTCCGCGTTGCGCAGCAGCACCTCGAGCAGCTCGAATTCCTTGAGCGGCAGCTGGACCTGCGCGCTGCGGACCGTCACCAGGTGCCTGTCCACGTCCATCCGCACGGGGCCGGCCTCCATCGTCGAGGCAGCGGGCTCATCGCCCTCGCCGCGGCGGCGCAGCACGGCCCGCATGCGGGCGACCAGTTCCCGTGAGGAGAAGGGCTTGGTCACGTAGTCGTCCGCGCCGAGCTCGAGCCCGACCACCTTGTCGATCTCGCTGTCCTTGGCGGTCAGCATGATCACCGGCACGTTCGACTTCTCCCTGAGCGTCCTGCACACCTCGCTTCCCGGCAGGCCGGGGAGCATGAGATCGAGCAGGACCAGGTCCGCGCCGGTGCGGTCGAAGGTGTCGAGCGCGTCGGGGCCCGTCGGGCAGACGGCGACCTCGAAGCCCTCCTTGCGCAGCATGTAGGAGAGCGCGTCACTGAACGATTCCTCGTCCTCGACCACGAGCACGCGTGTCACTTGACTGCCTCCTGGACGGTTTGCACAACATCCTGCGCTGACTCGGTGCCCGCGCTGAACTGGCCGGATCCACTGCGTTCTTGCGGGGGAGGCTGGGGGGGCCGCCCCCCGGGGCTAGCACTGCGAAGCGGCAGCCGGAGGGTGAAAGTAGATCCGGCGCCTTCCTTGCTCCACACCGTGACCTTGCCCCTGTGCGCCGCGGTCACGTGCTTGACGATGGCGAGCCCGAGCCCGGTACCTCCGGTGACCCGGGACCGCGCGGGATCAACCCGGTAGAACCGCTCGAAAATCCGCTCAAGGTCCCGTTCGGGAATCCCGATGCCCTGGTCGGTGACGCTGATCTCGGCGGCGTCCTCGGCGGACCGCCGCGTGCAGACCACCACCCGGGTCCGCTCGGGACTGTATGCCACGGCGTTTTCCAGCAGGTTGCGCAGGGCGGTGACGAGCAGGTCCTCATCGCCGAGCACAGTCAGGCCGTGGTCACCGCTGGCGGCAAGGACGATCCCGCGCGCGTTCGCCTTCATCCGGCACCTGTCAAGCGCCTCGGCGACGACCATGTCGAGCTCGACCGCCACGGGATCGGGCACGGGCTCGGCGGCCTGGATCCTGGACAGCGTGATCAGGTCCTGGACCAGGTGGGTGAGCCTGGCCGCTTCCTGCCGCATCCGCCCGGCGAACCGGCGCACCGCCTCCGGATCGTCCGCCGCGTCCTCGACCGTCTCGGCGAGCAGCGCGAGAGCCCCGATCGGCGTCTTGAGCTCATGGCTGATGTTGGCGACGAAGTCCCTGCGGACTTCCTCCACCCTCCGGCTCTCTGTCTGGTCCTCGGCGAGTACGAGCACGAGGCCGCCGCCGCCGACCGTGGCGCCGAGCGGAGCCACCCGCACGGCGAAGCTCGTCGTCCGGCCGCCGTACCTGGCCCCCGACACCTCGAACTCGCCCTCGCGGATCTCGCCTTCCCTGCGGACCTGCCTGGCCAGCGCGAGCAGCTCGCCGACGACGAGGCGATCGCCCTTGACCAGGCCGAACGCCCGCGCGGCTGAACTCGCCCTGAGCACCCGGTCCTCGCTGTCCAGGACGACCGCGGAAGAGGACAAGACGGAAAGAACAGACGCAATGCCCGGCGGCAGCCGCACCGGGTGCTGCGCGGCGGCGCGCGCCTCCTGGCTGCCCGCGCCCAGGCCGGCCTTCACAGCCACAGCGGCCCTAGCTGCGCGTCCGGCAGGCAGCCCGCGACCAACAACCCCTCCAAAGCCACGCTTCCGATGGTAAGCGGTAGCGACCGGCCAGCGGCAGGGCAGAGCGCGCCCGGTGTGCCGTTTTTCGCAATATGTTCATACAGCGGTCAATACACAGCCATGTTCCCTTAGTCCGGAAGACGATGATGCGCCATGTAATGTTCCTACCCCACATCCGTGATCCCCGGCCCGGCCGGGGTCATCACGCCGGGCCGCGCGGCCGGAGGCTAGCGGCCCTGGTTCCGCACCGCCTCGGTCGCATCGGCGGCGGCCTGCGGGTCCAGGTAGCGACCGCCCCGCACCGTCGGCGCGAACCCGTCGTCAAGCTCATAGACGAGCGGGATGCCGGTCGGGATGTTGAGTCCGGAGATCTCCTCGTCCCCGATGCCGTCAAGGTGCTTGACGAGGGCGCGCAGGGAGTTGCCGTGCGCTGTCACCAGTACCGTCCTTCCGGCGGCCAGGTCCGCGGCGATCACGTCGTGCCAGTACGGCAGCATGCGCGCGAGCACGTCCTTGAGGCACTCCGTGCGCGGCAGGAGATCGGCGGGAAGCATGCCGTATCGCGGATCCCCCGCCTGGGAGAGCGGATCGTCATCGGGAAGAGGAGGCGGCGGCGCGTCGTAGGAGCGGCGCCAGAGCATGAACTGCTCCTCGCCGAATTCCTTCCTTGTCTGCGCCTTGTCCTTGCCCTGCAGGGCGCCGTAGTGGCGCTCGTTCAGCCGCCAGGACCTGCGGACGGGCAGCCAGAGGAGGTCGGCCGACTCGAGGGCGATGTTGGCGGTCTGGATGGCGCGGGTCAGCACCGACGTGTGCACCACATCGGGACGCAGCCCCGCGTCACGAAGCAGCCTGCCGCCGTTCGCGGCCTCCTCCGCACCCCGGCCGGAGAGCCGGACGTCCACCCAGCCGGTGAATAGGCCCTCGGCATTCCAGAGGCTCTCGCCATGCCGTAGCAGCACCAGAGTTCCCATGCGGGCGAGCCTATCCACACGGGAACACCACGCGACGCGCCGAGGTTGCTCTCTCGGAGGTGCATGCCCGTGCCGCGACGCGTGCCCCGTCGGATCGCGACCATCAGCGTCCATACCTCGCCGCTCGACCAGCCAGGCACTGGCGACGCCGGCGGCCTCAATGTGTACGTCGTAGAAGTCGCCAGGCGGCTTGCTGCTCGCGGCGTCGAGGTGGAGGTCTTCACCCGCGCCGTCTCTCGCGATGCTCCTCCCGTCGCTGAGCTCGCACCCGGCGTCCTCGTCAGGCACGTCACCGCTGGTCCCTTCGAGGAGCTCGACAAGGCCGATCTGCCGGGTCAGCTGTGCCAGTTCACGTTCGAGGTGCTGCGCACAGAGGCACGCTGCGCCGCCGGCAGGTACGACCTCGTGCACGCGCACTACTGGCTGTCCGGCCAGGTAGGCGCCGTGGCCAAGGAGCGTTGGGGCGTCCCGCTCGTGCAGTCCATGCACACGCTTGGCAAGGTGAAAAATGCGGCGCTCGCGGCCGGTGATGCCGCTGAGCCCGATGCGCGGATCCGCGGCGAGGCCGAGGTGATCGCCGCCGCTGACCGGCTGGTCGCCAACACGACGGAGGAGGCACGCCAGCTCATAGGGCTGTACGGCGCGGTCGAGGCCAGGGTCAGGACCGTCAATCCCGGCGTCGACCTGACCGTCTTCCGACCGGGATCCCAGCAAGCGGCGCGGCGCAAGCTCGGCCTTCCCCATGATGCGGTGGTCCTGGTCTTCGCCGGGCGCGTGCAGCCGCTGAAGGCGCCCGACGTCGTACTGCACGCGGCCGCGCGAATGATCCGCGACGACCCGGGCCTGGCGGGCAGGCTCGTCGTCGTCTTCGTTGGCGGCCCGAGCGGGGCGGGCCGGGCCGACCCTGACAAGCTGACCGAGCTGACCGCCGCGCTCGGCCTCGCGGATATCGTCCGGCTCGAGCCGCCGTGCCCGCACCGGGAGCTCGCCGAGTGGTACCGGGCAGCGACCGTCGTCCTCGTGCCGTCACACTCGGAATCGTTCGGGCTGGTCGCCGTGGAAGCCCAGGCCTGCGGGACACCCGTGGTGGCCGCGGCCGTGGGCGGCTTGCGCACAGCGGTCAGGGACGGGGACTCGGGGATCCTGGTACACGGCCACGATCCGGCCAGCTACGCCCGCGTGCTGCGGGACCTGGTCGCGGCACCGGTCCGGCTGGCCCGGCTTTCCCGCGGCGCCATCGCCCACGCCTCCCGCTTCGGCTGGTCGACCGCGGTCGACCAGCTTCTCTCGGTGTATACCGGAGCCATGGATGAGGTAGCGGCCGCGGTAGACGCGTGAGCACGATCGAGTCGTCCCTCGCTAGCCTCGGGCTGTCCTACGAGAGCCCGCGACCGGGCGCGTACCTGGTCAGGCTGGAAGGGCAGCACAAGCTAGCCACGATGACCTGGCTCATCGCGGGGAAGCACAGCCTGCAGGTGGAGGCATTCTTCTGCCGCAAACCCGACGAGAACCATGCGCGCTTCTACCGGTTCCTGCTCGAGCGGAACGGCAGGATGTACGGCGTGCATTTCGCGCTCGACCCGGTCGGAGACGTCTACCTGGCCGGACGGCTGCCGCTCGCCTCGGTCAGCATGGAGGAGATCGACCGGCTGCTCGGCTGCGTGCTCAGCTACGCGGACGACAACTTCGACACCGCGCTCGAGCTTGGCTTCGCCTCTTCCATCCGCAGGGAATGGGCGTGGCGGCTGAAACGCGGTGAGAGCCTGGCCAACCTGAGCGCTTTCGCTCGTTTTGCCGACCCGCAGGACCCGCCCGGCCCCCCGGGTCAGCCGTCAGGCGAGGCGAGCGCCCCCTGAAAGCCGCGCGCACGCCGCACTGGTCGCTCACGCCGGGCGCCGGTAGAGTGGCGCCGTGAACCGGCTCGGCGATCTTGAACGCGCGATCATGGACGTGCTGTGGGAGACCCCGGATGCGCTCACCGTCCGCGAGGTCAGCGCGCGCCTCACCGAACGCGACCTTGCCCACACCACCGTCATGACGGTTCTCGACCGGCTGGCGAAGAAGGGCTTCGTGCAGCGTGACAGGGACAGGCGCGCCTGGCAGTACCGGCCGGCCGCGACCAGGGAGGCCTACGTCACTGAACTCATGCTGAACGCCCTTGACCAGACGGGGGACCGTTCCGCCGCCCTCGCCCGGTTCGCGCGCTGCGTGTCCGACGCCGAGGCGAAAGTGCTGCGCAGCGCGCTTGACGGGCTGGAAGGCGACGGCAGCGACCGATGACCGCACTGGCAGGGGCGGCGCTCCAGGCCACCGTCGCCGTCGGGTGCGTGCCTGCCGCGGCCGCGCTCGCATCCGCTAGCTGGCCGCGGCGGTCACCGGGCGCCGCGATCCTGCTGTGGCAGGCACTCGGGCTGGGCTGGGGGCTCGCCGCCGTGGGCGCGCTCGCCAGCCTCGGAGTCGCGCCGCGGCGGGCGGGCGTGGTCGGGGGGGTCCTCGATGTGGCGGCGCGGGCTGAGACCGGACGCCTGATCGGCGCGGGGCAGCCGGCCATTCCCGCCGCGCTGAGGCTGCTCTGCCTTGCCGCGGGGATCGCGCTGCTCGCCATGCTCTGCTGGGTCCTTGTCGCCGCTTTCGCCGCGGTGCTGAGCGCCAGGCGGCGCCACCGCAGCCTGCTCGCGCTGCTCGCCCGTTGCGACCCCAAGGTGCCTGGCGCGCTCGTAGTTGATCATCCGGCCGTGGCTGCGTACTGCGTGCCCGGACTGCGCTCGCGGATCGTTGTCAGCGCCGGCACCCTGGACCTGCTCCGCCCGCTCGAGCTCGCGGCCGTGCTCGCGCACGAGCGCGCGCACGTGCGCGAGCGGCACGACCTCGTGCTGCTGCCGTTCACCGCCCTTGGCCGGGCCTTCCCCCGGTCACGCACGAGCGCCCAGGCATGCTCGGCGGTGGCCCTGCTTATCGAGATGCTCGCCGACGACCGGGTCCGGCGGGATCGCCCGGCCAGGGAGCTGGCCGCCGCGCTTGTACGTTTCGGGATGGCGGGAAGCAGCCACGCTCCGTCCGGGACTCTCGCGGCCGCCGACCCGTGCGACGGGGAGATGACGGCGCGGGTCGCCCGGCTGCTCGAACCGGCGCCCAGGCTTCCGCTCACCGGCCTAGCCGTGATCTGGTGCGCCGCCTTCGCGCTCGTCACCGTGCCTGTGGCACTCCTGGTCCTGCCCTTCTGATTCCGGAGATCACATGGCTGACGTGCTCGTTCCCGGCTCGAAGAGCATCACCAACCGTGCTCTGTTCCTCGCCGCGGCCGCCGAGGGCCGCTCGGTGCTGCACCGGCCGCTGGTGGCTGACGACACTGAGGCGTGCGCTGCGGCCCTTGCCGCGCTCGGCTACGAGATCGACACCACCGACCCCATCCGCTGGGAGATCGCCGGGCGCCCCGCCGGGCCCGCCGTGACGCGGGCCGAGGTGCACACCCGGGACGCCGCGACCGGTGCCCGGTTCCTGCCCGCGCTCGCCGCCGCGGGGCACGGGGTCTACCGGTTCGACGCATCAGAGCAGATGAGGCGACGGCCCATCGCGCCGCTGCTTGACTCGCTGCGCCAGCTAGGGGCCGACATCGACGGCGATGCGCTGCCTTACACCCTGCGTGCTTCCGGGCTGGCCGGCGGCAGGCTGGTGCTGGACGCCGGGATCTCCAGCCAGTTCCTGACGGCGCTGCTCCTGGCCGGGCCGCTGACCCGCGGCGGGCTCACGGTGGAGGTCACCCGGCTGGTCTCGGCTCCCTACATCGAGATCACCCTGCGGCTGATGCGCCGCTTTGGTGCCACGGCGGAGCGCGAGGGAAACCTGTTCCTTGTGGAGCCCACGGGCTACACCGGCTGCGCGCTTGACGTCGAGCCTGACGCCTCCACCGCGAGCTATTTCCTGGCGGCGGCGGCGGTGACAGGGAAGACAGTCACCATCCCCGGCCTTGGCTCAGATTCCCCGCAGGGCGACGTGGCCTTCGCCGATGTGCTCGCGGGCATGGGCGCGAAGGTCGGCATCACCCCAGGCGCGATCACCGTGACCGGCCCGGAGCGGCTAGCCGGCATCACCGTCGACCTGCACGATTCTTCTGACACCATGCCCACCCTGGCGGCCATCGCGCCACTCGCGGCCGGGCCGGTCCGGATCGAGAACATCTACAACACGCGCGTCAAGGAATGCGACCGCCTTGAGGCGTGCGCGTCCAGCCTGCGCGCCCTCGGCGTGCCGGTGGACACCGGCGAGGACTGGATGGAGATCTCCCCGGCGCGTCCCCGCGGCGGGCTGGTGCGCACGATGCGGGATCACCGGATCGCCATGGCATTCTCAGTGCTCGGCCTGCGCGTGCCCGGCATCGAGCTCGACGACCCGGGGTGCGTGATCAAGACCTGCCCTCGGTTCCACGAGCTGCTGGCAGGCCTGGCCGCCGACTGGGAGCGCGCCGCCTGAGCTAGCTGGAGACGCGGATGCGCAGGCGGCGGAACCCCTTGCCCTTGTTCTCTATCCTGGCGACCTCGAGCCGGCCCACGTGCCTGGTCGACGCGACGTGCGTGCCGCCGTCCGCCTGGGTGTCGAGTCCCACGATGTCGATGATCCGGACCTCTGGTATGCCGGGCGGGATGAGGTTCGTGGCGGTCCGGATGATGTCGGGGATGGCCAGCGCCTCGGCCCGCGGCAGCACGCGCACGTCGATACGCCGGTCGGCGGCGATCTCCGCGTTGCACGCGTCCTGCACGGTCTCCTTGAAGCCCGCCGGCACCTCGGTCAGGTTGAAATCCATCCTTGCGGCCAGCGGTTCCATGTTCCCGCCGGTGACGAGGGCGCCGAAATCACGGAACACCACGCCACAGAGCACGTGCAGGCCAGAGTGGGTGCGCATGAGCGCCGTGCGCCGGTCATCCTCGACGGCCCCCCGCACCGCGGTTCCGGCGGGCGGCAGCGGGTCGTCCTCGGCGGGCACCAGGTAAAGCTCGTCGCCCTTGCTCGCACCGACGATGCGGGTCTGCACCCCGCCCCAGAGCAGCACTCCGTGGTCAGGCGGCTGACCGCCGCCGCCAGGGTAGAACGCCGACCGGTCGAGCACGATCCCGTCCGCACCGGAGGCGAGCACGGTCGCTTCCCATTCGCGCAGCGTCTGGTCCGCGAGCTCGAGCCGGTGAGTGCGCCATCGCAGGTCGTTCACAGCGGCACCCTACCGGCACGCCAGGACCGCCGGCGGCGCTTGCGGGGTCCTCCTGGAGGTCGTCCCCCCAGGCGGCCTAGCGGGGACCTCGCCAATGCTTACTCCAAACGCTCGGACCTGTGGACCAACTCCAGCGGGCACAGGGCGGGATCGGCTCGGTAGGCACGAGCGTCCGCACCACCGGCCGTACCACCCTGTCGCCAGACCGTTGGGAAGATGAAGCCACTAGCTTCTACAAGACAGGAGCACCATGCCCGTCCAGAGCACCGCTACGTCCTTCCGTACCCTCGACGGCCTCCACCTGGCCGGTATCCTCGTCACTCCCGAGAGACCGGCTGAGCACACTGTGGTCCTCGTCCACGGTGGCGGCGTCACTCGCGAGGAGGGCGGCTTCTTCACGCGGTTGGCGGCTGGGCTCGGTGAGGTCGGCGTAGGGAGCCTGCGCTTCGACCTCCGCGGCCATGGCGAGAGTGAAGGCCGTCAGGAGGAGCTGACCCTCTCTGCGATCCTGAACGACATCCGGGTGGCGCTTGCCCACGTTCGGGAGGTCACCGGCGCCAGGCGTATCAGTCTGCTCGGCGCGAGCTTCGCTGGTGGCGTCTGCGGTTACTACGCTGCCGAGCGTCCCGAGGAGATCGACCGGCTCGTGCTGCTCAACCCGCAGCTCGACTACAAGAAGCGCACCATTGACAGTCGGCCATATTGGGACAACAACTACCTCAGCGACGACATGGCACGACAGCTCACCGAGCAGGGATACATCCAGTTCACTCCGACTCTGAAGCATGGTCGCCCGATCCTCAACGAAGTCTTCTGGCTCCATCCGTACATGGCGCTTGGCGAGATCGAGGCACCGACGCTCATTGTCCATGGCACCAAGGACACCTTTGTGCCGATCGAGTCCTCACGCGAGGCGATGACGCGGTTCAAGACTGAGCACAAACTCGTCGAGATTGAGGGATCTCAGCACGGCTTTGCAGTGCACGAGGACCCGCAGTACCTCAATCCACAAAGCCAGCAGTGGCAGGCGTTTGTCATTCGCACCGTCACGGACTGGATTACCGCTGACTCGTAGACAGCGCTTCCTTCAAGGCTCGCGGGCCAGGCCGACTGCTCCATGGCGTGAGCGTCCCCACCACGTCCATGAGCAGACCCATGGTGCGCTCCGAGCTGGTCTCCTTCGCAACCCGGACTGCATGCAGACCGACTGAGGCCGCCTCATCCGGTTCACCGGACAGCGCGAGTGCCGCTGCACGCCGCGCCCGGAAAAATCCCGCGTCGCGCCGCGACAGTCCGCCACTGGTGATCACGTCGCCAAAGAGCGCCGCAGCCTTAGCGGGCTTGCCCGCTTCCGTATAGCAGGTTGCCCGGCGCAAGAGCAGCGTGTCGGCGGTAAAGTACGCGCCGGTCGGTCCAGGGCGTTCGTCGTCTGGTGTCGCGCTCGCCAGCAGCTCGCGGGCCTCGTCCATCTTCTGCTCGACGGCGCTCAGTGGTTCGCCAGTCATGGCCAGGCCAAACGCTTGCTGTTGGGTAACCTCGGCGCGCACTCTGCCAGGGAAACGCCACGGGCCAGCCTGCGCCGCCTCGGCGAATGTCACCACCCGGTGTGCATCACGCAAGTCATAGGCCATCTGGGACTTCTTGAGCAGCACGTATCCCTGCATCGCAGTGTCGTTGGCCTCCTGCGCCCACTCTATCGCACGGTCGTACCAGTACGCGGCGTTTGACGGGTCCTGGAGATCACGGTAAAGCCAGCCGACAAACTCGGCACCGTCAGCGCCGAGCGAGAGCAGCGAGAAACGCAGATCGGGTTTCACTTCACGGGCGTGCTGCGAGATCGCACCAAGGATGCCGAGCACCAGCGGGAGGGCTTTCGTGGGCCCGAGGTTGCCGTCATCAGCTTTACTCCGGTGCAGTTGACGGCGGAAATAATCGGTCACGGAACCGTCGAGGTAGCGGCGAGCATCATCGAGCGCTGCGGCAACATGCTCCAGCTCGTCGAGGTCGCTCGTTGGCAAGGCATACACGATTGTGCCGTGAGAAAATGACTTGTTGCCGATGAGAGCTACGCCATTCGCTCCGAGGATGGCTTGGGTTCCACTTGCGGCTGAGTCACCGAGCAGGCCATCAAGACCATTGGCTCTTGCGGTATCGGCATCGATTGGCAGTAGTATCGACCGGCCGTTAATGACAACCGGGATCGAAAGATCCCGCGGAGGCCGGGACGTAGGCAACGCATCGGAGCGCGGCTGGTCCGGCAACGCGAACCACAGTAGCTTCCCCGGAATACCAAGAATCTGAGCGTAGCGAATGAGCTTGCTGAGTTCTTCGGGCGCCCGGCCATTTTCGATCCGGCTAAGCTGCGCCTGGGTGAGACAGAGCCAGTTACCAACAATCTCTTGCGACAACGGTCGGCCATGATGCGGATGCATCCGGTAGGCGTAAATCACGCGCCCCATGTGCCAGGTCGCCAGGGCGTCGCGCATCTGATCGATATCCCAGAACTCGCGGGGTACTGCGGGGGGTTTGAGTAGCGCGTCACGAGCGACGTGGCGGCACGCACCACATCGTTTGTCCGTGTTGTCCCGGGCCAGCCGCCCTCCACAGCGGTTGCAGTAGCGCGGCTGCTGCGTGATCACCATCGGTGCTCCGGCTGTCTCATGGGAGACGCGCGTTTGGCCCCTCCTGCCTGGAGTCTAACGACGATGTGCGCTCGGTAGTGGCTTGCATACATCTCATGCATGACGCGCATACACGCCGGTCATGGCCGCGGAGCGCGCTCTCGCTGAGTCTGGATGAGCAGGCGTTATGAGCCGACGACCAGCCCTGGGGAGGGAGCGCACGTGACAGACATGATCGTTGACCGCTTCCCGGCCGTGCTCGTGCAGCTCCACCAGACAGCACTGCGGGTCCTCAAGGTACACATCCGCGGCGACACGGGCTCTCCGAGACGACAGGACCGGCACTGTAAAGGGGCTGCCTTTCCCTTGCTGGACAGCCCTGAGCGCGGCTCCGGTGCCGGTTCTGTCTGCCAACGGAACAGGTGAGGGCGCGTGGCACGAGATGAGCAGTGGTCGCTCAGCACTCAGTTGACTCTGACTGCGTTGCCGACAGCGGTGCCGTGTGCACGCCTGCACGCCAAGGAGGTCGTGTGGGAGTGGAGGCTTGGCGTACTCGCAGAGACCACGGAATTGCTCGTGTCAGAGCTGGTAACAAACGCGGTAAAAGCCACGCAGGCCGTCGATTTGGGTGGCTTGCGCGCTGGACGAATGATCAGCGTACCGTATGTGAGCCTCCGATTGTCCTCAGACCGGGTGCGTGTGCTTGTCGAAGTCTGGGATGCCAATCCTCGTCCGCCTGCTCCTGCCAGCCCTGATCCCGAGAAGGAGAACGGCAGAGGGCTGCTTCTGGTGGAGACGCTTAGCGACCGATGGGGATATTACCAGCCGCACGAAACACTTGCGCCTGCACAAGCACAGATCCGACGGCAACCGGCCGCAGCTCCAGCGTACCCACCCAACCGGCGGGGGGCCGGGAAAGTGGTCTGGTGCGAGATCGTGCGCGACCCTCAACCGAAAACGTTAGGCCATCTCCTCAGAGAAATCTGTTAACAGAAAGGGAATCTGGGATGCTTGCTACGGCGATTTCCGTCATCGGGCCGCCTGCTGTCGGCAAGACAACGCTAACTTTGCAACTCGGTCAACTGTCGGGCCATTGCATCTTCCGCTTGCGCGAACATGTACCAGAGACCATCCTTGCAGCCACCGCCACGAGTGCAGAGCGGCTGGGCTGGATCGATGACCTCACCGTCACGAGGGCACTTCGGGGGTACATCGAGTCAGTCGTCACCGACAGCATGGTTCATACGGTCCTGCTGGATAATTTCCCTGGTACGGATACCCAGACGCATCTGCTCCTTTCAACCCTCGACAAACTGGCGCCAACATGCGTCGTGCATGCGGTTGAACTCGTGGCCGATCCGGCAATACTGAATCGTCGGGTTCTTGCACGGCGTGTCTGTCACCAGTGCGAGCGTGACCCGATTCACGATCCTCGGTTGCCTGCCGTGCCGAGTTCGGCTGACTCCCGGCGCTGTGCCCGATGTAACAACATTCTCCACCCCCGGCGCGGCGACGCCCCCCAGGCTGCTCCAAGCGCGGACGCAGCGCTATCAGCAGACGGTTAAAGGTATCCGAGAAGCATTCGCGAGCGCCGGCATCGAGGTCTCGCAACTAAATAGCAATCCCCCACCGGAGCAAACCGCCCAGGAATTGACCTCCCTTCTCATTTTCAAGGAGCAGTGATCGATGACCGCTACATCGCTTCCCATGCCCCGCCTGCACGGCCAAGGTGATGGTTACGGCCACGCCCGGATGCCACGCGGCGCAGCCATCCCCGAACCTGAACGAATTGACCGCGTTCCCTACGGCCGCTTCCGCAACGTCTACCTCTACATCACGGAAGCCTGCCAACTCCGGTGCGAGCACTGCTATATGGGCGAACGGCTGGACCGGGCGCTCAAGATGCCCTTGCCACGCATCATCGACACCCTGGCCACCTGGCGACGTCTGGGCGGCAGCAAGCTCACCGTTCTTGGTGGCGAGCCGACCTTGCACCCGGACTACTGCACATCGATCCGGGCGGCCAAGCAGCTCGGCTACGAGCACGTCATCACCACGACCAATGCCCAAGCACCGGCACTGCGTAAGTTCCGCCAGCTCGAACCAGAAGATTTTGCCTACGTGCAGGTCAGCCTCGATGGCGGTAGCCCGTCCTCACACGATGCCATCCGGGGAGCAGGAACCTTCAACAGCGCGCTCACGACCACGGCTGAACTGACCAAGCGCGGCTTCGACACCCGCATCATCTGCACGGTGAATCAGGCCAACCGCGAAGATGCACTGCAACTGCTAGACATTGTCGACGAGCTGGGCGTGAGCTTGGTCAAGTTCCACGTCTTCTCGACCATCGGCATCGGGCACGGCAACCCCGGACTGGCGATGACGCCTCCCGAATGGGTCGAGTTCTGCGATCACCTGAACCAGGTCGCGAAGGACTACCGGACTCGCGTCTGGTACCAGCCGACGTACGCCAGACGCGACCAGATGGAGCGTTACCAGGCCGAGGGCTACCAAGGGTGCGCTTGCGGTTGCACGTCTTCCTGCCCGGCTACTTCGACAGGCCACACAATCACCGCTGGTCCTATGCCAGCACGATCTTGCGTGGCGAGTACCGGCATTACTTGTTCGGAGACGCTGAGCTGGACACCGAAGTACCCCCGAGTTCCCTCAAGGCGCTCCAGGTCCGGCAGGAGCATGTCGGCAGCACCTACGCCCTGCACCACACCATGGTGCACGCCGTTGTGGCCGAGCCCTACAGCGTCTCAATGGTGCTCCGCAGCCCGGCCGTGAAAGATCGGTTCCTTGTCATGGACCGCAAGACCGGCGAGTGCTGGTGGCAGTACGGCGCGAGCCAGGAGAGCGCCTACAGTGCCGAGCAAAAGCAGATGAGCCTCGAACGGCTGAGTGAGCTGACCGGCTGGCTGCGGGAGTGGGACCTCTTCTAAGCAGCCGGAACGCTGCTGCGCTCACGCGAGTCCATGAAAACGTGCAACTCGGCCAGCGTCGGCATCAACTCGTGGTGCGCGCGCTCACAGCGCAGCGCGCCACTGGCGCAGGCCAGGCTCAGGCTGTCGGTCATCGGCCAGTTGTGCAGCAGGCCGTAGAGCAAGCCACCGGAAAAGGCCGCTCCTGCGCAGTGGGTGTGCCGGACGGTCGTGCGGAAGGCCGGGACGACTAGGCGTTGTGTCTGGCTCAGCGCAACGACACCGTACGCACCGGCCGTGACGACTACCCACTCGGCATTGGAGGCAGCGTGCAGCGTCGTCGCAAGCTTCGGGGCGTCCGCGTGAGCAGCGTCATCCACGTTGGTCTGCACGACCAGGCCGGGGTAGTCGTGCAGGACCGCAGCCGTAGCGGGTGCAAGTGGCGAACCGCCGAGATTGAGCAACAGCGGGACACCGGCTGCTCGTGCAGCCTGAATCGCGCGAGCAGCTGGTACCTCTATGAGCTGGTAGCAATCGATGTAGGCAAACGAGGCATCTGCGATCGGTGAGAGGTCGAGCGTGCCCAGGGCATCGGCCACGCCGGGCAGGAACGGGAACCAGGTCCGTGCGCCGTCGTCGTCGGCCACGACCACGATCTGCGGGGTTACGACTCCCTCAGTTACGGCGGCCGTCGTTGCTACCTGGTAGCGCTGCAACCACTGGCCGATCTCGGTCCCGTGGGCATCGTCGCCAATGCTGTTGCTGAGCAACAGGCTCGGCACGCCAAGAGCCGACAGCACGGCCGCAGCCATCGGGCCGTCAGCCGCAATCGAGTGGTCAATGGCCGTAACCTCCGCCCCGTAGTTGGCCAGGGGGAAGCGTGGCACAGTCCACAGCGCAGCGGCAGCCAGATAGCTCAGGCAGACCACCGGGCCGAGCTGGTGCTCTGACATCTACCAGCCATAGACCGAGAAGGGCTGGTTGGCGGTGATGTGGGTCAGCGCCGTCCGGCAGTACGGAATCAGATGATCAGGCAGGGCTGAGAGCGAAAACCAGGCCAGTTCGCTGCACTTGTCGGGCTCGCGGTTTTCTGGGGTTCCTTCCCACTGGCGCACGGTGAAGAAGAAGGCCACCCGGCCACCACTAGATGCGTTGTGCATGACGTGTGAGAACTCGACATTTTCTGGATCGATGGAGATGCCGACCTCTTCCTTGGCTTCACGGATGAGGGCCTGGACGACCGACTCGCCTGCTTCCAGGTGGCCAGACGGCAGGTGGTAGGCGCCATCCTCGAAGCCGGTGTTCTGACGGCGGCCGAAGAGGACCTTGTAGCCGTCGAGCAGGAGCAGGTGTACATCGCCGGTGAGCTTGTGACGGTGGGTGTCGGAGCCGTGTGCAGTGCTTGCGGTACCTGGCATAAGCGGATACGTCTCCTATGGGACCTGTCGCTGACACCAACGCCGCTGCCAGATTGAAGCCCACGCCCGAGACCCGCACCCCCGTCTGACCTTGCGGGTAGCGCACTGGCCGGTACTCCAGCGGGAAGGCATCTATGGGTACGCTGATTTCGACGTTGGTTATTCCGGCGCTAGGCTGCTTGTATATCCCCTCAGTCGCTTCGGTGGCTGAGTGCGAGGCCTCCGGGGGACCGGGGGCTTCTGCGTTTCCTGGCAGTTACCAGCAGGCTGGTTTGGTGATCTTGCGTCCTGAGGGGTCGGTGATCTGGGGCGGCAGCTGGCTGGCGGCAGGGGTTCAGGGGTTCAGGGTATGCGTGTTTGGTGGCCCTAACTGGACAGAAGTTGAACCATCGACCGCAACTGGGAATCGTGGCGTCCGGGGGTTCGGCCCCGGGCTTAGTATTGCGGCCCCGGCGACTTCGGCCAGAGGCCGACGAGCAGCATGGACCGCCTCGGGGTTCGTCCCAAGGCGGAATGGTCACCAGGGGCCGTACGGTCCCGATGAACTCGACCCGCCGCTGCCGAACTCCTTCACCTTGGGCCGCACGTCAGCCAGGTAGATCGCCGCGGCGATGAAGGCGGCGACGGGGAGGATCGACGTGACCGTCGCGCCGCCGTAGACGACCCCGCTCAGGCCGATGACCGCTGCCACGCCGAGAATGATGAGCCACAGCGGCTTGGTCTGCTTGCCCGCGGCCACGAACGCCTGGGTGGGCCGGCGCAGGGCGTCGACGAACGCCCACACCTCGACAACGAACGCGGCGAGCGCGAGCACGCCGAACAGGTACACGAGCGGGGTGTAGGCACCCGCGTTCACGAACACGACGCCAGGCTATCCGGTGCGGCGAACAGATGGGACCGAACCGGCCGCCGTCCGGGCGGCTCAGCCATCCTGGGCGGCCATAGGCTTGCCAGGCCCGTCGGCGGGCGCATCGGAAGCGGCCCGCGCGGCGATCTCCCTCAGCACGCTCTCGGGCTCGCCCGGACCGCCGGCTTTGCCGGTACCGCCGACGCCGTCGACGTGGCCGTTCGCGGCATCCGCCGCGGACTCGGCGCTTTCCCTGCGGAACGACTCGTAGATCTCGATGAGCACCTGCTTCTGGCGCTCGCTGAGGTTCGGGTCGGCCAGCAGGGCGGACCGGACCCCCGAGTCGGCCGGCTGATCTTCGAGGATGCCCGCCTGCACGTAGAGCGCCTCGGCCGAGATCCGCAGGCCCTTGGCAATCTGCTGCAAGATCTCCGCGCTCGGCCTGCGCAGTCCGCGCTCGATCTGGCTCAGGTACGGATTCGAGACACCGGCGGCCTGGGCTAGCTGGCGGAGCGAGAACTTGGCCTGCTCTCGCTGCTCACGGATGTACTCCCCGATCGCATTCACGTTCACTGGTCGCATAACGTCAGTGTCACACACCTCGCTTGCAGTTGCAAACAGCAAGCAAGCACAGCTCGCCACAGCCGCCAGGCACCCAAGCGGATGCAAGGGCGTCGATCCGGGGATCGACGACCCCAGGAGGTCCACAATCCCCGGATCGACACCGTCCGGAAAGGACCCTGCTGGGCGATCAAGCGGGAAGGGTGGCGCGGATTTCGCCTGCTACGGCGTCGCCGCCTATGACGGGAGTGCTTGCCAGCCCGTCGAGGACGCCGCGGTCGGTGCCCGGCTGGCGGTCGGCGCCGAGCCAGCGGAGCAGCGCGACGGTGACAGGGGTGACCGGGCGCGACGAGCCATCATCGATCTTTAGCACGCCGGCCGTGCCATCAGGGAGCGCGAATGCCTGCACGCCCTCGGCTCCGACCTTGACAAGCAACCCGGGCACCGCCTCCATCAGCAGACGCTGCGGGCGCGTGGTCCCCGACGTCCAGTCGGGATGGGCGCGCATGGCATCAGCCACTTCCCGTTCGGCTGAGCCTGGTTCTGCCCGTAGAAGCGCGCGGAATGCCCGTGCCACTCCCGTGATAGACAGAGCGAACAGCGGCGCGCCGCACCCGTCCACCCCGGCTGCGGCCACCCGCTCGTCAGCGAGCCGCTCGACGGTGCGCCTTATCGCCTGCTGCAGGGGATGTCCGGGGCTGAGGTAGTCGCCTGTGGGCCATCCGGCGGCCACGCAGGTCGCGAGCATCGCCGCATGCTTGCCCGAGCAGTTCATGTGGACGCGGCCGGCCTGGCCGCCGCCGCGCAGCAGCCTGTGCATGGCCGCCTCGTCCATCGGGAGGGCGGCCGGGCACCGCAGCGCATCCTCGCCTAGGCCCGCGGCCGCGAGGATCTCGCGGGCCCCGGCGACGTGGAAATCCTCGCCGGCGTGGCTGGCCGCGGCGAGCGCGAGCAGCTTGCCTTCGAGGTCAAGTCCGCAGCGCAGCATGGCCGCCGCCTGCAGTGGCTTGATCGCCGAACGCGGGAACACCGCGGTGCCCGCCGCGCCCAGCTGAAGCACGGGCAGGCCGTCGGAACCGAGGAGCACCGCTGACCCGCGGTGCCGTGACTCGACGAACCCCGACCGGACGACCTCGGCAAGTACCGGATTCACGATGCCGGTGTTCTCAGTGCCGGTGTTCTCAGTGCCGGTGTTCTCAGTGACAGTGTTCTCAGTGACAGTGTTCTCAGTGACAGTGTTCTCAGTGACAGTGTTCTCAGTGACAGTGTTCTCAGTGACGATCTCGCACTCCAAGGAAGTCGCGTGCGCGCTCAGGGCGCATCTGCGGGCGCTGGGCCAGGGCGGCGATGGCGGCGGCGCGCTCGACAAGCTCCGCGTTGCGGGTGACCGGACGGCCCCTGGCGTACATCGGCGTATCCTCCATGCCCACCCGCAGGTGGCCGCCGGCGGCGAGCGCGGCGAGCAGCACGGGCAGGGTGGTCCGCCCGATTCCGGTGGCCGACCAGGTCGCCCCGTCCGGTAGCGCCGCGACGGCCTGGACAAGGGTGGCAGCGTCTCCCGGCATGCCGCCGGGCACCCCCAGGACAAGATCACAATGCACATGCCCGCCGAACGGGACGCCGAACTCGCTAAGCAGCCGGTGCAGTGTGGCCACGTGGCCGAGGTCAAACAGCTCGAACTCTGGGACTATCCGGAGTTCCTTCGTGCGCGCGTAGAGGTCGCGGATGAACGGCCATGGGTTGGCGAATACCTCGTCACCGAAGTTGACCGTGCCGCAGGTAAGCGAGCAGGCGTCAGGCAGGGCGTCGAGCACGGCGAGACGGTCAGCGAAGCTGTCGCTGACCGCGCCGCCGGTGGACAGCTGCACGATCAGGCCGGTGCCCTGGCGCAGCGCCTGAACGGTCTCGGTGAGCCTGGCCAGGTCCAGGGTCGGACTCCCCTGGTCATCCCTGACGTGCACGTGGATCACCGCGGCGCCCGCGGCCTGGCATTCCCTCGCGGTGGTAACGAGCTCTTCCAGGGTCACGGGAAGGGCCGGCGCCGCCGCCTTGGCGGCCTCGGCGCCGGTAGGCGCCACGGTGATGAGCGTCTCCTTGGTCATGTCAGGAAGAATGCATGGTTCCTTAGGTGCGCAGCCGCGTACTCGGTGCTATCTGAGCAGGAACGTCACCGTACCGCGTTCCGCGCATTCTACCTGGTAAATCCGTGAGGCTCCTCCGGCCGGAGGAGACCCCGTGAACCCGCCTGACCCGCCGCCCCGCCACCAGCTGTGGCACCCCTCAACGCCGCCGTCGCCGTGGCGCCGTGCCCGCGCGGCCCTGTACCTGATCGCCGCCGTCATCGCGGTGAGCATCGTCGCGGTGACCGTGACCGTGGCCGCGGGCATGGTCCCGCAGTCCCTGGACGCCAGCCCCTCCCCCGCACCAGCCGCGACGGCCACGCCATGAAAACCCTGGATCGCATCTGTCAGGCGACGATGGCTGACCGCGTCACGGTATGCCGTGCACCGGCGGTTGCGGTGCACGACTACGCCTGCGTGCACGAGCACGTGAAACGCGGCATGGCAACCTGCGCTGCGCATGCGCCGGAGCCGGGCGTGGCCGACTGCCTGCATTGCTGGCAGCTGGGTCATGAATGCGACATGACGGCGGTTCCGGCGGTGACGCCATGAGCGCCGACCACCAGCTGACTGAGGTCATCTACCGCGGCGACGGCGACACCACGGCATTCCCCGCCGCCGGGCCGCCCCTGCTTTCGGATCAAGGCGAGCAGGCAGGCGCCCCTCCCGTGCCGCAGCCGCACAGTCACCGGCTCCGCGGCCTGGCGGCCACCCTCGGCTACACCGCCGCCATCGCCGCCGAGCTGACCGTGATCGCCGTCTGCGGTGCTGTCCTGTACGCCGTCCTGCCCTACCTGCTCGGAGGCTGACGTGGACACCCTGACCCCCGGGCAGGCGCGGGCCCGCGCCGACGAGGCGCGCATCTACCTCGCGGAAATGCGCCGCGTGGAGATCACGGACATGAACCCGCAGCGGGTCATCGGCGAGCTGGAGAGCATCGTCGAGTCGCTGCTCGAGGTTGTCGAGGGCGCGCTGTGATCCGCGCCGCGTGCCGGGCCGCGGCGTGGCGGGCCTTGTTCACGGCGTGCTGCATCGCCGCGTTCACCGGCGCCTTCCTGCTGGTGTCGGCGTTGCAGCCGTGCACGTCCCTGGTCTGCCGGTGAGCGCGGCGGCCACCGGGCTTGTCCCGTGGGACCTCGTCCTCGCTGTTGACGGGCAGCTGATCCGGGTGATGGTGATGGCACCGGAGTTCGTCGTCAGCTACGAGATCGCGAGCTTCGCGAAGACGGGGAGCGTTCCCGTGTTTCCGCACTGGGTGAACAAGGGCGGCGGCCGGTACGAGTCCCGGGAGCGGCACGCCGGGGTCCCCGACTTCACCATCACCTACCGCTCCGGCCCGGCCTACCGGGATAAGCACGGCGGCGGCCAGTGGTGGCTGAAAGCCCGCACCGCCGCCGCGGAACAGCCGTTCGCGACCGCGTTCGACGCGCAGGCGTGGGTCGCTGAGCGGTACGGCAAAGACGACGACGGCAGCGAGCAGGCACCATGAGGCATGCCACCTGGGAGGGCCGTGCCCTGTCGTTCGGCTGGCTCGAGGGCACGCGGGACGCCCGCGGCGACTGGGTGAGCACCATCCGGCTAGCCGGGCAGCGGGCTGATGAAATCGGCGTCCGCGCGCACGTCCGGCTGTCGGCCGTGCCGGGATGGTGCTGCCGGTGCGGTGGCCGCCGCTGCCCGGGTACGCCGCTGCTGCCGGACGCTTACGGCAGCCCCGGCTGCCCGGCGTGCCTGCGGGCGCGCGGGGGCGACAGGAAATTGCTGCGACGCCGGCTGCTCGGAGCAGCCGGGCTTGTCCCCGTAGCCCAGCAGGAAGAGGCGGCCGCCTTAAAAGCGGGTCATAGCGCCGGTTCGAGCCCGGCCGGGGACACATGAATCCCGGAGAGGAGGCACCCTCAGTGACCGCCGCGGAAGATGGCGACTTCACCGCCATCGCGAGAACGTTCGAGACCATGAACCGCGACGAGCTCTTGCACGAGGCACGCCGGTGGGCGTTCAACGCGGTCCAGCTCGGCCAGAAGCTGCAGAGCACCGACGCGGGAACCGAGGCACTGATGCGCAGCCTGAGGCAGCAGGCCGGGCGTGTGTGGGCGCTGGTAGATCATAAGAGGAAGACTGTGCGGATGGCGGATCTGTACGCCGCGCTGCAAGAGCCAGAGAATCCCGGGGAGACGTGACCGGGAGCACGGCGACGGCGGATCCGGCGGTGGTGGTGGTTGAGGTGATGCTCGCCCTCGGCCTGCGCGGCCACACGGTCGCGGTCACGCCCGAGAACGGCCCGGCGCTGAGCGTTCTCGCAGGGCTGATGCTCCGCCAGTTCGGCATCGACCCGGCTCAGTCGTCCGGCCGGTCCTCCGGCGGCACGACGTAACTCCCGCGCCCGGTGACGGTGACCACCAGGTGCTCGTCGTCGCGGAGCACCGCGATGGCTTTCCGGGCGGTGCCGCGGGCGACGCCGTACTCCTGCCCGAGCTGCTTCTCGCTGGGAACCGGCCTGCCGGGTTCCAGCTGGCCGCTGGTGATCTGGTCGCGGAGGATCGCGGCGAGCTGCCGGTAGACCGGTACCGGGCCGTCGGGGTCGATCGTCACGATGATCAAGGTAGCTGACCTGCTACGTTCCCGCCCGTCTGAGGACGGGTGTAGACGGGTATGAACGTTCTCATCTACCATGTGTGGCCGGACCATTACATTGGGGAGGGACAGCGGTGACCGAGACGGAACGTGAAGTGAGGCTGCTCAGCGTGGTGCGCGACCGCCACCCGGAGTTCGAGATCACCCCCGTGTTCGGGGGTTACGATGCCGTGGAGCGGCCCGGCGTCATACTGCGCCATTCCAGCCTCGAGGGGCTGGAGGAGAAGATCACCGCGTACGAGAGAGACTGCGCGGCCGAAGCCGGACGTCTCACCAGCTGAAAACTGACTCGCTACTGTTACGAGGCCCGGCAGCTACTTGCGGAGGGCATCGGCCAGGCAGGCTGTCCAATCCGTCGCTGTCGAGCAGCGCCCCGCGAAGCTGGTCGAGCCGGGTAGCCGACTGGCCGGCGACCTCGGGCCCGGCTGACGAGCGAGGCGCCCGGCAGCTGCGGGGCCAGCTGTTCTTCGAGGTCGCCGCCGGAAGGCGAGAGGCCCCTCCTGTTCCGGGCATGGCCGGGGTAGGGGCCTCTCTTCATACCCGCGTAAAGCGGCTGTGGCGGGGACAGGATTCGAACCTGCGGCCTGCGGCTTATGAGGCCGCCGAGCTACCGGGCTGCTCCACCCCGCTACCCCGCAGCCTACCCTCCGATGAGTTTCAGCTTGCGGAGGACGACCAGGACGTGATCCTCGTGGGCGTCCAGCATGGCCAGCCCCTCAAGCGCGTGGCCATATGCCGCCCACGCCTCCAGCTCACCCTCCTGGCTGGGCGTGACCGCGCCGACGTGCCGGGCATGCACCAGGTGGTCAAGGTGCCTCTCGTCCCACGGGCCCGGCGCCGCCGGCGCGGGCGCGGCCGGCTGCGGGTGCCAGGCGTCGTCGTACACCGCTGACAGGTCGCACCCGGCGACGTCGTTCGCGTACTGCACCGCCGCGACCGTGGCGCCGCCGCCGTTCAGGTCCTTGCGGTCGTGCGGCTCACCCGTCCAGTCCGCCAGCCACACCCGGTACGACTGGCCCGCGCACGCCGCCCTCACCGCGGGCAGCGTCGAGACATTGCAGTACACCGTCGCGTCGCCGTACAGGGAGTTCCGCTGAGGCACCCACACGCGGGCCTCTTCCGGTGTCGCGTCACCGCGCTCCACATCCAGCACGGACGCTGCGGGGGCGTCCGTGCCGAGCACGTCGACGCGCACCGCATGCGGCCACCGCGACCATGCAGTGGCCGACCACTGCGACACCGTGCCATTCACATATCCCGCGACCATCACCGCATCCGCGGGGACCGCCGCCGGGGTCACGCTGTCATACATGCGCCTCAAAGTCTTCTCCTAACCTAATCGCAGCCGAGGTCTTTTTTCAGCTGCACGAAATCTGCGTACAGCCGGTAACTCGCCTCCCGGGACGGGTTCGCCGCCGGATCCGCCGGGCGCGGCACCGGGGTGGCCGTCAGCAGCCCGACCGTGGTGCACCATTTCCTGTCGCTGGTATTCACCGCGTGCGCGGTGAATACCAGGTTCACGCCTGACAGGACCAGCGTCAGCGCGAACAGGAACACCACGGCGTGCCGGGCGCCGCGGGTCATCCCCGGCTCGCCCCGATCGCCGCGAGGACCGCGGACTGCGAGACGCTCATTCTCCTCATTCACCAGCGGCCCCTTCCCGCGAGGGTGCCGAGGGCAGCGGCCCAGGCGACGGCGGCGGCGGCGAGGAACGCCCACCGGTATGCCCGCCCAGGACGGACATGGTGTGACTCGCCACCGACGGCACGGTAAGCGCCAGGCCCGTGACCAGCAGCACGTCCGACGGGTGCGCGGAGAATACCTGCGACAGGATCAGGATCATTCCCGTGCCGGTGAGCAGGACGTCTTTCAGCAGCATCCATATGCGCACGTCACCCTCTTTAGATTCTCACGATGTCTCCGGCGAGCGTCCGCGCGGTATTGCTCGCCGACGCGGCGCTCCATTTGGCGGTCAGCACGATGTTGTGCGCGACGGTGGTGTCGATAGTGGTGTTGTTCTGGTTGTTCTGGCTATCAACGTTGGCGTTGCCGGTTTTGGAAACGTTCTCGAGCAGCTGGGAAACCCCGAATAGTTTCCCGCTCACCCCGACGGCGGTGGCGTGAAATGTGGCCGCGATGAAGAATCCCCGGCCCGTGCCGCCCGCCGCCAGGTACGTGACAGCGGAGTGAGTGACCAGGACCGCCCCGGCGGCGGTGTCCAGCCGCAGCGCGAGAGTCAGCGTCGGGCTGGTCGCGGCGCCGTCCGCGGTGCCGGACACCCGGATCTCGTAGCCGCTGTTGACCGCCGCGTCCCCCGCGGGGATCGCAGCTGCCAGAGTGCCCACCACCGTCTCCGTGGTCGTGCTGGTGACACTTCCGGTGGCCAGGTTGGCCAGGGCGACCGGCAGCCCGTTCAGCATGCTGGCGGTGATCCGCTGGCCCGCGGTGATCAGTGCCTCACCCATTAGATGCGCCTTTCTATCCGGCCCCAGGGAATCCTCAGGAGGCCGGGTATGTCATGGTCTCAGTGATAGTCCCACTAAGAACGCTGCCACTGCATTCCCAGGTACGTTGTACTGAGATAGATGACCGGACAACGCTTTCTTCGATATCGAAGGCAGTTGCCCAGGCTGAAGACCAGGTGTCGAGAATAGATACGATATCTGATTCGACTGCATCCTGATCGAAAGTCCCGTCGGCTTCGTAGTTGATAGACGGAAACGTGCCCGTCTGGTTATCGTCATGCCCGGTGCTATCGCTGAACTGCGCCACGGTGATCGCATATTCAACATTGTTGACCTCTACATCGTCCAGGACTGGGAAGTGATTTGCCATCGCTATTCTCCTATATTCTGGTTGTGATGGGTTACGGGTGGCTCGTGGACGCACGCCCGCAGGCCGCGTGATTCGAGTGCTGCGGCGATCTTGCCGTCGATGTGGCGCCAGCAGCCGGGCAGGTTCGCGCCTGTCTGGGCTGGGTCGCAGGTGTGGCACGCGCCGTAGACCTGCTGAATCTCAGTGGTTGTGACGAGTTTCTGGCATTCCGCTGTGAACCTGGTACAGCCCAGGCCGCGATCCAGCCACATTCCGCGCTGCGAGATCTCGTAGGGAAACACGCACCAGGGCGACGCGCAGTCGCTGAACGCGGACAGCACGCCAGCGTGGATCTCAATGTCGTGCTCGACGAGGATCAGTGCGCTAGTGCCGTCCCAGCGCTTCCCGATCTCACGCCAGTAGGCGAAGTCATCGCCAGCGACGTCAGCGAATTCTGTTTCCGGCGCATACTGTGCCAGAGCCGTGGCCGCCGCCGGATGCAGGCTCGTGAAGGCACAGAAGACGCCGGGCATACTTTCTCCTCTCCTAGCCCATGTCGATAATGGCCGGGAAGAACAGGCGGATATCCTCGCCCGCGCTGTGGGCTTTAACGACCCCGTTGACGCTGCGGGTGACCGTGAATGCCTGCGGCGAGCTCGAGCCGGTGATGTTCGTGACCGTGATCCGCTCGCCGCCCACCGCGACGTCGAAGGGGAAATCGGCCGCGGCGGTGGTCCACAGCGGGAATCCCGCTGTCGTGTCCACGGTCATGGACGTGGCCGCTGAGGTGATGCCCGCGTGCAGCGCCGAGCCGTCGGTGTCAGCGCGGCCATAGACCGGGTCGTCGGCGAAGGACACCGCCCACGGCGACCGCGGGACGCACGCCCACGCCAGGGTGAAGACCTTCACATAGAGGCTCTCTGCGATGCCCTGGATCAGCTCGTCGATCCCGTCCGGGGGCAGCCACGCCGGGGTGCCCGTGATCACGATCCGATCGCCGAGGTCGGCTTCCTGGAGGTCGTAGAACAAGCCGGTGACCAGCGTGGTCGCCAGGTCCACATTGACCGCCGGGTACCGCGGCTCGTTGACGGTGGACATGTGCAGGATCCAGCCGGCCACGTCGTCGAGGCCGCTGTCGCCGGCGAGGTTCACGGTGACCGACGTGTCGTACCGGCCGATTCCCGCGGGCGGCGCCTGGACCGACAGGGGGCCGGTCGCGAGCACCTGCTGGGAGAACGAGCCGCTGGCCTGGGTGGCCGTGATGTCGTTGAAGACGAACTGGTCGTCTTCGGTGGGCAGCAGGTCAGCGGCCAGCTGCGTGTAGGCGAGCATGACCGCCGGCGCCTGGTTGAGCATGCTGACGCGGGTGCGGTAGCCGAGGCCGAGGACCTGCCGGGGCTCGAACTCGATCCCCCGGTCGGCGTCGGCGCACTCTTGCAGGAGGGCTGTGAGGTGCGCGGTGGCCTGCGGGCCCATCGCCGTCGTGTCACCCAGGTCCCCGATACCGCGGAACGTGATCCCCTCCTCGCCGCACAGGCGCCTGAACCTGTTACCGGCGGCTTCGCCCTGCCACGCGGCGAGCGCGCCGGACAGGTCGAACAGCGTGTCCCAGGTGGATTGCAGCGACACGTGCCCGATCGCGGTGTCGGTGATCACCCCGGCGGCGGGATTGAACACGATCATCGTGCACATCCCCGCCGTCGAGCTCGCGAGCGTCAGGGTCGTGCTGTTCACCGCAGCGGCGGCGCCGACGGTGAGGGTCTCGATGTTGCAGTCGGTACCGGTCCCGTTCCGCCTGAGCTCAAGCCCGACCCGCATGAGCTTGCCGTTGACGCCGAAGGCCACGGAGCCGGTGTCCTCGAGGACTCCGCCGCTGCCGTCGTAGCAGAGCATCTGGAGGGCGCCGCCCGTGTGATAGAGGAGGTCCGCGCGGCGGATCGTGCCTGTCAGGTACATGCGGGCCACGACCGACATGTCCGGGGCACCCGTGGAGGGCACGGCCATGAGGAACCTGAGAATGGCGTCGGTCCCGCCGGAGTAGGCGGGAACGGCCGCGGTCCAGGTGCTTCCGCTCAGGAGCGGGATGGGATTCGAGCAGGCGAACCCGGAGAACCCGGCGAGGGACGGGGCGCCGGTGAAGCTCATCGCCTGGCCGCCGAGCGCGGATGCCAGCCTGGCCGCATTGCTGCCGTCCTCGCAGGGCCAGTACGCCACGGGGGCGACCGTGCCGCCCAGCCGCACGTATGCCCGGTACAGGGCGCTGCTGAGGGGACTGCTGCCCTGCGTGAGGCGCCGCAGCAGGCCACCGGCGGTGACAGCGACGGTGACGCTGGTGCCGGTCGGGTCCCATTTCTGCGGCCATGCTGAGCATTCCGCGTGCAGCCGGTATTTCCGGTTGCTGATCTCCGCGGTGCCCGCGACTGTCCACGTGTTCGACTGGGCGTCAGTGAACGACGTCGCGCCCGGCGTCTGGGTGGTGAAGTCGGGGCTGGCCTTGACGGTCCCGCCGATGCCGGACAGCAGCCTGAAGGCGTGGATTTTCCCCTGGTAGCCGGGGGCGGCCAGGGAGGTGCTGACCGTCCAGCCTGCTGTCACGGGGGCGGTTGAGTCGAACACGGACGTCGCGCCGCTGACAACTGCGGCGCCGAGCTGCGTCCATGTCCCGCCGATGTCGGGGGCCGTCCAGAACGTCACGGTCCCGGTGGCCACCGCGAGGGTGACCTTGACGGCGCAGCGGCGCAGCGCCGTGCCCCCCGGCGGATTGGGGATGCTCACGGTGGACGCCGCCGTTACCTGGGCGGCGCCGTCCGGGGACGAGCTGAAGAACAGGGTCCCGTTGCCTTGCAGGGACAGCAGCCAGGAGAACTGGCCGCTGTTGCCGAACTTGGCCGCCAGGATGGTGGCCTGCCGCCACGACGACAAGGTGATGTCGAGCTGGATCTCGGTGTCCCCGGTGATGCTCACCCCGGCGGAGTCGGGGCAGCTGGCGTAGCTGGCCTGGTCGGTGTCGGACCGCAGGTAACTCGCGCCTTCGGGCACGGACAGGCGCAGCGGGACGTTGCGGCCCAGCTGGCCGTAGTACGGCCCGGCCGGGTTTTTGCCGCTGAACCGGGCGTCCCGGTTATTGAAGGTCGCCTGCGTCGTGCTGGGGCTGGTGGTGGTGGACTCGTCCGGGTGGCCGCGGCCGATCGTGACGGCGCCCGTGCCCATGGTCAGGTAGCTGGTGACATCGGTCCAGGTGCCGCTGAGGAGCAGCTCGGCGCGGAGGTCCAGGGGCGTGGCCGGGAACGTGGGGGTGACGGGGAGTGTCATGTCAGTGGCCGAGCACTTCGGGGCTGCCGCCGCGGATGCGGACGTTCTCTTTCAGCCAGGTGAAGAACAGCTGGTCCAGGCCGGTCCCGCCGCCCTTCACCTCGAGCACCAGCTGGCCGCCGCCGGCACCGGCACCGGCACCGGCGAGGCCGCCGCGGCCGGGGATCGCGGACTGCGCGAGCCGCGCCGCCGCGGACTGCACGCGGGAGTGTCCCGACTCGATGCCCAGCGCCAGGCCCGCCGCGATCATCTGCCCGTGGTAGAACGTCACCCTCGACGGGGAGCCGATCCCCAGCACATGCAGGATCTTGCCGGGGATCGACGCGACCATGTTCCCGACGGCGCCGGCGAGGTTGCCGAGCATCGAGGTGATGCCGCCGATCAGGCCCTGCACGACGGCGACTCCCGCCCTCCACAGCAGCCGCCCCAGGTCTCCCAGCGCGCCGAGGATCCTCCCTGGCAGGGAGGAGAAGAAAGACGTCACATCGTGGACGAGAGACATCGCCCCCGACTTGATCTGCCTGAAATGGGTCAGCACCAGCGTGATCACGATGCCGAGGGGGCCGAGGAAAATCGCGGGCAGCAGTTTCCAGTGGGATTCCACCCAGTGCAGCGCGTCACCGAAAAGTGTCTTCACGTCCTTCCACAGGCCGATCCAGAATTCGCGGAACGCCTTGAACTTGACGACGCAGATGACGATGATCGCGATAAGCGCGGCGATGCCGATCACGATGAGGCCGACCGGGTTCATGGCCATAACCACGTCAAAGGCGGCCTGCACGCCGGTCCACACTCTTGTCGCCGCCGCCGCGATTTTCGACCCGATGCCCCATTTCCCGATCGCCGCCGTGACCGTGGAGATCCTCCCGCCGAACGTCCCCCATATCCCGGTCGCGTCCGATGCCGCCGCCGCGCTGTTCGAGAACCCGGCCGACAGGTCCCGGAACGCCGCCGCGCCGCCCTTGATCACGCCGATACCGGCGGAGATGCCCTGGAACGCGGGCTTCATCTTCGCGACCGCGCCGCCCGCGGCGAGGGCGTACAAGCCGAACCGCACCAGTGCCGGGTCGGCTTTCGTCAGGGTATTCAGCAGCTGCGACAGCGGCAGGGCAAGCTGTAGCAGGGTCCTGGAGTTGGAGACGGTGGACAGGCCGGTCATGGACCCGCCGAGGTGGCCGATGGCGGCGCCGAGGTTCTTCACGATGCCGATCACGTAGGGCATGTCCGCCTGCGCCATCGTCATCAGCGACTGGAACCCGGAATGCCGGGTGAGGCTCTGCCCCCAGGCCGCGAACTTGCCGGTGATCGTGTCGAGGCCGCCGAGGACCGTCACGCCCATCGGCACGAACGCCTTCAGGATCCCCGCGATGCCCTTGATGACATTCCCCGCGGCGGTCCCGACGCCGACGATCGCGGGCCCGGAGAATGTCCCCATGGTCCGGGCGAAGTCCTTCAGCCAGCTGGACTGCAGGCCGCCTTTGAGGTGGTCCAGGATGACCGTGAGGCCGTTCTCGGTGCTGGCCAGGAACGGCTGCATCAGCTTCAGCGCATCGGGGAGCAGCCGCAGCCCCTGCGCCATTACCCCGGTCACGCCAGGAGACGCCGCCTTCACGAACCCCGACCACTGATTCTTCGACGTCGTGAGTGCGGATGCGAACTGTAGTTGTGAGCCGGTCAGCCCGGACATGGCCTGCTGCTCGGCTTTCAGGGCTGCTGCCTGCTGTTTCGCGGTGGTGGCCTTGTTGTACTGCTGCTGCGCGGCGGTCAGCTTCGTCAGCGCCCCGGATACCTGGCCGTACACGGACCTGGCGACCAGGCCGAACACGCCGAGCCCGGCGCCTGCCGCGGTGACCCCCGCCGCCAGGCCGCCGGCACCGGCGATCGCCCCGGCCAGGGGCGCCTCGAGCAGGCCGGTGGCGAGGGAGACCCCGGACATGACCCGGGCACCCATGGACGCCTGGGCGTTGAAGGCGCCGAATACGTCCCCCAGGCCGGAGACCACGCCGGCGGTGCTGCCCAGGGACATCAGCCGTGACTTCAGGCTGACGCTGTCGCTGCCAGCCGCAGCGTTCCCGGTGTCCTTCAGCTCCTTGCGGAGCACCGCCAGTTTCGCCCCCGCCGCCGCCGTGTCGATCTTTACCTTGATGTCCGGGTGCAGCCGCCCGAGTTCCCCGGCCCTGGCGGTGATCCTGTCAAGCTTGGCCTCGGTGTCCCCGTCATCAGCGACGATCTTCAGCATGACGGACTTGACGAGGTTCGCCACCGGAGATCACCTCACTTCGGTTTGCCCGCTTCGGCCCAGGCGTCGATGCTGTCGATCAGGTTCGCGAAGTCGGGCAGCGTCAGGCCGTTCACGTCACGCGGGCGCAGGTGGCAGATGTGGGCCAGGCCGAACAGGTACTCACCGCGCAGGTCACGCAGGTTCCCGGTCAGGACCCGGTGGCCGGGCTGGGCGCCTCCTGACCTGGGGGCGTCAGGGTCATATCCGGCCGGGAAGACGGCCCCTGTGACGGAGGAACGGCCGGCGGGGACGGGGGCGCTGGCGTAGGGTCCGGCTCAGCCGGGGCGCTCGCGGTCTCCCCGGCCGCCATGGCTGCCCCGTAGGCGGCGAGGAACTTCCCGATCTTCGGGTTGGCGTCCGCGATCGGCATGGTCACGCCGTTCTGGGCGAGCACTGCCCAGAACAGGGACTGCACCGCCTTCAGCCACTCAGGGCCCGGCGGCTTGTCCTCGCTGACGTTGAGCGAGTTCTCCCACCCGGCGATGGACATGCCGGTGTGCAGCTGGATGACCATGCCCTGCTGCAAGTCGATGTTTCCTGAGTCGAACTCGTAGACCTGGCCGTCATAGTCGATCTTCATGAGGGACGTCCTTACCTGAATCCGGCCTTGCGGCACATCGTGTCGATCTTCTGCGCGTACCGGGCCATCGCCGCGTCGCTCTTCGCGTCGGCTGCCGGGGCGAGGAACGGCCGGTCATCCGGCCCGTACCAGTGCTCCCGGTCGCCGAACAGGGGATGCCTGAGTGCGAGCTCGTTCGGGCGGGCAGGCGGGGCGTCCGCCGTGATGGTGGCGACGCGCCCCCGGACCGACACTGAGACCGACGGCGGCACCTGCCGCGACCAGGCAGCGGCCAGCCGCCGCGCCTCGTCCGCCACGATCTGCGCGGCGGCGCCCAGGTCCCCGCCGGCGCCGAAGACGGACAAGGTGGTGACCCGTGACACGGTGCGGGGCGGGTTCGGCCTGCGGGTGCGGCGGACGGCCATCAGGTGGAGTCCAGTGTCCAGTAAGTGGCCTGGATGACGTTGTTCACGCCGTCGTCCAGGCCCGTGAACGGCAGGGTTTCCTTCACGACCTCGGGGCCGCCGACCTTCGGGGAGTCGCCGTCGAAAAAGATGTCAGGGATCAGGATCGTCAGCGTCGAGAAGTCCGACCCGGTGCCGATCGCCGGGCCGAGGAATGTCAGCTGCAACGGCGTCGGCGTGTCCGACGCGAACGCGTTGTACCGGGCCTCGCTGGACAGCCATTCCATCTCCAGCGACCCGGTGATGCCGCGGAGGTTGTTCTGCAGCGGCTCGTCGCGGAACCCGGCCTTGCCGAGGAAGTACCGGGTCAGGTCAAGCGGCACCGTGTGCTTGACGCTGGCCGACAGCACATTGGCCGCGATGACCGGGGACGTGACCGACGTGACCCCGGAGACGGTGGACACCGTCCCGCCGGTGTAGAGCGTGGCCTCGAGGAAGTGGAACACGCTGCCCGCCGCCGGGGCAGCATAGGCCTGCAGCGCGGGCAGGGACCCGTTCAGCGGGTCGGAGTTCATCGTCCCGGCCAGCTCGTTGCGGGCCTCGATGGTCAGGACCAGCTGCGCGATCTCCCCCGTCTTCACGCTCAGTTCCCAGTCGGCTATCTTGCACCCGGTGTACGTGACCGGCTCAACCGTCCCGTTGTCCGCGGCCGGGACGCCTTTCTGCACGCAGAACGTGCTGCCCTCCAGCGGGCCCGGGGCGTGGACAGCCTTGTAGGCGCCGGTCGTCAGGTCCTGCGTCAGCGCCGATGCGGTCTGCCCGTAGGAGCCGAACATCGGGAACAGCCACTGCTGCAGCCCGCGGGCGGGCGTATCCATGGTGATGGCACCGTTAGCCGCCCAGTTCGTGACCACGCGGCGGGCCGCCTGGCCGTAGAGCTTCCCGGCGAGCAGCCCGGGGCCCTGGACGGACGTTTTCTTGAGCTCGAGCGTCTCAGACTTGAACGCGGAGAACTTCGCGCCGGACAGCGACGGCGCGACACCATAGGTGGATTCGGCGACGGGGCTGGTCAGCTGGGCGGCGAGTCCTGAGCGGAGTGCCATCACATACCTGCCTTCGGGGTGTCAGCCGCGGGCGGGCGCGCGGCGGCCGGCGGGGGCGGCGCGGCCGGGACCGGCTCCCAGTACAGGTCGCTGACCTCGGCGCCGTCTGGCACCTCCGAGAGGTCCCCGGGCCTGAACTCGCCGTGCGCCCGCACGCATCTCACCTGCATGTCCTGCTCCTCATGACGTCACCAGCCGTCCGGAATAGCTGACCTTGAACGCGCAGTACGCCTCAGCGCCGCCGTCCGCCAGGGACTGCCACCACGTCGCGCTCAGGAGCTGCGCCCAGAACACGAGGCCGCCCAGGGAGAAGTCACCCGGGCCGCCGGCCGCCGGGCGCCCGCGGAGCATCAGCTCCACCGCGCCGGTGATCGCCTTGCACCCGTCCCGGTGCACCCTGAAGTTCAGGTCGCCGGTCCAGTGCTTCGCGCAGCAGATGACCTCGCCGGTCTCGTCGCGGGTGGCGCCCTGGTCGCCGACGAACGCGAACGACTGGTCGGCGAGCCCGGCCTGCTCGGTGAGGGACTGCGGGTTGTGCCCGACCCACAGGACCTGCTCGAGCCCGGTCGCGGCGCCGGACGGCTGCGGCCCGTCGAACACCGTCACCCCTGCCAGGGACCCGCCGGGGATAGTGGCGGCCTGGCAGGCGGTGACGAGGTAATCCAGGATGTCGGGGACCAGGTCCGTGGTGCTCACCGCGCACCGCCTGGCGCCGCGCGGTCCGGCGCGTCGGGGTGCTCACGGCCAGCGAGGTGCCGGTACAGGTCCGCGGTGATCCGGCGCGTCGCGTCGTGCACGGCCATCCGCTCGAGGTGCCGCCGCCCGGCCACCCATGCCTGCCGGGCGAAACCGGCCGCCAGCGCGGCCAGCGTCCATATCGAGGGTGTCCAGAAGTTCGCCCACATCTGCGCGTACAGCCGCGCGATGAGCCCGGTCACGCCGCGACCACCCGGGTGGCCGCGTTGAACGGCAGCAGCAGCTCGGCCGCCCGGTTCGGCACCGCGAACCCGAACGGCGTGTCCTGCGTCTCTTCGTCACCGGTGCCGGTCCCGGTTCCGGTGCCCGCCGCCTCGACCATCCACAGGTGCTTCAGGACCATCTTCGCCGCCTCGTAGATCCCCGCCGGGATCACCAGGCGCCCCGCTGTGTACTGCCACATGTAGCTGCCGTAGATGAATGGCAGCCCGGATGTGTGGGTGACGATCCCGGTTTTCGGGTCGGCGTACAGCTGATCTATCGGGTAGGGGATCCCGAATACCATCACCGGGAACATCGGCGACGGCGGCACCGGCACAGCCACCCCGGACAGGCCCGGCGGCGGTGCCGTCCATGCGACCAGGGAGATCACAGGCGGCTTGGAGAGGGCCTGCGTGACGCCGCGGGACGGCAGCTTCTCGACCACGGTCTGCTGCACCACAGGGCCGCACACGTATTCGATCCAGGTCGTGGCCGCCGCGTTGAACCCCTGGATCTTCGCATCGTTCGCGGTGGTCGCGGTCTGGTGCAGGATGCCCTTAGCCTCAGCCAGGCTGACGATCGTGCCGTCGCGCTGCGGCTGCACCTCGAAAGTGTCGGAGAACGCCCCGGGGTACGTCGTGTCGGTGCTGGTCCAGACGGCGACGTGATGACCGGCCTGCGTGGTGGTGTAGATGGCCGCGTAGGTGCCGGCGGACGGGTTCGTGACCGTGGGCGCGGCGGTGGTGCCGTCAGGCAGGTAGACCGTGCACGCGATTTTCGAGAGGCCGCCGACGGCGTTCACTGCCGTGCCGGTGGTGTCGGTCAGCAGGAAGGGAGGGACGGGCACCTGCGCGCCCTGAAACCATGGCGTGACCGCTGGCATCGTCCCTCACCTCCTCTCAATGACCGGGGGGCTGTGTCAGGCTGGCGGAGCGGCCGGGTCCGGCCGGGGCACAGCAGCGGCCTGCGCCTCCGCCGCGGCCTGGACCTGCCTGACCTCTGCCTCGACGCCCTTGAGCAGCCCGGCGAGCATCGTCTTGGTTGAGTCCGGCACTTCCAGCTCATAGGCGGCCTTCAGCAGCGGGTTGGCCGTGATTTCCTGGCCGAGCTTCAGCAGGCCCGGGATGTGCTCGCCGAGGAACGCCTGGGCGGTCTGCTCGGCGTGCCTGAAATGGGCTTCGAGGTCGGCCACGGCCTGCGCCACGTCGATCATCGGTTCCTCTGCCTCCTGGCCGCCGGGCGGCCCGTGGTTTCTCGTGAGGGGTCCGCGGGGTTACCAGCGGACAGCTGGCTGATCTGGGTGCGCAGCTCAGCGGCGCGCTCATGTGCGAGGCAGCCCTCGGCCTGCCGCAGCTCGGCTTGCAGGCGGCCCAGGATGTGCGCCCGGCCAGCCGGGACCGGGCCGCCCGGATCGCGCCCCTCATCACGCGGGGGCGGCCCGGCGCTCATCGGTGCCCCGCCGGGACAGAGGGCTTCCCGTCCGGCCCTGCGAGCTTCCGCGACGCCAGGCCGCAGATAGCCCGCAGGCCGGCTGTCACCGCCGCGCGGACCGTGTCCTGTTTCGGCCGCACGTGAGCGTCGATCAGCGCCATGTCGCCTATGACCTGCGTGTGGTACAGCGGCCCTTCGGCAAGGAGCGGGTTCCGGCCGGTGATCAGCAGGTGCCACACCGGGACCACCTGGACGCCGGACGGCGACTGCGCGGGGACCGGCGCCCAGGTGACCGAGACGCCGTAGTGCTCGCCCATGCACTGCCTGCTGACCTCGTCCAGCGCCCAGGCCGTGACCTGGTCCGTGATGTCTTCGGCGGCCATGAGGGTGACCGCCTTAATCCGACGTGTAGAGGGTCGTCTCGGCCTGAGTGATCGAGGCCAGGATTGACGAGCCACTGCTACCGCCTGGCTGGCCTGGCTGATAGGTATCCAGTGCCCAGGCCGCCATAGCCTCAAGAAATGCCTGAACGGCATCAACATTCGAGACTGAGGGCGTCGTCCCGCCAGGGCTGAGCATGACCTGGAATGCGACCTCATGTGAGCCCGCGTCATCACTCCAGTTCGACTCGAAGAGGTAGACGGGGTAGTTGACTGTGCCGCCAACTAGATCATTCGCAGGCGCGGTCATGATCAGCTCCTTGAAAGGACCAGGTAGGAGATACCACCGTTGGCCGAGGTCGGCGCAGCGGCAGCCATGGTCGGCAGAACAGACGGCGCGGTGCCAGTGGCGGAAAGGGTGCCCTGCGACAGCATCGGCACCTGGCCAGCGACTGCACCGCCAGCGACTGCCGCGCCGACCATGCCGTCGATCGTGTCGCCGGTCGTCCCTGACTGGTAAAACGCGATGCCCCATATCGCCGGGCCACTCGCCACTATCGGTGCGGTCGACGGGCCCTGCGGGGTGCCCACGGTGCCGATGTTGCTGATCACTGAGGCCAGCGCCAGATGCTGGGCACCAATAGCCCACCCGGTCGCCGTGGTGTTGTCCGCGACCTGCGCCAGCAGCGCCGCTCCGGTGGTCACGCCGTTGTACACCGCGACCCACGAGTGGGTCAGGGTGCCGCCAGCAACCGAGACCAGGAACGACACGAAGCCGAAAATGTCCCCGGCTTGCACCGGGACGGCATACACGTTCAGGGTCGTGACCTTGGGGATGGAACTCCCCACGATATCCCGCCTGCTGATGGTCCGCCGGAATGGCGGCGTCGGTGACCCGTCGAGCAGCCACTCTTCCTCACTGTCGGGGTACCGGCCCGAAGCCAGATCAGCCATGTGGAGTTCCTCTCCCTCAGAAAGATCGAGTTGAGCCGGTCAGAAGCCGAGCAGGCCGCCAGCCGCGCCCTGTGACAGGGCCGCGCCGAGCGCGCCGATCGAGTTGGTGTTGCCGTAGGACAGCAGGTTCCCGGAGCTGTCCTGGTAGCGGTTCGGCATGCTGGCCGCGTAGGCGTACAGCTGGAAGCGGACCGCAAGGTTCCCGCTGAGCACCTCGGTCAGGACGCGGGTCCGCATGTCGCCTTCCCACACGAACAGGTCCGCCCACCGGGCCGCGATCGCCGGGGTGTAGACGTTCGCGTTCGTGGAGGTGCCACCGGCGCCGGGCACGGCAGCGGTGCTGCCGTTCGAGATGGCCCCGATAGACGGCTGCGTGGCCCCGGTGCCGCCGAAGGTGACCGGGATGTTCGGGTCAATCCACCACGGCAGGCCCAGGATGTGCCCGACGAGGCCCTCCGTGATCGGGCCGTCCGCGTCACCCGCGGCCTGGTTGAAGTTGTTGCCCTGCTGCGCCGGGACCACCAGCGGCCGGCCGGTGGAGTCCGATGTTGACGCCAGCGCGTACCAGACCATGGGGTTGGTGATCAGCGCCGACGGAGGCAGGAACCGGTTCCGGCTGATCAGTGACAGCTGCTGCGCCAGTCCCACGTAGAAGCTCGCCGCGCCCGTCCACTGCACGGTGGTCAGGCCGGTGGCCTGCGTGTAGAACCCGGTCGCGGTCGCCCCGGACGTGCCGAGCGTCCCGTACAGCTGACCCGCCGGGTACAGGCCGTTCAGCTGCGGATACCCCGAGCCGAGCAGCAGCTGCCCGGAGAACTGCATGTTGTAGTCCGCGGCCAGGTCGCCGAAGATGATCTCGTCGTAGTTCAGCGGGGACTGGTCGAGCAATTGCATTGCCGCGTCCTGCTGCCCGGCCACGGTCATGACGCGGGCCTGGACGAAGTTGTCCTTGATGTCGCGGCCGGGCACCGGGGCGCCGTCGCCGGGCTGCGTCCCGGTCGCGGTGCCGAGGGTCAGCCGCGGGATGTTGATCGAGTCCGTGCTCGAGGGCAGCGGGAAGTTGTGCCACTGGTCAGCCAGCACCCGGCCGGCGCGCAGGTACTCGATGTACTCGTCGACCAGCCACAGCGGCGGCACCTCGTAGCCGCCCTGGCCGTCGGTGCGGGAGATGATCCGCTGCTCGTACACGTTGTGGCCGGCGGCGAGGAACCGCTCGAATGTCCGCCGTTCCAGCCGCGCCATCCGCTTCTCACGGCGGGTTCCGCCTTCAAGCGCCTCACCGGACAGCACCTGCTCGAGCCGGCGGTCAGCCTGCTGCCTGCGGGCTTCCTGCCGCCTGGGCATCTCCACGCGCAGCTCGGCCTCGTGGCGGGACTGCCGGTCACGGGCGGCGGACACGCCGCCGTCAGCGTCACCCTTGTTGTAGGTGGCGCGTGCCATGTCCAGGAAGTACGAGTGACCGCTGCCCTTGCCGTACACCATCGGCTCCGAGGTGACTGTTCCGCCCGAGGCGCGGCCGGTCACCGGGCGCGGGTCGCCCTCGCGGAGCTTCGCGGCCTTCGCCTCACGGTCACGCTGCTCACGGAACCGGGCCAGCTGGGCGTCGATCTCGCCGATGTCAGCTGTGGCCTTGTCGAACGCGGCCAGCTCTTCCTTCGTCGAGGAGAGAGTCTCGCGGCCGGCGGCCGGGGCCAGCGCAGCCTCCGCGGCCTTCACCAGGGCAGCGCGGCGCTCTTCAAGCTTGCGGATCAGCTCATCCACGGAGGTAGTCCCCTTCACACGAGGCGTGCCTGACGTGGGCGCGTCATCTCGTGTGCCAGCGGTTGCCGTTCCCGCGGCAGCGGGCGCCCTTGCGGCGGTGCTGCCGGGCTCGCGGCCCGCGCTAGCGGGACTGTCCGATCTTGCCCGTAACGAGGCTCAGGTTACGCGCTGAGCCTCAGAAGCTCAAGCTGCCGCCGCCGCAGCGCCAGCGCCTGCGACGCATCGCCCTCGATCTCCTCCGGCACGCCCAGGTCATCGGTGACGATCTTCCCGTCCTCGTCATACAGCGGCTGGCCGCACTGATCGCAGTGCCTGGCGTCCGGCGAGTTCAGCGCCCCGCCTTCCACCGTGCAATCCGGATTCGGGCACTGCATCGCGTCGTCGGCGGCGTGCGGCGCCGGGTCGTAGTCGGGGGCGTCGCTGTAGTCGCTCGCCGACGGCAGGCCGCCGCCACGGCGGGACCAGTCCGCGTACCCGCCGCCGGCTGCCCGGTACGGCCGCACCCCCGCCAGCTCCTGGCCGCACTGATCGCAGTACTTCGCGTCGGTCGCGTTCATCGACAGGCACGACTGGCACTGCTGGCTCTCGTCCTCACCGGTCACCGTGCTCGCGCCCGGGGTGGTGGTCATCCGCGCCCCGCACTGGTCGCAGAAGCACGCGTCGGCGTCGTTCGCCGACTGGCACTGCGCGCACATCGTGGTCTCGCCGTCGTTCACCGTGTACGGCGCGGTCGGCATCCGCTGATCGCCGCGGCCCCGCTGGCGGACGCCCGTCGGCCGGCGAAGCAGCAGCTGCTCAGCGGGCAGTGCCACCATGGCCGCCCCGGCCGTGCCATCGTTCGCGCCGAACACCACCACCGACACGTCGCCCTTGTGCAGGTCGTATTCCAGGATCGTCCGCTCGCTGTAGTCCGGCGACCAGTCTTGCTGCATCGTCATGAACGCCATCGACATCTCGTCCATATCGCCGCGCTCGACCGCGCTGGCCAGCTGGCGGATCTGCTCGAGCGACCCATCCAGGCCCGGCGCATCGGCATGGAGGCCGTGAGTGTCCTCACCGAGCGCCATCGTCCCGCTCTTCGTCCTGGCCATCGGTATCCCGGCGTCGTTGTGGCCAACCAGGAACGGGACATCACAGTGATTCGCGAGGGTCCGCGCGCCAGCCCGCTGCCCCACTTTCTCGCTGAACTCATCCCCCCAGAAGTCCCACATCTCGAACGGGTAGTCGTAGACGGTGGCATAACCGGTGAAGTGGAACTTCGTGCCGCCAGTCCCGTTGGCCTTCGCGCGCATCTCGACGCCGCTGGCACCGAACTGGAGCGCGATCCGCTCCGGCACCCGCAGCATCCCCCGCCGCCGCTGCGCACGCAGCTCGAGGTCACGGGCCGCGGCGAACTGCTTCTCCGGCGGCGTCTCGCCCATCGCCCGCAGATGGGAGGCCAGGTGGCTGTACGCCTTGCCCTTCTCCGCCGCGCTGGCCTGCACGCCGCCCCGCGCGCCGTTCAGCGCGCCGATAGCGGCGATGCAGCCGTCCTTGTCCGCCGCGCCGACCTTCCCGCCGCTCACCGTGTGATGCGGCAGGCTGCTATCGCTCTTCGTGTCGCCGGGAATGGCGAACAGCGCGTTCAGCTGAGCCTGTGTCGGCTCATCGCCCAGGGCCTTGACCTGAGCCGGGCCATTCCACCTGAGTTCCATGCTCACTCCGTCCCGGCCAGTACCGCACCGTTTGCCTCAGCGCATCCAGCGCACAGCAGCGTTTCCACGTTGCCGACCCGGCGCAGCTCGACGGTCCGCGCCGGCCCGCAGACCCGCCGCTTATCTGGGTGGTTGAACGCGCATAGGCACCAGCACTTGGCCGTGCGCTCCCGGCCACCCATCATGATCGTGCGCGCAGCGGGGAGAGAGTGCCGTCGCGCCTGCGTCGTATAGGTCCTGGCCATCGCTTTAGTTCCCGGCCCGCGGCCCTGCGACCGGCGGCGGGATGGGCATCACCAGCGCGTCGATCATCGCCTTCTGCTCGTCGGTGAGCGGCGCCCGGTCCACGATCTCCCGGCCCTCATCCTGCGTGATGATCCGCGACCCGACAGCCATGTGCAGGCCCTGCCACAGCGTCAGGTAATCCACCCGCAGCAGCGCATCCAGGTCGAACTTCACGTACTGCCCCGGCGGGAGGCACTGGCCCAGCCACATCTCCCACCGCTTGATCCACCGGAACATCGTGTACGTCAGGAACCCCAGTGCCCGCTGCTCCACGTTCGCGTACGTGATCGCCGAGCCCTCACTCGTGCAGCCGACCATCTCCGGCGCGACCCGCATGAACCGGCACACCTTGCTGTCGGACAGTTTCTGCGTGTCGAGGAACTGCGCCTGGTCCGGGGTGATCTGGATCGCGTTGTACTTCCACCCGCCGCCGAGGACCACCGGCTCCCGCGACCCGTGCAGCGCGGACATGAACCGCTGCTTCAGCGTCTGCGCGTCATCCATCGACACCTCATCAACCTTGTCATTGGTCATGACCGCTGTCGGGTGGCCGCCGTCCTCGAAGTACTGGTTGCCGAAATGCTCCGCCGACAGCCCCAGCCGGGTCGCCTTCACCCCGTACTGAATCGGCGACATCCCGATAGGGCTGCCAGGGAACCGGAACATCGCCTTATGCCACAGCTCCGGCGGCTTCACCACCTGGTTATGGAACTTGTACTCATAAGTGCCATCCTGCTGCTTGCGGACGCGCACCACGCCAGGGTTCTCAAGCTCGATCTGCGTCGGGTTCATCAGCTTGTCGAAACTGGCGTTCTGCCCGTACATGTTGCCGCGCATGCACTCGGACATGGTGCCCATGTACAGGAAATCGTAGATGTCATCGTTCGCACCCGGCCATTGCAGGATCTGCGGCTGCTTCGCCACCCGGTTCGCCGTCCCCACCCCGAACGCCGGGCCCTCCATCGCCCACGGCGTCAGCATCGCCATCGTCGACGCGATCAGATCCGAGCATGACCACCACGCCGAATGCTTAAGCGCGCCTTCCGGATCGCCCGTGGACTGGTCCTGCAGAGCCTGCGTCAGCGGCCCGATCGGCGGGCTGATGAACGTCAGTGCCCGCTTCTCGAACCGGTCGGAGAACTTGTAGCCCTCCTTCGGCCGCGGCCCCGAGAAGACAGCCACCTAGCCCACCACGCGGCGCCCGTACGCCGCGCCACCCTGGCTGAACGACAACTCGACACGCTTGCCGTCCAGGCTGGGCGAGGCGCCATCATCCTCGAACAGCCACCAGTGCATGCCCGGGTAGCGGCCCAGGCCGGCCGGCTCCTGCTCAACCGGCCTCAGCCCGTCAGGCCATTGCAGGCTGCTGGCCATCAGCTCGTCGCTGGCCAGGACGTAATAGCGGGCGCTCACTGATACTCCGGCAGGTCGCATCCGGCGATGCGCCGGTAAGCCCAGCGCGCCAGGTGCTCACGAGCATCCGCCATGCGCCAGCGCAGCCGCATCCGCCGCGAGACTGGCTTGCGCTCCCGGGTGTCCGGGATGACGCCGTAGTCCATCAGCAGCTCTTCGGAGATCTCGATGTACACCGGATGCTTGTCGATCAGCTCGTCGTAGCCATCCATCAGATCCGCCGGTCGAGCAGCAGCAGGAACACGCCGCCTGTCACCGACGCCACCCACGGCGCCAGGCCATGGCCGAAGACATGCCCGGCCACCTCACCAGCGCCCAGCGCCACTAGGCCCGCGCCAGCCAGGCCCGGCACTGCGGGCGCCGCCCGCAGAACCCGGCCAGCCAGCTTCCCCGCAGCCTCGGCCACGCGGCCGGCCAGCCGGTTCCAGGCCACGCCGGGCCAGCCACCCGCCGCATGAGATGCCACCGCCACAGAAACCGCCAGGGTTAGCAGGAAAATCTACGGTTACAGCATGCCACGGCAAGAGGATTTCCCTACCACATGGTGTTCAGGATGTTCACCGGCTTCGGGACCCGCTTAATCGCCCACACGCCCATGCACAGCCCCACCGCCGAGTCGATCCGCCGCCTGCTCTTCCCCTTGCTCAGGGTGAACCCGCGGTCCTGCGGCCGTTTCGCCGCCGCCAGCACCTGCGCCGTGAACTCCAGGTCACCGTCATGCACGATCATGCCGTCGATGATCGCGGTGAATGTCTCCCCCACCGCAGGGGCCATCAAAGCCGCCGTCTGGTCGAACTGGATCACCTGCAAGCCCTCGTCATCCTCCAGCATCCGGGCAGGCAGCTCAAAGAACCGCGGGTCGTACACCACGCCGCGGAACCGCTCGCCGAGGTCGTGCGCGCGGTCCTTGATGTGGTTGTAGACCTCCAGGTGGTCGATCCGGCCGGCCGACGGCAGCCAGATCTTCGCGGTCGCCGCGATCCGCCCGTCAGGCAGCAGGGCCAGCTCATCCACGGCGGTCGAATCGCGGGTCAGGGACATGTCCACCGCCAGGACGGCAGGCTCATCCCCGGCCAGCGTCCACGTTCCCTGGCACTTGCCCCACGCCGCCGGGTGATCCTTCAGCCATGAGTCCTCCGGGATCCTCTCCCACCGGTTGGCGTAGTACCGGCCCCATTCATGATGCGGCATCTTCGGGTCTGTCCACTCATGCACCCGGTCCATCGGGTTCCACAGGATCCCCGCCGCCGGGCTCGCATCCCGCACCGCGGTCAGCCGGTCGGCGGGGATCTCGAAGTCAAGGCCCTGCCGCGCCTCCCAGCATTCGAACAGTAGCCGCGGCGCGGCAGCCGGATCCCTCAGGACTTCCTTCCCGTGCTTGTAAAGGGCGCCGAAGAATGAGTGATCCACATCAAACCCGGCTGTTGAGATGTCGATGATCCGGCCCGGCCCGCGCTCGGCCCTCCGGACGCCGGTGACCTTCCCGTCAGCGTTCCTGACCGGGATCTCGCAGCGCAGCTTCCGCTTATTCGTGGACTTGCCGATGACGATGTGCATCCGGACGCGGCCCGTCTCGCCGATGTCGCCAAGCTCGTGGACCTCATCGACGACGAACAGGGACGGCAGGCCGCCCTCGTTCGTCGCCGCGACCGCAGCGACGCGGACCAGCTCACCCGGCCGGCCGTCAGAGCGCACGATCTTGCTGTCGTATACCTCGAAGTGGTCCCGGATCGGCGACTCGGTGACCTTCCGGCCCTGGCCGCCGCACATGATGCTCGCGGCGCCGTAGAGCTTGCTCGCCTGATCCCAGCTGTTCGCCGCGCTGACCACGTTCGGCGACACCGGTGAGATCTCCGGCGGCCCGGCCAGCTCCAGCACCTCGACGGCAGCCATGAACGTCGTCTTCCCGCCGCCTGTCGCCTCGGTGCGGATCCAGTGCGTGTACCGCCAGTGCCCGCAGCCGCCGCAGAACTCGAACCACCGGTACAGCGACCGCTTCTGATCCGGGCGGAGCTTCAGCGGCTGCCCATACCAGTCACCCTCGCCGCAGATGCAGAACGTCTCGATCCACCACACCGCCCGCGGGCCCTCCGTCGGCCACAGGTCACCCTCCGGCAGCCACTCGCAGTCAGGGCAGGCGGGGGTCCGGCTCACTGTCACCACCACCGGGGAATCGCGCCGCGAGGTCCAGCAGCGACGACCGCTCAGCCAGCATCGCGTAACCCAGCTTCGTCCGGTTCAGCGCGCCGATCCCGATCTGCTGCTCACACGCCACCGCCGCCGCCAGCGCCTGCGCCGCGATCGCGAAATACGGGCTGGCCACATCCTGGCCCATGCTGCCGCGCGCGATCGGCGACGCCCGCGCCAGCTTCAGCGCCTTCAGCCACTCGTCCACGCTCTCCGCCCACCGGATCACCAGCTCCCGGTCAACAGGCGACAGCGCCGACGACAACCGCGCGTCATCCCACAGCGCCTTCCACATCCGCCGCGTCCGCAGCTCATACAGCTGCCCGTCATCACGGCGCGGCAGCGCGAACCGGCGCAGCGGCTGACCTGGAAGCGTCACCTTCTGGCCATTGCGGCTATCGACGGCCTGACCCGGCAGCTTCCTGGCCCTAGGCACAGCGCGTCACCAAAAACGCAGGCCAGCGGTACCGGGGCGGGGGGTCAGGGCGGTGAGGGTCCATGGGGCTGCCGATCTCTAAAAATCCGGTGCCGGGGTTTGCGGTTACTTGTTGTCATCGGCGGGTGAGCGTCCCGCCGTCGGCGGAGTTGCATGCCCTGCATAGGGCAATGATGGGGCTGGCTGTGCCGCCTCGCGAGCGGGGGACTGTGTGGCCGCCGGTCTTGGGGTTGGCGGTGGTGAATGGCCTGCCGCATGTGGTGCCGCACCATGGGCAGCCGGGGCACTGGCATCGTGTGGCGGCCTGGTATGCGGGGTCGCTGCGCTTGCGGCGGGTGAATGCCCAGCCGAGTCCGCGGCGGCTGCTGCTGGGCCTGGCCTGGCGCCTGGTGGTTGCGGCGGCCTGGCAGGCCGGGCAGCGCTGGGTACCGGTGGTGTCCATGTTGAAGAGGGTCCGGCAGCCGAGGCAGATCCGCAGTGGCATGTCATGTCCGCAGGTGCGCGCCGTTGTGGCCGGCTGGCCGCTGGCAGGACAGCGAGTCGCCGCACCTTGGCGGGTCGGCGGCGCGGGGCTGGTTAAGCGCTTCGAGGTCGTCAGCGAGTGCGGTCATGTGCCTGGCGAGGGTGCGGGCGAAGCTGATCAGGTGGGTCGTGTCGGTGCTGTTCATGCCGGGCTGGTGGTGGCTTGTGAGGTTCCGATGACGGCGCCGTCATCGTTCTCGGCGTAGCAGTCGGCCCGGCCTGACTGCTCGAGGCGCGTGAGTCCTTCGCGGGCCTGTGGCTCGTCGAGGCCGGTTTCGATGGGGTCTTCGATGGGGTCTTTGCCGTCGCCCCAGATGGTCCAGGTCATGTGGTGTCCTTTTTCTTGAGGTCGTGTTCGTAGCGCTGGGCGGTGCGGAAGCTGATGCCGAGTCGCCCGGCGGCCTGGCGAATCGTGTAGTGCTGTGTGGTGCGGAGCCATGTGTAGTTGTCGAGACGCGCCTGGCGCTGCGGGTTACGGCTGCCGCGCCTGTTCGGCATTGTCGCGTCGCGTGATTGTCAGGGTCATCCACTGGGTGCGGTGGCACGTGTCGCAGGTGACGGCGGTCTCTGTGGTGCTGCCGGGCTCGGGGAGCGGCTCGGTGAATTCGAAGCGGATGTACTCGACGGCGCCGCAGTTGAAGCATTCCAGGGCGATGCCTTCCCGGGAGAGCATCACAGTGCCTTTCTGGTGTGGCATCCGCATTCGCATGGTGCCCCGACACATGAACCGTGTTTACCGTCGCGGCAGTCAGGGTCGATCATCGGGAATCCGGATGCTGCAGTGGCGTTGTATGCGGCGCGTTCAGGATCGGCGTCGTTTGCGGTCCCGGGTCCGGCGAGCGGCGGCTGGTGTGCGCTGCCGCAAATTACCAGGGTGGCACATGGCATCTGATGACCGCATTCGGTGCAGCATTGGCGGTATCTGTAGGTGGCGTGCGGCTTGTGGAGGTTGCTTATTTGCTGGAGTGCGGCATTAGCGCGGGTGAGGTCGTCTTCGGTGTCGTCGAGGACAAGAAGCCTCACATCGGCGGTATCGAGTTCGGCGGTGGTTCCTGCGAGTTGCTTTTCAAGTTCGGTGACGCGGCGCATCAGGCTCTCGATGGTGAGCGGTTCGGGGCTGAGCGCGGCGGCGAGATCATCTTGGCGCGGAGCGTTGTCCACAGGCGGGTCGTCCTTCCAGGTGCAGGTTCGCGAAGTTGTAGTTGGCATGGTGTCTAGGTAGTGACTAGGTCCTTGTAAGGTGGGCGGTACTGAGTACCGGTGTTCACGTCTCTCAGTACCGGTGTTCACGTCTCTCAGTACCGGTGTTAAACACCGTTAACTTTTTGGTCTCCGGTACTGAGTACCGGTGATCCGGGGAGTTATCCACAGGGTCCGGCGGGGGCTCGTAGTCCGGTGACAGCATCGGCACACGGCCGAAAATGTCATCAGGAATAGTGAGCCGGTACTCGTCCGAGCCGCCGTTCCGGCCATTCTTCGACCCCTCCGCGTAACGCCACAGCAGCCCGTACTTATCGCGGATGTCACGCAGCGCGCGGCGGACCGCGGCGTCGCTGAGGCCGGTGACATTAGCGAGCACCGCATTCCCGGGATGGATGCGCGTCCCGTCGGCCCATTCCGCGAATGACGCCATGGTGAACCCGGTGAGCTTGACCGAGGGCTGGACGATGACACGCCGCCAGACATGAACCCATTCCGTCGGTGTCGCGGGCAGCAGGCCGGGCGGTGGCCTGGGTATATCGGGGCGGCGCCATGCCACGGTGAGCGGTGCTCGCCCATTGGGCACCCCTCCTCCTTTCCGGTCGTGTAGAACAGCGGGCAGGGTGCGCGGCCCTCATACGGGGGGCTGAGGGCCGCGCACCCCTTTTATCCGGGCCGCCGCGGGGTGGGGTGCGGCGGCCCTTTTCACGTGGCCGCGAATCCGGGCCGGGCTCTCCATTCCCGGCCGCGCGCCCCGCGCGGTCCTGCCGTGGGACCGCGGCGGGGGCTGGACTCAAGCGGCCACGCGCCTAGTCGGCGACGAGGCGCTCCCCTTCCGCTGCCTCTCGCTTGCGGCGCAGCTCATAGGTGCCCGCGCCGATACCGGAGTAGCCGTGTTCCGGGTGCGCGAGGTATGCCGTCTCGCCGTCCGGGACGGTCAGCAGGCCCAGTGCCAGGGACTGCGGCGACGGGGTAGCGGGGTCGAACAGAACGTGCGCGGCGCTGAAACCGGGGTGCAGGACGTGGTCGTGGCCGCCTGAGAGTGCACCGTCTACCACGGCGGTGCCCCTGGCGGGCAGCGGTGCCGTGGCACGCCGGAACGGGTCACCGGTCATGTGAACGGGGACGACGGAGACGTCGCCCTGGTGCTGGAGGCCGGTGACGACCGGGACGTCGATCTCCTTGTCGAGGTGGCCGAGGACGTCGGTACCGTGCTCGCGGACGAGCTGGTCAAGCGTTGCCATCATTCTCCTTCTGGGTTTTCCGGATGATGAGCGCCACGGTCACGATCACGCCGGGCCACGCGAGCGCCCCGGCGAGCGCGAGAGTGAACTGCGCGGCGGTCATGTGCGCCGCACGGTCTGCGTGTACTGGGAGGCGGTCAGGCCGATCTGCCATGCCGCCGCCTCCACGGGCGTGCGGCACGACGCGGCGACGGTTTCCGCGTACTGGCGGCGGGTGCCATCCCGTTCGGCGCTGCCGTTGGTCATGAGCAGCAGCCGCACCGGCGATCCCCACAGTGTTTCCGGCACGTCGTAGAGGGCGAGGTGCCGGCCAGGGTTGCCGGGATCGGGGGCGGCCCGGCCGATGCGCTCGAGCCGGGCCTGGGTGATGAACTGCGGCCAGCCGAGGGCCTCGATCGCGCAGCGGCGGATCTCAGTGTTGTTCTCGCCGGTGATCTGCTCAACGGTCGGTGATTCGGTGACCCAGGCGGGGACGCGGCGGCCGTGCCACGCATGAACCTGCCAGCCGTCGCGGAACTTGAGCGCGGGACCGCCGGCGCAGTGCAGCCGGACTGTCTTCCGCGCGGGGTCCCACGTCTCGGTATGCACCTCCGCCGGCCGCGCGGAGATGACGCACACGCCGTTGTACGGAAACCACCAGCCGCACGACCGGGCGATCTGCGCCCACAGGTCCAGCCGTGCGGAATCCCCGGGCTTATAGGTGACGATGCCGAGCTCGCGTGGTGCGAGGTAGTGTGCGATCCAGTATTCGAGCTGGCCGCTGAAGTGGCGGTTCCAGCTCAGGCTGGCCCTCAGGCTGGCCCCCAGGCTGGCCCTCAGGCTGTCCCCCAGGCTGTCCCTCAGGCTGGCCCTCAGGCTGTCCCCCAG
>WNFD01000499.1_pt1 | contig 63153 bp, 61 predicted proteins | sample 5400491 | NCBI WGS metagenome assembly WNFD01 (sample SAMN13153343, study PRJNA577476) | soil metagenome | isolation source: 120 cm saprolite under Douglas fir tree site 2 hole 2 replicate 2 | place: USA:California | collected 2015-04-18 | reverse complement strand
ACGACATACCGGTACTACGCGCGCTGGGTTCGGACGTCCGGTCTGGCGCTGGATCGACCTCCTCGACGTCGCACCGCGGGCCGCAGAGGCGGCGGCGAGACACGGACAGGGGCTCGGACCGGAGCTGGAACCAGACTCTGGAACCAACCTGACGGATTATCGAGCGGCCGTGCCGGAACGCCTAGAGACGACTGGAGCCGGGGGCGGGAGTTGAACCCGCGACCTACTGATTACGAAACGTCCTAAAGGCTAAAATGCGGGGGGTGTGTCTAGACTAACTACGCGATTCTACAGCTAGCAGATAACAGGGTATCGGACGGCTTGAGTATGGTTTCTACGGGGGTCGAGGCATAAAAACGGCATAGAGATTCGCGCCCCCAAAGTGGTACGGTGCAGAGCATGAAACCAATACCAATCATTCTTGCCGTCGCTCTCACCGCAGAGGCAGTCTACGTCGCCCATTGTGTTCCGCCACAGCACTACACCCCCGTTATCCAGATTCGATTCATCGACGCGGTTGTCGATCACACTCACGGGGAGATTGTCCCAGCTATCTATTTGGTCACCTAGGCACGCGCCGGGCGGTCCGGCCTAAGGCGACGTCGGCCCGCACACGCCAGGTCTATCCACTGACCAGCTTCCGCAACGCATAGACCCAACGAAGCACCGAGATCACCCCAAAGGCAGCCATGCCTAGACCGAAGTAGAAGAAAAAGACAAAGATAAATCTGGCAAGTGGCGACGCTGGTGGAGTAGGGAGGATCTGGATAATCCGTGCTGATGCTTCGTCCGACTTAATGTAGCTGTTGATGTTGGCGGCCGTGGTTGGCGGAAAGTACAGGTATGAAATCTGAACCTGCTCGTATGGCACAAGAGTCGGAATAAGAATCTCCCAACCTGCGTGGGGATTCTCCTGGACTGTGTGATTCATCGGGGGGCTCACCTCAAAGGTCACCTTTCCTCCGTAGTGACCAACCCGCACATTGAAGGCTGACTTCTTTCCGGCATTTCGTACAACGATGCTGTGGGTGAAAGTGAATGTCGGCTCGGCGGGCGGTGCTGGAGCAGCAGCAAGTGGGGGGAAGGCACAGACGCTACTGTAGTAGGCGATCAGCCGTGGCCGTCGCTCGAACCTCTGCCGACTGATCTCCGTTAGGAGAACCGTCAGAACAGCAATTCCGACCTTTGCCGCTAACTCCCAGTCCATAGGCGCTGACCTCCTGCGTCGGGAGTTTATCAGTGTCAGTGGACAAGAGGGGAATGCAGAATGTCCTTACAGGGACCAGATAGCTTGACCGATTCGGCGCGCGCGTGATTCACTCCCAATGGCAAGTGTGTCGTCCTAGCTCTACCCATGAGGTCGCAGAGGGGGGCCCTGAGTGAATTACCGAAATGCCGAAATGAAGATCGACCAGCTTGTAAACTATCTAAACGACGAAAAGATAAATCTCTCACCTGCATTCCAGCGCGGCCACGTCTGGACTCTTACAGCTAGACGCAAGCTACTCCGCAATATCGTCTTGGGCAAACCCATTCCTGCAATCTTTCTCTACAAGGAAGCCACTGGCTCACGGTATTCGTACAACATTCTTGATGGTAAGCAGAGGCTCGAAAGTCTGATCCTGTTCATTGCCGACAAGCGACCAGACGTAAAGATCGACAAATGGCAGAAGTATTTCTTTGGGCCCACCTATCGGGCAGCCGCCAACTTTGCCGTCGAGCTTGCTGACGGCAGCCGACACAAATTCCAGGCGTTAACCGACGAGGTTGTTCGTGACTTCCGCGAGTATTCAATACCCACTATCGAAATTTCTCTCGACGACGAGAGCTCGCTCGACGAAATCATCTCGTTGTTTGTTGATATTAACCAGCAGGGCGAGCCAGTAAAGCGTTTTGACATCGTCAAGGCGATGTGCAAAACCGATCCACTACTAAAGAGTGTCTTCTCATTGTTAGCAATAGAGCAAAAACGTGGGCAGGATATCCACTACAAGGCAAAGAGTAATGAGTTGACGACAGTTCTCAGGCGACTTCAGGTAGTCGAACGCATTTCTGCCGGCAACTCCAAGATGGACAAGATGTGGGAGAAGCTGCTAGAGGTTGCGCTCTTCGTGCGGACTAAGGTTCACAGAAAGTCAGTTGACATCCTCAAGGAGTTTATTGCTGGAACGAAGAAGGGCGCGGGTAAGTTGACGGCCGAGGAGACAAAACAGCTTCGGACTCTCTTTGAGTATCTCAAGGGCGAGTTGTCTGCTCTCGGGCACTCGCGTCTCTACACAGATCAGACGCACTCGTATACGTTGATGACTTCTATCATTCGAGCGAATCTGCTCGGTTCTATGGGGGCAAGTGCACTGTCGGCAAAGCTCAAGGTCTTTGCGACGTGTCTGGACTCCCTGCCGGCCGCCAAGGCTGCTGGCGTCCAGGAATCAGTTCAAGCAGTACGTCGACCTATCGACTAGGCAAACCACCGATGCGTCTCGTCGCCAAGAGCGAGACACATTGTTTGTGACAATACTGGGAATGCTTCCGACCGGTCCGATAGCAAAGGGACGCTTCGCAGGTGTCACAGGCGTCGACAATGCCCGAGCCTTCCCGCCGACGCGTAACCGTGGTGACTAGGCACAGGGGTCAGCGAGTGGAGAGCTTCAAGAGGCAATGGCAGAAGGCGACTACCAAGGCCGGTCTCCCTGCTTTGCTGGTGCATGACCTACGGCGAAGCGCCGTCCGGAACATGGAACGCCTCAGCGTGCCACGAAGCGTGGCAATGAAGATCACCGGGCATAGGACAGAGAGCGTGTACCGGAGGTACGCCATCGTTAGCGATTCGGACATGCGCGCGGCGGCACAGCGACTCTCCCCTACCCCTTCACCTTCGCGCGAGCCTGTGGAGATACCTGACGAGGTCTGGCGCATACTCACGGACGAAAGTCCGCGTGAAGGGGCCGACGGCATAAACACGGAATACTCGGTGCGTTCGGAGAGGGTCGGTGTTTTAGAAGTAGCTGATTGAATGGAGCCGGGGGCGGGAGTTGAACCCGCGACCTACTGATTACGAATCAGTTGCTCTGCCACTGAGCTACCCCGGCGTGTGGTAGGAACTACGCGATGTTACCGGACACCTCTACTGCCGTCAACGCTTCTTGAGACCGCGACGTGGAGTGGCGAAGTATCGCTTCGACAAGCGGGGTCTCTCCGGTCGGTGTTCGCTCGTTCACTTTCGCGCCACGCGCCAGTTGTTGCCGCAAGGCGAAGAGGTCTCCCTTGTTGGCCGCGACGACGTGGCGCACCTGGGCGTCGACCGTCGGACTCAGGGGAGTCGCTCCCCCTGCCAGCACGATCGGAACGATGTGAGGCTGCTCGTACTTGATCGCGAGCAGCATGTTGGTGGCAGGTGGGCGATCTGATGCCGAAGGTGGCTGGCGAGCGCCAGCCTGCCCTAAGCGCGCGTCAGGACCTCGCGGACCTTTCTCGTCAGGTCGTGCGGGGTGAACGGCTTGTGCAGGAAGGCCCGCCCGGACCCACTCGTACCGGCCGGCGTGATCATCTCGTCCGTGTACCCTGAGATGTACAGGACGCGCATCCCCCGGCATGTGATCTTCAGCCGCTCCGCCAGCTCCGATCCACCCATGGCCGGCATCACCATATCGGTCACGAGCAGATCAACGGCGCCGCTCCGCCGCTCCGCCATGGTCAGGGCTTCGAGGGGATCGCCGGTCTCGAGGACCGTGTACCCGCACCCCTTCAGGATCTCGGAGGCGAGCCGCCGCACTTCCTCCTCGTCCTCGACCAGGAGCACCGTCTCCGTCCCACGCGTCGCGCCTGATGGCGCTGGCGGCGCGGCGTCGGGGCTGGCGGCCCCCGCGGCGATCCGCGGCAGATAGATCGTGAAGGTCGTCCCGCGGCCCGGGGCGCTGTCGACGCCGATGTAGCCGCCGCTCTGGTGCACGATGCCGTGGACGGTCGAGAGGCCCAGACCGGTCCCCTTCCCGGGCTCCTTGGTGGTGAAGAACGGCTCGAAGATCCGCGCCAGGGTCGCCGTGTCCATCCCGGAGCCCGCGTCCTGCACGCTCAGCGTGACGTACTGCCCAGGCGGCACGTGGCCCTGGGCGTGACGGGCGGCCTCCGGCAGGTCGCGGCCGGCCGTCTCGATCTTGACCATCCCCCCGTCCGGCATCGCGTCCCGGGCGTTCACAACCAGGTTCATGATCACCTGCTCGACCTGCCCGGGATCAGCCAGCACGTGACCGACGTCGCGGCCCGCGACAATGACCAGCTCGATGTGCTCGCCGATCAACCGCCGCAGCATCGGGACGACCCTGCCGACGAGGGCATTGGGCTCGACGGGCCTGGGTTCGAGAACCTGTTTCCGACTGAATGCCAGCAGCTGGCGGGTGAGGGCGGCCGCCCGGTCGGCCGTCTTGCCGATCAGCTCCACATCGGTGCGCACCGCATCGCTGAAGCCGCCGCGCTGCAACAGGAGCGCACTCCGGCCCCCCATCACCGTCAGGAGGTTGTTGAAGTCGTGCGCAATCCCGCCGGCCAGTTGGCCGACCGCTTCCATCTTCTGGGCCTGCACCAGCTGGGCCTCGCTGACCCGGAGCGCCTCCTCGCTTTGCCGACGCTCGGTAATGTCGGCCCGTAAGGTCTCGGTGAGCCGGAGCAGCTCTTGGGTGCGTTCCGTGACCCGGCCTTCCAGCTCATCACGCGCCCTCCGGAGCGTGGCCTGCGCGTCTTGCCGTTCTGCCACCACCGCCGCCATGGCGAGGATGGTCGCGGCGAGGACTCCCACAAAGGCCTGCAAGAACAAGAGCGAGCCTTGGACCGTGGTCCCCACGAAGGGGCCAAATCCGTGCATGGTATCCCAGACCGCAATCCCCGCGGTCACGGCCGCGGCGGTTGCCGCTTCGCGGGGACCGAACCGAAAGGCCGCCCATACGAGGAACGGGATCGGAAGAAACCCCAAGGGATAATGCGCATCCTTGGGGAGCGGCCACCCCCCGAAGCCGAGCTGGCTTGCGAGGACGAGCCCCCCGAACAACACCGCGGCCTCGAGGGCCTGGCGGGGCCTCCAGCTACGCGGCGGCCGGTAGCACCAGGCCAGCAAGAGCGGGGTGACCACCAGCACGCCGACGACGTCGCCCAGCCACCACGTGAACCAGACCGTCGGGTAGCGGGCGGGCGAGGCCAGTCCGGCTACCGACACGGTCGTCGCCCCGATGCTGGCGCTGACGACGCACGCGACCAGCGCCGCCGCCACAAATTTGAAGACATCGGGCGCCCGGTCAAACAGACCGTTCGAGCCTGCGATCCGACGGAGAAGGTACGCCCCACCCACGGCTTCGAGTGTGTTGCCGACGCTGATGACCGCCGAAGTCGCGAGGATGGTGCCGGGGTCGGCGGCCTGATTTCTCAGGAAGGTCTCGACGTTCGCCAGAAATGCCCCGACCGCCACACCGGGCCACACGCGAGATCCCAACCACAGAACCGCCGCGAAGGCGGTCCCGGCCGATGGCCAGACCGGCGAGGCATTCGTGTTTCCCCACGCGAGGGGCAGGCCGAGGCTGGCCGCTCCGTAGTAGAGAAGAGCAATCCCAGCAATCTCGATCACTCGCCGCGTCGGGTTCGGTGACGAGGGTGGCATCATCTGGTGGTCTGGAGCGAACGGCTGGTTACGATCGAAGGCCCCCGAGACCCGATCGCGACACGGAGTCCACGACGGTGCCCTCGACCTCCCGGCGGCTCATCGTCCACCACGAGGATGCGGGGCACGTCGGGAGCATATCAGCCCAGGCCGCCCATGAGAGGCAGGAAAATGTGTGCTTAGTGGGTGCGCCGTCACCGGTGGAGCCCCCCGGGGGCCACGGTCTGGCTGGCGCGCACCGCGCCAGCTGGCCACCACGTATACTCCATCGGGTGAAGGACGGCGCGGCATCCGGCTACCTGATCTACGGCGCGAACGGCTACACCGGGCGGTTGATCGCGCGATACGCCGTCGAGCGTGACCAGCGGCCCAGCCTCGCCGGCCGGAACGCGCCGGCCGTGGAGAAGGTCGCCACCGCGCTCGGACTCGAGGCCAGGGTGTTCGATCTCGGCGATCCGGCCGCGGTCGATCGCGGTCTCGGGGGGATCCGGGCCGTGCTCCACTGCGCGGGGCCGTTCGCGCACACGTCGCGCCCCATGGTCGACGCCTGTTTGCGCAACGGCGTCACGTATCTCGACATCACGGGCGAGGTGGCGGTGTTCGAGGCGTGCGCCGCGCGCGACGCCGAGGCCCGGCGGGCAGGCGTCATGCTGATGCCGGGCGTCGGCTTCGATGTCGTGCCGTCCGATTGTCTCGCCGCGCATCTCAAGCGGCGGCTGCCCGCGGCGACACGCCTGTCGCTCGCGATCTCGGGTTTGACCCAGACTTCGCAGGGCACGGCGGCCACGATGATCGAGAACCTGCACCGGGGTGGCCTCGTGCGCCGGGCCGGCCGCCTGACGCCCGTCGGCCTCGGGCATGAGACGCGCGTGATCGACTTTGGGCGAGGGCCGGAGACGGCCGTCGCGATGCCGTGGGGTGATGTGGCGACGGCCTATTACTCCACCGCGATTCCGGACATCACCGTGTACATGGCCATGCCGGCCGGCATGCGCCTCGGGGTCGCCTTCGCCGGCGCGCTGGCGCCGCTGCTCGGGAATGCGCTCGTGCAGCGGGCGCTCAAGGCGGGCGTGCAGGCGGGCCCCGCCGGGCCGTCGGACGAGCAGCGCGCGCGGGGCGCGAGCCACCTCTGGGGCGAGGTGGTCGATCCGGCGGGGCGCCGGGCGGTGAGCCGTCTCCGCACGCCGGAGGGTTACACGCTGACCGCGCTCGCCGCGCTCGAGATCACCGCGCGGGTACTGGCTGGCGCGGCACCGGTCGGCTACCGGACACCCGCGTCAGCGTACGGCCCGGATCTGATCCTTGCCATTTCGGGATGCGAGCGCCGAGACGATCCCATGGCGTGACGAGCCGCGGGGCCCGCCGGGCAGAAGGCGCCGATGGCCGCGACCGAAGTGAAGCGCCTGCTCGACGGCGAGATCGCGGTCTCCGAACTTTGGCCATCGTTTCCTCCCCGATCCATCACCCGAGTCGCTGCCGGATGAGAACGACGACGGCAGTGGTGACGGCGATCGTTGTGATCGTGCCGAAAAGGAGCCAACTGAACTGCCCTCGGAACATTGTCAGTCCGTGACGGCTCCGCGAAGCCGGGGGAAGCGTCCAGTGTTGGACCACCAAGGTGAAAAGCGTGAGGACAGAGGATGCGGCGACAATCCCGATCGCGATCCACGGCAGTGATAGATCGCGGACGGCAAAGAACCAGCCGATAACGAGCGCGAGGATGAACCGTATCGTTTGCATGGCCGCCTCCCCTCATCCCGGCTCGGTGCTCTTGCGGGCGTAGTTGGCGATCATCCCTTGCCCCCTTTCGGCCCACGAGGGTCCACGGTGTCGGGGAGGCAGAGATATCGACTACTCGACTTGAGGAACTCGCCCAGTTGTTTGGCATTCTTGCTCATGTCGGTCATCAGCTGAGTGACTGCCTCCTTGCAGTCTTTCTCGCCCGTGTTCGCCCCGTAGGCTCCGAAGGGTGTGTAGGTCAGGCCTGTACCGAGCCACAACACCCACGCGCACTCCGCGTGGGCCGCCGAGACGATGACGAGCAACAGCAGAATGCTAGCGATGACGGCTCTCATCGGGTCCTCCCCCACCTCTTCCGGGACTAGGTATCCGTGGCGACTTATCGAGCATGGAGCAGCCAAGGTTGGGAAGGCCTGTACTCAGCGCAAAGATGGCGCGGTTGCTAAGTTCCAGTGGGACCACGGATTTGTCGGTGGCACGATGCCTGCGATAGGCACGGCAGAACCAGGCGCGCGGGGGCGACGGTGGCGGTCGCGGAGGCCACGGCGGAAATGGCGGACATGGTGGATCGGGTGGCACGGGCGGCTCGACGGGCGATGGCGCGGTTGGCGGCGCGTCGGCTCCGTCGGCGGGTGGCTCGTCTCCGTCGGATGGGGGCGCGTACACGCGCGTAGAGCCGGCGAGCTAGCGCCGCTTGCCGCTCTGAGCCTGCTGCACCACCTGCTCGAGCGCCTCGCGCCGCTGCTTCTCACTGTTGATCTCGTCGGTGAACTGCTTGATCTTGGTCTGCACCTGGCCACGCTCATCGGCCTGGCGCACCTTCAGGGCCTCGATCTCCACGCTCTGGCGGCCGCCCTCCCACCAGGTCAGGGCGGCCGCGCCGATGGCTAGGCCGACGATGAGGGCCAGCAGGGATCCCAGTACGCTCGATCGGCCCATGGCCGTCCTCCTCCCGTCGTCGACTAGTGCTTGGCCGCCGCGGGCGTGGCCCCGCTCTCCGACCGGATCCGCATGCCGTAGAACGAGCGCAGCACGAAGATCATGGAGACGATGAAGAACAACGCGGCGAGCACCGAGGTGAAACCGGTGCCGCGCTCCGCGCTCAGGGAGACCGCCAGCTCCACCGCGAGCAGGCCGAAGAGCGTGGTGAACTTGATGATCGGGTTCATGGCCACCGAGGAGGTGTCCTTGAACGGGTCGCCGACCGTGTCGCCGATCACGGTGGCGGCGTGCAGCGGGGTCCCCTTCTCCTTCAGGTCCACCTCGACGACCTTCTTGGCGTTGTCCCACGCCCCGCCCGCGTTGGCCATGAAGATGGCCTGATAGAGGCCGAACAGCGCGATCGAGATGAGGTAGCCCACGAAGAAGTACGGCTCCACAAAGGCGAAGGCCAGCGTGACGAAGAACACCGCGAGGAAGATGTTGAACATGCCCTTCTGGGCGTACTGGGTGCAGATCTCGACCACCCGCTTGCTGTCGGCGACCGAGGCCTTGGTGACGCCCTCGAGTCGGATATTGGCCTTGATGAACTCGACCGCGCGGTAGGCGCCGGTGGTGACCGCCTGGGTGGAGGCGCCGGTGAACCAGTAGATGATGGCGCCGCCGCTGATGAGGCCGAGCAGGAACGGGGCGTGCAGCAGCGAGAGCTTGTCCAGGTTCTGGGTGAGCCCGTTGGTGAGCAGCACGATGATCGAGAAGATCATGGTCGTCGCGCCCACCACCGCGGTGCCGATCAGCACCGGCTTGGCGGTCGCCTTGAAGGTGTTGCCGGCTCCGTCATTCTCCTCGAGCAGGTGCTTGGCCTGTTCGAAGTTGACGTCGAAGCCGTAATCTTTCTTGAGCTGCTGCTTGATGCCGGGCAGCGTCTCGATCACGGACAGCTCGAACACGGACTGGGCATTGTCGGTCACGGGGCCGTAGGAGTCCACCGCGATCGTCACCGGGCCCATGCCCAGGAAACCGAAGGCCACGAGGCCGAAGGCGAACACCGCCGGCGCGGCCATCAGGGCGCCGAGCCCCAGCGTGCTCACGCCGTAGGCGATGCTCATCAGCAGCACCATCGTCAGGCCCAGCCAGTACGCGCTGAAGTTGCCCGCGACGAGGCCGGAGAGAATACCCAGCGACGCGCCGCCCTCACGGGCGGAGGTGACGACCTCGCGCACGTGGGCCGAGCTGGTGGAGGTGAATACCTTGACGAACTCCGGGATGATGGCGCCGGCCAGGGTGCCGCAGGTGATGACCGACGAGAGCTTCCACCAGAGGCTGCCGTCGCCGAGGTCGGGGATCATGATCCAGGACGCCGCGTAGGTCAGCCCCACCGACACGATGGAGGTGAGCCACACCAGGCTCGTCAGGGGGGCCTCGAAGCTCATCTTGGCGGCCGTGCCGTAGCGGGCCTTCGCAAAGGCCTCGTTGACGAGGTAGGACCCGCCGCTCGCCAGGATCATGATGATGCGCATGACGAAGATCCACACCAGGAGCTGGACCTGCACGAGCTCCTTGGGCACCGCGAGCAGGATGAAGGTGATCAGGGCCACCCCGGTGACGCCGTAGGTCTCGAAGCCGTCCGCGGTGGGACCGACCGAGTCGCCCGCGTTGTCACCCGTGCAGTCGGCGATGACCCCGGGGTTGCGCGCGTCATCCTCCTTGATATTGAAGACGATCTTCATCAGGTCGGAGCCGATGTCCGCGATCTTGGTGAAGATGCCGCCCGCGATGCGGAGGGCGGCCGCCCCGAGTGACTCCCCGATCGCGAAGCCGATGAAGCACGCCCCCGCGTAGTCGCCCGGGATGTAGAGGAGGATGCACAGCATGATGAACAGCTCGACGCTCACCAGCAGCATGCCGATGCTCATGCCCGCCTTGATCGGGATCGCGTAGACCGGATAGGGTAGGCCCTTGAGGCTCGCGAAGGCGGTGCGGGAGTTGGCGAAGGTGTTGATGCGGATCCCGAACCACGCCACCCCGTAGCTGCCGAGGATGCCGACCACGCTGAAGAGCAGGATGATGATGACCTTGGTCGCCGCGAAGTGCTGGAGGATCCCGAAGTAGAAGACGATGATCACCGCGATGAACAGCTCCAGGATCATGAGGAACTTGCCCTGGGTGATCAGGTACGTCTTGCAGGTCTCGTAGATCAGCTCGGAGATCTCCCGCATCGATTGGTGCACGGCCAGGTTCTTGAGCTGGAAGTAGATCACGAGGCCGAAGGCCAGGCCCAGGAGGCAGATCAGGAGGCCCCACTGCAGCATGGTGCGTCCGGTCATACCCACGAAGCTCGCCTGGGCGAGGTCGGGCAGCTTCAGCGAGGCTTCTCCCCCGCTGTGCGCCGGCGCGGAGACCGCGGCCGCGGGGGCGGGAGTCTGAGCCTGCGCGGCCGGGGGCAGCCCCAGCGCGAGCGCGCTCCCGACGAGCAGCACCCAGACGAGCGGGGTGAGCGCGCGCCGGGGCAGGTGCCGAATCGCATCCATAGTCCGAATCTCCTCGTTGAGCCAGTTTCGATGAGTGGGTCGGGACGGCACGGAGGACCGCAAGCCCAACTTGGGGTTATACCCCACGCAGCCCGCGCCCGTCAATTCAACGCGGCGACGGCAGGCGCCGCGTCACTCCCGCAGGAGACCCTCGATCTCCTCGCGGTGCACCCCGAAGCCGTCGAAGACGCGGTCGCCGATGACGACGGTGGGCACGCCGAGGCGCCCCGCGCGGGCGAAGAGATCGAGACTCGCCTCGGGGTCCTTCCCGACGTCGCGCACGTCCACCGCCACGCCGCGGGTCTGGAGGAATGCCAAGGCGGCTTCGCCGTCGGTGTTGCCTTCCATGGTGAAGAGCAGGGCCTTTTTCACCGGGGCGTCCACCATACCATCTCGTCCTTGACGCTCCAATGTCCGGTTTGCTAGCATCCGCCCCCGTTCAGATGAGCCGAGTGGACCTCGTGACCGCGATGGCCGCGTCGAGCGGCTGGACCAAGGCGGGCGCCGATCGCGCGCTGCGCGCCTTCCTGGCGTCGGTGCGCACCTCGCTCAAGCGAGGGCAGCCGGTGACGCTCGTGGGCTTCGGCACCTTCTCGGTGACCCGGCGCAAGCCGTGGAAGGGCAAGAACCCGCGCACCGGGCAGCCCATGCACGTGGCGGGCGGGCGGACGCCGCGCTTCAAGCCCTCGAAAGAGCTCAAGCGCGCGGTCCGATAGGGATTTCTCTGCTCGCCAAATTGGCCGCCCAAGTAAGATAGGGTCAGTGCGTGCCATCCCCGTTCTCGCCCTCAGCGCGGCATGTTGGCTCGTCGCAGCACCGGCTCCCGCACAGACCACCAGCGCGAATAGCCGGCCGCTTGCGCTGAGCGCGGAGTCCGTCCTGCTGCTCGACACCCAGGGCCGCGTGCTCTACGCGAAGAAGCCCGCCGAGGACCACGCCCCCGCGAGCCTCGTCAAGCTCATGACCCTCTACCTCGCCTGCGAGGCGCTCGACGCCGGGCGCGCGCAGTGGGAGGACCCGGTGCTGGTCAGCCACCGCGCGGCCCTCACGCCGCGCTATCGCATGGGGCTCAAGACCGGCGAGACCGCGCCGCTGCGCACCCTGCTCGAAGGCGTGGCCATCGCCTCCGCCAACGACGCGGCCACCGCGGTGGCCGAGCATCTGGGCGGCACCGAGGAGGCCTTCGTGGCCGCCATGAACGCCAAGGGTGAGGAGCTGGGGCTCACCCATACGCACTTCTCCAATGCCCACGGCCTGCCTGATCCCGCGCAGCGCAGCACCGCCGAGGACCTGGCCAGGCTGACTCAGCGCCTGCTCGAGGACTACCCCTCGTCGCGCCCGCTCCTGGGCGGCGCCACGTTCGTCTACCGCGGGCGCGTCTACAGCCGCCGCATCCCGCTCTTCCAGGACCCGGGGGGCGTCCAGGCGCTCAAGACCGGCTTCACGCGCGAGGCGGGCTACAACCTCGCCATCTCCGCCTGGAAGTCCGGGCAGCACTTCGTGTTGATCGTGCTGGGCTCGCAGACGCGCAGCCTCTCGTTCCGCGACGCGAAGACCGTGCTCCGCTACGGCTTCTACGAGACCGGTCTCGAGGTCGCGCCCCCGCCGCCTCCGGCGGTAAAGCGGGGGAAGCCCCCCCGTGCCCCACGGCGCCCGAGCGAGCGCCGCCCGCGCGCGGCGCTGCCCGGCGCCGGCTGAGATGGCGCGGCCGCGCGCCTTCGTCTTCGACGCCTACGGCACGCTCTTCGACGTCCACTCGATCGTCGACGCCGCGCGGGCCATCACCCCCGACCCGCAGGCCCTCTCGCTGCACTGGCGCCAGAAGCAGCTCGAATACACGTGGCTGCGCTCGCTCATGGAGCGCTACGAGGACTTCTGGGTGGTGACCGGCCAGGCCCTGCGCTACGCGGTGCGCCGGCTCGGCATCACCGCCACCGAGGCGCAGGTCGAGGCCCTGATGGACGCCTACCTCCGGCTGGCGCCGTTCCCGGAGGTGCCGTCGGCCCTCCGGGCGCTGGCGGGCACCCCGCTGGCCATTCTCTCGAACGGCTCGCCGCGGATGCTGGAGGGCGCGGTGCGCTCGAGCGGGCTCGACGGGGTCTTCGCTCACGTGCTCTCGGTGGACGCGGTGGCCGTCTACAAGCCGTCGCCGCGGGTCTACGAGCTGGCGCCGCAGGTGCTCGAGGTGGAGCCGGGCGAGATCCTCTTCGTGTCCTCGAACGGGTGGGACGTGGCGGGCGCCGCCGCCTTCGGCTTCCGGACCTGCTGGTGCAACCGCGCCAACGCGCCCGCCGAGGAGCTGGAGGCGACGCCCGACTACGAGGTGGACCGGCTGGACGCGATTGCCGACAAGCTAGGAATCTAGGAACTCGTTCGGCGTCTCGTGCCTCTCGTGCGGCGGAGCGTCCTGGGGCGCCGGGCGGGGTCAGGACGATCCGCTCGCTGCGAACGGGTTCTTACTTCTTGGCCAGCCGCTTCCGCTTCACGTAGGCCCAGATCTTCTTCGTCATCTCCGAGGGGCCGATGGGCGTGGAGCCCATGACCTTCTCCAGCGTATCGTCGCAGCCCTTGAAGTTGATGGAGTAGCCACCAAACGCCAGCTTCTTCTTGGCCATTCGTCATTCCTCCCTCGTTAGGTTAGTGGGGGTCCTGCCCGGCGCCCCCCGAAACGGCCGAGGGTATTATGGCCGGTCTCCGAGGGAGAGAAAAGCGAAAAATACAATCCCTAGGGGGTCTGCACGAGGGAAAGACTACCCCGTGGGGGTATACCCCCCCGGGGTCCCCCACCCCTCAGCGCCGCCCCGCGAAGGCCGGCATCACGTCCCGCGCGAACCAGCGAAGCTGCTCCTTGAACTCAGCGGGCGGGATGCCTTCCGCCCAGTGGATCATGCACTGATCGAGACCCGGATAGCGGGCCTCGATCTCGCGGATCGTCTCGATCACCTGGGATGGACGGCCCACCAGCCACGCCTTCTGATCGACGCCCTCGCGCAAGCTCGGGACGCGGGCGGGGGCGCCGGGCGTGCCCCACGCCCGGCCCTGCTCGTCGGCGTAGCGCACGAAGCCGAAGGGCGCGAACCACTTGTAGCGCTCGTCGTGGGCCGGCTCGAGCCGGCGGATCGCCTCCTCGCGCGAGTCGGCCAGGTAGAGGCCCACCCCCCAGCAGAGGTCCTCCCCGAGCTCCTTGGGCCGCCCGTGGCACACACAGGCGTCGCGGTAGGCCCGCACGACCTGGTCGAGCACCTTCTCGCCGTTGAGCGTCACCATGGCCTTCAGGCCCATACGGGCCATGTAGTCGATGGTCTTACCGCTCGCGATCGGCATCCAGATGTCAACGGGCCGGTGGATCGGGCGCGGCACGCAGGTGACCTCGCGCAGCCGGTAGCCGCGATAGTCCACGTCGGGCGGGATCACGTAGTGCTTGCCCCGATGGCTGAACGATTCCTCGTTGAAGCACTTGAGCAGCACCTCCATCTGCTCCTCGAAGAGCTCCCGGTTCGCCGCCGCGTCCAGCAGCGGGGCCCCGAAGGACTCGACCTCGCGGGTGTGGTAGCCGCGGCCGACGCCCATGATGACGCGCCCGTCGGTGACGATGTCGGCCATGGCGTAGTCCTCGGCCAGGCGCACCGGATGCCACATGGGCAGGATGTTGAAGGCGCAGCCGAGCTTGAGGCGCCGCGTCTGGGTGGCGAGCCACGTGGAGAGCATCACGAGGTTCGGAAACACCTCGTAGCCTTCCTTCTGGAAGTGGTGCTCGGCCGTCCACAGGCAGTAGTAGCCGAGCTCGTCCATGAGCTGGGCCACCTCCTTGGAGGTCTGGAAGGCCTCGACCAGGCGCTCGTTGGGATACGCGCGTTGATCCGAAGGCGTGCCGTCCATGCCGACGTTGTCCAGCTCGATCTGCCCCACGTAGAGGACCGAGAATTTCGTGATCACTTGGCTCTCCAGCCTCCGTCGACCACCATTGAGTGTCCCGTGATGTAGCCCGCCTCGTCCGAGGCCAGATAGCAGACCGCGGAGGCGATCTCCTCCACCGTCCCCCGCCGGCCCGCCGGGGCGATCGCCCGCACCGCCGCGTCGTCCACCGCGATGCCGCGGCCGCTCATGTCGGGCACGCCCGGGCCCAGGATCTGCTGGGAGTGCGCCCGGAGCCCGGTCAGGATCGGCCCCGGGCAGACCGCGTTGATCGTGAGGCCGCGGGCCGAGTAGGTCACCGCCATCTGGCGCGTGAGCCCGACCACGCCGTGCTTGGACGCGACGTAGGCGGCGCCGCCACCGGTGCCGTTGAGCCCGGCCACCGAGGCCATGTTGATGATGCGACCACGGCCGCGTGGCAGCATCTCCTTGAGGGCGCGCTTGCAGCCGAGGAAGACGCCGGTCAGGTTGATGCCGATCACCCGGGCCCAGACCGCGTCGTCGGTCTCGTCCACATTGAAGTAGCCGTCGAGGATGCCCGCGTTGTTCACCATGATGTCGAGCGCCCCGAGCTGGCTCACCGCGGTGGAGACCGCGCGATCCACGTCCGCGGCCAGGCTCGTGTCCGCCCGGACGCCGAGTGCCTTGCCGCCCGCGCCCATGAGCAGGCGCGCCGTCTCCGCCGCGCTGGCGCCGTCGATGTCCACCGCGGCCACGCGCGCGCCGCGGGCCGCCAGCGCCTGGGCGATGCCGCGCCCGATCCCCGAGCCCGCCCCCGTCACCACCGCCACCTTGTCCTGCAAGTCCACCGTAACCCCCTCACCCTCTGTGCCCCTCACCCTGCCCTCTCCCCAGCGGGGAGAGGGAAATGAGGAGGGCACCCTCAGCTCTTGCGAGGTGAGGGTGCCGGGTTCATATGGCCAGGGCGTAGCCGTCGCGACGGGGGTCGGCGCCCGCCATGAGGGCGCCCGATTCCGGATCGCGCGCGAGCCCCTGTCCGCCGCCCACCACCCACGACCAGTCGTCGATGACATTGACCTGATGCCCGCGCCGGCCGAGCTCGGCGCGCGTCCCCTCGGCGATGCGCGGCTCGGCGTCTACCAGGCGGTCCCGATAGGCGCGGATACGTGGCGCCTCGATGGCCTCCTGGAGGTTCAGCCCGAACTCCAGGAAGTTGAGCAGCATCTGCGGCTGGGTCTGGAGGATGCCGTAGGAGCCGGGCGTGCCAATGCTGAGCGCGAAGGCGCCGTCCTGGAAGACCTGGGTGGGCGACATCATCGTGCCCGCCTTGCGGCCCGGCTTCAGCACATTGGGCGAGGCGGGATCGCGGTCCGACCATTTGAGGATATTGTTCAGGAGGAGGCCGGTGCCCGGCACCGCGAAACCCGAGCCGAAGACCATGCCGAGCGTCTGGGTGACGGAGACCACGGTGCCCTCCGCGTCCGCGCAGGCGAAGTGGGTGGTCTGCTCGTTCACGAACTGCGGCGGGTGGCCCTCGGTGATCTGGCCGGCCAGCCGCTCCCGGTTGTGCCGCTCGCCCTCGCTCACCGCCGCCCGCGACGGATCGATGCGCGCGCGCTGCGAGGCCGCATAGGCCTTCGACGTGAGCCCCGTGATCGGTGGATCCCCCGAGTAGGCGTAGGCCAGCCGGTCCGCGGAGCCGAGCTTGATCGCCTCGATCAGGTGATGCAGATAGTCGGGCGAGTTGTGTCCCCAGCCCGCCACGTCGTAGCCCTCCAGGATGTTGAGCGTCTCCAGCATCTGGAACGCGGAGAACGGCGGGGGCACCGAGCAGACCTCGCGGCCGCGATAGGTGATGGTGAGCGGCGCCCGCCACTCGGGCTTGAACGAGGCCAGGTCCTCCTCGGAGAGCCAGCCGCCGGCCTCCGTCACCGCGCGCGCGATCGCGCGGGCGATCGGGCCGCGATAGAAGACCTCCGCGCCGCCCTCCGCGACCTGGCGGAAGGTCGCGGCCAGCTCCTTGTACGTGACGACCTTGCCCGGGCGGGGCCCGCCGTTGCCGAGATAGAGCCGGCCCGCCTCCGCGGAGCGGCCGAGGGTGGCCCGCCCCTGCTCGAAGAACTTCACGTTGGCGAATGTCAGCGGCACCCCGTTCTCGGCCAGCTCGATCGCGGGGGCCAGCACCCGCGCCCGCGGCATGCTGCCGAAGCGCTCGAGCGCGGCCAGCCAGCCGCCCAGGTTGCCCGGGGTGGCGCAGGACTTGGGCCCGCCCGCCAGCTCGTCGTCGGTACAGCGGGCGGCGTCGGCCGCGCGCGGGGCGGGGCCGATGAAGTCCAGCACGTGGCGCTCACGCGTGCGCGCCTTCGAGATGAACATGAGCCCGATGCCGGCCGCGCTCGACATGAACGGCTCGACCACGTTCAACGTGGAGCCGACCGCGACCGCGGCGTCCACCGCGTTGCCGCCCTCGAGCAGCACGCGGATGCCGGCCATGGACGCGAGCGGATGGGCCGAGGCGACGGCGCCGCGGGTGCCCATGACGGTCGGGCGGTAAGCGTGACGATGCGGGGGCATGTGGTCTCCTCGGGAGCCTGGAGTCGTTGCCCGCATGGTAGGCTCTAGCCCGGATGGACGCAAGAAGCCCCGCCCCATCTCCGGAGCTGGCCGCCGCGCTCGCGCGGGCCAAGTACATCTACGTAACGACCTACAGCCAGGCGGGCAAGCCCGGCACCGTGCCGACCTGGCTCTGGCCCCACGAGAGCGCGATCTACTTCACGACCAAGCGCGACAGCGTCAAGGCGCGGCGGATCAAGAGCAACGGGCGCATGACCATCCACGTGGGCACCAAGGACGGCCCGGCCTTCGAGGGGCGGGCCGAGTGGGTCGACGACCGGCCCGATCTCGAATCGGCGCTGCTGTCCACCTACCGACGCAAGTACTGGCTGACCGTGCCGCTCTTCATGGGCCGCTATATCCGCAAGGGCCTGGCCGCGAAGACGAGCGTGCTGATTCGCGTCACGCCGCTGCCGCGCTGAGCGCACGGCTCCTTGACCGCCGGGTGCTTTGGACGTAGCATTCATCCAGCCATTCCCACGCGGGAGCTCGGAGGTCCGGGCTGAGAGGGCAGCCGCAACGCTGCCGACCGCTACAAACCTGACCTGGGTAATGCCAGCGAAGGGAGGCCTGACGTGAAAATCTATCTCTCCGCATCCGATCCATCGGTCCGCGTTCCGTTCCGCGAGGTCGCGCTCTCCACCGGCGAGCGCATCCGCCTCTACGACACGAGCGGGCCCTACACCGACCCGGGCTTCACCGCGGACGTCAAGCAGGGCCTGCCGCCGCTGCGGCGCCACTGGATCCTCTCGCGCGGCGACGTCGAGCCCGGCGCGGGCGGCCGCTGGGGCCTGCGCGCCAAGCCTGGAAGCCGCGTGACCCAGATGCACTACGCGCGGCGTGGCGAGATCACGGCGGAGATGGAGTTCGTGGCCCTGCGCGAGGGCATGAGCCCCGAGATCGTCCGTGACGAGGTCGCCCGCGGCCGCGCCATCATCCCCGCCAATATCAATCACCCGGAGGCGGAGCCGATGATCATCGGCCGGCGCTTCCTGGTGAAGATCAACGCCAATATCGGCAACTCCGCGGTCTCCTCCTCGATCGAGGAAGAGGTGGAGAAGATGACGTGGGCCACCCGGTGGGGCGGCGACACCATCATGGATCTCTCCACCGGCAAGAACATCCACGAGACGCGTGAATGGATCCTCCGCAACTCGCCGGTGCCGGTGGGCACCGTGCCGATCTACCAGGCGCTCGAGAAGGTGAACGGCAAGGCCGAGGAGCTGACCTGGGAGATCTATCGCGACACGCTCATCGAGCAGGCCGAGCAGGGCGTGGACTACTTCACGATCCACGCGGGCGTGCTGCTGCGCTACATCCCGCTCACCGCCCAGCGCGTCACCGGCATCGTCTCGCGCGGCGGCTCGATCATGGCCAAGTGGTGCCTGGCCCATCACCAGGAGAGCTTCCTCTACACTCACTTCCGCGAGATGTGCGAGATCATGGCCGCCTACGATGTGGCGTTCTCGCTGGGCGACGGGCTCCGGCCCGGCTGCCAGGCCGACGCCAACGACGACGCGCAGTTCGCCGAGCTCGACACGCTCGGCGAGCTCACGACGGTGGCGTGGGAGCAGGACTGCCAGGTCATGATCGAGGGGCCCGGCCACGTGCCCATGCACCTGATCAAGGAGAACATGGACCGGCAGCTCGCGGTCTGCCACGAGGCGCCCTTCTACACCCTGGGCCCGCTCACCACGGATATCGCGCCGGGCTACGACCACATCACGTCCGCGATCGGCGCGGCCATGATCGGCTGGTACGGTACCGCCATGCTCTGCTACGTGACGCCCAAGGAGCACCTGGGGCTGCCCGACCGGCAGGACGTCAAGGACGGCGTCATCGCCTACAAGATCGCGGCCCACGCCGCCGACCTCGCCAAGGGCCACCCGAAGGCCCGCGACTGGGACGACGCGCTCTCCCGGGCCCGCTTCGACTTCCGGTGGGAGGACCAGTTCAACCTCTCGCTCGATCCCGAGACCGCGCGCTCCTTCCACGACGAGACCCTCCCCGCCGAGGGCGCCAAGGTCGCGCACTTCTGCTCCATGTGCGGGCCGCACTTCTGCTCGATGAAGATCACCCAGGACGTGCGCGACTACGCGGCGAAGCACGGGATCGCGAGCGAGACCGCGGCGGTGGTCCAGGGCCTGCGGGACAAGGCGGCGGAGTTCAAGAAGACGGGCGGCCAGCTCTACGTGAAGCAGTAGGCATGGCCGCGTTCGCCGACTACGAGCAGTACGACGCCCTGGGTCTGGCCGATCTCGTCCGCCGCGGCAAGGTGACGCCCACCGAGCTGCTCGAGGCGGCCGTCCAGCGCGTCGAAGCGCGCAATCCAACCGTGAACGCGGTCATCATGCCGCTCTACGACCACGGGCGGCGGGCGATCGCCGACGGGCTGCCGGACGGGCCGTTCCGCGGCGTGCCGTTCCTGCTGAAGGACCTCGGCGCTCCCCTGACCGGGGTGACGATGACGCGGGGCAGCCGCTTCTTCGCCGACACGCCACCCTCCACCTTCGACAGCGAGAACGTGGCCCGCCTCAAGCGGACGGGGCTCGTGATCTTCGGACGCACCAATAGCTGCGAGGTCTGGCTCTCGCTCACCTGCGAGCCCCAGCTCTACGGCCCCACCCGCAACCCGTGGGACCCCACCCGGATCTCCTCCGGCTCGAGCGGCGGGGCCGCCGCCGCGGTGGGCGCGCGCATGCTGCCGATGGCGCATGCCAGCGACGGATTCGGCTCCATCCGCGCGCCCGCCGCGAGCTGCGGACTGGTCGGGTTGAAGCCCACGCGCGGGCGCAACACCTTCGCACCGGTGACCGGCGAGGGCCTCGGCGGCTGCTCGACCGAGCACGCGGTCACGCTCACGGTGCGCGACAGCGCGGCCCTGCTCGACGCCACCTGCGGCCCCGGACCAGGCGACCCGTACTCCGCGCCTCCCCCGGCCCGCCCCTATCTGGACGAGGTCGCGGCCCCGCCGCGCCCCTTGCGCATCGCCTACACGACCCTCGCCCCCAACGGCGCGGAGGTCGCCCCCGAGAGCCTCGCCACCCTGCGCGACACCGTGCAGCTCTGCGCCGAGCTCGGGCATCACGTGGAAGAAGCCAATCCCGACATCGAGCGGGGTGCGGTGATCCCCACCTTCATCACCCTGGCCGCGGTCAACACGGTGGTGAACCTCTCGACGCATCCGACCGCGGGGCGGCCCGCTCGCGAGGGCGAGGTGGAGACGGTCACCTGGAACACCGCGAAGCTCGGTGAGCGCACCAGCTCGGCCGACTACGTGCGCGCCACCCAGACCGCGCACCGGCTGGGCCGGCAGATGGCCGCCTTCCACTCGCGCCACGACGTGCTGTTGACGCCCGGCCTCGGCCAGCTTCCGGTCAAGCTCGGCTGGATCGACATGATGATGAACGACGTCGAGGAGTACTGGCGGCGGGTGTTCGCGTTCTCGCCGTTCACGGTGTGGTTCAATCTCACCGGCCAGCCCGCCATGATGCTACCGATCGGCCAGGCCGCGAGCGGGCTGCCGGTGGCGGTCCAGCTCGTCGCCCGCTACGGCGACGAGGCCACGCTCTTCCGCCTCGGCGCCCAGCTCGAGGCGGCCCGCCCCTGGTTCGCCCGCAAGCCCGCCCTGGCCTCGTAGACCGTTCCAGTTCGAGCGCCGGCTCCGCCGGCGCAATCCGGGGTTCTGGGGGAGGCTCGGAGGGGGGCCCCTTCTTAGACTTCAGAAGGGGCCCCCTCCGATTTACTTGGGCAGCGCGGCCAGCAGCGGCTCGAGGTTCTTCGGATCGGGCTTGAGCGTGCCGACGCCGTGCTGGCGCACCGCCGCCACCACCGCGTCGTTGACCGGCGTGGCGACGCCGAGGCGCTTCCCCTGCTGGCTCACGTAGCCGTTCAGATAATCGATCTCGGTGCGCCGCCCCTTCATGACGTCCTGGAGCATGGACGGCCGCCCGCCGGTCAGGAACTTCACGCTCGCCGCCATGTCGGCTTCGACCGCGTCCCAGCCCTTGCCCTGGGCCGCGTCCACGAAGCGCCGCGCGTCGATGCCGTAGATGGGCTCGACCTCGTAACCGGCGGCGCGGCCGACCTGGATCACCTCCGCGGCGACGTGGATCGCGATGCGGCGCGGGATGGGGGCGGTGCGGACCTCGGCCGAGCCCAGCCCGCTCAGCCCGGCCAGCGGATTGGCCATGCAGTTGACGGCCAGCTTGGACCACCGCTCGCCCCACAGGTTGGTCGTCACCTTGGTGCCGGCCACGTCGTTCAGCACCCGCGCCAGGGCCTGGGCCCGCGGGGTATCCCGGCCGTCGTGCTCGCCGATCTTGAAGCCGACGCTGCCGGAGTCGGTGCGCATGGCGTGGCCGGGCTCGTACATGCCGGCGCCGATCGTGATCACGCACCCGAGGCAGCGCGCCTTCCCCACCACGGAAGCCACCCGCTCGTCATTCACCCCGTTCTGGAAATCCACCACCACCCCATCGGGCTGCTCGAGATAGGCCAGCGCCATCTGGGCCGCCCACTCGGTGTCGTAGGACTTCACCGATACGAAGACCGCCTCGAAGGGCGTCGCCACCCCCTGCAATTCGTGGATGTGGAGCGCCTTGACCGGGATCGTGTGCTCCCCGCAGGTCCCGCTGAGCCGGAGCCCGTGCTGCTTCATGGTCTCGATGTGCTCGGGCCACTGGTCCACGAGCGTGACGTCGTGCCCGGCCTTGGTGAGGAGCCCTCCGACCACGCAGCCGATGGCGCCTGCCCCGATGATCCCGATCCTCATGACCGTTGGCTCCTTCGCCTGGGATAGCGGAAACACGTCGTGATGTGGTCGTTCACCATGCCGGTGGCCTGCATGAACGCGTAGCAGATCGTGGGCCCGACGAAGCGGAACCCACGCTTGACGAGCGTCTTGCTCATCGCGCGCGACTCCGCGGTCTCCGCCGGGACCTGCGCGCCGGCCGTCCACGCGTTCTGGATCGGCTTGCCGCCCACGAACTGCCACAGATACTCCGCGAGGCTGCCGAACTCCTGTTGCACCCCCAGCACCTGGCGGGCATTGCCCACGGTCGCCTCGATCTTCTGCCGGTTGCGCACGATGCCCGCGTCGCGCATGAGCGCGGCCTGCCGGCGAGCGTCGAACCGGGCGACCTTGACGGGATCGAAGCCCGCGAAGGCCCTGCGGTAGTTCTCGCGCTTGCGCAGAATCGTGGACCAGGAGAGGCCGGCCTGGGCGCCTTCGAGCACGAGCATCTCGAAGAGGTGCTGATCGTCGTGGGACGGAACGCCCCACTCCGCGTCGTGGTAGGCGATCTCGAGCGGACCGCCACTGGCCCAGCCGCAGCGGGTCGGCATCGCGTCCTACACCGCGTCGGGGTCGATGCCGTGTTCCTTGAGCTTCTTGCGCAGGGTGTTCCGGTTGATGCCGAGGAGCTGGGCCGCGCGCACCTGGTTGCCCTTGGTCTCCCGCATCACCGCCCGCAGCAGCGGCTTCTCCACCAGCCCCACCATGAGGCCGTGAAGGTTGGCGGAGGCATGCCCGCGCAGGCCGCGCACGCACTCGTGCATCTTGCGCTCGATGACGTCCTCGAGCGAGGCGTCGGTGCCCACCGCGGCCGCCGCCGACACCGGGCCGATGGGCAGATGCTCGGGCATGATCACGCCCGCGGAGGCCATGACCATGGCCCGCTGGATGACGTTCTCCAGCTCGCGCACGTTGCCCGGCCAGTCGTGGCCGACGAGGCGATCCATGGCGTCGGGGGCCACCCCCCGCTCGCCCAGGGACTCGGCGTACTTGGCCAGGAAGTGCTCGGCGAGCAGCGGGATGTCACCGCGGCGATCCCGGAGGGCGGGCAGCGAGAGCGTGACGACATTCAAGCGGTAGAATAGGTCTTCCCGGAACTGCCCCGCCTTCATCATGGCCTCGAGGTCGCGGTGGGTGGCCGCGAGCACGCGCACGTCCATGCGGATCAGCTCGTGCCCGCCGACCCGCTCGAAGGCCCGCTCCTGCAGGGCGCGCAGCAGCTTCACCTGCAGCTCGGCCGGCATGTCGCCGATCTCGTCGAAGAATACCGAGCCGCCGTGGGCCAGCTCGAGCTTGCCGAGGCGGCGCTCCTTGGCGTCGGTGAACGAGCCCTTCTCGTGGCCGAACAGCTCGGACTCGAGCAGGGTGATGGGAATGGCCGCCGCCGAGATGCCCATGAAGGGCCGCCCCGCGCGCCGGCTGTAGTGGTGCAGCGCGCGCGCCACCACTTCCTTGCCGGTGCCGGACTCGCCGCGCAGCAGCACGCTGACGTCGGTGGCCGCGACGCGGCCGATGGCCTTGTAGACCTCCTGCATCGTCGGGTGCCGGCCCACCAGCGCGCCGAACTCCCAGACCTCCTTGAGGCCGGAGCGGAGCGCGGTCACCTCCTGGGTGAGGCGGCGCGCGGTGAGGGCCCGCTCCGCCAGCAGCAGCGCCTCGTCGAGATCGAAGGGCTTGGCCAGGTAGTCGTAGGCGCCGTCCTGCATGGCGGCAACCGCCGTCTCCATCGTGCCGTGGGCGGTCATGATCACGACCTGCGCGTCCGGCCGGCCGGCGCGCACCTGCTTGAGCAGCGACAGGCCGTCGATGCCGGGCATGCGGATATCGAGGAGGATCAGGTCGAACGGCCCGCCCTCGACCTCCCGGAGGGCCGCGGTGCCGTCCTTGACCGCGGTAACCTGGTAGCCCGCGCCGCGGAAGCCCTTCTCGAGGACCCAGCGCAGGCTGTCCTCGTCGTCGGCGATCAGGATGCGGCCAGTATTCATAGTCCTCTGCGGGGGAAGAAGACGCGCGGGCGTCGGGGCCTCTTCGCGCAAGCGCTCATCCGGGTCGCCCGGGATTGCGCTCGTTGGCTCATCGGGCGAGGGGGAGGAAGCAGGAGACCGCGGTGCCGCGGCCGGGCTCGCTGACGATCTGGATCGCGCCGTGATGCTCCTCGACGATCCGGTGGCAGAGCGCCAGGCCCAGGCCCAGCCCCTTGTCCTTGGTGGTGAAGAACGGGGTGAAGAGCCGCGAGCGGGTGGCCTCCGGGATGCCCTGGCCTTCGTCCAGCACCTGGATCTCGGCCATGCTGCGCTGGCCGTGCCCCAGGTCCACCTTGGCGAAGAGCGGGTTCATGCTGAGGCGCGTGACCAGGGTCAGGCGCCCGCCCCCCGTCATCGCCTCCACCGCGTTGCGGACCAGGTTGTGGAAGACCTGGAGGATGCGGTCCTCGTCGGCCAGGATCGGCGGCATGCTCGGGTCGTAGCGCCGCACGATCTGCACCGCGCCCTGGGCCGCCAGCTCCTCGGACAGCAGCGCCACGCGCTCGAGGAGCTGGTGAACGTTGAGGGGAACCAGACGCAGAGTGACCGGGCGGCTGATGTCGAGCAGCATCTCGAGGATCCGGTTGACCCGGTCCACCTCCTTGAGCAGCACGTCGGTGTACTCGGCGAGGCGGGCATCCTCGCCCATCTCGCGGGCCATGAGCTGCACCGCCCCGCGGATGGCCCCGAGCGGGTTTCGGATCTCGTGGGCCAGCCCGATCGCGATCTGGCCGGCGGTGGCCAGCGTCTCCCCGCGCCGCACCTCCGCCTCGAGCTGGTGGAGCCGGCTCATGTCGCGGATCACCGCCACCGCGGCCTCCACGCCCCCGCTCCGCACCGCCAGCGGCGCGGTGACCACGCTCACGTGCACGGGCCGGCCGTCCCCGCTCTCGATCACCGCCTCCGACTCCGACCGGCTCTCCCCGGTGGCCAGCGTGTCGGTCAGGTGCCGTACCAGCGAGGTATCCGGCGGGAAGACTTCCTTGAGGGCCCGCCCGATGGTCCGCCGGGCCGACCGGCCGAGCAGCGCTTCCGCAGCCGGGTTCCAGAGCATCACGCGGAGGGCATCGTCCACCCCCACCACCGCGTCGGGCAGGCCGGCGATGAGCGCTTCGTAGTCGAGACGGGGGGTCATGCCAGCACCAGATCGGGGACGGCGTTGAGCGACAGCGGGGCGCGCTCCCCCGCCTCCAGCCGGTCGTGGCCGGCGGCCGCGATCATGGCCGCGTTGTCGGTGCAGAGCCCGCGCGAGGGCACGTGCAACGCCCAGCCGCGCTCGCGGCACTCGCCCTCGAGGGCCTCCCGCAGCGCGGTATTGGCGGCCACCCCGCCGGTGAGCACCAGCCGCCGCACCCCGGTGCGGAGCGCGGCCTTCACGGTCTTGCGCACCAGCATCTTGACCGCGGTGGCCTGAAAGGACGCGGCGATGTCGGCGACCTGCGCGGGATCGAGCGCGCCCGCGCGGCGCACGTGGAGCGAGACCGCGGTCTTGATGCCGCTGAACGAGAAGTCGGACGCGCCGTCGCTCATGTTGGCGGTGGGGAACACGATCGCGCGCGGATCGCCGGCCCGCGCCACGCGTTCGATGGCGGGCCCGCCCGGGAACCCCAGGCCGAGCAGCTTGGCCACCTTGTCGAAGGCCTCCCCCGCCGCGTCGTCGCGCGTCTGGCCGATGCGCTCGTAGCGCCGTGGCTCCCGCGCCAGGTAGAGCGCGGTGTGGCCGCCCGAGACGACCAGGGCCAGGAACGGGAAGGTGGGCGGGTCGCCCTCGAGGAAGGCCGCGTAGATGTGGCCCTCGAGGTGGTTCACCCCGACGAGGGGCCGGCGGCGCGCGTAGGCGATGGCCTTGGCCGCCGAGCAGCCGATGAGCAGCGAGCCCACGAGCCCGGGGCCGTGGGTCACCGCGAGGCCGTCCACGTCGTCGAGCCCGATCGCGGCCGTCTCGAGCGCCCGGCGCACCACCGGCATCAGCACCTCGAGGTGCCGGCGCGACGCCAGCTCCGGCACCACGCCGCCGTAGGGGGCGTGCACGTCGTCCTGGGAGGCCACGACGCTCGAGAGGATCTTGCGGCCGCCGTCCACGACGGCGGCGGCCGTCTCGTCGCAGGAGGTCTCGATGGCGAGGACGATCATGTCGGCTCGATTATCGCGCGAGTTGGGAGACCGGCACCAGCCGGAGCCCGCGCGCTTCCCACCGGGGCACGTATTCCTTCAAGAGCCTCACGGTCAGCGGATGGCCGTGGGCGACCACGATCACCTCGCCCCGCCGCTCCGCCCAGCCCGCCACCTCGTCCCAGCGGGCCCGATCGCCCGCCTCCCCGCGCGCGTGGTCCACCAGGATCTGCCGGCGGGCCGCGCGCACGCCCGCGTCCCGCGCCTCGTCGAAGGCCACCGACTGGCTCGACGTGTAGGCGTCTACCAGGAAGAGGCGCCGCGCCGCGAGCACCTCCAGCACCGCCCGCATGCGCGGACGATCCTCGGTGAGCCGCGAGCCCATGCGGTTCACCACGCCGACCGCGGGGGCCACCGCTTCCAGGTGGCTGCCCACGAGCTGCTGGATCTCGCCGGGGGGCATCGACATGAGCAGCGCGCCCGGGCCGGGGTCCACCTCTGGGAACCGGTACGGCTCCATCGGCAGCCCGAGCAGCACTTCCATGCCCGCGCGCGAGGCGTCCCGCGCGATGGCGGCCGACAGCGGCAGCCCGGGCAGCACCGCCACCGTGAGGGGGCGGCGGATCTCGCGCAGGACATCGAACACGTCACGGCGGGTGCCGAGGTCGTCGACGATGACGGCCACCCGGGGAGCGCCCGGGGGCAGCGGCACCGCCTCCGGGAGCGATCGCGAGAGCGTCGCGGGGGCCGGCGCCGCGGGCCGCCGGGATCCGCGCCCGAAGAGGTCGGACCCGAACAGGCTCGCCTCGCCGCTCCGGGCCTGCCACTGATCCAGCCCGACCACCGCGATCAGCAGCAAGACGATGATGCCGGCGAGAGCCTGCCACACTCTCACCGGCATCGGTTCTCTCCGGCCTGCCTAGCGGGTCTGGGCTTGCGGCCCGGCCGGTCCCGGCCGGCCCTTGTCCAGGATCTTCATGGCCTTGAGCAGGTCGAGCGCGCGCTGCAGCTGCGGGTCGCGCTTGAGCTGCTCCTGCGGCGTTTCCGACGCGGGCGGGGTGGGCACGGGCGCGTCGGAGCCCGCCGCGACCGGCGCCGGCTTCGGCGCCTCCACGATGATGTCGGGGGTGATGCCCTTGCCGTGGATCGAGCGGCCCTTCGGCGTGAAGTACTTGGCGGTGGTCAGGCGCAGGCCCGAGCCATCCGAGAGCGGGATGATGGTCTGCACCGAGCCCTTACCGAAGCTCTGGGTTCCGATCACCACGGCCCGGCCCCAGTCCTGGAGCGCGCCCGCCACGATCTCGGAGGCGGAGGCGCTGCCCTGATTGACCAGCACCACGATGGGAAAGTCGCTGAACACCCGCTTGGCGTTCGACGAGAAGCGCATGTTCTGGTTGCGCACGCGGCCCTCGGTGTAGACCACGAGCTTGCCCGACTCCAGGAACTTCTCGGTCACCTCCACCGCGGAGGTGAGGAGGCCGCCCGGGTTGTTGCGCAGGTCCAGCACCAGCCCCTGGATCTTCCCTTCCTTCACGTACTTGTCGAGCGACACCTCCAGGTCGTTGGCGGTCTGCTCCTGGAACTGGCGCAGCCGGATGTACTCGATGCCCGGCTCGAGCTGGTTGGCCCGGACCGACTGGACGCGGATCTGCTCGCGGGTGATGAAGAAGTCCTTCGGCTCCGCCCAGCCCTCGCGCACGATCGAGATCGTGATCTTGCTACCCGGCTTGCCCCGCATGCGCTTGACCGCATCGGAGAGCTGCATGTCCTTGGTGGAGAGCCCTTCGATCTTCAGGATGCGGTCGCCGGGCTGGATCCCGGCGCGGTAGGCCGGGGTGCCCTCGATGGGCGCCACCACCGTGAGCACGTCGTCCCGCAGCGTGATCTCGATGCCGAGGCCCCCGAAACTGCCGCTCGTCTCGACCTGCATCTCCCGGTACATCTCGGGGTCGAGGAACGAGGAGTGCGGGTCGAGCCCCCGCAGCGTGCCCTTGATCGCGTTGTAAATGATGTCCTTGGGCGCGACCTCGTCCACGTACTGGCTCTGGACGATCGAGAGCACCTCGGTGAAGAGCCGCAGGTTCTCGTAGGTGGCCGCGGTGTCGTTGCCCTTGCTCGCCACCCCGCCGCCGAGGGACAGGGTGAGGATGAGCAACAGCGCGGAGATCATGACCACCTTCTTCATGTGCCGGATGGGACGCATCGTGTACGCCTCCGTGTGTACTCGCTTATCGAGCTAGTACCCTTGCTTCTCTCTCTTGTATCCGCTCGGCTCGCCTGCGGCTGCGCCTCGCCTACCCACGTGGCCTCAACCACTGCGTAGGATCCTGCGGCTTCCCTTCGTGCCGCACTTCGAAGTACAGGCGCGGCCCCTGTAGCGAGCCGGTGTCGCCCACCGTGCCGATGATCTGCCCCTGCTTCACCTCGTCGCCCTCGGTGACCCGGATGTCGGCCGCGTGAGCATACACCGTGTAGTACTCGCCGCCGTGATCCACGATGATCAGGTTTCCATACCCCCGGAACCAGCCGGTGTAGACGACGTGCCCGGGGAATACCGCCGCGATGTTCGAGCCCTCGCTGGCCTCGATGTCGATCCCGTTTCGGAACGTCTTCGTCCCGAAGCGCGGATTGACCTGCGGACCGTACTCGGCGACGACCCGGCCGTCCGCCGGCCAGGAAAGCCGCCCGCGCAGGGCCGCGAAGCCGGGGCCCGAGCTCGCGTCGCCCGGCGCCGGCCGAGCCGGCCGGCTCGGCGGCGGCACCTTCGCCACCGCCCGCCGCTGCCTCTCCTGCAGATCGCGGATGAAGGCCTCGAGCCGGCGGGTCGCCTCGGACAGCTCGCCGACCATCCGGTCGTGGTACGCGCGCTCCCCCTGCACCTTCGCGAGCAGCGCGCGCCGCTTCGCCGCCTCCTGATCGAACTCGGCCCGCTCCTGATCCGCCTCGGAGCGGAGCGACGCCATCTCCCGCCCGCGCGCCTCGACCCGGCTCTTCCGGTCCGCCAGCACCTCGGACGTTCCACGATACTCTCGAATGAGCCGGGCGTCCACCGAGGCCAGGGTGGCCAGGTGCCGGAGCTGCACCGCCTGCTCCACCGGGTCGGCGCCCGAGAGCACGATCGGCAGCACGCCGCCCTGGGCCTGCAGCTTGTAGAGCGCGCGCAGGCGCCGTCCCAGCACGTCCTCCTGCCCGGCGCGCCGCGACTGGAGCCGCCCGATCTCGCCCTGCAGCTCGCCGATGTCGGCCTGGGCTCGACGCAGCCGCCCGTCCAGGGCCGCGACCTGCGTGCGCTTGTCGATGAGCCGCTGATCGATGGTTTCGAGCTCGCTCAGCACGCCCGCCTCGCGCTTGCGCGCGTCGGCCGCCTTCTGGCGCTCCTCGAGGAGGCGCTTCTGCGCCTGCTGCAGGTCGCGCTGCTTGTCGCCGATCTCGGCGCCCTCGCGCTTCGGAACCTGGGCCAGGGCGAGCGGGGCAAGATCCACCGGGGCGAGCAGGGCCGACCCGACCGCCAGGACCAGGCCGAGCCGCCAGGCGCGCCTCATGCCTGGGCCCGCCCGCGGGCCAGCAGCCCGCCCACCGCCCCCAGCATGGTCCCGGCGCCGATGAGGGCGAGCGCCTGCAGCGGAGAGAGGAAGGTCACCCGCTCGAGGCCGAGCGTCACCGGCAGCAGAGGCTCGAGCCGGGGCACCGCGAGCGCGTAGGCGATCTCGAGCGCGGCAAGTGCCATGATGGCGGCGACCAGGCCCTGGGCCATGCCCTGGAGCAGCCGCGGCGCGCGGATCACGTTCTCGGTGGCGCCCACCAGCCGCATGATCTCCATCTCGTCGCGGCGGAGATGGAGGACCAGGGTCGTCGCGGTGGTCACGGTGAGGATCGCGGCCACCGCCAGCACCGCGCCGATCAGGAGGCCCACCCCCTGGAACAGGCGGCGGAACTGCGCGAGCCCATCCACCCACTGGCTGCCGCCCTGCACCTCCTCCACTTCCGGCAGGGTCACGAGGCGGCCCACCAGGGCCCGGGTGCCCTCCGGCGTCGCGATCGCCGCTTCGGGCGTCACCTCGACCGAGGCGGGGAGCGGATTGCGCGAGAGCTGCTCGGCGACGTCGGCCTGGCTGCCCAGCGAGCGCTTCAGCACGCGCAGGGCCTCGGCCTTGGAGACGTAGCGTAGCCGCTGGATGCCCCCCACCGCCTCGATGCGCTGCAGGAGGTCGTCGAGCTTGGCGGCGGCCGGCTCGTCCTTCAGGTACACGATGACGCGCACCCGGTCACCCCACTGATCGATGGCCCGTCCCAGGTTGAGCGAGAGCAGCCAGAAGCCGCCCAGGGCGGTGAGCGAGAGCGCGATGAGCAGGATGGCCGCGAGCCCGATGCGGCCGGCGCGCCGCAGGTCGCGCATCGCCTCATTCATGACGAAGCTGAACACCTAGCCCTCGTCCTTGACCAGGCGCCCACCTTCGAGCTTCAAGGTGCGGCGCTTGAGCTGGGGCACGAGGCGCGCCTGGTGCGTCGCGAACAGCACGGTGGTCCCGCGGCTCCAGATGTCCTTGACCAGCGCCAGGATCTCGTTCGCCATCTCGTCGTCCAGGTTGCCGGTGGGCTCGTCGGCCAGGAGCAGCCCCGGCGACTTGACGATGGCCCGCGCCAGCGAGGCGCGCTGCGCCTCACCCTGGGAGAGCTGGTGCGGGAAGGCCTGGGCCCGCGCGGAGAGCCCCACCGCCTTGAGCGCGGCAAAGGCCCTGGGGGTGATGTCGCGCCGGGCCGTCCCCAGCACGCGGAGCACGAAGGCCACGTTCTCGAAGACGGTGCGGCCGGCCAGGAGCTTCGAGTCCTGGAACACGATGCCGATGGACCGCCGCAGGCGCGGGATCTCGGAGCGGCGGAGCGCGGTGACGTCGAAGCCGGCCACGTCGATGTCGCCCTCGGACGGCGTTTCGGCCCGGTAGAGGAGCCGGAGCAGCGTGGTCTTGCCCGCGCCGCTGGCCCCGCTCAGCACGACGAACTCCCCCTTGGCGACATGGAAGGACACGTCATTGAGGGCGGCCACGCGGGAGGGGCCGGCACCGAAGACCATCGACACGTGCTGCAGCCGAATCATGGGCTGCACACCATTCTATCTAACTATCCGACCTTTCGTATTTTTTCCTCTAGCAGCCGGTTCACCACGGCCGGATTTGCCTTCCCCTGCGTGGATTTCATGACCTGGCCGACGAGAAAGCCCAGCGCGGCCTTCTTTCCGGCCCGAAAATCGTCGACCACCTTGGCGTGCTCGGCCAGCACCCGGTCCACCGCGGCGCCGAGCGCGCCCTCGTCGGCCACCTGGGTGAGCCCCTCGCGACTCACGATCGCCTGCGCCGTCTCGCCCGAGCGGTACATCTTCTCGAACACGTCCTTGGCGATCTTGCCGCTGATGGTGCCGTCGTCCATCAGGGCCAGCAGCCCGGCCAGGTTCGCGGGCGGGATCGGGCACGCCGCCACCGCGCGGTCGTCGTCCGGGGGCAGCTCGCGCAGCAGCTCGTTGAGCACCCAATTGGCCACCGCCTTAGGCTTGCCGGCGCCGCGGGCGGCTTCCTCGAAGTAGTCCGCGAGCCCGCGGCCCTGGGTCAGGAGGTCGGCCTCGTAGGCGGAGAGCGCGTAGGCGCTCTGGAAGCGGACCCGGCGGGCCGCCGGCAGCTCGGGGAGCTGCGCGCGCACCTCGTCCACCCAGCCCGCGCGGAGGTCCAGCGGCGGCAGGTCGGGCTCGGGGAAATAGCGATAGTCGTGCGCGAACTCCTTCGAGCGCATCGAGACGGTCACGGCTCGGTCCGGATCCCAGAGGCGCGTCTCCTGGACGATGCGCTCCCCGGTCTCGAGCGCGCGCGTCTGCCGCCTGATCTCGTACTCGAGCGCGTCGCGGACGTTCCGGAACGAGTTCATGTTCTTGATCTCGACCTTGGTGCCGTACTCGGCCTGGCCCCGCGGCCGGAGCGAGATGTTGGCGTCGCAGCGGAGGGAGCCCTCTTCCATGTTGCCGTCGCACACGCGCAGGTAGATCAGGATCGCCCGCAGGGTCTTCAGGTAGGCGGCGGCCTCCTCCGGGCTCTGGAGGTCGGGATGGGAGACGATCTCCATCAGGGGCACGCCGGCCCGGTTGAAGTCCACGCTGCTCGAGGGCGCCGTCTCGAGCGCGCCCTCGTGGACGAGCTTGCCCACGTCCTCCTCGAGGTGCACGCGCTGGATCCCGATCTCGCGCGGCCCGCCTCCCGCGTCGATGGCGAGGCGCCCGTGCTCGGCGAGCGGCTCCTCGTACTGGCTGATCTGGTAGTTCTTCGGCATGTCGGGGTAGTAGTAGTGCTTGCGCGCGAAGCGGTTCAGCCCGTTCACCCCGCAGCCGAGCGCCAGGGCGGTCATCGTGCCGAACTCGATGGCGCGCCGGTTGATCACCGGGAGCGAGCCGGGCAGTCCCAGGCAGACCGGACAGGTCTGGGTGTTCGGCGCCGCCCCGAAGGTGGCCCGGCAGCCGCAGAACATCTTGGTCACGGTCGAGAGCTGGGCGTGGACCTCGAGGCCTATGACTGTTTCGAAGCGGGCGGCATCGCTCATAGCGAGGGCTTTCGCTTGTGCCACGGTGTTTCTTGTTGATAGGCGTGGGCCGCGCGCAGCAGCGTCGCCTCGTCGAAGGCCCGGCCGATGAGCTGCAGGCCGATCGGCAGCCCGGTCTGGGTGAAGCCGCCCGGGATCGAGACGCCGGGCAGCCCCGCGAGATTCACCGGGATCGTGAAGATGTCGTTCAGGTACATCTGCAGCGGATCTTCCTTCTCGCCCATCTTGAATGCCACCCCGGGCGTGGTGGGCGCCACGAGCAGGTCCACGCGCGCGAAGGCTTCCTCGAAATCGCGCCGCACCAGGGTCCGGACTTTCTGGGCCTGGCCGTAGTAGGCGTCGTAGTAGCCGGCAGAGAGCACGTAGGTCCCCAGCATCACCCGGCGCTTGACCTCCGCCCCGAAGCCGGCCCCCCGGGTCTTGCTGTACATGTCGATCAGATCGCGCGCGCCGGACACCCGCAGGCCGTACTTCACGCCGTCGTAGCGCGCGAGGTTCGACGACGCCTCCGCGGGCGCGATGACGTAGTAGGCGGCGAGCCCGTACTCGGTGTGCGGGAGCGAGACCGGCTCGGTGCGGGCGCCCAGCTTCTCGAGCGCGGCGATGGCCTCGCGCACCGCCTGCTCCACCTCGGGATCCATCCCGTCGATGAAATACTCCGCGGGGACCCCGATCTTCATGCCCTCGATCCCCCGTCCGAGCGCGGCCCGGTAGTCGGGGACCGGCACGTCCAGCGCGGTCGAGTCCATCGGATCGGCGCCCGCGATGGTCCCGAGCAGCAGGGCCGCGTCCTCCACGTCCTTGGCGAAGGGGCCGACCTGGTCCAGCGAGGACGCGAAGGCGATGACCCCGTAGCGCGATACGCGTCCGTAGGTGGGCTTCATGCCGAGCACGCCGCAGAAGGCGGCGGGCTGGCGGATCGAGCCGCCGGTGTCCGTGCCGAGGCTCAGCGCGGCGAGATCGGCCGCCACCACCGCGGAGGCGCCGCCCGAGGAGCCGCCGGGCACGCGGGCCAGGTCCCACGGGTTGCGCGTGGTGCCGAAGGCGGAGTGCTCGGTGGACGAGCCCATCGCGAACTCGTCCATGTTGAGCTTGCCGAGCAGGATCGCTCCCGCCGCGTTGAGCCGCGCGACCACCGTCGCGTCGTACGGGGGCACGAAGCGGTCGAGGATCTTCGACCCGCTGGTGGTGCGGATGCCGCGGGTGCAGAACAGGTCCTTGAGCGCGACCGGCACGCCGTCCAGCGGTCCCCGCGGGGCGCCCGCCTTGAAGCGGGCGTCGGACTCGGCGGCCCGGCGCAGCGCGTCCTCTCGGGTGACGGTGAGGAAGGCCCGCAGCTGCGGATCGATGCGCTCGATCCGGGCCAGGTACTCGGTGGTGGCCTGCGTGGGAGTGGCGGCACCACTCCGGTACCGGGCCGCGAGCTCATGCGCGGTCAGCGACGCCAGCATGCGGCCGCTACTCCTCGATGATCTTGGGGACGCGGAACAGGTCGCCCTGCCGGTCCGGCGCGTTGGCGAGCGCGTCGGACTGGGGCAGCGACGGAAACTGCACGTCGTCCCGCATCACGTTGGTGACGGGCACCGCGTGCGAGGTGGGCTCGACGCCGGTGGTGTCGAGCGCGCGGAGCTTGTCGATATAGGTCAGGATGCCGTCGAGCTCGCGGCCCATCCGCTCCTTCTCGACCGTCGACAGATCGAGCCGGGCCAGCCGGGCCACGTGCTCGACGTCCTTGGCCGAGATTTTCACGCTCAGATCTCCTCCAGGTGCGCGTACTGCAGCGACAACCGCTTGCGGCCCACGCTGGCGAAGTGCACGGTCGCGATCACGTCGGCGCCCTCGCGCTGGATGCCCACCAGGAGCCCTTCGCCCCACCGCGCGTGCCGCAGCTTGGCGCCCAGCCGGAACGGGAAGTCCTCGTCGGGCGCGGGCTCGGAGACGCCGGAGGCGGGAACGTGGACCGGCTCGGGCCGGCGCGCGTTGATCAGGTGGAGCTGATCCTCCGGGATCTCGAGCAGGAAGCGCGACGGCTCCGCCACCCCGTAGCCCTGGATCCGGCGGTGGAGCGCGTACGACAGCATCAGCCGCTCCCGGGCGCGCGTGATGCCGACGTAGCAGAGGCGCCGCTCCTCCTCCAGCTCCTCCGGCTCCTGCATGGACCGCGAGTGCGGGAACACCCCTTCCTCGAGACCGGTGAGGAAGACCACCGGGAACTCGAGCCCCTTGGCCGAGTGCAGGGTCATCAGGGTCACGCCACCCGCGTCCGCGTCGAGCTCGTCGGTGTCCGCCACCAGGGCGATCGAGTCGAGGAAGGCCTCGAGGGTCACCGCCTCCTCCCCCGCCGCCTGGTAGCTCGCGATGAGCTCCTCGGACGCGGCCACCAGCTCCTCCAGGTTCTCGAGCCGCGCCTCCGCCTCCGCGGTGCGCTCCGCCTTCAGCGCGTCGCGGTACCCGGAGGCCGCGCACACCTCGTCGATCAGCGCGGGCACCGTGAGGGCGGAACGCCGCTCCCCGAGGCGGGCGACGACGCGGGCGAACTCCTCGAGGGCGCGGCGCGGCTTCCCGGTGATGTCGGCGGGCAGGGTCGCGCAGGCCATCAGGAGCGGCACGCCCGCCGCGCGGGCCGCGTCGGCCAGGCGGTCGAGGGTGGCCTTGCCGATGCCGCGGGCGGGCGCGGCCACCGCCCGGCGGAAGGCCACGTCGTCGAGCGGGTTCGAGATCAGGCGGAGGTAGGCCACCATGTCCCGGATCTCGCGCCGCTCGTAGAAGCGCACGCCGCCCACGATCAGGTACGGGATGCCGGCGCGGCGCAGCGCGTCCTCCAGGACGCGGGACTGGGCGTTGGTGCGATAGAACACCGCGACGTCCCGGTAGTCCCGCCCCTCGCGGTTCAGGGCCCGGATCTTCTGCGCCACGAAGGCGGACTCCTCGTTCTCGTCCCACGCCCGGTAGACCTCCGCCCGCTCGCCCTCGCGGTTCTCGGTCCAGAGCCGCTTGTCCTTGCGGGCGGTGTTGTTGACGATCACCGCGGAGGCGATGTCGAGGATGCGCTTGGTCGAGCGGTAGTTCTGCTCGAGCGCCACCACCCGGCAGTCCGGGTAGTCCTTCTCGAAGTCGAGGATGTTACGGAGGTCCGCGCCCCGCCAGCGGTAGACCGACTGGTCCGGATCGCCCACCACGCAGAGGTTCCGGTGCTCCTCGGTGAGGAGCTGCACGATGCGGTACTGCGCGCGATTGGTGTCCTGGTATTCGTCCACCAGCACGTGTGACCACACCGTGCGATACCAGCGCAGCGCCTCCGGCACCGTCTCGAGCAGCCGCACCACCCGGAGCAGCAGGTCGTCGAAGTCGAGCGCGCCCGCGGCCTGAAGCTTGTCCTCGTAGAGCCGGTAGAGCGAGGCGAGGCGCTCCTCGCGCGGGGTGCGGGCGAGCTGCTCCACGTCCGCGGGCGACAGCATCTGGTTCTTGCAGTGGCTGATGCGGTGCACCACCATCGAGGGCGTCAGCGTGCGCTCGTCGAAGTCGAGCTCCCGCAGCGCCTCCTTCACGAGGGTCTGCCGGTCGTCCTCGTCGTAGATGACAAAGGACGCCTTGAGGCCGGCCTGCCCCGCCCGCGCGCGCAGCATCCGCACGCACGCGGAGTGGAAGGTGGCGATGAGCGGCGGGCGGATGCCCGCGGGCAGCAGCAGATCCTCGACCCGGTGCCGCATCTCCGCGGCGGCCTTGTTGGTGAAGGTGACCGCGAGCACGTGCCGCGGGTTGATGCCCTCCACCGCCAGGAGGTAGGCGATGCGGTGGGCGATGACCCGGGTCTTGCCGCTCCCCGCCCCGGCCAGGACGAGCACGGGGCCCTTCGTGGTCGTGACCGCCTCGCGCTGCGGCGGGTTCAGCGGCGCGAGGAGACTGTCCGCGGTCACTGCGGGGTGCGGCATGGGAACAAACGATAACACAACCGCGAGGGGTCGTGCCCCTCACCCTGCCCTCTCCCCGGTGGGGAGAGGGAGAAGGGAACTACTTCCTTAGTATTCGCTCGAGTATTCGCTCGGCTCGCCTTCGGCTGCGCCTGGCCCTACTCGACGGTTACGGACTTGGCGAGGTTTCTCGGCTGGTCGACGTCGCGGCCGAGGCGGACCGCCACGTGGTAAGCCAAGAGCTGCAGGGGGATCGACAGCAGGATGGGCGTGAGCAGGTCACCCGAGGGCGGCACCGTCAGCATCACGGCGGCCTTGGCGGCCAGCTCGCGGTCGCCCTCGTGGCCGATGGCGATCACCCGCCCGTCGCGGGCCCGCACCTCCTCCAGGGTGCTCATCATGCGGTCATAGGAGCCGTCCCGCGGGGCCAGCGCGATCACCGGGAAGCCGTCCTCCAGCAGCGCGATGGGGCCGTGCTTCATCTCGCCGGCCGGGTAACCCTCGGCGTGCACGTAGGACAGCTCCTTGAGCTTCAGCGCCCCTTCCAGCGCCAGCGGATAGTTGATCCCGCGCCCCAGGAAGAGGAAATTCTTGTGCCGGGAGACCTCGCGGGCCAGCTCGGCCACCGCGGGCTCCAGCTCGAGCGTCTGCTCCATCAACCGCGGCAGCTCCAGCAGGCCCTGGATGTGCTTGCGCCCGTCCTCGGCCAGCAGCATGCCCCGCCGCCGCCCGAGCCAGATGGCCAGCAGATAGAGGGCGATCAGCGTCGCGGTGAACGTCTTGGACGACGCCACCCCGATCTCGGGCCCTGCGTGGGTGTAGAGCGTGCCGGTGGCCTCGCGCGAGAGCGCCGACCCCACCACGTTGGTGATGCCGACGATGGGCGCGCCCTTGGCGCGGGCCGCCTTGGCCGCGCCGAGCGTGTCCGCGGTCTCGCCCGACTGCGAGAGCGCGATCACGAGAGTCTCGGGCCCGAGGACCGCGTCGCGGTAGCGGTACTCCGAGCCCAGGTCCACCTCGGAGGTGATCCCGGTGAGGCGCTCCAGCATGAAGCGGCCGACGATGGCCGCGTGATAGGACGTGCCGCAGGCCACCAGGACGATTCTTTGAATCCCGGCGACGACCTCGGGATCGAGCTGCACGTCGGGCAGCACCACGGTGCCGCCCTCCGGCTGCACGCGCCCCCGCATGGTGTCGGCGGCCGCGCGCGGCTGCTCGTAGATCTCCTTCAGCATGAAGTGGCGGTAGCCGCCCTTCTCGGCGAGGATCGGATCCCAGAGGATGCGCGAGGGCGCCCGCTGCACCGGGGCGCCGTCGAGCTGGGTGATCTCGACCCCGCGCCGCGTCACCACCGCCACGTCCTCGTCCTCCAGCACCACCACGTCGCGGGTGTGGGACAGGATGGCCGGGATGTCGGAGGCCAGGAAGGTCTCGTTCTCGCCCAGGCCCACCACCACGCTGCCCGCGCCGAGCTTGGCCGCCACCAGCCGATCGGGCATCTGGCGATGGAGCACGACGACCGCGTAGGAGCCGCGCAGCTCACGGAGCGCGCGGCGCACCGCCTCGTCGAGCTTCGGAGTGTCCTTGAGATGGCGCTCGATCAGATGCGCGATGACCTCGGTATCCGTCTCGGACGTGAAGACGTGCCCCTCGGCCTGCAGACGCTCCTTGATCGGCAGGTAGTTCTCGATGATGCCGTTGTGCACCACCACGAGGTCGCCGGAGCCGTCGGTGTGCGGGTGCGCGTTCTCGTCGGTGGGTCGGCCGTGGGTGGCCCAGCGCGTGTGGCCGAGGCCGATGCGGCCTTCGATCGGCTTCTCGCGCAGGAGAGCCTCCAGGTTCTTGATGCGCCCGGCCGCGCGCCGGATCTGCAACCCCGCGGCGCCGACAACCGCGATGCCCGCGGAGTCGTAGCCGCGGTACTCGAGGCGCCGGAGCCCCTCGAGCACGGTGTCGACCGCGTTCTTGTCCCCGATGTATCCGACGATTCCACACATGGGCCTACTCCTAGTGCTTGGGCTTCTTGTCCTTCTGCTTGCGCGCGACCCAGCCCTCGCGCGTCTCCTGCCGGCCGCGGGCCACCGCCAGCGCCCCCGGCGGCACGTTCTTGGTGATCACCGAGCCCGCCGCCACGTAGGCGCGCTCACCGATGATGAGCGGCGCCACCAGGCTCGAGTTGGTGCCCACGAAGACCCCGTCGCCGATCACCGTCTCGTGCTTGGCCGCGCCGTCGTAGTTGCAGGTGATGGTGCCGGCCCCGATGTTCACGCCCTCGCCCATCTGGGTGTCGCCCACGTAGGAGAGATGCGGCACCTTGGAGCCGCGCCCGATCCGCGACTTCTTCAGCTCCACGAAGTTGCCGATCTTGGCCTTGGCCCCCACGTGGCTCAGCGGGCGCAGGTGGCAGAAGGGGCCGAGCTGGGCGTCGGCCTCGACGGTCGAGGAAGCGAGGACGCAGTACGGCTTGAGCAGCACCCGATCGCCGAGCGTCGTGTCGGTCACGTGGCAGCCGGCGCTCACCACGCACTCGGCGCCCACCGTCGTCCGACCCTCGAGGATCACGCCCGGATGCAGCACGGTATCGGCGCCGATCGTCACGGTGTCGTCCACGTAGGTAGTGGCGGGATCGATCACGGTCACCCCGCCGGCCATGAGCCGGTCGAGGATGCGCCGCCGCATGATGCCGCCCAGCTCGGCGAGCTGCTTGCGGTCGTTGACGCCGAGGCACTCGTTTGGATCCTCGGTGATCACCGCCTCCAGCCGCTGCCCCTGGCGATGCAGAATGGCGATCACGTCGGTGAGGTAGTACTCGCTCTGCTCGTTCTCGGGCGTGACCTGGGCCAGCGCGGGCCAGAAGCGCGCGGCGTCGAAACAGTACACGCTGGTGCCGATCTCGCGGATCTGCCGCTGCGCGGCCGTCGCGTCCCGGTGCTCCACGATCCCCACCGGCCGGCCCTGCTCCCGCACCACGCGGCCGTAGCCGGTGGCGTCGGGCACCTCGGCGGTCAGCAGGGTGGCCGCCGCGCCCGTCTGCACGTGGTGGTCGACGAGCCGCCTGATGGTCGCGTCCGAGAGCAGCGGCGTGTCGCCCGGGAGGACCAGCAGCGTGCCGGGGCCGTCACCGCAGGCGACGCGCGCCTGCAGCACGGCGTGCCCGGTGCCCAGGCGCTCCTTCTGCTCGACGAAGCCGGCCCCCGCCTCCGGGGAAACCGCCGCCCGCACCTCGTCCGCCGCGCGGCCCACCACGACCACGACCCGGGCGCCGAGCGTCCGGGCGGCATTGATGGGATAGGCGATCAGGGGGCGCCCGCAGAGGCTGTGGAGGACCTTGGGCCGGACCGAGCGCATGCGTTTGGCCTCGCCGGCGGCGAGGATGATGGTGGTGAGCTGAATCATTGCAACAACCATCGTAGCACGGTGCATGCCACGCTCCGGGCCGCGCTTTCGGCCCAAAGACGCGCGAAGACGAGCGATTACCGCTCGGGGCTAGCGCGTCCTGTTGCGCAGATGAGACAAGATCTGGCCGATCCTGTCGGGCAGAGGACACGAAAATTCCAACGGCGCGCCCGTCGTCGGGTGCGCGAACGCGAGACCGGCCGCGTGGAGAGCCACCCCGCCGAGTCCGGCGATCAGATCCGTGAGCCGGGGATCCCCCGCCGGCGCCGCGCGACGCCCCCGGTAGGTATCGTCTCCCAGGAGCGGGTGGCCCAGCGAGGCCAGGTGCACCCGGATCTGATGGGTGCGCCCGGTCTCGAGCCGGCACTCGATGAAGGAGACGGCGCCGGCCGCGGCACCGAGGCGCTCGAGCACCTGAAAGCGCGTGACCGCCCGCTTGCCCTTGCCCTCCTTCAGCACGGCCATGCGGACGCGCGAGCGCGGATCGCGCCCGATCGTCGTGTCGATCACGCCCTGGGCCCGCCGCACCGACCCCTGGGCGAGACAGAGATAGCGCCGGGTGACGGTGCGCCGCGCGAGCTGGACGGTGAGGGCGTCGTAGGCCGGCTGGGTCTTGGCCAGCACGATCAGCCCGGAGGTGCCCTTGTCCAATCGATGGACGATCCCCGGTCGGCGGGGGCTGCCGACCCCGGCCATCTCGGGCGCGTGAGCGAGCGCGGCCGCGGCCAGCGTGCCGGTAGGCCGCCCGGCCCCCGGATGCGTCACCATGCCCGCCCGCTTGTCGACGACGAGCACGTGCTCATCCTCGAATACGATGCTGAGCGCGACCGGCTCCGCGGCCAGGCCGTCCCTCGGCGGCGGCGGGATCGACACCTCCACCCGCTCCCCCGTCTGCAGCCGGTACGCCGCCTTCACCACCCGCCCCCCCACCACTACCCGCCTCGCCTCGATCAACCCCTTCACCCGCATCCGCGACACCCCCCCCCACCCCCCCCCCCCCCCAAAACCACCCCCACCACCCCACGCCACTCCCGAGGGAGATCTTTCTCCGATTCGTTCATCAGGCTGTATTCGTCCTGGGCCGGTGGTTCGAGCGGCGAGCGCGGAATCGGCCGGGTGGCGTCGGAGCGCCCTCCGGCCGCCCGCCGGAGTGGGCCCCCCTCGACCCCTCGCCGCTCGAAGAGCGGCGTGTGGGGTCGAGCGGGTGGCGAAGGCGAGGCGGCCGGAGGGCGCTCCGACGACAGGACCCGGCCCCTTCCCGGGCAACCGCTAGGCACACGGAGTTCAGCGGGAAGAGGAGGGCGGCGCCGTGAGCATGCGAAGTGCGAGCACCACCACGCCGACGGAGATCGACGCATCCGCCACGTTGAACGCCGGCCAGTGGTACCCGCGCCAGTAGAAGTCGAGGAAGTCCACTACCGCGCCGAAGCGGGCGCGATCGATCAGGTTGCCGACGGCGCCCCCGAAGATGAGCCCCAGGGCCAGGGGGGTGAGACGCCCGCCCGTCGGCAGCATGCGCAGGCCCACCACCGCCAGCACCGCGAGCGCCCCGATCGACAGCAGGGCCACGAGCCAGCGCCAGCCCGCGGGCGTGCCCGCGAGCATCCCGAAGGCGAGGCCGGGGTTCATCACGAGGGTGAGGGAAAAGAAGCCGTCGATCACGGGGACCGGGCGGCCGGGCGGCAGGCGCTCGAGCGCCAGGTGCTTGGTTACCAGATCCAGGACGAGGATGACGAGCGCGGTGAGGGCGGCCGACTTCACCGCTGGAGCGCCGTCACGACCGGGGTGCAGCGCTCGCAGAGGGTCGGGTGCGCGGCATCCTCGCCCACGCGCGGGCTCCAGGTCCAGCAGCGCTCGCACTTCTTCCAGCCGAGGGTCTGCGCGGGCACGACCTCGAGGAGGAGGCCGGGGATGTCCTGGCTCTCGTAGCGCACCGCCACCCCGGGGGCCCGCCGCTTGAGCCGCGTGCCCGAGACGTTGAAGAGGGTGGTGAGCAGGGCTTCACCCTTGGCCTCGAGCAGCGGGAGCCACTGCTCTTCGGGGACGCTCGGGACGTAGAGGACCGCGTCGATGCCTTTGCCGATCTTCCCCTGCTGCCGCGCCGCCTCGAGCGCGCGCGAGACCTCGCCGCGCACCTCGAGCAGCCGCTCCCAGTCCGCGCTGAGCCGCTCGTTTAGCCACTCCCCACGCTCCTCGGGGAAGACCACCAGGTGCACGCTCTCCGGCTTGCCACGCCCCGGGATATGGGACCAGACCTCGTCGGACGTGAAGGTCAGGATCGGCGCCATCAGCCGCGTCAGCGCGGTCAGCACCTCGAAGCAGACGGTCTGCGAGGCGCGCCGGCGCGCGTCGTCGGGGGCCGACACGTAGAGCCGATCCTTGATGATGTCGAGGTAGAGTGACGAGAGATCCACCGCGCAGAAGTTGTGGATGGCGTGGAAGGCGGCGTGGAACTGGTAGTCCTCGTACGCCCGGCGCACCCGCGCGATCAGCCCGCCCAGCCGCAGCAGGGCCCAGTGGTCGAGCTCGTCCATCTCCCCGTACGGGCGCCGATCGCGCTCCGGGTCGAAGTCGGCCAGGGTGCCCAGGAGGAAGCGGGAGGTGTTGCGGATGCGCCGGTAGGCGTCGGCGAGCCGGTTCAGGATCTCGTTCGAGAGCCGGATGTCCTCGGACGAATCCTCCGCGGCCACCCACAGGCGCAGGACCTCGGCCCCGTACTTCGGGATGAGCTCGTCGGGGGTCACGTTGTTGCCCACCGACTTGGACATCTTGCGCCCCTCGCCGTCCACCACGAAGCCGTGGGTGAGGACGGAGCGGTAGGGCGGTTTGTCGCGCGTGCCCACCGCCTCCAGCAGCGAGGAGTGGAACCAGCCGCGATGCTGGTCCGAACCCTCGAGATACATCTCGGCGGGCCAGCGCAGCTCCGGCCGGGTCTCCAGCACCGCGGCGTGGCTGCAACCGGAGTCGAACCACACGTCGAGGATGTCGGTCTCCTTGCGGAACTCCACGCCCCCGCACTTGGGGCAGCGCGTGCCCGCGGGCAGGAGCGCGGCCGCCTCCCGCGTGTACCACTCGTCGGCGCCGGCGCCGGCGCGCATGATCCCGGCCACGTGCGCGACCAGCGCCTCGTCGAGCAGCAGCCCCTCGCAGCTCGTGCAGTAGAAGGCGACGATGGGCACGCCCCACACGCGCTGGCGGGAGATGACCCACTCGGGCCGGTGCGCCACCATGTTGTAGATGCGCTCCTCGCCCCACCCGGGGATCCACGTCACCTCGTTCCGGATCGCGTCGAGCGCCTTCTGGCGGAGCCCGTGGCGGTCCAGCGCGATGAACCACTGCTCGGTGGCGCGAAACAGCGTCGGGTTCTTGCAGCGCCAGCAGTGCGGGTAGGTGTGCTGGAGTGGAACCTGGGCCACGAGCGCGCCGGCCGCGCGCAGGTGCTCGATGATCCGCGGGTTCGCCTCCCAGACGGTCTGGCCCGCGAAGTGCGCCACCTCCGAGATGAAGCGCCCGTCGTCGTCCACCGGGTTGTAGATCTTGAGGCCGGCCCGGCGGCCGAGCTCGTAGTCTTCCTCACCGTGGCCGGGCGCGATGTGCACCAGGCCGGTGCCCGCGTCCATCGCCACGAAATCCGCGGTGAGCACCGGTACGTCGCGATCGATCCACGGGTGCCGGGTCACCACGCCCTCGAGGGCCTGCCCCGGCACCGCGAGCGGGAGCGCGGTGCCGCGCCCCTTCACGCCGGGCAGACGCAGGAAGGCCTCGACCAGCGGCTGGGCGACGACGAGGGCTTGGCCGTCGAGCTCCACCGCGGTATAGGTCTCGGTAGGGTGCACCGCGATCGCGAGGTTGGCGGGCAAGGTCCACGGCGTGGTCGTCCAGATCACGAGCGAGGCCGGCCGGCCGCCGACCGCGCGGGCAATCTCCGGGGGGACCGTCTTGACCGGGAACTTCACGTAGACCGAGGGCGTGGTCTGGTCCTCGTACTCCACCTCGGCCTGGGCCAGCGCGGTCTTGCAGTGCATGCACCAGTGCACGGGCTTGAGGCCCTTGTGCACCAGGTCGCGGCCGACGAATCGGCCGAACTCGCGCACGATCACCGCCTGGTAGGCGGGCTCCATCGTCCGGTACGGATTGTTCCAGTCGCCGAACACGCCGAGGCGCCGGAACTCCTCCCGCTGGATGTCGATGAACTTGGACGCGTACTCGCGGCAGCGGCGCCGCTTCTCCATGGGATCCATGGCCTGGCGGACATCCACGCTCGCCTGGTCGAGGCCGAGCTCCTTGTCGACCTGGTGCTCGATCGGCAGCCCGTGGCAGTCCCACCCGGGCACGTAGACCGCGTTGTAGCCCAGCATGGAGCGTGATTTCACGACGAGATCCTTGAGGATCTTGTTCAGCGCCGTCCCCATGTGGATGTGGCCGTTCGCGTAGGGCGGTCCGTCGTGGAGGATCCACCGCGGACGGTTCGCCGAGGCCTGCCGGATCCGCCCGTAGATGTCCATCGCCGCCCAGCGCTCGAGCCATTCCGGCTCCATCTTGGGCAGGTTGGCCTTCATGGGAAAGGCGGTCTTGGGCAGGTTCAGCGTGTCCTTGTAATCCATGGAGGGCCAAAGCTAACACTCATCAGGGGTCCCGGCAAGAACGGGGCCCCCGCGAGCGGGCCGACGGCGGGCTACTTCTTGGGGGTCAGCGTGACGACGCGGGCGGCGCTGTCGATGGTGACGATGAAGTTGTCGAGGAAGTCGCGACCGAGCAGGCCGTCGCGCCCCGATCCGAGGCCGGAGTCGTGCGAGACGACCATCAAGGGGCCGAACCGGGCGCCTTCCACCTCGATGCTCTCGATCCTCACCGCGAGGACATTGGCGTCGCCGGTGACGCCCTTGATGGAGCCGCGGACGGCGTTCCGGTAGCTGATGCCGAGCGCGGCCAGGGCGGTCGGGCTGATCAGCGTGCCCTGGGCACCCGTGTCGAGGATGAGCTGGGTGCTGCCGCCCCCGTTGATCTTGGCGGACACCATGATCGGCTGACCGGGCGTGAACGGGATGCGGGCCACCCCCGCGGGCGGGCTGCTCGCCGCCGCCGGCTCGGGCGTGGCGGGCGCGGGCGCCGCGGGCGCGCTCGGCGCGCTCATCATCACCGCCCCACCGCGGAACTGCGGCGGCACGCTCTGGATGCCCTGGGAGAAGCGAACCTCGCCCCGCTCGTCGGTCCAGCGGTAGATCTGCGCGGACGCGGGCGTGAGCGCGCCCGACAGCAAGCCGCCGAGCACCAGGCCCATCGCGAGGACGGGGTGGAGACGCTTCATGGATACCTGGTGGCGATTATACGATTCCCGGGCATTTCCGCGGGCGTCTCCTGGGAGGTGCCTGGGCCCCGGGCCAGGGCTCCCGGACAGGGTCGCCGGTCGGGGCGCCACCGGCTCCAGGCGGTCTCGTAGACCACCAGCTCGTCGGCGCCCGCCACCTCGTTGTGATCGAGCCGGACGCGGTACACGGGATGGAAGCGATCGGCCATCTGCGAGATGGCCGGGAACCAGGCCGGGAAGACGATCAGGTAGTCGGGGCAGGCATGCTCGAGATAGCGCAGCACGCCCATCTCGCCGTCCCGGCGGAACGGAATGATGGCGGGCGTGACCAGGCCCATCACGTCCACGACCTCCCGGCGGGAGATGTAGGCGATCGCGCCGACGTCATTCAGGCCGATCCGCGCCGTGGGGGGCGTGTGGCGCGCGACCCAGTGACCGAGATGCACCTGCATCGCCTCGATGTTCTGGACCGCCCAGCCGTAGCGCGAGGCCGCGGACGGCAGTGCCGCGACCCCGCCCACGAGCAGCGCGCCGGCGGCGAGCCACCCGAGGCGCCCTCCCCTCGCCCATCGCCCCCCAGAGGGGGAGAGGGTGGAGGAGAAGAGCGTGGCGAGGGGGACGACGGCGACGACGAGCGCGAGCGGAAGGAGGTGGATGGAATAGCGGCCCTCCTGGAAGGACGGGGCGCGGTAGGGCGCGAGCATCGCCATCGCGAGCGGATGGAGCACGAGCACGGAAGCCGGCACCAGCGCGGCGCGGCCGGCGTGGCGACCGAGCCACCAGAGCCCGGGCAGCAGCAGGATCGGCAGGAGCACGTCCACGCGCCACAGCCAGCGGGCCCATTCGGTCTCGAACTGCCACGGCCGCTCGAGGAGCGTCGTGCGGAGCGGCTCACGGACGCCTGCCAAGTATCCGAGGAGGCCGCCCTCGATCTTCGCCGCCGCGGGGGCGGGCAAGGGGCTCCCGGTGGTCGCCAGATTGAAGGCGATCCAGGGGGCCAGGAATCCCGCGACCGGAAGACCCCATGCCAGCGCCCGCCGCCCCGTCAACGGGCCGGCCAGCCAGAAGAGCGGCGGCAGCACGGCGGCCTCGGGTCGGGCGAGCGCGGCGAGCCCGAGCGCGGCGCCGGCGGCCCAGGCGCGGCCGCGCGCGTGCAGCACGAGCGCGGCGGTCACCAGCAGGGCGGCCAGCGCGACTTCCATGCCGGAGAGAGCGCCCCACACCATCGGCCCGGCCAGCGCCACGAGCACGGAGGCGAGGAGGGCGACGTCGCGGCGGCCGGCCCAGATCAGCGCGAGACGGCCGGCCAGCCACGCGGTCCCGAGCGTGGCGGCGATCCCGAGCGCCTTGGCCAGGACGGGGTGGCTGCCGAGCACCGCGAACACCCCGCCGAGCGCGAGAGTCCAGAGTGGTGCGGTCGAGCCGGACACCAGTACGCCCGGGTTGTAGGAGAAACCGCGCCCCTCGGCCAGATTGCGCGCGAACTGCATGTGAATCCACGCGTCGTCGAGCGGGAAGGCCTCCACGCCGAGCACGCCCGCGAGCTGCCGCGTCTTCAGCAGGAAGAAGCCGATCGCGAGAGCGAGCGCGGCGACGGGGGCGGCGACGGCAAGCGCCCGCCCCCTCACCGCGCGGCGCGCTCGAAGGTGTAGCCGGCGTACTCAGCGGGGGTGCGGGTGAGGGGCAGGACGTAGAGATAGCGACCGTACGGGAGCTGGACTTCGCGCAGGCCTCGCGGCGGCGGCGTCGCCGGATCCCAGTGATCCACGAACCAGACGAGCCGGCGGATCTCCGCGGGCAGCCGGATCCACGAGCCCTTCGTCATGATCATGGTGGCGGAGGATTGCGGCGCGTAGAAGCCAAGGGGCGTCGGGCCGATCTGCACCTGGTAGATGGGGTACTCCGGCATGTAGAACATCGCGTGGCGCAGCCACGGGTAGGAGCGCGGATTGCCCAGCTCGGTCACGAGCGCGGTATCGGAGGGCTCGTAGACGGTGCGGATGGTCTCCACGTAGGTGCGGATCACCGCCTCGTGCTCGCGCAGGGCGGCCGCGGTGCGGCTCATGATCCAGTCGTGGAACTCATCGCGCGCCCGCCAGAACCATGTGTCGCCTCCCGCCCGGTGGTCGAATTCACGCGGCAGCGGACGGGCGCTCACGAAGAAGCCGGTATTGATCAGCAGCAGCGGCAGCACCGCGGCGGCGGTGAGCGCCCAGCGCCAGTTGGGCCGGCGCAGCCGCTCGGAGCCCGCCGCGACCACCCACACGAGCACCCGGCTCAGCAGGATCACGAGGGCGGGCAGAAAGGTCAGCACGTAGCCCGCCTGCCCGAAGTGAACGAGCGTGTAGAAGATCCCCGCCGGCAGAATCCACGCGAGCAGGAAGAGCTCGGGCGCGCGCCAGCCCGCCCAGCGCGCGTACGCCGGCAGCGCCAGCACCACCAGTCCGAGCGGGCCGAGCCCGACCAGGGTGGACTCGAGGAGGTAACGCATCTGCGCGAGCGTGATCTCGAGCGAGCCGCCGAGCACCGAGGTCGGGAAGAGCATCGAGCCGTAGAGCTGCGTGGAAGCGGCCAGGTAGGCGGCGGGGCCGCCGCTCAGCCACACCATCGGCACGAGCCAGGCGAGCACGGATGCCACCAGAATTCCACCCGCCAGCGTCAGGCGGCGCCACGAGCGGACGCCCACCAGGGCACATCCGAACCAGAGCGGCAGGAGCAGGAGCAGCACCGACTGCCGCACGCCGCCGGTCAGCCCGAGAGCGAGCGCGCCCCAGTAGAGATGGCGCGCGCTCCCGCCGAGAGTCGCATAGGCGAACCAGGCCACCACCGACGCGGCGAACGCCTCGCCGGCATAGGTGAGGCCCACCGAGCCGTAGAACCAGAAGAGCGGGCTGACCGCCAGCAGCGACGCCGCCACCAGCGCGGTGGCGCGATCGTAGAGCCGGCGCGCCAGCGCGTAGAGGACGAAAGTGGAGCCGGCACTGAAGAGCATCGCGAGCGCCACGTAGGCCAGCGTGGGATCGCCGAGCGAGGCATTGAGCAGGCGGCCCAGCCCGACGTAGAGGAGATACCCCGGCGGATGCGGCTGGTGCTTGGCGACGTCGAACTCGCGCAGCGCGAGGGCGAACTGGACCGCGTCCCAGTTGTAGAGCATGCGCGCCCGGTAGGGCCAGCGCGAGAGCAACGTGACGACGGCGAGCCCCAGCGCCAGGCACAGGTCACCGTGGCGCGCCACGCAGGCGATCTGCGGAGAGTCGAAGAGGCGGGTGACGAAGTGCTTCAGGGAGCGGAGCTACGCCTTCTTCTCGTCGTCCTTCTTCACCGCAGCGGCCGTGTCATCGTCCTTCACCTCGGCCACGCCCTTCTTGAACTCCTTGATGCTGCCGCCCAGCGAGCGGGCGAGATCGGGGAGACGCTGGGCCCCGAAGAGAATCAACACGATGACCAGGATCAACAGCAGCTCTTGATATCCCAAGCCGAACATTGGCGGGACTCCTTTCCTTTTCCTGACGCCCCCTTACACTACGCGCCCGACCCAGGGTTGTCAACGTGACCATGGCCCTCCCGGAGCACCCGGCGCTCCCCAACGCGCACCGTCACCCGCTGGGCATCGAAATACTCCATCAGCGGGATGGCGTACTTGCGACTCACGCCGAAGAGATCCTTGAAGTCGGCGGGACCGATCTCCTTCTTCTGGCGCAGGAGGGCCACGAGCTGCTCCTGGACGGTCCGGAGCGCCTCGGCGTGGAAGAAGAGCGACTCCTTCACGCGCAGCAGGGTCCGGTCCGCGACCAGGACCTGGAAGAGCTCATGCTTCTCCGTGCCCTTGACGCCCAGCCGGGCCAGGGCCTCCTCCGGGCTCGGGGGCGCGGCGCCCGCCGCGCGGAAGTCGGCCTCGAGCCCCTTGACCACCCGGTCCTGGTCCGGGCTGAGCCGGATGCGGTGGGAGGCCAGCCGCACCTGGTCCCGCTCGCTCTTGACGACGCCCTCCGTCTCCAGCGCGGTCAGGAGCTGGGTGAAGACCCGCTCCTGGGCGTTGCCGGCCCGGCTGCGCAGCTCCTCTCGCGAGATCCCGCCGCGGAGAGGGTTCTCGGCGTGGAAGGCCTCGAGCAGGCCGAGCGTCTGGGAGCGCAGGCGATCGCTCGCGTCGCGATGCAGGTACCATTCGCGATCCACCGCGAGGACGCGGCCGGCGTGCTGGAGCCGGTCGAGGAGCTGCCGGAGCAGCGAAGGCCCGAAGGGCGTCCGGGCGCGGAGATCGGCGACCCGCGCGCCCTCCGCACCGGCCTGCTTGAGGTGCTCCTCCAGCACCACCGGCGCCTCGCCGGTGGCGAGCAGGGCCAGGTGGGCGGCGAGCGCAGGGCCCCTGCGCTTGAAGCGCGGCGGCGCGATGTCGAGCACGGTGCCGCCGCCGATGGTCACGATGGGCGAATAGGACCGGACCACGAAGCGGTCGCCCGGCAGTGCCACGACCGGGGCCTCCAGCCGGAAGCGGGCATGACAGGATCCGCCGGGCTCGAGCTCGGGCCGGTCCACGGGCAGGACGCGCGCCATCACCTCCTGGGTGCCCACGTGGAAGCGGACGCGGGTGCGCGTCTTGATGGGCCGCGGCGCGTCCTCCAGGAGCTCGAGCGTGCCGTCGAGCAGGAGCGTGGGCACCAGGGTGCCGGCGGGCGCCAGGACGTCGCCGCGCTCGATGGCCGCCCGCTCGACTCCCTGCAGATTCACCGCGGTGCGCTGGCCGGCGGTGGCCTGCGGGACGGTGTGGCCGTGCACCTGCAGGCCGCGCACCTTCGACTGGACTCCTCGTGGATACACCTCGACCCTATCGTCGACCGCGAAGCGCCCCGCGACCAGCGTGCCGGTCACCACGGTGCCGAAGCCCTTCACGGTGAACACGCGATCGATCGGCAGGCGGGCGGTGCGATCGGGATCCTTGGCGGGCACGGAGCGAGCCAGGTCGGCCAGCGCCGCGCGCAGCTCGGGCAGGCCCGCGCCCGTCTTCACCGAGGCGGGGACGATCGGGCAGCCCGCGAGGAAGGTGGGGGCGACCGCGCGGCGCACGTCGTCGCGCACCAGCTCGATCCAGTCGGGCTCGGCCAGATCGGCCTTGCTCAGGACCACGAGCCCCGACTTGATGCGCAGGAGCTGGCAGATGGCCAGGTGCTCGCGCGTCTGCGGCATCACGCCCTCGTCGGCGGCGACCACCAGGAGAGCCAGGTCGATGCCGCCCGCACCGGCCAGCATGTTCTTCACGAAGCGCTCGTGGCCGGGCACGTCCACGATCTCGATCACCAGCCCGTCGGGCTCCTCGAGGAAGGCGAAGCCCAGATCGATCGTGATGCCGCGCGCCTTCTCTTCCGGCAGGCGATCGGTGTCGGTGCCGGTGAGGGCTTTGACGAGCGAGGTCTTGCCGTGGTCGATATGGCCCGCGGTGCCGACTACGACGTGTCTCACGCGCGTGTCGCGGACACGGGATCCGCGGCTCTATCAAATGCGGGGGCCCCGAAATGGCCCCCGCACTCCCCCAGATTGCGGACACTCGGATCCGCCCCTCTATCAAATGCGGGGGCCCCGAAATGGCCCCCGCACTCCCCCAGTCGGCGGACATCCGTCTCGGCGGCTCTCATCGCTGAAGCCTAGAGGGTGGCGAGGCGGGCGGCGAGGGGGGCGATGTCGGAGGCGAGGATCGTGCGGCAGTCGAGCAGCAGGCGGTCGTCGAGGAGGCGGCCCAGCACCGGCGGGCGGCCCGAGCGGAGCGCTTCGTCCAGCCGCTCGGCGGGGCGCTCGGGCGTGCCGAGGGTGATCGCCGCGGTGGGCAGCTCCACGGTGGGCAGGGCGCCGCCCCCCACCTGGGACGTCGACTCGACGAGCTGCGCGCCGAGGGCCCGCTGCGTCTCCGCGGAGAGACGGCCGAGGAGCCGCCGCGCGCGCCGGCGCACCGACAACACGGGCTCGGTGAGCATTCTCAAGGTCGGGATGGACTCGATCGCGGTCCCCGCCTCGTAGGCGTAGAGCGTGGCTTCCAGCGCCGCCACCGTGAACTTGTCGATGCGCAGCGCGCGGTTGAGCGGGTTCCGGGCCAGACGCTCGACGAGCTCGGCGCGGCCCACCAGGATGCCGGCCTGCGGGCCGCCCAGCAGCTTGTCGCCCGAGAACGAGACGAGATCCACGCCGGAAGCGACCACCTCGGGCACCGTCGGCTCGTAGGGAAAGCCGTAGCGGGTCAGGTCCACGAAGCAGCCGGAACCCAGGTCCTCCATGACCGGGATGGAGCGGGCGCGGCCCAGCTCGGCGAGCTCGCGAGAGGACACCGCGGCGGTGAAGCCGACGACGCGATAGTTGGAGGTGTGGACCTTGAGGATCAGCCCGGTCTCGGGCCCGATGGCGGAGGCGTAGTCCTTGAGGTGCGTGCGGTTGGTGGTGCCGATCTCCCGGAGAATGCCGCCTGACCGGCGCATGATGTCGGGGATGCGGAACTCGCCGCCGATCTCGATGAGCTCGCCGCGGGAGACGATCACTTCCTTGCCGCGCGCGAGGGACTCGAGCGCCAGCAGCACCGCGGAGGCGCAGTTGTTGACCACGAGCGCCGCCTCCGCGCCGGAGAGCCGGCGCAGCAGCCCGTCCACGTGTGCGTAGCGCGAGCCGCGCTCCTTGCGGACGAGGTCCATCTCGAGGTTCGAGTACGCGGAGGCAACCTCGCGAAGCCGCTCCTGGGCCAGCGGGGAGAGGAGCGCGCGGCCCAGGTTCGTGTGGAGCACCACCCCGGTGGCGTTGACCACGGGGGCCAGCGAGAAGAGGCCGCTCTGGGTGAGCGCGGCCGTGACGCGGCGGCCGAGCGTGTCGGCGTCCGCGGCGGGCCCGCCCGCCTCCAGCAGGCGGCGCCGCTCGGCGGCCAGGGCCTCCCGCACCGCCGCGGTCAGGCGGGGACGCGGGACGCCCTGGAGCGCGTGCTGTCCGGCGAGGGCCCCGATCAGCGCGTCCACCGAGGGCAGCCCGCGGAGCAGGGCCTGCGCGTCCGCCCGGCCGCCCCTACCCGCCCGCGGCAAGCTCGGTCTCCACGCGCTCCTTGACCCGCGCGATGACCTCGTGGGCCTCGCGCCGGATGGCCTCGACGCTGGCGCCCTCCGCGCGCGTGCGCAGGAGGCGCCGCACCGCATCCTCGGTGAGGCCCGCCCACAGCTCGTCCAGGTCGCGCGGCGAGAACCCCTGGCCCCGGAGCGCGGCGCTCCACTCGCGCGCCAGCTCCTGCACGAGGCGGTCGCGCTCGTGCGCCAGGCGGCGCGCGCGCTTGATCAGCTCGGGAAGCCGGGGGGCCACGGCCGCTCTACTCCTTCACGAGCTGGCGGACCGAATCGAGCAGGTTCGCTTCCCAGCGCCCGGTGGAGACGCACTGGAAGACGCGATCGGTCTTGAGCTTGCCGGAGCCGCCACGCCGGTACGCGTGGGTGTTCAGCTTGGAGTTGACCTGGATCAAGGTGGCCCCGTCGCGCCCCGGCTGCACGAAGAGCGTGAACGAGCCCATGGTTTCGCCCTCGAGCTGCACCTCGCCGATCCGGCCGCAGTCGGCGTAGACCCCGATCGGGGAGATGAAGTCGTCGGTCGAGATCACGCCCGAGTCCTTGGCCACCACGCGGAGCGGCACGTTCTCTCCCGCGAGCGCCCGCACGAGCGCGCGCCACGTCGTGTCGTAGCCGGCGGCCGCCTCGTCGCGGTAGGGCGGCGGCGCGATCGGCGAGACGACCGGCCGCGAGCACCCGGCCAGCGCGACCATTGAGAGGGCCGCCGAGATGGCCGTAGAGAACGCCGCAACGTCACGGCGGGAGGGCCGCGTCATGCGCACCATTCTACCCTTTGTGGTGGTCGATCCCGCGATACGTGCGGATGAAGCGCACGACGCGGGCCTCGTCGAAGTCGTCGAAGGCGTCGAGCCGGGCCCACGCGCTGAGCGCGATGCGCGTGCGCATCCCGGGATAGGGCGCCAGGATCACCTGCGTCTCGTAGCGCCGCACGATCTCGGTCAGCTTGGCCACCAGGTCAGGGCACGGCGTGGCGCAGTGATACTGCACCATCACCCCCCCGTCCTCCAGGTTGTGGACCTGCAGCTCCTTCACGATGGGCTCGGTGTGGATGCCCCACGGCGCGATGTACGGCAGATGCGGCCCGGAGGTGGGCGGCTCCGAGTTGTACGGCACGTGCGGGTCGGTGGCCATCTGGATATGCGCGTTGCCGAGGCCCGGCAGCTTGACGCCGGGTAGATCGGCCGCCGCGCGATAGGCCCAGTAGCCGACGAGGGCCGCCGCCACGACCGCAACAGTGAGGCCGGTCGCCCATAGGCGGCGTCGGTGACCTTCGCGGCTTGCCGGCCAGATCTTCTCCGCCTTGTCTGCCTTCTTCCTGTCCAATCGACGAATCCTCCGAGCCTGGACGGCGAAGCGGGATGGCGGAAGCGTGTGGGAGTCGAACCCACCTCCGACTTGTCTAGAGCCGGACGCCGGATTTGAAGTCCGGGAGGCCCACCGGGATCCTAGACGCCTCCGAGCCAACTTCGCCTGAAATCAGAGCGTTTCAGTGTACCACCGAGCGGCGATCCGGGTGCCGGGCCGGGGGGGGCTGGGCAGGGGCGCGTGCTACCCTCGGCTGGTGAGCCGGATCTGGCGGTGTCTGGCACTGGCCGGCCTCGTCCTGGCGCTCCTGCCCGGTGGTCGAGCGGCCCTGGGCAACGGCGCGGGGCCGGGACCGATCTCCTCCGCCGAGCAGCAGTTCCTGGAGCGTCACTGGCGCATGCCCATCGCACTCCAGGGCGAGGCCCCCGCCTCGTTCGCGCCCCTCGAGCGATCGCTGGCCCCGCGGGACTGCGGCGCCTGTCATCCGATCCAGTACGAGGACTGGCGGGGCAGTATCCACGCCCGCAGCATGGGGCCCGGCATCGCGGGTCAGCTCGTCGAGATGGTGCGGCGCGATCCGGCGGGAGCGCGCGCCTGCCTCGTCTGTCATGCCCCGCTCGCCGAGCAGTCCCCGCTGGCCCGGACCGCGGCCGGGCTCGAGGCCAACCCGGCCTTCGATCCCGCGCTGCAGCGGGAGGGTGTCGTGTGCGGGACCTGCCACGTGCGCGGGCATCAGCGCTTCGGGCCCCCGCCCCGGCCCGGCGCCCAGGGTCTTCGCGTCCCGCGGGCGCAGCTTCCCCACAATGGCGCCACCTACACGGGAGCGTACGAGCGCGCCGAGTTCTGCGCCGCCTGTCATCAGTTCGGCCCGAGCGGCCCGAGCCTCAACGGCAAGCCGCTCGAGAACACGTACGAGGAATGGCGGACCAGCCCGGCCGGCCGCCGTGGGCTGGCCTGCCAGAACTGCCACATGCCGGACCGGCGCCACCGGTGGCGCGGCATCCACGATCCGGAGATGGTGAAGTCGGGTGTGCGGGTGACCCTGGCGCTCGACCGCGCCCGGTACCGGCCTGGCCAGCGACTACGGGCGACCGTGACGGTGGCGAGCGTGAACGTGGGCCACTACTTCCCGACCTACGTGACTCCGCGGGTGGTGGTCCGCGCGGTGCTCCTCGGGGCCGACGGTCAGCCCATCGCGTCGACGGAACAGGAGGGCATCATCGGGCGGCAGGTGCCCCTCGATCTCGCGCGCGAGATCGCGGATACGCGCATCCCCCCCGGGGGCCGCTTCGTGCTGCGCTACGATCGCGGGCTCGGGGGGCCCGGGCTCGCGCTCCGGGTGACGGTCACCGTGTACCCCGACCACTTCTACACGGGCTTCTTCGCGGCCCTCCTCGAGACGGGAGCGGGGGTGGGCGAGGCCGACATACGGGACGCCTTGGACGCGACGCGCCGCTCGCCCTTCGAGATCTTCGCGCGCGTCGTACCGCTGACCTGACCGCCACTGGGGACCTGCCCGCCCGGCGCGGGTGACGGATCCGCGGGCGCGATGTCGCCCATATCCGGCTCGAGCTGGAGCGTGTCGGCGATCTTGGTGTAGCTCGAGAACATCTGCGTCACCCCGAGCACTTCCATCACGCCGCGCTCGCCCACACCAAGCCGCCGCATCTCGGCCAGGTGGAAGGCGGTGCCGAAGGGAGAGCGCGAGGTCAGCGACACCGCGAAGGCCAGGGCCTCCTTCAGCCGCCGGGAGAGGCGATTGTCGCCGAAGGCGTGCCGGACCGCCTCCCACACGTCGACGGCGTAGGCCGGATGGTGGGCCATCAGGCGAAAGGGCAGCGGCACCTCGGTGGAGTGGTAGAACGCGCGGACGTCGTCGAACAGGGCGCGCGCCGCGTCGGGGGCCGCGGCGGGATCGAGCGCGGGCAGGCCGGGCGTACCCACGCCGAAGGCGTCGGCCACCACGTTGAGCGCGTTGGTGACCCCCACCACCTGCGCCGCCTCGTACCACAGCGCGTCCTCCTTCATCCCCTGCAGCTTCCCGGCTGCAGTATGGGCGCGCACTCAGTAGTTGCAGGCGTTGACGCCGCTCACCACCGCGGCGACCATCTCCTTCTCGGCGCGTGAGAACTCGCCCGGGCTCATCGCCCGCTTCATGGCGCGCCCGTGGGGCCCGCCGAAGTCGGTGTCCCACGCCATCACCCGGCTCATGGCCGGAGGCTGCGGGAAGTCGTGGCCGAACCAGAGCTTGGACAGCTCGAACAGCTTCTGGGCGGCCGCCGGGTATTCGGATGCGTCGCGCAGTCGGACCGTGGGCATGGCGTGCCTCCTCCCGGGGCTCAGCGACCGCCGGCCAGCGGTGGGAACACCGACAGCACGTCGCCCTCGACCAGCCGCTGATCCGGGGCGGCGTCACGGCCGTTGACGACGGTCAGACGCTCCAGTTCGGATGGAATCCGGAGGGAGTGTACCACCTGATCGACGGTGGTGCCGTCGGGCACGTCGAGCACCACGCTGTCCCCGCGGGCCCCCGGCGGCAGGTACGCCCGCAGGGTCGCGGTGAGGTGGACCGCAACCTTCAGCCGCCCTGCCCCGAATTCGTCTGGCGGATGGCGGTCACGCGGAGCCGGTCGCCCGGAAAGATGCGCACGCCGTGCTCGAGATCGTTCCAGCGGGTGAGCTGCTGGACCGAGACCCCGTACCGCTTGGCGATGCCGCCGATCGTGTCGCGCGGCTGCACGACGTGGACGCCGGCGGTGACGCGCTCCGCGGCCTGGATCTTCCGCTTGCCGCGATCGGCCGTCCGGGACGCCATCGCCACCTTCCGCGCCTCCACCTCGCGATCGAGGCCGACCTGCAGGGCCGGCGCGCTGCCCCGCGGGACCTTCAAGTGATACGGCGAGTCGGGCGGCGTCTGCTTCAGCCGGAGCTCGGAGTTGAGCCGGATTAGCTCCTCGAAGGGAATGCCGGACAGCGAGGCGACGTGCTTGAGGCTGGTGGCCTTCGGCACCGTGATCTGCTCGTAGCTCAGTGGCTCGTCCGGCTTGACCGTGAAGCCGTACTGCTCGGGCTCCTGCCCGATGATGGTCACTGCATGGATCGCCGGCACGAAGTTCTTGGTCTCATCGCGCAGGAACCGGCTGCCGGTCAGGCTCCAGAAGTCGCGGGTGCCCGTACCCTGGATCGCCCGCAGGACCTTCATCTCGCCCGCGTTGTACGCGGCCTGCACGAGATCCCAGGAGCCGAAGATCTTGTAGAGATCGCTCAGGTAGTTGGCGGCCGCCACGGTGGCCTTCTCGGGGTCGAGGCGCTCATCGAGCCAGCGGTCCACGCGCAGACCGTATTGCCGCGCGGTGGGGGCCATGAACTGCCAGAGGCCCTTGGCCCCCGCATGGGAGACCGCGACCGGGTCGAAGCCGCTCTCGATCATCGCGGTGAAGACCAGCTCCTCGGGCAGTCCCTTCTGCCGGAAGATGTCCAGGATCATCGGCAGGAACCGTCCCGAGCGAGTCAGCCACCGCTCCACGACCGCCCGCCGGTATCCCGTCTGGAACTGCTCCAGGAATCGGAGGACGTGATCGTTCTGCTGGATCTGGTAGGTGGACACTCGCTGGGGCGACACGGCCGGGGCGGAGGCGATGGACCGGGCCGGGGCCGCGGGCCGCTGGTCGGGATCGATCCGGGCCGGAGCCGGGGAGCCCGGGCTCGGCAAGAAGAAATCGGCCCACAGGTCAACGTCGGACGGCTCGACCGCCAAGGCGGCCGCCCCGGTCTGATCGGCGAGGAGGGCAGCGGCCGGCTCGGCCGTCGGCTCGCCCGTCCAGGCACCACCCAGCTCGAGCTCCGCTCCCACCACTCCCGGCACCGCCAGGAGGCTGGCTGAGAAGAACGCGACGCCCAGCAGGAAGAGCCGGAGTAGAAGGGTCATCAGATCCAGTAGGAAGCATGAACTTTTTATCACGGGGGAATTTCGGGGTCAACAGGGCCGACTCCGGGCCGATCGGGACAATATTTCTTGACACTGGAGAGGGGGTCCACCTATCTTAAGCCGCCTTGAAGAAAGGCCTTTTTGATATCGACCCCAGTCGAAAGGAGGTGACCACACATGAGAAAGCTCGTTGCCCTGGTCGTGAGCATGGTCTTCGCGCTCGGCGTGGGCCTGGCGGTTCCGCAGGCCTTCGCCCAGACGCCCGCCCCGAAGGACGAGAAGAAGGGCGAGGTGACAGAGAAGAAGGGCGAGAAAAAGGTGGAGAAGAAGGTGGAGAAGAAGGCGGCCAAGAAGAAGGATGAGAAGAAGATGGATGACAAGAAGATGGACAAGAAGGACGAGAAGAAGTAGCGCGCCGACATTTGGGGCGCCACCGCGGTCGGGTGGCGCCCTAGCGGCGTTTCTGGGAGCCCCCGCCCGCAGCGGGCGGACGCGGTGGTACGGGAGGACCGGCCTCCTGCCGGGCCCCCGTCATCCACACATTGCGGTCGCTCATGGCGATCTCGACCGTCTCGGCGGGCCCCACGGCCACGCGCACCCGCCAGTAGGTGACGATCGAATAGGTCACGCTGGACGGCACGTGCGGATAGCGCTTCGTGTCCTGGTCGCGCAGCTTGAAGCGCTTCGCCATGTGCCCCCCTTCCCGCCAGGCCAGGAGGAGCCACTCGCCCGCGGGCACGTCGCCGACCCTGGCCCCGCCCTGCGCGTCGGTGATCTCGCTGCGCACCAGCGCGCCCCCGCCCGCCGCGAGGAGCGCGCGCTCGTAGTCCACCCGCGTGGCCTCGATTCGGGTCGCCGCCCGAGCATAGCCGTCCACCGAATCGCGCAGCCCCGCCTTCACCGCGTCGAGCTCGGCTTCGAGGGCCGCCGAGTACGGCAGGAGCACGACCGAGACGTCCGGCTGCGGAGCTGGGGCGGCGGTCGGGCGGGTCGGCTCGACGTACGCGCGCGCCGCCACCACGCCCGGAGCCTGCTCGGCGCCGGCCTTCAGATAGGCCCCCACGAGGTCCGTGAGGTCCACGTCCGCGGCGGGCCCGGGGCCCGGGCTCAGCAGCAGACCGGCCAGGGCCAGGGCGACCAGACCGGGGGGTGCCCTCAACATGGCACGGCCTCGCGCGGGCGGGTGCGCCAGCGATCGTGCATCCAGAGCCATTGCTCCGGCGCGCGGCGGATGGTCGCCTCGAGCACGCGATTGAACGTGGTCGTGTAGGTCGTGACCAGGCCGTCCTCCGGCGGCGGCAGGGCGGCGCCCATCTCAATGCAGTGCCGCCCGTCCGGCTCCCGGCGGAGAAAGATCGGCACCACCGGGGCGCCCGTCCGCAGGGCCAGGAGGGCGAGCCCCTTCGAGGTGGACGCCGGGGAGCCGAAGAACGGCACGAACACGCCTTCGGCGCGCGTGGCGTTCTGGTCGAGGAGAATGCCCACCATGCGCTGCCGCCTCAGCGCGGTCAAGACTTCCCGTACCGCCTGCCGCTTGACGATGAGCTCGGCCCCACTGCGGCTCCGGAAGCGGGCCGCCAGGTCATCGAGCAGTGGGTGGTCGAGCGGCCGCGTCACGATGGATAGCGGCAGCCCGCCCAGCCCGTGGGCAGCGGCCAGGAGCTCCCAGTTGCCGAAGTGCGCCGTGAGGACGAGCACGCCGCGGCCGTGGGCCGCCGCGGCCTGGAGATGCTCGCGTCCCTCCACCCGAACCTGCGAGAGCATGACCTGGGTAGGACGGAGGAAGTAGCGGCACGCTTCGACCAGGTTCATGCCGACGTGCTGGAACGACCGGCGCCCGAGGCGCCGGATCTCGGTCGGTGTGCACTCCCCCCCGAAGCTGCGCCGGAGGTTGTCGAGCGCCACCGCCCGCCGGCGAGGGAGCACCCACCAGAGCGCGTCTCCCAGGCGCCGGCCGGTCGCGAGGCCGACCGCCGAGGGAAGGTACGCCAGGAGCCATCCGAGCGGGAAGAGCAGCCAGACCCCCAGGGACGCGGCCAGCAGGCCGGCGCGGGAGCGCGGCGCGCTCATCCCAGGCGGGCGATGATGAGGGCGGTGGCCGCCCAGACCGCGGCGGCGATGAGGGCCGAGAGGGGAATGGTGAGCACCCACGCCCAGATGATCTCGCTGGCCACGCCCCAGCGCACGGCCGAGAACCGCTGGGTGGCGCCCACGCCCATGATCGAGCCGGTGATCGTGTGGGTGGTGCTGACGGGAATGCCGCCCACCGCGGTGCCGATCAGCATCACCGCCCCCGCCGCCTCGGCGCAGAACCCGCCGATCGGCCGCAGCTTGGTGAGCCGCATCCCCATGGTCTTGACGATCCGCCAGCCGCCCGCAAGCGTGCCGAGCCCGATCGCGGCGTGCGCGGACAGGATCACCCAGAAGGGAACGTAGAACTCGGAGCCCAGATAGCCGGCGGAGAAGAGGAGGATGGAGATGATACCCATCGTCTTCTGCGCGTCGTTGGTCCCGTGGCCGAGGCTGTAGCAGGCGGCGGAGACGAGCTGGAGCCGGCGAAAGAGTCCGTCGACCCGGCTCGGCCGGATCTTCCGCACCGCCCAGAGCGTGCCCACCATCAACGTGAAACCCAGGCAGAGGCCGAGCACGGGAGCCAGCACGATGAACGCGAGGATCTTGAGGAGCCCGCTCGGCAGGAGCGCTCCGAAACCGGCCTTGGCCACCGCGGCGCCCGTGAAGCCGCCGATGAGAGCGTGCGACGAGCTCGAGGGAATGCCGTAGTACCACGTGAGGAGGTTCCAGGTGATGGCGCCGCAGAGGCCGCCCAGGATGACCCACTGATCCACCACCCCCGCGTCCACCACGCCCTTGCCGACGGTGCGCGCAACGTGCACCCCGAAGCCGAACGCGGCCACGAAGTTGAAGAAGGCGGCCCAGACCACCGCCTGCATGGGGGTGAGCACCCGGGTGGAGACCACGGTGGCGATCGAGTTGGCCGCGTCGTGGAAGCCGTTGATGTAGTCGAAAACGAGGGCGACCACGATGATGAGGATGATCACCAGCAGGGACCAGCTCATGCGGGGCGGGCGGTCCGCCTCACGCCATCTTGAGGGTGATACCCTCGATGACGTTGACCACGTCCTCGCAGCGGTCGGTGATCGACTCCATCGTCTCGTACAGCTCCTTCCACTTGATGACCTCGATCGCGTCGGTGCCGCCCTCGAACAGGGCCGCGAGCTGGTCGCGGAGCAGGCGGTCCGCCTCGTTCTCGAGGCGGTTCACCTCGACCGCGTGCTTGTGGTAGAAGGGCGACAGGGTCCGCAGGCAGCGCACCGCCCGGTCGGTCTCCTCGGACGTCTTCACGATGATCTTGGCCATCGCGATGCAGCCCTCGGTGGGGGCCTTGATCTTGTAGATCAGCAGGCGGTCCGCCACCGCGTCGATCAGGTCGAGCACGTCGTCGAGCCGGCTCGCGAGGGCGTAGATGTCCTCGCGGTCGATCGGGGTGATGAAGGTGGTGTTGAGCCGGCGGACGATCTCGTGGGTGAGCGTGTCGCCCGCGTGCTCGAGATCCTTGATCTGCTGGGCCTTCGCCTTGGCGTCCTGGTAGTCGAGCGTGAGCTCTTCCAGGACGCGGGAGGCGGACACGATGTGGGACGCCTGCTGCTCGAACAGATCGAAGAACTTCTCCTCCCGCGGGAGCAGGCGAAACACGCTGGTATCCTCTCGCGGCCCCCGGCCGATGTCAACGTCGGGGCCGGGTCCGGTTGACAGCCTCGGAGCCCGGTGGCTAGGATGGCGGCCGTGGCACGCCTCGAGACTCGCTCGGCCCGGCACGTGCGCTGCCCGCGCTGCGGTGTCCGCCGCGCGTGGACCGGCAATCCGCACCGGCCGTTCTGTTCTCTCAAGTGCCGGCTCATCGACCTGGGCGACTGGCTCGATGAGCGCTACCGCGTCGCGGGACCGGAGCTGTCCACCGAGGCGGAGCCTCCGGAGTCCGGGGCTCCGCGCGGCGGATGAGCGGTCTCTTCGGCGATCCGCTCGCCTTCCTCTCCGATCTCATCCTCAAGCTGCCGGCCCTGCTGGTGGCGGTGACGGTGCACGAGCTCGCCCACGCCCTCGTCGCCGATCGCCTCGGTGATCCGACCCCGCGCCGGCTCGGGCGCATCACCCTGAACCCGCTGCCGCACATCGATCCGCTCGGCGCGCTGGCCTTCGTGCTCGCCGGTTTCGGCTGGGCCAAGCCGGTGCCGGTCAACCCCCAGAATCTCCGACATCCGATTCGCGACATGGCCTGCGTCGCCGCGGCGGGCCCGCTGTCGAACTTCGCGGCCGCCTTCGTGGCCCTCGTGGCGGTACGCCTGCTCGGCCGGGTCGGGGGCGCATTTCCGTTCGTGGCGGAACCGCTGGGCGGGGTCCTGTTCTGGGTCTACGTCTTCAACCTGGCCCTCGGGATCTTCAACCTGATCCCGCTGCCGCCGCTCGACGGCGGGCACTTCCTCCCGTACCTGTTTCCGCGCGCCTCGTGGGGCTTCATCCACCAGCTCGAGCAGGTGGGCCCGTTCCTGCTGATCCTGCTCGTGCTCTCGGGCGCCACCCGCTACGTGGTGCAGCCTGTGTTCAACCTGATCAGCGGGTTCTACCTCTCGATCGTCCGCCTGCTGGTCTAGCCGTCGTCGCGCGCGGCCGGGCGCCCTCGTGGCGCAGGAGCCAGCGCTTCCGCCAGAGCCCGCCGCCGTAGCCGGTCAGCGCGGCGTCGCCGCCGATCAGCCGGTGACAGGGCACCACGAGGGAGATCGGATTGCGCCCGTTGGCGGCGCCCACCGCGCGCGCCGCCGCGCCGACACCGAGCGCGCGGGCCAGCGCCCCGTAGCTCATGGTGTCACCCGCGGGGATCCGGCGGAGCGCGCGCCAGACGCGCTGCTGGAACGGGGTGCCTGGCGTCTCGACCGCAATGCGATCCACCGCCGCCAGGTCACCCGCCAGGTACGCGCGGAGCTTCGCGCTCAGGCCGAACGGATTGCGGACCCGTCGTCGCGGCACGTCCGGGTAGCGCGCCGCGAGCTGCCGGGCGAGGCGCGCCCGCCCGAACTCGAGCGCACAGAGGCGGCCGGCTCGGGCCGCGATGGCGATGCGCCCGAGCGGGCTCGAGATCTCGTCGATGAGCAGCATGGCTTCCTCGCGCAAAAAGGCTAGGCGCCCGAGCCTTTCGGCCCGGGCGCCTGAATTAACCCGGCAGCGACCTACTCTCCCACGCCGTTACCAGCGCAGTACCATCGGCCCTGGAGGGCTTAACTTCCGTGTTCGGGATGGGAACGGGTGTGGCCCCTCCGGCAACGCCACCGGGAATCGGATGGCAATCGAATACGT
>WNFD01000466.1_pt1 | contig 63330 bp, 56 predicted proteins | sample 5400491 | NCBI WGS metagenome assembly WNFD01 (sample SAMN13153343, study PRJNA577476) | soil metagenome | isolation source: 120 cm saprolite under Douglas fir tree site 2 hole 2 replicate 2 | place: USA:California | collected 2015-04-18 | reverse complement strand
CTCCGCTCCCGCCCTCTCCGACGCCGTCCCCACCCCCAAACCCGGCGCCGCCTTCTAACCTGCCTAAAGGATCAACGCGGAGACGCGGAGTCGCGGAGTCTTTTTGAAACGAATCCCTCCGCGTCTCCGCGCCTCCGCGTTGATCTCTTGGTCTAGATTAGCTTCTGCTGGGCGCCTGTGTGGAGGGCGGCGAGGATCTCTTCGCCGTATTGCTGGAGGCGGAAGGGGTCCATTCCTTCGACGCGGCCGAGCTCCTCCAGGGTGCGGGGGGCGGTGCGCGCCACGGCCATCAACACGGCGTTGGGAGCGATGACCTGCACCTCGACCTTGCGCGCCTCGGCGCGGCCCTTCCGCCAGGTCCGCAGCTTCTCGTACCGCTCCTCCACCTCGGGATCCGGCCCGCCGCGCCGCCACGGCGGACCGCGCTCCGGCCGCGGGCGGGGCGGCGGCGCCCCGGACTGCCCGGCGCGCACCGCCTCGAGGATCTCCGGAGCCAGCCGGCGTAGCACGGCCGCCTGCGCGCCGGGAACGCGCTGCACTTCTTCCTCCGTGCGCGGCTGCCTGCGGGCGACCTCGGCGAGCAGCAGGTCCGACAGCACCTTGAAGGGCGGCCGGTTGACCTCGCGCGCGCGGCGATCCCGCAGCAGGTACATCTCGCGCAGCACGCCCCGGCCGCGGCCGTCGAGCGTGCGCGCCGCCTTCATCTTCTGCCACCCGTCCGCGTCGAACTGGCGCGGCCGCGGCTCCTTGGCGATGAGGCGCGCGAACTCCGCCTCCGCCTCGGACAAGTGCCCGCGATCGGCGAGCCGCGCGCCCAGCCGCTCGCGGAGCGCGAGGAGGTGCTGCACGTCGGCGAACGCGTACGCAAGCTGTCCCGGAGTCAGCGGCCGGCGTCCCCAGTCGCTGCGCTGCTCGTCCTCGGTGAGCATTACGCCCAGCTCGTCGGACAATAGATTTCCCAGCCCGACGCGCTCGATGCCCAGGACTTTCGCGGCGGCGTGCGTATCGAAGATCCGCCCCAGGGTGACGCCCCACTCGCGCTTGAGACACACGACGTCGTACTCGGCGGCGTGGAGCACCACTTCGCGCGCCGGATCGGCGAGTAGCGGAAGCAGCGGGCCCATCCCGACCGCGAGCACGTCGATGGCGTAGTCCGCGCTCGGGGTGGCGATCTGCACCAGGCAGACCTGCTCGCTGTAGGCGTGGAACCCGTTCGATTCGGTGTCCAGCGCGGCGCGGGGCTCCGCGGCGACCGCCTCGGCGACGCGCGAGAGCCCGGCTCCGTCCGCGACCAGCACCTGTTCTCGCATCCCGCCGCGACGCTCTACCACGGCGGAGGCGGAGCGATGCTCGGACGCCGGGAGCGAGAGCGGGCGGCGGCTCACGCCAGCCGGCCCCGCGCCTCAATCTCGCGCAGGATGGGACGGAAGCGGCCCTTGACTTTGAGGAGCCGCAGGTCGTGCGCGAGGCCCGTCGCGGCGCGGTAGAAGAGGATGGCTTCCGCCGGCGGCTTGACCGCCAGCGCGACGCGCGGCTGCGACTGCACCAGCCGCCTCACGTCCTGCACCATCGGGTCCGCGCCGAAATCGTACGGTTCGTCCGTCTGGATCGGCCGCTCGACGATGTCGGCCAGCCTCTGGCAGAACTCGTGCGCCGCCTGCACGTCGTCGCCGATGAAGCGGAAGCCCGCGCGCTCCAGCGCGGGACCGACCTGCATGGCCCGCTTCCCCTGCGCGTTCGCCTCCAGGAAGCTCCGGTAGGTGGCCGCGAAGGGCTCGGAGAGCAGCTTGGTGGCGCCGAAGTCCAGCACGCCGAGGCGGCCGTCGGGCAGGAGGAGGAAGTTGCCGGGGTGCGGGTCGGCGTGGATCCGGCGCGCGGCATAGAACGGCCCCCAGATGGCGAACGCGAGCAGCCGCCCCACGCGATAGCGCTCCTCGTCGGAGGGGTTCGACTCCATCAGCTCGAGCAGATGCGGCCCGCGCAGCCGGGTCAGGCACAGCACGCGTAGCGAGGACAGGTCCGGCACCACCTCGGGGACGGCCAACTCGGGGTATCCGCGCGCCGCCTGCGCGTACGCGCGGCACTGCTCCGCCTCTTGCACGTAATCGAGCTCGCGCAGGAGTGACGCGCGCACCTCCTCGTAGTACGGCCGGCCGTCGAGCGTCTCGCCGGTGAGCGACAGCCCCCGCACCAGGACGGCGGCGTTGGCCAGATCGCTCTCCAGCGCGCGATCGACGCCCGGGTATTGCACCTTGACCACCACGTCGCGCCCGTCGCGGAGCCGCGCCCCGTGCACCTGTCCGAGCGAGGCGGCGGCGAGCGGCTCCCGATCGAACGCGGCGAACAGCTCGTCGGGATCGTGGCCCAGCTCGGCCCGCACCACCTCGGCGACCTGCTCGAACGACATCCGCTGCGGGGCCTGCGCGAGCAGCCTCGCGACGATCCGGCGCGCCTCGGCCGGCAGCGCGTCGGGGTCCATCGCCAGGGCCTGCCCGAGCTTGAGGGCGGCCCCCTTCAGCTCGCCGAGCGTCCCCAGGATCCGTTCGGCGGCCTTGCGCAGATCCGGGCTCGCCTCCCCGCCCAGCGTGCGGCGGGCCTGCTGCGCGAGGAGGTCGCCGGTCGTGCGCGCAGTGAGGTAGGCCAGCCGGCTCAGCCGGCGCAGCCGGCCGGTCTGCACGTGATCGTCGTCGGGCATGGGGACCTCAGGCTAACGGCCGGAGCCCGTTACCGCATCTGCCGGCGCTTCGCCGCCCGTGGTATGGGCCTGCGCCCATGCCGGAACAGACGAGGCCATCACCCGGCGCGGCGAGCGCGTTCGCCGCGTATGCCGCTTTGTGGGTGGGGTACCTCGCGATCGGGGGCGCGACTCAGCAGCGCGACCTCGTCGCCGGCCTGTGGGTGACCGAGATCCTGGCCATCGCGCTACCGGCCATCATCGCCGTCCGCGTCGCCGGCCTTCCCGCGGGACGGTCCCTGGGGCTGAGTGCGCCGCGGCCCGCGCACCTCGGAGCGGCCGTCCTGCTCGCGGTGGCGAACCAGCCCGTTGTGTCCTTCGTCACCTGGGCCTCGCGCGCGCTCGCGCCGGAGAGCTGGGTGAAGGAGTTCGATGCCCTCCAGCGCGCACTCGATCTGTTCTTCTCGATGCAGGCGCTGCCCATGATCCTGACGGTATCTCTGGCGGCGCCGCTGGGCGAGGAGCTGTTCTTCCGCGGCTACGCACTCCCGGCGCTGGCGCGCAGCTGGGGCCCTCTCGCCGCCTGCCTGGTCAGCGGCGCGATGTTCTCCGCCCTTCACGTGAACCGGATCGGTTTCCTGGGTCTGTGGGAGATCGGCATCCTGCTCGCCTTGCTGCGCCTGTGGAGCGGGTCCCTCTGGCCGGCGATCCTCTGCCACGCGACCAACAACGCCGTGGCAGGCGTCGCGTTCCTGCTCGGCTGGGAGGATCCAGACGTCGCGCCGCCGGCCTGGCTCCTGGCGCTGGGGGCGGTGCTTCTCGCCGCCGGCGTCGCGCTGGCCGGCCGAGCGTTGCGTCGCGTGCCGCGGGCCGAAGCGGCGGACGCGCCGCCTTCCGGCGTCCGCTTCTCGCGCGCCCTCCCCCTCGTCGTGCTCTGGGCCGCCGGCGTCCTGCTGGCGATCGCGCAGCTGCGCCGGGTGGTGGCGGACGTCCCGATGGCCGTCTGGATCGGCTTGAGCGCCGCGGCGTTGGTGGTCGCGGCGGCGTCCTGGTGGCGCGACGCCTCGGCCTGAAGCGGCCAGGCGCTACACGCTGCGGATCTTTTGCACGCGCAGCTGCGGCCCGGCCATGGCGATGCCGAAGCCCTCGTCGATCGTCCCTTCCACCTCGACCTGCGCTCCGGCCTTCACGCCGCCGACGGCTCCGACGAGCGTGTAGCGCTTGCCATCCTCGGCCACGAGCTGCCAGATGCCGCCTTCGAGATCCCTTCGCTCCACCCGGCCGCGGACCTTCATCGCATCCTCTCGGGAACGAGGATCGCGCGGCCTGCCCACCAGGCGATGAACGAGCCGAGCAGCAGCCAGAACGGGACCATCCAGAACGGCAAGATGGGCAGGTAGACGCTGCGGACCAGCGCCGCGTGCAGGAGCAGCCCCGCCCATCCGAACGCGAGGCCCGCGGCAATTCCACGAAGTGGCTTCACCGCGCGCGCGGCCAGCGCCAGGGCGAGCGGCGGCGCCGCGCTCCAAGCGACGAACCCCACCGCCGAGGCGGTGAACCCCATGCCCGCCAGTCCGAAGAAATGCTGCGCGAGCGCGGGCGGGGGCAGCGCGAGCAGCCCGAGTCCCGGGAGCCGGGCCGCGCCGAGCGGCGCCAGCAGCGTGTACGCGCCCGCGCCGAGCAGCAGGGCGGGCCACAGCCCGGCGGGCGTTCCGCGCACCTGCCCCAGCCGGCGCGCATGCGCGACACCGAGCCACGCGCCTACGGCGGCCAACGCCACGCGCCATAACGCCCACCAGGTGGTGGCCGTCCGCAGCGCTCCGGATACGTCCAGCAGCCCGGCGCCATATCGCTCCGCGTCGCCGGCGATCTCGGCTTCGCCGTACGCGCCGGGAGAACGCGCGCTCGCGGCCAGCAGCCTTTCCACCGCCGCGGGACTGGTCACGCCCACGGACTGGAGCAACGCCGCGGCCCCGGCCACGTGAGGCGCGGCCATGCTGGTGCCCTGGAACCAGCGGTAGACGCCCTCCCCCGAGGAGGGGTCGACCGTCTCCTGCAGCACGCCGCCCTGCTCGCCCTGCGACTTGTCGCCGCCCGGCGCCGCGATGCGCACCTCGGGCCCGTAGGACGAGTACGGGGCAAGCCGTCCCTGCGGGCCGACGGAGCTGACCGCCAGCGCGCCGGGATACGCCGCCGGAAACGAGACTCCGCGGCCGCCGCTGTTTCCCGCCGCGCACACCACCACGCAGCCGCGCGACCGCGCGTAGGCCACCGCGTCCGCCATCGCCGCCGAGCGGGCGCCGCCGCCCAGGGACAGGTTGAGCACCCGAGCGCCGTGGTCCGCCGCCCAGCGGATCGCGTCGGCGATGGCCACCGAGGTGCCGCTTCCGTCGGCGCCCAGCACCTTGAGCGGCAAGAGACGCGCGAGCGGCGCCATCCCGGCCACGCCGATCCCGTTGTCGGTGGTCTGCGCGACCGTCCCGGCGACGTGGGTCCCGTGGCCGTGGTCGTCGCGCGCGTCGTCGCCGTCGTTGAGGAAGTTGTGGCCCCGCAGGAGACGCGCGGGATCGAGGTCGTCGACCGGCGCCACGCCGGTATCGATCACGGCGACCGTGACGCCCGCGCCGCGCGCGCTGTCCCAGGCGGAGGTCGCGCCCGCCGCCCGGAGGTGCCATTGCTGAGCGAACTGCGGATCGTCGGGCACCCACAGCGCCTGCACGCGCACCACCGGCTCGGCGAAATGGACATCGGGGCGCCGGCGCAGCTCGTCGAGGATGGCCGCCTCGCGCGCCGGGTCGACGCGCAGGACGAGAAGCTCTTCCGGCTCGTCGACCCCGTCGAACGGATCGTCGACCAGCCGTTCGTCCTCGAGCACCTCGCCGAGCCGCGCGCCGAGCGCGTGGTGCTCGGGCGTGAACCCCTCCAGGCCCACGTCGATGAGCCCGGGGATGGCCTCGGGATCGCCCTGTTCCGCGACGGCGCGAGCCACGCGGCGCCCGCATCCCGTCAGTCCCAGCAGGAGCAGCACCAGGAGCGCGAGGAGCGCCACCACCGCCCGCTCGAAGAGCGCCGGCCGCGCGTGCAAGGTGCTCAGCTCGACGGACATCTACCCTCTCCCCGGTCCAGTGTACCTCGCACAGGCGACCTACGTTCGCGGGCCCTCCGGATTTCACCGCCCGGACCGTGCGAACGCAGCGGGAGGGCGCGGGATCTACGATTCGTCCAACTCCAGCGGAGGCTCGCCGGATTCGGGCAGATCGACCTCCCGGAACCCCTCCTGCCCCGGCTCGCCCGCGCCCGGCGCATCCGGCAGCTCCCGCCGGGTGGGTCCCGACTCCACCCACGCAGCGACCGTCCTGCCCAGCTCCGGAAGGCCCCGCAGGAACGCGTGGTCCGCATGCGCGATCACGGCCAGCTGCGCTCCTTGCGGTAGCTGCAGCCGGGACCGGTCGCAGAGAGGGTCGTGGTGCGCGCACACCACCAGGAGCGGCTTGCGCAAGTCGCTCAGCCCGGAGAAGTCCCAGAGCGTCGTGGGCGGAGCAATCAGGACCAGCCGCTCGATGGTCGGGTCCTGCGCTGCCCGCAGCGCCACCGCGGCGCCGAAGGAGTACCCCACGGCGCAAGCAGCGTCGGCTCGCGTGGACTGGACGAGCTGCTCCACGGCGGCGCGCAGATCGGCCGCCTCCTCGGACACGTCCTCGATGCGGCCTTCGCCTGCCGCATGCCGGCTCCGCCCTTGCGAAGCTCCCACGCCGCGATAGTCGAAGCGCAAGGTGGGAAAGCCCGCCCGCGTCAGCGCCCACGCCAGCTCCGCGACTGCGGGGACGGTCATCGATCCGCCCAGCGCCGGGTGTGGCGAGGCGATGGCGCAGGGCGGCGCGCGGCGGCCCCGGTGGTACAGCCCGTCGAGCGACAGCCCGCCGCTCCTGACCACCACGCTGCGCTCCAGGAACTGTCCGCGCTGGACCATCACGCGTCCCCTTTTCGGAACACGAAGAACTTCAGATAGCGGCCCTCGGGGAAGGAGAGCTTGATGGGGTGGTCGGGAGGCTGGCGCCGCTCCTCGAGCAACGTCAGGTCCGCCCGCGTCTTCACCGCGGCTTCGCGGACGGCCCCGAGGAAATCCTCCGGGGTGACGCGCGCGGAGCAGCTCGCCGTGGCCAGGATGCCGCCCGGGGCGAGCGCGCCGAGCGCCGCCCGGTGCAGCGAGGCGTACCCGTCGAGCGCGGCGGGCACCGCTTTCTGCGTCTTGGCGTACGCGGGCGGGTCCAGCACGATCAGATCGAAACGGCCGGCTCCGGCGCCGCGCAAGTAGTCGAGCACGTCCGCCGCCTCGAATCCGTGCGCCGCCGGATCCAACCCGTTCAGCTCGAAGTTGCGCCGCGCGAGCCGCAGCGCGGAGGCGTCGCGGTCCACGCTGACCACCTCGCGCGCGCCGCCGAGCGCCAGCGCCAGCGAGAACCCGCCCGTGTAGGAGAAGCAGTTCAGCGCCCGCCGCACTCCGCGCGCATAGCGCCGCAGCGCCAGCCGGTTCTCGCGCTGGTCGAGGAACAGCCCCGTCTTCTGTCCCGCGCGCACGTCGACCGCCAGCGCGACGCCGTTCTCGCGCACCAGCACCGGGTCGGGCGGCTCCGCGCCCCACAGCACCTGCCCGCGCGCGGGGCGCGACGGTCCCGAGTCGTCCTCCAGCGCGGTCTCGTCCTCCTCCGCGGAGGAGACCGTGTCGTCGTCGCGCCCGTACACGCCGGCCAGCTCGACCTCGCCGCGCAGCGCCTCGACGATCTGCCCGCGGTGCGGCGAGAGGCCCGCGCTGTAGAGCTTGAGCACCGCGAACTTCCCGTACAGGTCGGCCACGACGCCCGGCAGCCCGTCTCCCTCGCCGTGGACGAGGCGCGCGCAGTCGGTGACCGCCGGGTCCGTGAAGGGTGTGGTGGCCCGCCGGAGCGCGACCGCCTTGGCCACGCGCCGGCGCCAGAAGTGGGGGCCGATGGCCTCGGCCGGGTCGAGCGTCAGCACGCGCACGCTGATGTGCGAGTGGGGATCGTAATAGCCGCGCGCGACGAACCTCCCGCGCTCGGTCACATCCACGATGGCGCCCGGCTCGAGCCCCGCCGGGGGCTTGGCCAGCGCGCGCCGGAAGACCCAGGGGTGCCCCGCTCGCAGGTGCCGCGCGAGGTCCTTCTGCAGCTCCAGCTTGACGGTGCCCACGCCGCTCCCTGGCCTTGCAGCGTCTGGCCGCCCTGCCTCCCGCCAGGCAGGCCACGCCGGCGCCGCGGGCCTACCGTTTACCACCGCACGCGCGCCGCGCTCGCGGAAACGGTCGCGCGAACAGATACCGGAGAACGGCTCGTCCGCAGCGCGCCGAACGGCGGCGTCACCACCGGCAACAACACGAACTTCTACGGCGTGAACGTCGACCTCGGCGTCAGCTTCCACTGAGCCGACTTCTCAGAAGCCGAGCTGCAGGTGCGCCATCGGGTAGACCGTGCGCACCTGGGGCGGGGTCCCCACCAGGTACGTCGGCGTGCTGAAGAACGGGAACACCGCGTCGACCCCGCCCAGCAACCGGACGCCGTGGAGCCGGAACAGCTCGACGCCGGCCGAGAGGCGGCCGCCCAGGCCTCCGGTCTCCGCGGCGCCCATGTACCCGAGCCCGGCGCCCAGGTAGGGGCTGATCTCCCCGTCCAGTGGGAGCCACGCGGCGTCGAGCCCGAACCAGCCGATGCCCGAGCCGTCCCGCGACGCGGCGACCGCGGACGCGCCGACGCGGAACGATTCCGCCTCGTAGAAGTAGCTGATCGAGATGCCGGACGGCGTGTTGCGGGCGCCGTCCCCGTGCACGAGCAGCAGCGGCAGGCCGACCACCCAGAACCGCTCGCCCGGCTTCTTCTGGAAGGGACGCGCCTCCGTCGCGGTGACGGTCCGCATCCCGGCGTTGTCGTCCGCCGAGCGCCGGTCGAGCACCGCGGAGACGAGCCGCGTGGCGACGACGTCGGCCTCGTCGAGGGTGATGGCGGTGAGCGAGGCGGCGGCGACCGGCGTGAGCCTCGGCGCGGAGACCTCCTCGAGACTGAGCGGCACCTTGTGCCCGAGCCTGCCGCCGATGCGCACCACGAACAGCCGGGTGACGCCGATCTCCTGCAGCAGGGCGGCGAGGCGGGCGTCCACCGGCTGCACGGCCTCCTGCCGTACGTCCTCGGAGACCGGCACGCCGCGCTTGCGCAGCTCACCCGCGGTGACCGCGCGGATGGCGCGGACCGCCGGCGCCTCCAGCCCGCCGTCGTCCGCGACCACCACCGCGGCGCTTGCGTCGGCCAGCGCCGCGGCCGGCGAGAGCGCGAGCGCGACGGCTGCGGCCGTGCGGAGCGCGATCAGACGGAACATGGCACCCTCCCGGCGCATGCAGGTCCGGCGAGCAATCCTCATGCCGCCTTGCACAACATCGCGGAAAATGCCGGGTAGGAGCCAGTTTCCAGGCCGGCGCATGTGGCGGCGTCCGCCACGGGTGCGGCAACGGTGTCAGGCGCGCTCGGCGAGACCGCGCGCGAAGTTCCCGATGACGAGCCCCCTGCGGGCGCCGCGCAGGCGCCGCAGCAGCGTGCGCATGCCCCGCGGCGGACCGCCCGCGCTGGTCCGCTCCGCCACCGCGAGGTACTGCTCCGGATCGATGGCGAGGCTGCGCACCTGCACCTGGTCGACGCGAGAGCTCCCCACCAGCTCGCACAGCGCGTCCATCTCGCCTTGCCGGTCGGTGACTCCCGGGAACGTGAGCAGGTTGAGCGCGGTATAGATCCCGCGCTTCTTCGCCAGCCGGATCGAGCGCACCACGTCGCGGAAGCCGTAGCGCACGGGCCGGTAGTACGCCTCGTAGAGCGGCGCGTGCGCGCTGTTGAGGCTGATGCGGCACGCGTCGAGCCCGGCCTCGATCAAGAGGTCGAGGTTCTCCGGCAAGGAGCCGTTGGTGTTGATGTTGATCGACCCGCGCGAGGTCGCGTTCCGCATGCGCCGGATCGCGTCGGCGATGACGCGCGCGCGGGTGAGCGGCTCTCCCTCGCAGCCCTGGCCGAAGCTGATCATCGTCCGGCCGGGAGCGTCGCGCAGGTGCGGGATGCCGATCTCCGCCATGCGCCGCGCGTCGGGCGCGTCCTCCATCCGCTCGTGCGAGCTGGGAGGACCCTCCGGAGGCTGCTCCGAGATGCAGCCGACGCACCGCGCGTTGCAGCCCACGCTGGCGGGGATGGCGCCTTCGTCTCGCACGTAGAAGGTGTTCTGCGCGGTGAAGCAGCGCCACTCGAGCGCGCAGCGGGCGAGCTGCTTCAGCAGCGGGTTGTCGTCGCGGCGCAGGCGCTCGCTCACCAGACCGGGCAGCTCCGGGGTGGAATGCGCCGCCGGGTCCCAGTGCGTGCGCAGGTCCGTGTGCAACGCGTAAGCGACATGCCCCAGCCGCGGGTCCCACGCCGCCGCGGTGTACGCCCACTGCGGCAGCACCGGCGCGAGGCTCGAGGTGCGGTAGGCAGGCAGCGCGAGCCGCGTCCAGCCGGGCGGGAGGACCGCGCCCACCGCGCTGGCGCGCACCGTGCGCTTGCCGAGCTTCATCTCGCGCACCTCGACCACGGAGCCGGTGCGCGGATCGAGCCCCAGCGGCCTGCGGCCCGGGAGCGTGGCGAGCTGCGCGTGCGGCGGCAGCGCGACCGGCACGTCGGCCGGGAGGACCGCTCCTCCGCCGTCGCGCACGAGCGCGATCAGCTCGGGGTGCTCGTACACCCTGCCCGCCTCGTCGGCGAAGAGCAGCCTGGGGGAATGATGCGACACGACGCGGCTTGACCGAGACCCGCGCCTTGCTATCTTGCGCGGCCCTTTCCAGCAACCGGAAACAGCGGAGCCCACGCATGATCATCGGCTGTCCCAAGGAGGTCAAAATCCGCGAGTACCGCGCCGGGCTGGTGCCCGGCGGCGTGCAGGCGCTCGCCAGCCGGGGGCACACGGTGCTGGTGGAAAAGGGCGCCGGAGTGGGGTCCGGGATCGGGGACGAGTCGTACGTGAAGGCCGGTGCCCAGATCGTCGATTCCGCCCGCGAGGTCTGGCAGCGCGGGCAGATGATCGTGAAGGTGAAGGAGCCGATCGAGTCCGAGTACGGGCTCCTGCAGGAAGGCCAGACGATCTACACGTACTTCCACCTCGCCGCGGTGCCGACGCTGGCCAAGGTGCTGCTGGAGAAGAAGATCGCCGCCGTCGCGTACGAGACGATCCAGACCGACGACGGCCAGCTCCCGCTGCTCAAGCCGATGAGCGAGGTCGCCGGCCGGATGGCGGTGCAGGTCGGCGCGGTGATGCTGGAGAAGGAGCACGGCGGGAAGGGCGTCCTGCTCAGCGGCGTGCCCGGCGTGCGGCGCGGCCGGGTGGTCATCCTGGGCGGCGGGACGGTGGGGACCAACTCGGCCAAGCTGGCCTCCGGCATGGGCGCGGAAACGGTGATCCTCGACGTGAGCACGAGCCGGCTGGCCTACCTCGACGACATCTTCGGCTCGCGCATCCAGCCCATCTATTCGGACCAGGACCAGATCGCGAAGTACGTCCGCGAGGCGGACCTCGTGATCGGCGGGGTGCTCATCCCCGGCGCGAAGGCGCCGAAGCTGGTGAGTGAGAAGCTGATCTCGCAGATGAGCGAAGGCAGCGTGGTGGTCGACGTGGCGGTCGACCAGGGCGGCTGCATCGAAACCTGCCGCCCGACCACCCACGACCATCCCACGTACACGGTGCACGGAGTGGTCCACTACTGCGTGGCGAACATGCCGGGCGCCGTGGCGCAGACCTCGACCTTCGCGCTGACCAACGCGACCATCGCGTACGGGATCAAGCTCGCCGACCTCGGCGTCGTGGAAGCCGCCAAGCGCGATCTAGCCCTCGCCCTCGGCGTCAACACCTTCAACGGCCACTGCACCTACAAGGCAGTCGCCGAAGCCCTCGACCTCCCCTACACCCCCCTCGAAAAAGCCTTCACCACCCGCCGATAGAAGGACTAGAAGACGAACGCGGAGGCGCGGAGGCGCGGAGTTCAAGGGATTTTCACTGACCCGAACCCTCCGCGCCTCCGCGTCTCCGCGTTCTGCTTTTTGCCGTAATCATGTACGGATAGGGGCGGGGGGGCGAGCGGGCGGTCGTGTAGCAGGAATGCAGGAGGGGGAGCCTCGGTTTCCAGGGTCGTCAGGGCCGGTTAGATTGGCCGTGCGGGACCCGCGGTACGCACAACCAGGGAGCGGGATGCTCGACTTCAAGCACACCGACAGGACCCGGCGGGAGTTCGAAGGGCTGGCTCTCGAGCACCTCGACCCGCTCTACTCCGCGGCGCTGCGGCTCACCAAGAACGAACGGGACGCGGAGGACCTGGTCCAGGACACCTTCCTGCGGGCCTTCCGCTTCTTCGACAAGTTCGAGCGCGGCACCAACATGAAGGCGTGGCTGTTCAAGATCCTGACCAACACCTTCATCAACCGCTACCGCCGCCGCGTGAAGGAGCGCACGGTCGTCGAGGGCGCCGCGCGCGAGCAGTCGAGCGAGAAGTTCATCGTCCGCGAGACGGCCGAGAGCGCGGTCAACCCGGAGCAGTACTTCTTCGACAAGCTGCTCTCCGACGACGTGCTGCGCAGCATCGACGGGCTGCCCATCGACTTCCGCCTGGTGGTGATCCTCGCCGACCTGCAGGAGTTCTCCTACAAGGAGATCGCCGAGATCCTCGACTGCCCGGTGGGCACGGTGATGAGCCGCCTCTACCGCGGGCGGAAACTGTTACAGAAAAATCTCATGTCCTACGCCGTCGAGCAGGGCGTCCTGCAGGCGCCTCGGGCCATGGAGCTGGGCTCCGAGGCCGAGGAAGAAGCGGACGTGCTCGAGTTCAAGCGCCGCGCCGGCGGTTGACCATGGCCCTCCACTGCCGCGAGATCGAGTCGTTCCTGCCGGCCTACGTGGACGGCGAGTTCGACGCGTACGAGCGCGCGGAGGTCGAGTCGCACCTGGTCGATTGCGCTGCCTGCCAGCATGCGGTCCGCATCCAGGCGGCGATGAAGGAGGCGGTGAAGCGCGCCGCCCCGGCGGTTGCTCCGATCGAGCTGCGCCGGTCGGTGCGCCTCGCGCTGCGCGAGGAGGAGCCGCCCGGCTCGCGCTGGGAGGGCGTGCTGCGCAACCCGCGCTCGGTGGGCCTGCTCGCCGCGGCAGTGGGTGCGGCGGTGTGGTTCCTCGCGGGCGGCATGTCCCACCCGATCTTCCCCCAGCGGCACTCGGGATTCGTCGACGACGGCATCGCGTTGCACCGGCGCGGCCTGCCGCTCGATTACACGGCCAGCGACGTCGGTTCGGTGCAGCAGTGGCTGCAGGGCCGGCTGGACTTCGCCGCGCGCGTGCCGCGCTTCCGGCAGGGCCCGGCGCTGCAGGGCGTGCGTCTGTCCGAGCTGCACTCCCGCTCGGCTGCGGCGCTCTCCTACTCCGTGCCGCACGCCGCAGGCGGGCGCGTCACGCTGCTCATCGTCGACGACCCGGACGACGGCGATCCGCCCGGCTCGGTGCGCCGCCTCGAAGGCCGCCAGGTGTGGCTCAGTCGGAGCCGCGGCTACAATGTAGTTTCCTGGAGGACGAACGAGATCGTGTATTCTCTCATCTCCGATCTCGACGAAAGCGACGTCCTGCAGCTCGTGCAAGCGGTAGAGTTCCGGTAATTCTGCAAATCCCCTGCACGATTCGTTGACCCCCGGCAACGGGACTCGTACTCTTTTCCTACAGGCGTCATGCCCAAGCGGATCCTGCTCATCGATTCCGACGAGTCCTTGGCGCAGGCGCTCGCGGCCGCGGCCAACGCCGGGGGTTTCAAGGCGTTCACGGCGACGAACAGCGAGCAGGGCATGGCGCTCGCCCGGCAGGAGAACCCCGACCTGATCGTGGTGTGCGTCGAGGCGCAGCCCACCAACGGCTACATGCTCTGTACGCGGCTCAAGAAGGACGAGCAGCTCAAGGCCATCCCGGTCATCCTCACCTCCGCGAACGCGACGCCCGACAGCTTCGAGAAGCACAAGAAGCTGAAGACTCGCGCCGAGGACTACCTGATCAAGCCGTTCGGCGCGCAGGCGATGCTGCAGATGGCGGCGCGCCTGCTCGGCGTTCCCGCCCCCGAGGGCGACGAGGAGATGGTCTCGATGGACGACGAGTCGCTCGGGCTGGGGAACGGCGTTTCGGGCGAGGACGAGCCCATCCAGCTCGGCGAGGCCGAGGCCGCCGAGGCGCACAGCGCGAACGACGACCCGGTCGTCGAGCTGGAGGAGCTGGTCGAGATGGACGACGCGCCCGCCCCTGCGCGGGGCGGCGGCGACGAGGACCTGGAGATGTTCGACCAGGCGTTCGATGCCCTGCAGCCTTCCAGCGGCAGCGCAGCGGTGCTGGTCGAGAAGCCGCGCCTGCGCGTCGCGCCCGATCCCGACCCCGAGCCGCAGGAGCGGCGCCGCGAGCCGACGGAGCTGTCCGCGCCCACCGACGAACAACTGCTCGGGCTGGACGAGGAGTCCGCCCTCGCCGAGCTCGACGCGATGTCGCCCGCGCCCAAGGCCCCGCCCCGGCCATCCCGGCCCCCGCGGCCCGAGCCGCGCGCCCGCGCGCTGGAGGAGCAGGCGCAGCAGCTGAAGGAGGAGGCGGTGAAACGCGACGCCTCGGCCAAAGCGCTGCAGCAGCGCGCCGACGCGCTCGCCGCCGCGGCGAAGAAGTTCGAGCGCGAGCTGACCGCGGCGCGCGAAGAGGTCGCGGCGCTGACCGGCGAGAAGGACCTGCTGCGCGAGGAGCGCGACGAGCTGCGCAAGAAGGTCGCGGAGACGCAGGCCGCGGCCAAGCAGAACGAAGATCGCGCGATCCGCGCGTACCAGAAGATGAAGGGCGACGAGAAGCTGCGGGAACGGATGCGCAAGGCCCTGCAGATCGCTCTCGCGCTCCTCGAGGACGGCGCCGTCGATACCGGCTCCGGCTCGGGACCGGAGAAGAAGTCGGCGTAGAAGGCATCCACGACCGCGCCATGAAAAGCGCAGCGCCGCCGAATCCGGAGGCGACTGGGCAATCCGGCGGACTGCGTCAGGTGGATCGTCCGATTGCCGACAGCGCGTCGGAGCCGAACATTTGCCGCGGAGGGTGATGGCGGGAAGGCGCCGGATCCCAGGGAGCGGCCGATGCGCATCGTTCGACCGGCCTTCGGCACTCGTCTGGCGGCAGTGGTGGATGTCCCGCGCGGACCCTTGTGCGCGGGCCACGGCCGCCAGGCGCCGATCCGGCTCTCGCTGATCGTCCCCACCTACGACGAGTCGCGCAACCTGGAGGAGCTGCTGCGGCAGCTCACCGCGGTCCTCGAGCCGCGCCTCGCGGGCGAGTACGAGATCCTGGTGGTCGACGACGACAGCCCCGACGGGACCTGGGCCATCGCCATGCGCCTGGCCGAGCGCTGGCCCGCGGTGCGCGTGATGCGCAGACGCTCCGAGAAGGGGCTTTCCACCGCGGTGATCCGCGGCTGGCAGGCAGCCCGCGGCGAGGTGCTCGCGGTGATCGACGCCGACCTGCAGCACCCGCCCGAGGTGCTCGCGCGGCTGTGGGAGGCGATCAAGGCCGGCGCGGATCTGGCGGTCGCCAGCCGGCACGTGGAGGGCGGCGGTGTCAGCGACTGGAGCGCGCTGCGGCGGGCGCTCTCGCGCGGAGCGCAGCTGCTCGGGCTGGCAGTGCTGCCGTCCGTGGTCGGCCGCGTCAGCGACCCGATGAGCGGCTACTTCATGGTCCGGCGCGCGGCCGTCGCGGGCGCCGAGCTGAGCCCTCTCGGGTACAAAATCCTCATCGAGGTGCTCGGCCGCGCGCGCATCCGGACGGTCTCGGAGGTGGGCTACGTGTTCCGCGAGCGCCTGGCCGGCGAGAGCAAGGTCACGGCGAAGCTGTACGTCGACTACCTGCGCCACCTCGTCAGGCTCCGGCTCGCGATGCTGCCGGCGCGCTTCCCCCGCTTCGCCGCGGTGGGGCTGAGCGGCGTCGCGGTGGACATGGCGCTCCTGTTCCTCCTCTCCGATCCGCACGCGCTCGGGTGGGGCCTCACCCAGAGCAAGGTGCTCGCCGCCGAGGCGGCCATCGTCAACAATTTCATCTGGAACGACTCCTGGACCTTCCGGGACCTGGCGCAGCGGCTCGGCGGCGGCGCGGCGCGGCTGAAGCGGTTCGCCAAGTTCAACCTGATCTGCGCAATGGGCCTGGCGCTCAGCGTCCTGCTGCTCGCGCTACAGGTAAACGTGCTCCGCATCGACCGGTATCTCGCCAACGCGGTCGCCATCGCGCTCGTCACCGCCTGGAACTTCTGGATGAACAAGGCGTTCAGCTGGAGCGTCCCGCGGGCGCCGGCCCCGGCGCGACGCGCCCTCCTCGCTGAGCGCCGCGCAGCGGTGCCCTGAAGCTCAGCGGCCCTGGGCCTCGTACAGGGTCCACCGCCCGGCGTGCGCCTTGACCACGAACGGGCCGCGCGGATCCGGTGCAGGGCCGCGCACCAGCAGGTAGTCGGCCTCGGCGCCTTCGCGCGCGGGATCGAACCAGTCGGGATGCTCTTCCCAGCCGGGCGGCAGCGGGACCGCGGGCGTGCCCGCGCGGAAGCGCACCGGGGTCCAGGGCAGCTCGGCGAAGTTCCGGCGAGCGCGGCCCCCTCTCTCCACCTGGTAGTACATGCCGAAATGCTGGTAGGCCTGGAACTGCACCTGGTGGCTCTGCCGGTCGGCCACGAGCGACAGCAGCCGCCGGCCCGGTTCCGCCGCCCGAAGCACCTGCTCGAGCTGCGGCGCCTCGGCCTCGGCGTCGAACGCGCGGTGCGCGGCGGCCAGCCGGGCGTCGTAGGCGAGCTGCAGCGCCACGGCGGCGGCGAGCAGCGCCGAGGTGACACGCCCCGGAGCGAGCGCCGGCGCGGAGAGGAACACGAACGCGAGCAGCGGAATCGCCCGCAGGTGCAGCGAGCCCGCGGCCCCGACCGTCTCCGGCACGGCGAGATACGCGAACCCGAGGCACGCGGCGAGGAGCGGCAGTCGCCACCAGCGCGCGTCTCGCGTGCGGCCAGGGACCAGCGCCGCCGCCAGCCAGCAGAGGAGCAAGGCCGCCAGGAACGCCTCGTCGGCGTGGCCCGCGAGCACGTTCCCGAAGCGCAGCAGGTCGAGCACGCGATCGCGCAGCGGCTGCCAGCTCGCCGCGGCGTGCCCGACCGCATCGGGTGACTGGGCGAAGAGGGAAGTCGCCATCCAGGCGGCGAGCAGCGCCACGGCGGGGACCAGCGGCGCCAGCGAGCGGACGGCGCGTCGCCAGCCGGCGCCCGAAGTCACCGCGAGCAGGGCGCCGGCACCGAGCGCCAGCGCCAGCGCGCTGGGGTGCAGGTAGAGCAACGCGGCCGCCGCGACGGCGAGCGCCACCGCCCTGCCCGGCCGCGGCGCGCGCAGCTCGCGCTCGAGGAGCGCGATCACCAGGATGGTGGCGGGAACCGACTCGACGAAGTTGAAGAACCCCAGGTAGAGCGGCGCGGTGTGGAACAGCGCCGGCGCGAGCACCGCGAGCCGCGGATCGCGATCGAACGAGCGCAGGAACGTCCACGAGGCCGCGGGCAGCGCGAGCGCGACGAGCGAGAGGACGATCCGGCAGGCGGCCTCGGGCCCAGCCACGCGCGCGAGAAGCGCGGCAGGCAGGTAGAACCCGAGGTACTGCGAGCGCGCGAGATCGATCTCGAACCAGCGCCGGAAGGCGAACACCGGATTCCCGTAGTCGGCGAGCACCCGGACCGCGGCGAGGTGCTGGGGCGCGTCCTGGAAGGGCAGGAACCGCCCCGCCCAGAGCGGCACCACCGCTGCGACGGCCGCGAGGACGCAGAGCGCCGGCCAGGCGAGCGCGCCCACCTCCCATCCGAGAGGCGCCGGGAAGGCGAGGGCGCGCGCCGGCTGCGGCCGCTCCATCAGCTCCGGCCGTAGCGGTCCTCGAGCCGCACGACGTCGTCCAGCTCGGGTGTGCTCGCCTCGAGCACGTCGCAATCGGTGAGCGCCACCATGCGATGGATGGTCCCCGGCCGGATGCGCATCGAATCGCCCGGCTGGAGCAGCTCGTACCCCCACGGCTTCTCGACGCGCCTCGGCTCGAACCGGACGTCCTGCTGCGCGGGTGCAGCCGAGCTTTCGACTGGATGGCCCATGGCGGCTCCTTCCCCATCGAGGATCGGCATCGCGTGCCCGGCAGGCAACCGGCCCGCCGCGCATTGCCGCCAGCCGCCGCCGTATTCGGCGGCCCTGCGCTCTTGGCGCGGGCGCCGCGGCATGCGTCTCGCGGCCGGTCAGACCTTCTTTTCCAGGAGCTTCTGGGCCTGGCTCTGCAGCGCGCGGGAGACGTTGCGGTTCTTGGAGAGCGACTTGAGCTCGCTCTGCCGCAGGATGGAGAGGAAGCGCATTGCCACCGCCACCGGGACCTTGGGGTTGTTCACCAGGTTCACCTTGATCGTGTAGTTCTTCATGAGCAGGCGGTTGTTGTAGATGTGCTGGAGCACCTCGTTGGGCGAGGTGCGCGAGCTGGCGATCTTGGCGATCTCGCCGTCGGTGATGCGCGCGCTCTGCACCACCGCCAGCTGCACCAGCTTGTTCGGATCGCGCAGCAGGATGGTGCGGACCTCCTTGTTGCCCTTCTTGTTCGCCCATTCGATCTTCTTGGCGATGGAGAGCTTCTGGATCTGCTGCTTGATGGTGAGCCGCTTCCTCTTGCCGTCGGCGTCGAGCTCCTCGTCCTCCTTCGGCTCCTCCGGCGTCTCACCGGCGGTATCGGCGGCGCCGATCTCCTCCAGCGCTTCCACCGCTCCGGCTTCCTCGAGCGCGGCCTTGGCCGCCGCCTCCGCCGCCTCCCTCTCGTCCACCCCCGCTCCCAGCACGCGCTTGCGGGCAGCCTGGAAGGCAGGCATGTCGGCGAGCACCAGGCCGGAACGGACGCAGAAGTCGGTGATGTTGTCGGCCGTGGAGGGCCGCGTGACCGGATTGGCGATCAGGGCCCGCACGATGCCGTCGTGGCGCAGGATGCGCAGCTGGTTCTGCGCGACGATCTCCACCAGCTTCTCCTGCGGCATCGCCGCCACCCGCGCCACCGCCTCGTCGGGCGTGGACGGGTTCAAGACCAGCATCTCCAGGTACTCGAGCTTCGAGGCCAGCGCCGAGACGTAGTAGTCGAGGACGCGCGGGTCGGCGGTCTCGTCGCGCAGCGCCACCGCGAGGACGCGGTCGGGCAGCCCCGCCGCGCTCTTCGCCGCCGTCTCGCGCACGTTCGGGTCGGCGTCGAACGTCAGCATGAAGAGCGCGGTGGCCATGTCCTTGGGCCCCATCGGGACCAGGGCCTTCGCGCCCATCATCCGCAGGGGCGCGGGCGCCTTCGGATCGACGTGCTTCTGGAAGTTGGCCGGCAGCACGTCGAGCTGCAGCGGACAGGTCGCCTGCGCGGTCGCCTCGCCCATGCCGCCCTTGCTACCCGGCCTGGCGCGGCGGGAGCGCCTGCGGCTGCGGCTCCGCGTCCGGGAGATCCTCGAAGGAAAGCGTCGGATCGAAGCGCTTCCCCGACATCTTCCAGGTCAGCTTGCCGAGCCACCTGTTGAGGAAGAAGTTGCGCGGCAGCCAGGGGATCGGCGGCGGACGGCGCAGGCCGAGGGCGAGGAACTCGTGGCGGACGCGCGGATCGCCGGGCGCCAGCTCCATCGCCCGGTGCAGCGCCCGCACCGCCTGCTCCTTGTTGCGGGTCACCACCAGCGCCTTGGCCAGGTTGACCAGCGTCTCGGTGGTGGCCGGCCCGCGCCGCACCGCCTCCTCGCAGAAGCGGATGCCGCGCTGCCGGTCGCCCTCCACCAGCACCAGCGTCAGGCCGTAGTTGGAGAGCACGCGCACGTCGTTCAAGTTGCGCCGGTATGCCTTCTCGAACACCTGGTGCGCCGAAGCGCGGTCGGTGTCGAGCAGCGCGCGACCCTCGTCGATGATCTTGTTCAGCTCGGCGGCGGGAAGCGCCTGGTGCTGGGGCGCGTGCGTGGGAGGCGGGGGGAGCGTGGGCCGGGGCATGCGCGTGGGCGTCCGCGTCGGACGCGGCGCGACCTTCACCACCGCGCGCAGGTGATCCTGCTCCGCGGGGGATGCCCCGCGCGGCACCGCCCCCGGCTTCGGGTCCTTCGGCCCCTCGTCCATCGAGTGCGTTCTCCGCCAGCCGCCAGCCAACGACCGCCAGCCGGGTTCAGGTTTGATTGCGTTGATAGATGATGCGCAGCCCGTCGAGCGTGAGCTGCTCGTCCACGATCTCGATCCGCTTGGAGACGTCGCCGATGAGCGGAGCGAGCCCGCCGGTCGCGACGATCTTCACCGGGAACCCCAGCTCCTCCGCCATGCGCGAGCAGATGGAATCGACCAGGCCCGCGTAGCCGAAGACGAGCCCGCTCTGCATCGAGGCGACCGTGTTCCGGCCCACCACCTTGTCGGGCTTCTCGAAGGCCACGCGCGGGAGCTTGCTGGCGCGGTGGAAGAGCGCCTCCATCGAGATGGCGATGCCGGGGGCGATCGCGCCTCCCAGGTACTCGCCCCGGGGCGTCACCGCGTCGAAGGTGGTGGCGGTGCCGAAGTCGACGATGATCAGCCCCTGCGGCCACTTCTCGTAGGCGGCCACCGCGTTCACGATGCGATCCGCGCCGACCTCGCGCGGGTTGTCGTAGAGGACCGGCATCCCCGTCTTGACCCCGGGGCCCACCATGAGCGGCTTCTTCCCGAAGAACCGCTTGCACATCTGCTCGAGCGGGAACTGCATCGGCGGAACGACGCTGGAGACGATGACGTCGTGCACCTGCTCCAGCTTGACTCCCGCGAAGTCGAACAGCGTGCGCAGCTGCAGGCCATACTCGTCGCCGGTGCGATCCTTCTCGGTCTGGAAGCGGAAGGACTCGCGCAGCACAGGCTTCGGCGCGAGATCGAAGAGCCCCAGCACCGTGTTGCTGTTGCCGACGTCGATGGCGAGGAGCATGCGCCGAGTATCGGCAGCGCGAGAGTGGCGGTCAACAAAGGACCGTAGGTCTCGCGCCTACAGGACCCTGCAGTAGGTGACGTCGCCTGCCATGACCCGAGTCAATGCCTCATCCTTTGTGCGCACGAGGAGCGCGCCGTCCTCGGCCAGGTCGACCGCGTCGCCCTCCAGCACGCCCGGCTCCAGCTCTACCCTCACCCGCCGGCCCAGGGTGGACGAGAGCTGGCGCCAGCGGTCCCGCACGGGGGCGAATCCCTCCACGTCGTGGAGCGCGAGCCACTCGTCCAGGGCCTCGAGCAGCCGCGCGCAGGCGAGCGCCCGCGGGACCTCCTCGCCCTTCTCGATCCGCAGGCTGGTCGCCTGGTCCTCCAGCTCTTCGGGGAAGTCCTCGGGGAGCATTCCGCAGTTGAGCCCCACGCCGAGCACCACGTGCCGGGTGCGCTCCCCGTCCGCCCGCAGCTCGGTGAGGATCCCCGCCAGCTTGCGCCCGCCGCACTCGACGTCGTTGGGCCACTTGATCCGCGCCGTCCCCGCTCCCAGATCGCGGGCCGCCTCGCACACGGCCACCGCCGCCGCCAGCGTGATCTCGGGGGCGCGCGCGGCGGAGAGGGAGGGGCGCAAGACGACCGAGAGCACGATCGACTTTCCCGGCGGCGCGATCCACGTCCGCCCGCGGCGGCCGCGCCCGTGCGTCTGCAGCTCGGCGATCACCACCTCGCCGTGCCGGGCGCCCAGCTCGGCGAGGCGGTGCGCCTCGTCGTTGGTCGAGGACAGCTCGGCGTGGTGGTGGATCGCGCGGCCGATCTCGGTGGTCCCCAAGAGCGGAGCGATCTCGCGCTCCGACAGGCCCGCGGGCATGCCCGCCAGCCGGTACCCGCGCCCCCCGGAGGCCTGGATCACGTAGCCGCGCGCGCGCAGCGAATCGAGGCGCTTGAGCAGCTCGGCGCGCGGCACGTCGAGCTTGTCGCAGAGCACCGAGCCGGAGACGAAATCGTCGTCGCACTCCAGCAGCATGCCGAGGACGAACGCGTCCTGGCGATCGTCGGTCCAATGAGCGAACTCGGCCTCGCCGGTGGCGGGCGAGACCAGCGGGCTCACGCGCGGCCCTCCACGAGCAGGCTCAGGTCGACCGCCGGAGCGGAGTGCGTCAGGGCGCCCACGGACACGTAGTCTACTCCGCAGGCGGCGATGCGCTGCAAGCGGCCTATGGTGACCCCGCCCGACGCCTCGGTCGGAACGCGCCCGGCGACCTGCTTCACGGCCGCCGCCAGCTCGCGATCGCCCAGGTTGTCGAGCAGGAGCAGGTCGGCCCCGGCGGCGAGTGCCTCCTCGATCTGCTCGGGAGTGCTCACCTCGGCCTCGACGCGCAGGAACGGAGAGGCGGCCGCCTTGGCGCGGCGGACCGCCTCGCCGATCCCGCCCGCGGCGGCCGCATGGTTGTCCTTGACCAGGATGCCGTCGAACAGCGCGCCGCGGTGGTTCTCGCCTCCGCCCGCGCGCACGGCTGCTTTCTCCAGCGCGCGCATCCCGGGGCTCGTCTTGCGCGTGTCGAGCAGCCGGGTCCGGGTGCCGCGCAGCGCCTGCGCGTACCTGCGGGTGAGCGTGGCCACCCCGCACAGCCGCTGGAGGAGATTCAGCGCGGTGCGCTCGGCGCTGAGCAACGCGCGCAGCCGCCCGCGGACGCGGAGGACCCCGGCGCCGGCGTCGGCGGGGTCGCCCTCGCCGAGGAGGGGCTCCAGCTGGCACTCCCCGTCGAGCGCGCGGAACACGCGCGCGGCGGCGGACACGCCCGAGACGACCAGCGGCTCCTTCGCGACCACCAGGGCGGTGCCGCGCGCCTGCGCCGGAACGCAGGCCTCGGCGGTGCGGTCGCCGGGGCCCACGTCCTCCTCCAGCGCCAGCTCGATGAGGCGGCCGACGGCGTCGCCGGGCCGCCCCAGGTCCAGCGGCGCCCCCAATCGGCCGGAGTCCATCTCGCGAGGTCCGCGCTCTGGAAAGGCGTAGCGCCGCCGAATACGGCGGCGGCTACCGCCGCGAGCGGCGTGCCTTCCCTGCCCGCTTCGCGCCGCCGCTCTTCCCGCGCCCGCCCTTCGCGGAGCGGCGGGTCGCCTTCGCGGCCGCGCGCCGGGTCCCCTTCTTCGCTCGGGTCTTGGCGGCCTTCCGCGCTCCCTTGGCGGCCGCCTTCCGGGCCCCCTTGGCGCGCCCGCCCGCCTTGGCGCGGGCCTTGCGCGAAGGCTTCGCCCGGGCCGGCTTGGAAGCCCTCTGCTTGGCGAACTTCTCCTGGAGCTTGGCCGCGTCCTTCGCCAGCTCCCCGAGCTTCTCCTCGGCGGACTGCATGCCGGTCTCGAGCGCGTCGGCGGCTTTCTCCATCAGCCCGCGGGCGAGGCTCTTCACCCGCGAGAGCGCCTGCTCTGCCGCGCCTTCGCCGCCGGAACCCTCCTTCTGCGTCCCGGACGACGAGCCCGGCTGACCGCTCTCCGAGGACCCGCCGCCGTGGCCGCCGGTCCCGCCTTCGGACCGCGATCCGTCGCCTCCGCCTCCGTGTCCGGGCCCGCCGTGGGTGCCCATCTGGTCGTTGCTCCCGCTCTTCTGCTCGTTCATTCCATCCTCCGCTCTCGTGACGCGATCCAGGTGGCGCGTCAGCTTGTCCCGTTTCTCTTCCAGCTCTGCCGCGCGGGCGCGGTCCTTCTCGACCACTTCGGCCGGCGCGCGCTCGAGGAAGCCCGGGTTGTCCAGGCGTTTCGCGATGCCGGCGAGCTCCCCTTCCAGCTTCTGCAGCTCCTTCTCCACGCGCGCCTTCTCGGCGGCGAAGTCGATCAGGCCGGCGAGGGGGAGGTGCACCTCCACCTCGGGCTCGACGTGCACTGCGGCCTTGCGCGGCCTTGGCGCGCCCGGCGGCAGCACCTGCACCTCGGACGCGTTGGCCAGGCGGGTGAAGGCCTGGCGATGCGTCTCGAACAGCCGGTGCGCCGCCGCATCGCGCGGCGCGAGCACCAGTGGCACGGCCTGGTTGGGCGGCAGGTTCACCTCGCCGCGGACGCTGCGCGCGCCGTCGATCGCGCGCACCAGGGCGTCCATCTCGGCTTCCGCCCGCGCGTCGATGAGCGAGTCCGGTGCCGGGTAGCGCTCGATCATGATCGATGGCGCGTGGCCCCTGCGCTTGGGCAGGCGCTGCCACACTTCCTCGGTCACGAACGGCATGAACGGGTGCAGCAGGCGCAGCGCGCCCTCGAGCGACTGGAGCAGCGCCGACTGCGCTCCGGCGCGCTCCGCGGGAGTGCGGTCGCCGTACAGCGCCGGTTTGGACAGCTCGATGGCCCAGTCGCACAACTCGCCCCAGACGAACCGGTAGATGCCGTTGGCCGCGTCGTTGAGCCGGAACTCTTCCAGCGCCTGCCGGGTCTCGTCCGCGCAGCGCTGGAACCGCGAGAGGATCCAGCGATCGTAGACGCTGGCCGGCGGCGCCGGATGGTCCGGGTCGTACCCGTCCGCGCTGCGCAGCACGAAGCGCGCCGCGTTCCAGATCTTGTTGGCGAAGGCGCGGTAGCCCTCGATGCGCTTCTCGTCGAGCTTGATGTCGCGGCCCTGCCCCGCCATCGACGCGAGCGTGAACCGCAGCGCGTCCGCGCCGTACTTGGCGGTGATGTCCAGCGGGTCGATCGCATTCCCGCGCGTCTTGGACATCTTCTCGCCGTGCTTGTCGCGCACCATGGCGTGCAGGAACACCACGCGGAACGGCACCTCGCCCATGAAATGGAGGCCCAGCATGGCCATCCGGGCGACCCAGAAGAAGAGGATGTCGAACCCGGTCTCCAGCACCGAGTTCGGATAGAACGTGCGCAGCGCGGGCGTGTCGTCCGGCCACCCGAGGGTCGAGAAGGGCCACAGCCCGGACGAGAACCAGGTGTCGAGCACGTCCGGGTCCTGCGTGAGCCGGCCCGAGCGGCAGGTCTCGCACTCGCGCGGCGTCTCCCGCGCCACAGTCACGTGGCCGTAGTCGCAGTACCAGGCCGGGATCTGGTGCCCCCACCACAGCTGCCGCGAGACGCACCAGTCGTGGATGTTGCGCATCCAGCGGAAGAACTCCGCCTTCCACTGCTCCGGCACGAAGCGGATCCGGCCCGCCTCCACCGCCTCGATCACCGGCTCGGCCAGCGGCCCGGTCTTCACGAACCATTGCTTGCTGAGCAGCGGCTCCACCACGCTCTCGCAGCGCTGGCAGCGCCCGAGGGACATGTGGTGCGTCTCGCTCCCGCGCTCGAGTCCCAGCTCCCTCAACGCTGCCTGGATGGCGGGCCGCGCGGCGATGCGATCCTGCCCTTGGAACCGCCCGGCGTTCTCGTTCAGCGTGCCGTCCAGGTTGAGGATGTTGATCAGGGGTAGCCCGTTGCGCTTGCCGGCCTCGAAGTCCTCGAAGCTATGCGCGGGAGTCACCTTGACGGCGCCGGTCCCGAACTTCGGGTCCACCAGCTCGGCGTCGGCGATGATGGGGAACGTCCGGTCGAGCAGCGGGTGCTTGACCTGCTTGCCGATCATCGCCTTGTAGCGCTCGTCGTCCGGGTGCACGGCCACGGCGGTGTCGCCCAGCATCGTCTCCGGGCGCGTGGTGGCGACGACGATCTCCCCGGACCCGTCGGCGAGCGGATAGGCGAACTTGTACAGCTCGGCCTGCGCGTGCTCCTCGTGCTCGACCTCGAGATCGCTCAAAGCCGTCCGGTCCTTCACGCACCAGTGGATGAGCCGTTCCGACCGGTAGAGCAGCCCTTCGTCGTACAGGCGCACGAAGGCCTCGCGGACCGCGCGCGAGGAGTGCTCGTCCATGGTGAAGCGCTCGCGCTCCCAGTCCAGCGAGGCGCCCAGCGCGCGATGCTGCTGCGCGATCCGGTTGCCGTACTGATCCTTCCACTGCCAGACGCGGCGCACGAACTCCGCGCGGCCGAGGTCGTGGCGCGACTTCCTCTCGGTGCGGACCAGCTCGCGCTCGACCACCATCTGGGTGGCGATGCCCGCGTGGTCGATGCCCGGCTGCCACAGGGCGTTGAAGCCGCTCATGCGCTTCCAGCGGATGAGCGCGTCCTCGATGGTGGCGGTGAGCGCGTGTCCCAGGTGCAGGCTCCCGGTCACGTTCGGCGGCGGCAGGACGATGCAGTACGGCGGCTTGTCCGACGCGTCCTCGGCGTGGAAGTACCCGCGCTCCTCCCATTCGCGCGCCCACCGCGGCTCGACCTGGGAAGGCTCGTAGGGCTTGTCCAGCTCGGGCCCCACCGCGATCCCGGTCTGTGTCGCCGCCATCTGTACAGGGCCCTCCACGCGCGACGTCTCGCGCGGCGTGGAGATACCACATGCGGCAGTGGATGGAAGGGCTGGCGGGTCGCGCGTCGCGGCTTTAGGCGCCGCGCTCCTTCATCAGGCGCTCGAGCTCCTCGCGGATGATCGTCTCGGCGAGCTCGGGCACGACTTCCCAGGCGATCTTCTCGATCACCTCCCGGGATGCCTTGGAGAGGGCCTCCCGCAGCAGGGCCTCGCCGCCGTCTCCCGCGGCGCCGCGGGGGCCGGGTACCACGGACAGCGCAGGCTGCTTGGGCGGGGGCGGCGGAGGCACGGCCCGCAAAGGAGCGGGCGCGGATGCGGGCGCCTCCTCGACGATGTCGTCGACCTCCATCGGGATGTCCTCGTCCGCTGCCGGCGTGGCCAGGCGGTCGGTGTACTCGCGCGGCGCGGGCGGTGCGGATTTCGCCTGCGGCGGCGCGGGCCTGGCCATGCCCGGAGGCAGCTTGGCGGTGGGCGGCCGGGGACCGGCCGCCGGAGGCGGACGCGACGCCGCCGGCGCGGGCGGGCGCGCTGCCGCCGGCGCAACGGGCCGCGCGCCCGGGGCCATGGCCGGGCGGGGTGGCACGGGTCCTCCGGGCCTCGGCGGCGCGGAGGGCGCCCCGGGCGGCCGCGACACGGGCGCGGCGGGCCTCATCCCGGGTACGGTCGGCGGCCGCGCCATCTGCAGCGTGTTGCCTTGCGCGCCGGCAGGCTGCGGCGGCCTCGAGGCGGGCGCGCCGGGCGCCGGAGGGCGGGACGGCGGGGCGGCGGGCCGGGCGGGCGGAGGCGCGGACGGCTTCGCTGCGGCGGCCGGAACGGCCTTGGGATTCGCCAGGATCTGCTTCACCTGCTCGATCAGCTTCTGCGAATCGAACGGCTTGGGCATGTGGCCATTCGCCCCCACCGCGATCGCCTTGGCGGGATCGATCGGCGTCCCGCCGCCGAGCAGCAGCACCGGGATGTGCCGCATGGTCGCATCGGCGCGTACTTTCTCGCACAATTCGTAGCCGCCCAGCCCGGGCATGCTCACGTCCGCGAGAATCAGGTCCGGCTTCGCCGCCCGGGCGCGCGAGAGCGCCTCGTTCCCGTCCGAAACGACGGTCAGGGTCACGTCCTCGGCCTTGAAGGTCATCTCCACGGCCTTCTGGATGGTGACCGAGTCGTCGGCGAGGAGCAGGGACTTGGGCACTTGAGAACGCCTCCGTACGGATACAGGAGAGGGAGCATTCCACCTGTACCCCGTCCTTGCGGAGGCAGGCAAGCTTTCGGAATTCCAGCGGAGCGGCGGCGGCAGGAGCGCAGATCCTCAAGGTCCGCGACCCAAAAAAACACAAGCGCCGCCCTATCGGCGGCGGCTGGCGGCGGCCGGCAGGCGCTGGAGATCGGGCTCGTCGTGGAGCGGCGGCGGGCTGCCCTGCGGCACCGGCTGGCGCTGACGGTTCGACCAGTACACCTGCATGCCGACCCGCGAAGCCCCCGGGACGTCGTGCGCGGAGCCCGCCACGAAGAGCACGCGATCGGCAGGCAGCCGCAGCGCATCCAGCGCGGCCTGGTACGCGCGGGGGTCGATCTTGTACGCTCCGGCCCGCTCCGCGCTCATCACCAGCTCGAACCGCCCGCCGGTCGCCGCGGCGGCGATGTCCGCGAGCCGCTGCGAGCAGTTCGTCACGACGGCGAGCCGCCGTCCCGCGAGGCGTTCCAGCACGGCCGGGGCTTCGGGCCACGGCCGCAGCTCGCCCCAGAGCGCGACCAGCTCGTCGCGCTTCGCCGCCGGCACCCCGGCATCGGCCGCCGCTTCCGCGAGGATGTCCTCGTACGGACGATAGGAGCCCTGCGCGGTCACCCGGCGAAGCGAAGCGAGGCGCCAGGTGCGCCCCAGCGCCTCGCCACCCGCGACGCGAGTGTAGAGGGTCCATGAGTCGACCAGAGCGGTGAGCAGGTCGAAAGCGACGGCCTCGAACCGCGCGGCCACTCAGTAATCCAGGTCGTCCCCGCCGCCGCCGTAGTCCATGCCGCCCATCCCGCCCATGCCGCCCATGCCCGCCCCGGCGCCGGCGCCTCCGGCCTTCTTCCGCTTCGGCTTCTCGGCGACCAGCGCCTCGGTGGTGAGGAGCAGGCCCGCCACGCTCGCCGCGTTCTGCAGGGCGGTGCGGGTCACCTTGGTCGGGTCGATCACGCCGGCCTGCACGAGGTCCTCGTACTTGTCGGCGCGGGCGTTGTAGCCGAAGCCGCCCTTCCCCTCCTGCACCTTCTGCAGGACGATGCTCGGCTCGAGCCCCGCGTTCTGCACGATCCGCCGCAGCGGCTCCTCGATGGCGCGGCGGACGATCTGCACGCCGACCTTCTCGTCGCCCTCGCCGAGCTTCTCGAGCGCCTTCTGCGCGCGCACGAACGCCACGCCGCCGCCGGGAACGATGCCTTCCTCCACCGCGGCGCGGGTCGCGTGCAGCGCGTCCTCGACGCGCGCCTTCTTCTCCTTCATCTCCGTCTCGGTAGCGGCGCCCACCTGGATCACCGCGACGCCGCCGGCCAGCTTGGCGAGCCTCTCCTGGAGCTTCTCGCGGTCGTAGTCGGAGGTGGTCTCCTCGATCTGCGCCCGGATCTGCTTGATGCGCGCCTGGATGTCGCTCTTCTTGCCGGCGCCGTCGACGATGGTGGTGGTGTCCTTGTCGATGGTGACGCGCTTGGCGCGGCCGAGGTCGGCGAGCGTCGCCTGCTCGAGCTTGCGGCCCAGCTCGTCGGCGATCACCTTCCCGCCGGTCAGGACCGCGATGTCCTGCAGCATCTCCTTGCGGCGGTCGCCGAAGCCGGGCGCCTTGACCGCCGCCACCTTGAGCGTGCCGCGCAGCTTGTTCACCACCAGGGTGGCGAGCGCCTCGCCCTCCACTTCCTCGGCGATGATGAGGATGGGCTTCCCGGTGCGCACCACCTGCTCGAGCAGCGGGATCAGGTCCGCCATCGCCGAGATCTTCTTCTCGGTGATGAGGATGTACGGGTCCTCCAGCTCGGCGACCATGCGGGCCGGGTCGGTCACGAAGTACGGCGAGACGTAGCCGCGGTCGAACTGCATTCCCTCGACGACCTTCAGCGTCGTCTCCAGGCCCTTCGCCTCCTCGACGGTGATGACGCCTTCCTTGCCCACCTTCTCCATCGCCTCGGCGATGATGTTGCCGATGGTCTCGTCGCCGTTGGCGCTGATGGTGCCGACCTGCGCGATCTCCGTCTTGCCCTGCGTCTTGGTGGAGAGCTTCTTCAGCTCACCGACGACCTTCTCGACCGCCTGGTCGATGCCGCGCTTGAGCGCCATCGGGTTGTGCCCGGCGGCGACGAGGCGCTGGCCCTCGCCGTAGATGGCGGCCGCGAGCACCGTCGCCGTGGTGGTGCCGTCACCCGCCACTTCCGAGGTCTTGGTGGCCACCTCGCGCACCATCTGCGCGCCCATGTTCTGGAAGTGGTCGGCGAGATCGATCTCCTTCGCGACCGTAACGCCGTCCTTGGTGACCGTGGGAGCGCCGAACGACTTCTCCAGGACCACGTTGCGACCCTTGGGACCCAGCGTCACCGCGACGGCGTCGCTGAGGATCTGGATGCCGCGCAGGATCTGGTCGCGCGCGGCCTGGTGGAAGCTGATCTCCTTCGCAGCCATGGACATCTCCTGGGATGCAGGGCGGACCGGTCCGCCGGGGAACGGGGCGCGAATGTAGACAGGTGGCCGGGACTGTCAAGGGACTCCGGGGACCAGCGTGAACAAGCGCTTGTCACCCGGCGTCCCATGGTCTACCTACAGCGCTCCCGGAAGGAGCCCGCATGCACGCGCTCGCCGCCCTCGCCCTGCTCCTCGCCCAGGCCGATGCGGGCGCCGCCAGCGCTCCTGCTCCTCGCGGCGCGACGGCGTCCGGCGCGGGGCAGGTGAGCGGGAAGGTGACGCTCTCCGGGCTGCCGCCCAAGCTCGCTCCCTTGCCGGTCACTCGCGACATCAAGATCTGCGGGACGAGCAAGCCGGACGAGTCGCTCGAGGTGGGCCAGGGCGGCGGCGTCAAGAACGCCGTGCTGTGGATCGTCGACGGCCCCAAGCCGGCCAGGCCGGAGAAGATCAAGGTGACCCTCGACCAGAAGCAGTGCGAGTTCATGCCGCACCTGGTCGCGCTTCCGGCCGGGGCCACGCTGGACATCGTGAACGGAGACAAGCTCTTTCACAACGTGCACGCCCGCGAAGGCGACCGGACCGTGTTCAACTACGCGATGCCGGTGCCCAACCACGTGATCCCCAAACCGCTCAAGCAGCCCGGCCTCTTGCGCATCACTTGCGACGTCCATCCCTGGATGCGCGCCTGGGTCGACGTGCTGCCGACGTCGGCCTTCGCGGTGACGGAGGAGGCGGGGAGCTACACGATCTCCGGCGTGCCTGCGGGGAAATACACCTTGCGGCTCTGGCACGAGCGGCTCGGCGAGAAGGAACAAGAGATACAGGTCACGGCGGGCGGCACGGCCACGGTGGACGTGCAGCTGACGCCGCGCTGATGGCCCGCCTCGACCCCAACTTCCTCGTCCCCTGGGTCCGCGCCGAGCTCGAGGCGCTCGGCGAGGCCGCCGCTCTCGACGCGCACGCCGCGCGCGCGCAGGAGGACGGCCTCGACCCCGACGAGGCGGAGCTGGACGCGGCCGGGGACCTGGCCGCGCGCCGCGGGCTCGCCGCCGCCCTGGAAGGCGCCGCGGCCCCCCTCTGGCTCACCGAGGTGCGCGAGGCGCGCGGCCTCTCGGAGCGCGTGGAGCGGAGCGGCCCGAGCTGCGTGGCGTGGCTCCGCGCCACTCCGGGAGCGGCGCAGCGCCTTGCCCAGCTCGTCGCGACGCTGGTGGCGGATCCGCGCTCCGCGGTGGCCGAGCTGGCCGGCCTCGGCGGAACTCCGGGCTGCGCGACCCGCTGAACTGCATCCCAGAAGGGTCGCGCTGCGAAAAGCACAGCGCCGCCCTGTGGGCGGCAACTGGTACACTCCGCGGCCGTGGCCGAGCCCGGCACCTCGCTGACGCTGAGCACTCCGCAAGCGCCCGCGCGCGCCGGCCACTACGGGCCGTTCGCGCGCTGGCTGCTCTCGCGGATGTTCCACTCCATCACCTTTCCCGAGGAGGCGCGGGAGGCGATCCGGGCGGCGTCGTCGCGCGGGACTCCCGTCTACGTGCTGCGATCCTCGTCCCTCCTCCACCTGTTGTTCTTCAACTGGAGCTTCTGGCGGCTCGGGCTGCCGATCGCGCGCGCCGCCACCGGGCTGGGGTACCGGATCTTCGCTCCCTTCGCCCGCTGGTACCTGGGCGGCGCGCAGGTGCGTCCGCCGGCCGCGGCGCAGGACAAGTCGGCCGCCCAGGTGATCGAGGCGGTCCGCCAGGGCGAGGCGGCCCTCGTGTTCCTGCGCATGCCGCGGACGCTGCCCAGCGCCGTGGCGGTGCTGGCCGATCCCTTTCCGGGGCTGACCGCGCTCCAGCGCGAGCAGCCGATGCGCCCGATCCAGCTGGTCCCGATCACGCTGGTGTGGAGGCGCCGTCCCAAGAAGCTGCGCGGCGGCCTGCGCGACTTCCTCTTCGGCGATCCGGAGGAGCCCGGGGCGCTGCGCAGCTTTCTCGCCTTCGCGCTGCACCGGAAGCAGGCGATGCTCAAGGTGGGCGCGCCGATCGATCTGGCGGCGGTGGTGGCGGAGCAGCCGCAAGCCGACCCGGGCCGCATCGCCCGGCAGGTGCGCGGGGCCCTCTACCAGCACCTGGCGCGCGAGGCGCGTGTCGTTACCGGGCCGCCGCTCAAGTCGCCGCAGCGGGTGATCGATCAGACGCTCAACGACCTGCAGCTGCGGCGCACGCTGGCGGAGCTGGCGCGCGAGCGCGGGCGCGCCGACGACTCGCTGGACAGGGAGGCGCGCAAGGACCTGCGCGAGATCGCCGCCCGCTACAACCCGTTCGCCGTCGACGTCCTGAAGCGCATCGTCGGCTGGATGTTCCGCCGCATCTACGACGGCGTGGACGTGGACGAGGTCGGCATGAAGCGGCTGGTGGAGGCGAGCGCGCGCGCGCCGCTGATCCTGTGCCCGTCGCACAAGAGCCACTTCGACTACATGGTGCTGTCGGTCGTCTGCGACGACTACGGCCTGCAGCCGCCGCACATCGCGGCCGGCGACAATCTGAATTTCTGGCCGGTGGGCCGCTTCCTCCGCATGGGCGGCGCCTTCTTCATCCGGCGCAGCTTCAAGGGCGACCGCGTCTACTCGGCGGTGATGCAGGCCTACGTGAAGCGCCTGCTGAGCGACGGCTTCACCCAGGAGTTCTTCGTCGAGGGAGGGCGGTCGCGCACGGGCAAGCTGCTCCCGCCCAAGCTGGGGATGCTGACGCTGGAGGTGGAGGCCTGGCTCACCGGCGTGCGCCCGGACGTGGTCTTCGCGCCGGTGTCCATCTCGTACGAGAAGATCGCCGAGGCGGGGAGCTACCAGCACGAGCTTTTGGGGGGCGAGAAGCAGAAGGAGGACGCCAAGGCGCTCCTCTCCGCGACCAAGGTGCTCCGCACCCGGCTGGGGCGCATCACCATCCGGGTCGGCGAGCCGATCTCGCTGGCCAATCTGTTCGCCGAGCGCGGCGTGGATCCGAAGAACCACACCCAGGAGGAGCGCCGCGCGCTGGTGCGCGCGCTCGGGCTGCGGGTGGCGGCCGGGATCAACCGCGCCGCGCCGCTGGCGCCGATCGGCCTCGTCTCCGCCGTGCTGCTCAGCCACGACCGGCGCGGGATGTCCGAGGACGAGGTGCTCTCGCGCGCGGAGTTCCTCCACCAGGCCGCGCTCGACGCCGGCGCGCGAGCTCCCGCCTGGCAGGTGGGGAGCGCCGGGCCGGGACTCCCGCCGGCCAGCCTGCGCGATTCCGGCCTGGTGCAGCGCGCGCTGCAGCGGCTCCTGGCGGACGGGAGCGTGAAGCTGCAGGAGGCGGGCGGACAGCGCTTCTACGCGGTCGCCGAGGAGCGCCGCATGGCGCTCGACTACCACAAGAACGCGATCCTCCATTTCCTGGTCGCCCCCGCCATCCTGGCCCTGGCCGTGCGCAGCTACGGCGGGCAGCGCGCTCCGCAGGCGGCGGTGCTGGCCCGCGCGCGGGAGCTGTCCCGGCTGCTCAAACACGAGTTCATCTTCGAACCGGGCCGCTCGCTCGAGTCCACCGTCGAGGAGATGCTCCAGCTCCTGGTCCGCTGGGGGATCGTGGTGCGCGAGGGCGAGGACGTGGTCCCGGTCCCCTCCGGGGTTCGCCCGGGGCAGCTGCTCGGCGACCTGCTGCGCCCGTATCTCGAGGGAATGCTGGTGGCCGTCGACGCCCTGGACCGGCTCCTCGCCGGGCCGATGCCGGCGCGCGAGTGGACGCGCCAGGCGCTGGATCGCGGCCGGGCCGCCTGGCTGGCGGGACGCGTGCGGCGGCTGGAGTCGCTCTCCAAGGCGACCCTGGAGAATTCGCTGGTGATGCTGCGCGAGCGCGACGTGGTGCGCGGAGCGCGGCTCGAGCTGACGCCGGAGTTCCGCAGCCGCGAAAAGGTCGGCGCGCTCGCCGGAGAGGTGGACCAGTACCTGAGGTGAGGCGATGGAATTCCAGCGCGCGTTCTCGAAGGCACCGTGGGAGCCGAAGGTCGGCTACTGCCGCGCGCTGCGCGCCGGCCAGCACATCTACGTGACCGGCACCGCGCCCGTGGACGAGTCCGGCGAGCGCGTGCACGCGCCCGGCGACGCGTACGCGCAGGCCCGGCGCTGCCTGGAGCTGATCGAGCGTGCGCTGGGCAAGCTCGGCGCCGACCGCACCCGCATCGTGCGCACGCGCATGTTCGTGACCGACATCTCCCGCTGGCAGGAGTACGGGCGCGCCCACGGCGAGTTCTTCGCCGCCTGCCCGCCCACCACCACCATGGTCGAGGTCAAGGCCCTGATCGACCCCGCCATGCTGATCGAGATCGAGGCGGACGCCGTCGCCCCCTGAACCTACTGCGCGAGGTCGGGCACGAAGCTGCGGCCGAAGCGCTGCTCGAGGGCAGCGGTGAATTCCCGGGGCAGGCCGACCAAGCGGGCCAGCTCGGAGGCGCGCTCGAAGCTCGCCTCGGAGAACCGGTAGGTGGCGTAGAACGCGGCGCCCGTCACCGCCGCCAGCCCGAGCATCGGCCCGGCGGTCTGCCAGTCGTGGTGGACCCCGACGGCCAGCACGAGCCCGATGACCGAGCTGATGCCGCAAGCGATCCAGAGCGGAGTGCGCAGCCACGCGAGCAGGACGGAGTTCCAGCGGAGCTTCTTCAGCTCGACGCCCCGGTTGCCCGAGCCGCCCTTCTCCTCGAAGATCAGGTACGAGGCGAGAGGAACGAGAGGCACGAAGTTCACGTGGAAGAACTTCGTGCGCACGCAGAACAAACCGGCCACTCGATCGGCCTGACCGAAGAGCCTTGTCCCGAACACTCCCATGCGGTCCCCCTGACCCTGAGTGTCGCGGAATCGTACCGGAACGCGAGCGAAGGGTTCACTGTGGACGGCGGGCACACCGGCGACCACCGCGCGCCTGGCCCTGCCGACGGCCGTTTGGCGCGCGTCCCCACCTGCCCGCACCCGGCCCTCCACGGCGCGGTCAGCCCGCCCGCTTCTCGACACGGGGGCACGGAGTTCCTTGAACCTTGCCGCTCGCGGCTGGTAGCCTCGCGGCCCTTCGACTGCGAGAGGCCGACATGGAATTCACTGCGCGCGTCCGCGAGATCCTGAGCTGGTACCCTTCCGACAACCCGGGCACCAAGACCAACATCGCCCGCATGCTCAACCACGGCCGGCTCGCCGGCTCGGGGAAGATGGTCATCCTGCCCGTCGACCAGGGCTTCGAGCACGGGCCCTCGCGCTCCTTCGGACCCAATCCCGCCGGATACGACCCCGAGTACCACATCCAGCTCGCCATCGACGCCGGCTGCAACGCGTACGCCGCGCCGCTCGGCTTCCTGGAGGCCGTGGCCGGGAAGTTCGCCGGGCAGATCCCGCTCATCCTCAAGCTCAACAACAGCGACACCCTGTCGAAGGGCCATCCGCCCTGCTCCGCCGTCACCGGGAGCGTGAAGGATGCGGCGCGGCTGGGCTGCGTCGCGATCGGGTTCACCATCTACCCGGGGTCGTCGGCGCGGAACACGATGTACGAGGAACTGCGCGAGCTGACCGAGGAGTCCAAGGAGCACGGCCTGGCGGTGGTGGTGTGGAGCTACCCGCGCGGCGAGGGCATCACCGACAAGAAGGGGGAGACGGCGGTGGACGTGGCCGGGTACGCCGCCCACATCGCCTGCGAGCTCGGCGCGCACGTCGTGAAGGTCAAGCCGCCCACCGAGTTCATCTACCAGCCGGAGGCGCAGAAGGTCTTCGAGAAATACAACATCCCCATCAAGAGCCTGGCCGACCGCGTGCGGCACGTGGTGCAGAGCTCGTTCAACGGGAAGCGCATCGTCATCTTCTCGGGCGGCGAGGCGAAGGGCACCGACGAGATCCTCCAGGAGGTGCGCGGGCTGCGCGACGGAGGCGCCTTCGGCTCCATCATGGGGCGCAACAGCTTCCAGCGCCCGCACGACGAGGGAATGAAGCTGCTCCGCGACGTGATGGACGTGTTCGCCGGACGGAGCTGACCGCTCAGCGGTCCGCCCGCGCCAATCGGCGCCTGGCGGGCGGAGGCGCGGGCTTCGACTTGCTCCTTGAGCGCCGCCAGTTCGGCGCCAAGCCGCCCGATCTCCCGCGCCCTGCACCTGGAGCGCGGCCACGGCCATGCTGCCGTTCGCCCTGCTCACGTTTCCAGCCCTTTCCTCGGGACTAACGCGCCGCGCCATAGAGCTCGCCGTTGCCGCACGACATTGCGCTGCTCAGAAACGTGTATAATATCGGCATCGCGATGCTACTAGCTGAGATCCTGAACGACTTGAATCCGGGCTGGCGCGACCGCAGTGCCCGCCTAGCAGTAGGGCTTCATTTCCGACGTCCCGTTCATGCCTCGCTGCTTCGGCATTTGACCGGATCGGGGCGGCGGGCTGCCGTGCTGCTGGGTCCCCGCCAAGTGGGCAAGACCACCCTTCTCTTCCAGTTGGTTGACGACCTGATCGAAGGAGTCGGGGTTCCAGCGGCGAACATTACTTACTTCGACTTCTCTGATGAACGCTTGCCCGCGGAAGGACTCTCTCCCCGGGATGTCGTGATGTTCGACCCACCCGGCGTGCAGCGAGATAAACCTCGATTTTTTTTGTTCGACGAGATCAGCCGCGGCAACCGCTGGGGAGACTGGCTCAAGCATGCTGTCGATGCGAGGAGGGGCCGCTTTCTGATCACTGACTCTGCTGCCACTCTTCTGCGAGAAGGCGGACGGGAATCTGGTCTGGGCAGATGGGACGAATACCGACTCGAGGCGTTATCGTTCGGAGAATTTCTGGGTGTCCAGGCTCGTCCACACGAGTCGGGGATCGATACTCTTGCGCGTCTGCCAACGTCATTTGAGAGGTATCTGACCTTGGGCGGCCGCCCCGAGTTTGTCTACGCAGAATCGCTTTCAGAGGCACATCGTCGTATCCGCGCTGATACGGTGGACCGGGCGATCGTGCGCGACCTAATACGATCAGGCGCTGATGTCGAACGTGTGCGGGATCTGTTCGTGTATCTGGTTTCGGATTCGGGCGCCATCTTCGATGCCGCGACGCGCACGCGGTTCTTTCAGCGGCTAGGGGGCTCGCCCGCGGATAGGCGATCGCTAGAGAAGTGGATCGGGCTATTGGAAGAAACGATGCTCATCGCTCGCGCCGATGTATTCGCCCGGTCCTCTACCGGGCGGCTTGCCGGGCGCTCCTACCCTAAACTCTACGCGTCCGATCACGCGCTTGTGGTGGCGTTCAGTGGGCTCGCCGAGCCGCTACAGGATGGCGCAGTTAGGGGCCGTTGTTTCGAGGCGGTAGTCTTCCGACACCTCCGCGAAAATGCCACGCAGCGTGAACTAAGTGTCTCGTACATCCGCGATGCCGATGGCCGCTCGGAAGTGGATTTCGTTCTGCACTCCGGATCTCAGATCCGTGCCTTGATCGAGGTAACCTCTAGCAAGGATCCGCAGAAAAAAGTCGACCAGTTAGCCGCTATCGCAGCCCGCCTAAAGCCAGACCACTGTATCGTTGTTCACGGTGGATTGGAGAGCCGCAAGAGCGGAGACGTATGGCTTGCGCCGGCAGAGTCGTTCCTTCTCGCGCCACACGACTGGATCGGGGGCACCTAACGTGGAACTTCCACTCGGTCTCAAGGAAGATCTGCACTTGGAGTTCAAAGCTGCGGCGGCGCTTCGGGATCCCGCCAATATCGCTCGCGAGATCGTTGGCTTCCTGAACACTGACGGAGGTTCACTATGGATTGGCGTCACTGAGAAGGATGCGATTGCGAACTCAGTTGAGGCAGTCGAAGACGTGGAGCGTGAACGCGCGCGCCTGCAGAATGCGGTCGTGGATTTGATCGAGCCGCCCCCAGTGATTGGGAGTGACGTCCTGATCGATGTCGAACCGCTCGCCGCTGCCCCCAACCGCGGCGTGCTCTGCATTCAAGTAAAGAGGGGCCGACAAGGGCCGTACGCGTTGCGGCGGCAATCCGGTAGAGCATTCTTGAGGCGAACTGGCAGTCGTCTCCGCGAAATGACTCGCGAGGAGATCGCGGCCGCGTTCGTCAGCGTGACAGATACTCAGCAGGACGCAACGGAAACAGTGCGGAAGAGCCTCACGCAAAGAATGCGTACGTGGGCGGACGACGCAACAGTTGCAGGACTGCGAATCATAGTTCAGCCTTCAGCGCCGATCCGCTTGTCTCTGAAGGGCGAGACATTGGAACCACTGCTTCGCCACCCCCAACTGACAGGAAACCGGCCGCTGGGGTGGAACTTCACAAGCAACTACAGTCAGCCCAAGCCGACCCTCCCGAATGGGTGGAGATTCGGGGAGAGCGGGAAGGTGCAGTGGCTCACGATACATGAGAATGGTGGCATCGAGTTCAGCGCAGTGCTCGAGCGCCTTCATTGGCGTGGTGAACCTGACGAGCTCTGGCCATTCGCGTTAATCGAACTCCCGGTTTCCATTGTACGGCTCGCACGAACTCTGTACGCGAACCATGCGACGCGGCCCTTAGAGCCCGAAACGAAGATTCTCCTGGCGATGGGCGTCTTTCAAATCGGCGAATGGAGACTCGCGCCTTTCTCTCCAGCTTCGATCGGGTATCAAATGGCGAGGCCTAAGAAGTTCGTCGAGATTTCGCAACAACCGCACTTCTTTACTGATCCGCCGATTGAAGTCACCTGGCAAGAACTTCATGCGTCTCCCGATCGAAGTGCGTATCCCTTGATTCGACAGCTCTACAGGGCATTCGAATACGATGAGGAGCAAATCCCTCAGGAGTACAACGCCGCACAGGGTCAACTCAGATTCCCGCAATAGGCTTCGCATTGCGCGCGGCCGCCGCTCACCTCGACAAGGAAGGACCAAGGGACGTTCAAACCGCGTCTTCGTGCATTGGCCAATCCCTCTCGGTTGGAAGGGTGGTCCGTCTCCAGATCGGCGGGCCAGGGCGAAGCTCCGCCGTGCGGCGCTCTGGGAGTGTGCCGTTCGCGCAGCGGGCTTCATGTAGTGGAGGATTCTTCCGGAGGCCTACTCCGGCTCGAGCGGTGGCCGGGCCGCCTGCCACTGGTCCGGGTTCGGCGCGAGCACCACGTGCAGCTCCTCGCCCACGCCTCCGCGCAGCTCGGGCGTGCACGGCCCGGATTCGCAGGCGAGCCTGGCATCGGTGACCGGCCCGGGCGCGTTCGGCGGGAGCTCCGGACGCGTGAGGCCGATGCGGCAGGCCCGGCCATGCGGCAGGTACAGCGTGGCGCGGCCGTCGAGCAGCCCCGCGCGCGCCTCCCAGGAGGGGGGCGCGTCGTCGCCCGGCACCGCTTCGCACACGGCGCGGACGGCAGGGGCCGCGCGGGGCTCTCCCCGCGGACGGACCACCTGCACCACGGCGGCCGCGGGACGCTCCACGCGCGCCATCCACATCGCCGGCTTGCGCGGGACCACCGTGGCATAGCCGACCAGGGTACCGGTGTGGAACTTGGGCGGAGGCAGCGCTTCGCACCGCCAGGCGCCCTGCGCGAGGCCCGGCCATTTCGCTTCGCCGAAGACGTCGGTCAGCGCGCTGAAGCGCTTCCCGTCGGGACCGTCGCACACCACCTTGGCGTTCATCACGCCCTGGTGCTTGTCGTCCTCGACGTGCACGACCAGGGGCCCGGGCAGCTTCACCAGGAGGTAGTAGAAGATCGCCAGCACCGCCGCGATCACGGCGGCCGCCAGCGCGCCCTCCACCTTGGCGGGGACCCCGCTGCGGAAGCGCGGCTCGAAGGTGGCCGGCGCGCGCGCCTGGACGCCGTTGCGCATCAGACGGACGCCGCCTCGCCGCCCGCGGACAGGCTCGTCATGGGCAGTACTCCGCGCGGTTGTTGTCGGTCTCGAAGACTTCCACCTTGCAGATCCGCACGCGGCGGTCGTCGAGCTTCCGGCCCAGCTCCTCCGCGATGAAGCGCGCCAGCTCCTCCGCGGTCGGATTACGGCCTCCCTCGGTGAAGGGGTCCACCTCGTTGATGTTGCGGTGGTCGAAGCGCCCGGTGGCCTGCACGGCGGCCGACTTGAGCGCGGAGAAATCGAGTACGTAGCTGGTCGAGTCCAGCTCGCCGGCCTCCGCGTGGACCACCACCCGGTAGTTGTGGCCGTGGAGCGCCTCGCAGCGCGTCTCGCTGAGGCGCACCTGGTGCGCGGCGCAGAACCACAGCTGCTTGCTGACCCGGAACGTCGACACGGGCGCATTCTAGCAGGGCCCTCGCGCGCGGGCCGGTCCACCTAGGCGGCGTCGTCGACCTTCCGCAGGAAATCCCAGCGCACCAGGATCTGCTTGCCCTGCATCTGCAGGAGGCCCCGGCGGGTGAAGTCGTTCAGGGCCCGCGACACCGTCTCGCGGGAGGTGCCGATCAGGCCGGCGATCTCCTGCTGCGTCGGCCGCTCGCGGATGAGCAGGCCGCCGTCCGCCGGCTCGCCCTGCTTCTGCGCCAGCTCGCGGATGGTCCGCGCCACCCGCGCGTAGACGTCGAGCAGCGCGAGGTTGCCGATCACCTCGTCGGCGTGGCGGAGCCGGCGCGACATCTCCGCCAGCACCGCCAGCGCGCTGGACGGATGGGTCGCGAGGTGGGTCCGGAACGCCTCGTGGTCGAGCGAGAGGAGATCGGCGTCCTCCACCGCGACCACGTTGGCCGAGCGGGGCTGCCGGTCGAGCAGCGACATCTCGCCGAAGAAATCGCCGGCGTGCAGCATGCTCAAGATGATCTCCCGGCCGGTCTCGCCGTAGAGCACCACCTTGACCTTCCCGCGGGCGATGACGAACAGCGAATCGCCCGGCTCCTCGGCGCTGACGATCACCGATCCCGCGTCGGCCGAGCGGGGGCGGACGCGAGCCGCGAGGTCGGCGAGCACCTCCGCCGGCAGCTCGCGGAAGATCGAGACCTGGCGGAGCAGGTGGGCGATGTCCAAGCAGGCCCTCGCGTGGGTCGGAAAAGCCGAGTCTTGCACCGCCCCGGCAGACGCACAAGGCACACCCGGTGCGCCCGACCGGAACCCGCGCCGATAGTCGCGCCTTGACCCAGGGAGGCGGCCCGCCTATTCAGCCCGCATGCAGGCCACCGTCAACGGAGAGCGCACCGAGCTGCCCGACGGGCTCACCGTCGCCGGCCTGCTGCGCCACCTGGGCGTGCGCGCCGAACGGGTCGCGGTGGAGCGCAACGGGGCGGTGGTGAAGCGCGCGCGGCACGGGGAGGAGAAGCTCGCGCGGGGGGACGTGCTGGAGATCGTCACTTTCGTGGGCGGAGGATAGCGCCATGTCCGACGAGCTCTCGCTGGGCGAGCACCGGTTCCGCTCGCGCCTGGTGGTGGGGACCGGCAAGTACAAGGACTTCCCCACCATGCAGAAAGCCATCCTCGCCTCCGGGGCGCAGATGGTCACCGTCGCCGTCCGCCGGCTGGATCTCTCGGCGCGCGGCGACAAGTCGCTCCTCCACTGGATCCCCAACGAGTGCGTGCTGCTCCCCAACACCGCCGGATGCTTTACTGCGGACGACGCCGTGCGCACGCTGCGGCTCGCCCGAGAGCTGGAGATCGGCGGGCCCAGGCCGCTGGTCAAGCTCGAGGTGCTGAGCGACCAGAAGACGCTCCTCCCCGACGGCGAGGAGACGCTTCGCGCGGCGAAGATGCTCATCGCCGAAGGATTCACCGTGCTGCCCTACTGCAGCGACGACCCGGTCCTCTGCCGCAAGTTGGAGGACGCCGGCTGCGCCGCGGTGATGCCGCTGGGCGCGCCGATCGGCAGCGGCCTCGGGCTGCGGAACCCGTACAGCTTGCAGATGATCCTCGAGCAGGCGAAGGTGCCGGTGATCGTGGACGCCGGCGTGGGCACGGCGAGCGACTGCGCGATCTGCATGGAGCTGGGCGTGGCGGGCCTGCTGGTGAACACGGCGATCAGCGGCGCGCAGGATCCGGTCGCGATGGCGACGGCGATGAAGCTCGCCACCGAGGCAGGACGGCTTGCGTACCGTGCCGGCCGTATACCGCGGAAGCTTTACGGCAGCGCCTCGAGCCCCCTGGCCGGCCTGATCTGATATGCGGACGTGATTGGTCCGCATCTACCTGGTCACTGACCGCCGCGCGATCTCCGATCTGCCCGGCGCGGTCGCGGCCGCGCTCTCCGTCCTGCCCATCGGGACGGCCGCGGTGCAGCTGCGCGAAAAGGATCTCTCGCCCGCGGAGCTGCTCGAGCTCGCGCGCACGCTGCTGCCGCTGTGCCGGTCCGCGAAGGCGCCGCTCCTGGTGAACAGCCGGCTCGAGGTGGTGAAGGCGGCGCGCGCGGACGGCGTCCACCTGCCCGCGGACGGTCCGCCCGCCGGCGACGCCCGGCGCCACCTCGGCCCCGGCGCGCTCATCGGACGGAGCTGCCACTCGAAGGAGGAAGTGGCGCGCGCGGCGCAGGAGGGCGCGGACTTCGCGGTGTTCGGCCCGGTGTGGGAGACGCCGGGCAAGAAGGCGCAGGGGATGACCGCGCTCCACGAAGCGACCCAGGCGGCCTCCTTGCCCGTCTTCGCCATCGGCGGCGTGACCCCGGCTCGCGCGAAGCGCGCCCTCAACGCCGGCGCCTACGGCGTGGCCTGCATCCGCAACATCCTCGGGGCCGAGAACCCCGCCGCTGCCGCCCTGGAAATGTGGAAAGCCATCTCCGGCTGACAGGTTTCAGCCGTTCCGGTTCAAACAGCAGAACGCGGAGGCGCTGAGGCGCGGAGGATTCGGGGTTTGCAAGCCCAAAACTCCGCGTCTCCGCGCCTCCGCGTTGATCTTTCGGGCGCTACCGTTTGGCCAGGTTCGGCCGTTCCGACAACGCGCGGAGGAGTTTCGTGACGGCGTCGGCGGGGGAAGATGCGGCCATCACTTCGTGCTTGTAGAGCTTGCGGCCGCCGACCATCTCGGCGGCGCCGCCGGTGTGCGGGAGGGCCACCACGGGCTTGCCGTCCCGGAGCAGCAGGCCGATCTCGCTGAGCGTGCCGCCGCCGCCCCCCACCACGATGGCGCCGTCGACCGCCATGGCCACCAGGGCCGACTGGGCGTCGCCCACCCCGGTGGGGATGGGCAGGTCGATCCAGGGATTCGCCTCGTGGCGCCACGCGCCGGGCAGGATGCCGAGGACGATCCCTTCGCCGCTGCTCTCGCGGTAGCCGCGCGCCGCCGCCGCCATGCAGCCGCCGAGGCCGCCGCAGACGAGGTGCGTGCCGGCGCGGGCCAGGGCGGCTCCGACCGCGTGCGCCTGCTCCTCGCCGACCGGGTCCTCGAGCCCTCCGCCGATCACCGCGACCACCAGCTTCTGCCGGACCGCCGAGAGCGCCGGCGGCGGTCCGCCCGCGAGCCTCGCCCGCGCCTCCTCGAAGGTGTCCTCCAGCTCGCGGCGGAAGGCGACCGCGTCCAGCAGGAGGTCCTCGGCGAGCGGCTCGTCCGCCGACTGGACGCGCTTTTCCAGGTCCCGGGCCTGCGTGCCCAGCTCGGTGAATCCGTACGTGCCGGCGCTGCCGGCCAGCTTGTGCAGCGCCCGGCGCAGCCCCTCGCGGGCGCCGGCGTCGCCGGTCCTTGCCGAGGCCAGCGCCGCGTCGAGGGCCGCGAGCTTCTCGCCCGCGCCGGCCAGATAGTGCTCGAGCAGCTCGCGGTCGACCGGTTCCTCGGCCGCCGGCGGGGCGCCTTGTTCTTCGCGGGCCATGGGAGATCTCAAGGCTACCCGGAGGCAGCCGGGAGCGTGAAGAAAAAGGACGCGCCCTGCCCGGGCTCGCTCTCCACCCAGATCTCGCCGCCGTGCGCCAGGACCAGCGCGCGGCAGATGGCGAGGCCCAGCCCCGTCCCTTCCTGCTCCCGCTTGGCGCGGTCGGACTGGGCGAACCTGGTGAACAGCTTCTCGCGAAACTCGCGCGGGATGCCCGGGCCACGGTCGCGCACGCAGAACAGGACGCCGCCCTCGCGAGGCGAGACCACCAGGTCGACCTCGCTGCCGCGAGGCGAGAACTTGAGCGCATTGGAGAGCAGGTTGGTCAGCACCTGCACCACCCGGTCCCAGTCGGCGCGCACGCTCGGGAGCCCGGGCGCCATGCGCGAGCGCACCGCGACGCCGACCTTCTGGGCGAACCCGTCGATGCCGGCGACCGCCTCGGCGCAGAGCGGCGCGACCTCGCGGTCCTGCAAGTCGAGCTGCAACCGCCCCGCCTCGATCTTGCTCACGTCGAGGATGTCGTTCACCAGCCGGACCAGCCGGTCCGCGTTGCGCTTCGACACCTGCATCAGCTCGGAGGTCTCCTCGTCGAGGCCCGCGTTGCCGTCGAGCAACAGTGCCATCGAGGCCTTGATGCTGGTCAGCGGCGTGCGCAGCTCGTGCGAGACGGTGGAGATGAACTCGGTCTTCATCCGGTCCACCTCGCGGTCGTGGGTCACGTCGTCGAACACGCCCATCCATCCGATCGGCTCCCCCGAGGTCCCCGCCACGTGCGCCGAATAGGCGCGCAGGACGCGCGGCTTGGGCTCTCCCGGGAGCTGCACCTCCAGCTCGCGATCCTCGCCGCGCAGCAGCTGCTCGCCGAGCACCGGCTTGACCGAGGCTTCCACCGCCGCCACCGGCCAGCCGGTCAGCTCGTGATCGTCCAGCCCGAAGAGCCGGCGGAAGGCCGAATTGACGAAGGCGACGCGCGAGTGCCGGTCGACCAGCAGGATGCCGCTGCGCGACGCCTGCACCAGCGCCTCGATCTGCCGGGTGGCCGCCTGCGACTTCTCGCTCTCCGCGCGGACGGCCTGGATGAGCTGCGCGCCGGCGATCGCGGTGGCGGCGTGGCGCGCGAGGATCCGCAGCGCCTCCAGCACCTCGTCGCGCAGCCGGTCGCGGCTCCACATCGCCACCACGCCCACCAGGCGGCCTTCGTGGAGGAGCGGATATCCGGCGAACGACTTGAGCCGCTCGATCCGCGCCCAGTCGGGGTCGGCCAGCCCGGGCTCCTCCTCGAGCCGGTCGGAGGTGATCATGCCGCCCTGCGCGGCCACCCGGCCGACCGAGAAGTCGCCGATGGGCACCCTCCGCAGGACGCGGTCGAGCGGACCCAGCCCGCCGTGCTCGACGAGATGAAGGCAGCTCTTCCGGTTGTGGCAGCGGTCGGCCAGCTCGCAGGAGCCGCAGCTGTCGCCCGGCCCCACCAGCCAGACGCGCGCGGCCGCGGCGCCCAGGCTGCGGGTGAGCGCGTCGGTCACCGCGGCGAGGATGCGCTCGCGCTGGAACGCGCTGGAGACGTTCTCGACCACGCGCAGCGCGCCGCGCAGGGCGCGCACGGTGGCCTCCAGGCGCTCGCGCTCCTCCTCCAGCTCCTCGACGGTGCGCGCGGGCGGGGCGGGCGCCGGCCGCGACCCCGGCAGCGGGATGGGGCGGGTCGCGCTCACTGACCGAGGATGCCGTTCACCTCGCCGAGCAGCTCGGCGGGCTCGAAAGGCTTCGTCAGGTAGCGGCTCGCGCCCAGGCGCAGGCCCTCCTCGATCTCTTCCTTCTGCGCCTTGGCGGTGAGGAAGACGAACGGCACGTCGGCGCGGCGGCGCCGCACCTCCGCGAGCGTCTCCACCCCGCTCATCTCGGGCATCATCCGGTCGCAGAGGATGAGATCGCAGGCGGCGCCGGAATCGAGGTGCGCGAGCGCCGCTCGCCCGGAGTCCGCCACCGTCACCTCGTGCTTGCCGCGCTTGAGGGCGAGCCGCGCGACGAACCGGATGTCGGGATCGTCGTCGACCACCAGGATGCGCGCCATGGTCCTCCGCCTTTCCCTAGGCAGCCAGCAGCTCGAGCAGCGCCTTCTGCTTGAGCGGCTTGGTGAGGTAGCCGTCGGCGCCGCTCCGCTGGGCCAGCGCGCGCAGCGCCTCGTCGTCGGCCGCGGTGATCACGTAGAGCTTCGACGCGCAGTTGCGCACGTCCGCGGAGAAGCGCCGCAACAGCTCGATGCCGTCCATCCCCGGCATGAAAATGTCGATCAGGACTAGATCGTACGAGCCGCCCGGGGGCAGCACCTCGCGGAACGAGCAGGGATCCTGGATGGCGTCCACCACCGCGCCGGCCCCGGCCAGCACGGCGCGGCAGTACTCGAGCACGTCGCGGTCGTCGTCGACCACCAGCACGTGCGGCGGGCGCGGAGCCTTGCCCGGCTGCGGCGTGAACGGCGCCCGCACGGCGATGGGCCCGCGGTCTTCCTGCGGCCCGCCGCGCTCGCCCAGCCCGACCAGGGCGAGCAGCTCCGCCTTGCGGATCGGCTTGGTCAGCCAGCCGTCGGCGCCGGCCTGCGCGGCGCGCTTGATCGCCTCCGGGTCGTTGGCGGCGGTGATCATGCAGATGCGCAGGTCCTCGCCGTAGTGCTGCCGGAGCAGGTAGCAGAGCTGCAGACCGTCCACGTCGGGCATCACCAGGTCGAGCAGCACCAGGTCGTAGCCGTCGCCCGGCGGAGCGCGCAGCACCTCGCTGGAATCGGCGATGCAGGTGACCGAGCACCCCGCCGCCTCCAGCGCCTTGCGCGTCACCTCCAGCACGTCGGTGTCGTCGTCCACCAAGAGGACGCGCCGCCGGACTTGCGAGGCCGCCTGGGCGCCCGCCTCGAGCAGCGGCCGCAGGTCCCGGTTCAGCCGGTGGAAGTCGAGCGGCCTGCGGAGCACCGCGTGGGCGCCTTCCACGTCGCCGGCCTCGGCGAGCGCGACGATGCGCGCGTCGGGGAGCCGCTGGCGCAACTGGGCGCAGCCGTGCGCCCCTGCCGCGTCGGCGATCACCAGGTCCGGCGCCATCGCGGCGAGGGCGTCCAGGCCGGCGCGCGGGCTGAGCGAGCTCGACGCCACCCCTTCGCTGGAGAGGAAATAGCGCAGCAGCGCCTGCTCGACCGGGTGCTGATTGAGCAGCACGACATTGCTGACCCGGGCCATGGCGGACCTCCCAGGGCAGGTATCGGCGCCCCCGCTGACTGCTTGAGGGGGGCTCGCGGAGGACGGAGGTGGGTGCTTCAGGGCGGCGCTCCCACCTGCTGCGCGAAGGCCGCGCTGCGCGGCGTGCGCCCGAGGTGGTGGAGCAGGAAAGCGGACATCGGCCGGGCGGCCTGACCGCAGGCGTCCTCGAAGGCGCGCGGATCCGCCGGGCGGCCGCTGCCGTCGGCGGACAAGGGCGCGTCGGCGGCGGAGAGCCCGGCGCGCTGCAGCTGGGCCAGCGCCGCGCGGGCTCCCGCCGTGAGGAGCAGCGCGCCCGGATGCGCGCACCGCCCGCAGGCGAGACCGCCCGCGCCGGCGTCGAAGGCCGCCTTGCCCCACGGCACCGCCGCGCCACACCGCGCGCAGGCGGACAGCTCGGGCGATAGCCCCGCGGCGGACAGCGCGCGCAGCTCCAGGGCGCGCAGGCGCGCGCTGGTGGCGGGGCCGGTGGCCAGCCGGTGCAGGAATTCGGCGAGCAGCGCGAACAGCTCGTCGGCGGGCTCCGCCGGGCGCGACAGCTCGTGCGCCAGCTCGGCGGCGTAACCCGCGTGCGCGATGCGGTGCAGGTCCTCGCGCAGACCCGCGTACGCCTCGGCCACCGCCGCCTCGTGCAGCATCCACAGATCCTGCCCGCTGCGTTCCGCGAGCAGCACCTCGACCAGCTGGAACGGCTCGAGCGCGCCCCCGAACCGCCGCCGGCTGGACCGGGCGCCGCGCGCGAAGGCCGACACCCTGCCCCGCCCGCGGACAAGGAGGTGCGCGATGACGTCGCTCTCGCCGTAGGCGACCGTGCGCAGCACGATCGCGGCCAAGCGCTCCGCCCGGGTGTCCACGCGCCCAATGTAGTCGCAAGTCCGCCCAAAGGGGGCCGTGACCTATCCCAGAACGTCCGCGCTCTGAAAAGCGTAGCGCCGCCCTGGAGGCGGCGGCTAGGGCGTGAGCTCGCGCAGCAAGCGCTGGCACTCCTTGGCCACGTTCGATTCGCGCTCGTCCTTCGAGCCCGCGCAGCGCTGGAAGGCGACCCGGGCCTCGGCGGCCCGCGTCTGACGGGCGAGGATCTTCCCGGACTGGAGGTGCGCGTCGGCGGTGTCGGGGCAGGACGCCGCATATTTGGCGAACGCGTCGCTGGCGGCCTGCAGCTCGCCGCGCTCGGCGTGGATGGTGCCGAGCTGCCGCCATCCCAGGCAGTACTTGGGCGCGAGCGCCAGGGCGGCCTCGATGCGCCGCATCCCCTTCTCCGGCTGGCCGGTCTTGTACAGCGCCCAGCCCAGGTTGGTCTCGGCGATCATCCGGTCGCGGTAGAGCGGATTGCCCAGCGCCCGCTCGAATTGCGGGACGGCCTCGGCGAATCGCCCCCGCGCCACGTAGAACGTTCCCAGGTTGTTGCGCGCCTCGGAGAAGTCCTTGTCCAGCGCGATCGCCTTTTTGAAGTGCTCCTCCGCCTCCTGCGGGCGGGCCAGAGAGTAGGCGTAGAGGAGACCCAGCGCGTTGTGCGTCTGCGGCAGGTCCTCGTCCTCCTTCTCCGCCTCCAGGTACTCCTTCAGAGCGCCCTGCACGTCGCCGTTCTGGAGCAGGTTCGTCCCCAGGTCGTAGTGGATCTCGGCGCTCCGGCGGCGCTGCTCGGCGCTCACGCCGCTGCAGGCCACGGAGCCCGCGGCGAACAGCAGCAGCGCGAAGGCGGCGAAGAGCCGCGCGACCGCGGAGAGCGCATCGGCCGCCTTCGGCCGCTCGGGAAGCGGCTCGATCTGCTTGGGCTGCGGCGGCTGGAACGCGCTCATGCGCCTCATGATCTCGTCTTTCTGCCGCAGGTCGAGCCCCGCCCAGCCGCTCTCCAGGATGAACCCCATGCTCTCGGCGAAGTTGAGCGCCTCGTCGACCGCCTGCTGCAGCTGCGTCTGCGGCACCGGCGCGTCGGGCGCATAGACCACGTTCTCCCGCGACTCGGCGAAGGTGAGCACCACCAGGACCTCGAACGCGCGCCCCGCGCGCAGGGCGATGATGGCCGCTTGCGCCGCCTGCGCCGTGCGTCCGGGCGTCTGGACCAGCGGCTGGTTGGCGGACTCGTAGATGGTGACGATCTCTTCCCGCCGCGCCTGGACGTGCGTCCGCTCGGGATCCTCCCGCAGCATCAGCGCGCCTGCACCGTGAACTCCTCGTTCACGTTGTCGGTCTCCGCCGCGGTGCGCTTGCACTCGAGCAGAGGGTTGTCGATCAGGACCTGCGCCCCGGACGACTCGCCTTCGCCGACGGTGAACCGCACGAAGCTGGTCGCCGCCCCCGCCTTGGGCGCCCGCTTGGTGGCCGCGAAGAGGAGCTTGTTGGGACCCGGCGAGAGGAACCGGGTGATGTCCAGCACGATCTGCTCGTCTCCGCTGCGGACCTTCCGCACCCACTTGGAGTTCACGTACAGGTCGACGTCGTACTGGGCGGCCGCGCCGTCGCTCTGCTCGGTGACCAGGAAGTAGTGCTTGGCCAGGCTGGGCGGAACCACGCTCGCGCCCGCCACCGGGATGGTGGGGAGCACCACCGGCGCCGCGGCCGACCCGCCGGCGTTTTCCACCTGGTACCCGGGGCAGTCGAGGTGGAGGTTGCCCTTGTCGTCGATGCGCACCGCGCGGCACTTCTCGAAGTTCTGCCCGCGCACGCCATCGATGTTGACGCCGTTCAGGAAGACGGACGCGGCGAGCAACAAGGTCGGCATCATGCCAGGAGGGTCGCTGCAAACGCCCGCCCGGTCAAGATTCTCCGTCGTTTCCGCCGCGCGTGGCACCGGGGTAGGACAAGCGCGCATACGCGCTGTGCGCGTGGATGGACTCGAAGCTCTCCGCCTCGACCTCCCAGCGGGGGAAGCTCCGGTCCCGGCGCAGGCGGGTGCCCACCTCCCGGACCAGGTCCTCCACGAACCGGGGCCGCTGGTAGGCGCGCTCGGTGACCCACTTCTCGTCCGGGCGCTTGAGCAGCGCGTAGAGGTCGCAGGACGCGCTCTCCTCGATCAGGGCGATCAGGTCCTCCAGCCAGAAGAAGCGCGCGAACCAGACCTTGACCCGCACCAGGCTGCGCTGGTTGTGCGCCCCGTGGCGACTGATCGCCTTGCTGCACGGGCAGAGGCTGGTCACCGGCACCTCGACCGCCACCCACAGCTCGTCGGCGCCCGCGGTCACGCTGGCGCCGTAGGTGCAGGAGTAGTCGACGAGGCCTTTTGCGCCGCTCACCGGGGCGCGCTTCTCGATGAAGTAGGGGAAGCGCACGGTGACGTGGGCAGCGGTGGCGTCGTGGTCGCGGCGCAGCTCGGCGCAGAGCGCGCGGAAGCGGCGGATGTCGATCTCGCGGCGGTGCCGGTTGAGCAGCTCGACGAACCGGCTCATGTGCGCTCCGCGCCGCCGGTGCGGGAGCGACACGCTCATGTCGATCTCCGCCACCGTGTGCTGCTTCCCGCTCACCCGGTCCAGCACGCAGATCGGGTACCGCAGGCCCTTCACCCCGGCCCTCTCCAGGGAAAGCTTCCGCCCATCCTTCTCGCTGTGCACATCCCGCAGCTCCCGTACAAGAGCCGATTCGGGAACGGGTCGCGAACGACTCGCTTCGGTCTCACGCAGAGGGCGCGGAGGGTGGCCCTTGGAAGGGGATTCTTTGGCTTTCTCCCTTCGCGTGCTCTGCGCTCTCTGCGTGAAACCGTTTTTCATGGCAGGTCCAGTTCGCCGCGGAGAATGACGGTGGCAAGGCCGGTGATCCAGGCGCGGAGGTCGGAGGGGTTCGATTCGGGGCGGAGCTCGATCTCGATCCGGCCGGGGCGGCCCAGCTCGTCGCCCTGGGTGAAGACCAGCTTGCGCGGGACCTCGGCGGGGACGAGCTGCTGCAGGAGGAGCGCGAGGTGGCCGGAGGCGCTGCCGGTCACCGGATCCTCGGACACGCCGTGGTCGGCGAAGATGGCGCGCAGCGCGGCATCCACTCCGGGCTTCGGTGACAGCGCGAACGGGACGAACCCGACCACGCCCAGCCGCTCTGCGAGGGCAGGCAACGCGCCCGCGTCGCCGCGGACCCCGGCCAGCGCCGCCCGGTCGCGCAGGCACAGGTAGAGGTTCCCCTCCTCCGAGAGCGCGCGGTGCGGCAAGAGCTTCGGATCGAGCAGCTCCGGGACGAGGTTCAGCGCCGCGAGCAGCGCACCGTCCACGAGCTGCTGCTCGAATCGGGCCGGCGGCGTCTCGAAGAGGGCGCGCAGCTTGCCGTCCTGCCGCGACAGCTCGGCGCGGAGCAGGCCAGCCTTGCAGGTGAACGAGACCCGGGTGGTGCCGTGCGCCGGGACGCGGATGCGCTGCGCCTCCTCGACGAGCACGTGCAATGCGGCGAGCGTCGCGTGCCCGCAGAAGCGCACCTCGGAGAACGGGGTGAACCAGCGCAGGTGGAAGGCGGCCTGGGGCTCGCGCGCGGGCAGCGGGAAGGCGGTCTCGGCGTGCTTCAGCTCCTCGGCGATGCGCTGCAGCTCCGCCGTCACGAGGTCGCGAGCGTCGAGGACGACCCCTGCCGAATTGCCGGCGAGCGGGCGCCCGGAGAACGCGTCCACCACGTAGCAGGGCCGCTTCACCGGCGCTCCCGATCAGACACCGCGCGCCTCGGGGCCCCAGATCAGCTTGTGCAGCTGGAGCTGCAGCCGCGCGGGCCGCCCGCTCTCCAGCAGCCAGCGGGCGAGGTCCCGCGGCGCCACCTGGCCGAAGCTGGGCGAGAAGAGTACTGGCACGCGCGTCCAGAGCCCCAGCTGGTCGATCACGCGCACCGCCCAGCGGAAGTCGGCCTCGTCGCAGACCACCACCTTCAGCTCGTCGCCGGGCCCCAGGCGCTCGAGCTCGCGGAAGTCGGCGTGCGGCTCGCGCGACCCGGGCGTCTTCAGGTCGACGATCTTCTTCACGCCGGGCGGGATGCGGTCGAGCGGCCTCTGCCCGTGCGTCTCCATCGAGACCTCGTACCCGCGATCGAGCAGCTCCTGCGCCAGCTGGGGCAGCTCCTTCTGCAGCGACGGCTCGCCGCCGGTGAGGCACACGAAGCGCGCGGAATGCCCGGCGACCCGCTCCAGGACCTCGGCGCGGCTCATCTCGGTGCCCCCGTGGAACGCGTAGGCGGTGTCGCAGTACTGGCAGCGCAGGTCGCAGCCGGTGAACCGGACGAACACGCAGGGCTTCCCCGCATGCGTCGATTCCCCTTGGATGCTCTCGAAGATCTCGGTGACCCGCACGCCGCACTCTCTACCCGCCTCGAGTACGGCGCGCAACGAGGAGACAAAAAGCACAACGCGGAGGCGCGGAGACGCGGAGGACGTCTGGTTGGAAGACGAAGAATTCTCCGCGCCTCAGCGCCTCCGCGTTCGTTTTTAGCCCTGTCCAGCTGGTTGGTCGGGCCAGGAAGAGCCGAGCCAGGAGGTGCGGAGGCGGGTTTGCTGGTCGGAGGCGCGGGGATCGGGGGTCAGCACCACCGTATCGCGGGGGGCCGGGGCAAGCTGGACGGGGACGTCGAGCAGCTCGTCCATCCGGAAGACGGTGAGCCGGACCTGCTGGCCCGGAGCAACGCGGCCCAGCCGTTGCTTCAGATCGGTGCGGAAGCCGTCCAGCGCGACGATCTCGTCTGCCGCTCCGATGCCGGCCTGCTGCGCGGGCGAACCCTCCACCACCGACTGCACCTCGAGCACTCCGCCCCGCTCCTTGGCCTGCGCGCCGAACCAGGAGCGCGCCGCCCCGTTCTGCGGGGGCTCCTTGGCGCTCTGCTCCGCGCCGCCCTTGTCCTCGGGCCCCGACGCCGGCCGGACCACCGGGCGCAGGCCCACCCCTCCGAGCGCCGCGTCCACATCGAGTTCGTCGGCGCTGCGCAGAGCGCGGTCGAACCACCCCTCCAGGCCGGGGACCAGGTCCAGCGCCGCCTTCTCCACGCCCTCCTCCGGCAGGCCCGGCGGGCGTCCGTGACGCTCGAACAGGAGCCGCACCAGATCGTCCAGCGATCGCTTGCCTCCGCTGCGGCGCCGCAGCTCGAGATCCAGCAGGAACCCGACCACGCTGCCCTTCAGGTAGTAGGAGACGGTCGTGTTGGCGGTGCTCTCGTCGGGCCGGTAGTGCTTGATCCAGGCGTCGTACGAGGCCTGCGCGAGCGGCGTCCGCAGCCTGCCGGGCGTGCGCTGCAGGGTGGTCAGGCGCTCGCCCCAGATCTCCAGGAACCGCTGCGGCGTGATCAGGCCCGCCCGGCGCAGCGCGAGCACCTCGTACGTGCTGGTGAGCCCCTCCATCGCCCACAGCAGCCGGGTGTGGTTCTCGCGGGTCCAGTCGTAGGGCGTGAACGCCGCCGGCCGCACGCGCTTCACGTTCCAGAGGTGGAAGTACTCGTGCGCGACGAGGAGCAGGAAATCCTCGTACGCGCTCTTCTGCACGAACGCGAAGCGCGGCACGAGAAGCGCGGCCGAACGCCGGTGCTCCAGGCCGCCGCGGCCCTTGTCGTTGAGGTGCACGAGCAGGAGGTAGCGGTCCTTGAACGGCAGCCCCCCGAAGACGGCGGCGAGCGCCTCACCGATCTTCGCGACGTCCGGGACCACGCGGCGCCCGTCGAAGTCGCCCCGGCCCCACACCACCAGCTCGTGCGGGACGCCCTGCACGGCGAAGGAGTGGAGCGCGTGCGAAGTGAGCGGTCCCATCTCGAACGGGCTGTCCGCCAGCTCGTCGTAGTCCTCCGCGTGGAAAGCGCCGCCGCGCTGCGGGAGCGCCACCCAGGTCTGCCACTCGGCCGGCGCCTCGGTCCGCACCGCGCACGGCTCGCCTTCGCGGCCGACGAAGAAGGCGCACGCCGCCGCCGGATTGAGGAAGGCGTGGGTCGGATCGACGTGGTTGGTGCGCACGGTGAGCTCGAAGCAGCCGAGCCGGTACGTAACCCGCACCCGCCGCGCTCCCGCGGAGGCCACCCGCCAGGTGTGCTTGTCCACCTTCTCCACCGGGAGCGGCCGCCCGTCCTGGTCCACCGCGCGCAGCCCGTCCACGTGGCGCTGGTGCTCCCGGACCAGGTAGCTGCCCGGGGTCCACACCGGCAGCCGCGCTTCCATCGACGCGGCGCCGCGGGTGTCCGCCTCCAGGGAGATCTCCGCGCGGCGCGCCTCGGGCTCCGTGATCTTCAGGACATACGCGGTCGACATGCGCGCGGCAGTCTACCCGACCCCGGTCGCGCCGCGGGAGGAAGACCGACGCGCGCTGAAAAGCACAGCGCCGCCCAATCGGCGGCGACTGCTCAGCGCTGCACGCGAGCCAGCAGGACCTCGGAATCGGGCGTGTCGGGGTGGCCGCCCACCAGGCGGACGAACCGCGCGTGCTCCCGCTTGATGCGCCGCGGGTACTCCTTGTAGGTGTCCGGGATGTCCTTCAGCCGCCCGCGGTACTGCTTGATGCGCTTGGGGCCGGCGTTGTAGGCCATCAGCGCCTCGTCGCGGGTCCGGAAGCGACGCTCGATCCAGCGGAAGTACCGGATCGCCAGCCGCACGTCGACCACCGGATCGTCGGCCACGTCGAGGTCCTCGCCGCCCAGGTCGGGCTCCCGTGCACTGATCCAGGCGAACGTGCTGGGCTTGAGTTGGACGAGCCCGTAGGCCCCGCGCTCGCTGGCCACCTTGAGGCGGAACCGGCTCTCCACGCTGACCAGGGCGAGGATGAAGAGCGGGTCGTACCCGGCGCGCGCCGACTCGGCGAGGACCGCCTCGGCGAGCTTGACGCGGATGTCGGCCGGGAGCGAGGGCGCCACGCGCACCAGCAGCGCCTCCAACTGGGCCTGCGTCATGACGTTCGCGGGCTGGTCCTTGAGCTGGCGGTCCGCGGTGAGCGTCGGTCGCTCCAGCACCCACACGTCCGCGGCCGCCCCGGCGAGCACCAGGCCGAGGCAGACGAGCAGCGTTGTCCGGACGCGGGGGCGGCCGATCATCCGATCGGGTTCTCCCGATGCGACGGGAACTGCGAATCCTGAACGGCTGCGCGCAAGTTGCCCATGCTGCACCCCGCCGGAAGACCCGGGGCGGGAACGCCCCGAGCACCCGGGCAAGCTAGCGGTTGCCCGTGAAGGTGGACAAGGACCGCTGTGGGCAGAGCTCCGCCCGTGTAGGACCGCTAGTTTACAGGCGGCTGCGCGCCGTTCGGCCCGGACTCGGCGGCCGCGGCATCCTTGGGCGGCACCGGCGTACGGGCGAGCTCCTGGACCTTGCGGCCCAGCTTCTCCAGCTCCGCGCCGAGGTCCGCGATGCGGTCGCGCGTATCGCTCTTGGCGGCCGAGATGAGGACCTTCAGCTCGGCCTGGGCGCGGTCGCCGAGGGCCTCGAGGACCTTGCGGGCCTCCGCCTCGAACTCCTTCGCCTTCGCCGCCGCCTTCGCCTGGGCCGTGCCGAACGCCTGCTTCACCTGCTCCGACGTGAACATCGAAAGGCCTCCCCTGACGCACTGCGTGAGCGACACCATGTAACGCGATGCGGCGCCGTGTCAAGCTTGCCGCTCGCCAGAGTCGGAGTGGGCATGTACAGTCCTGGTATGGACGGCGCACCTACATCGTCTCTGGCGGGCATTCCGCCCGCCTCCGTACAGCCCGGCCCGGCGCTGCCGGCGGCGCTCTCGGTGGTGCCGCCGCCCGAGCCGGTCGCGCCGATCCAGTCGCTCTCCGACTCGCGTTGGTTCATCAACCGCGAGCTGTCCTGGCTCGCCTTCAACGAGCGGGTCCTGGAGGAGGCCTGCGATCCACAGGTCCCCGCCCTGGAACGGCTGAAGTTCCTGGCGATCACCAGCAGCAACCTGGACGAGTTCTTCATGATCCGGGTGGCCGGACTGAAGTCGCAACTCGTCGGGCACGTGGAGGAGTCGGGGCCGGACGCGCTCTCGCCGGGCGAGCAGCTCCAGGCGATCAGCGTGCGCGCCCACGAGATGGTGGCGCGGCAGTATCGGGCCCTGCTCGCCGACGTGCTGCCCAACCTGGAGCGCGCCGGCGTCCGGCTCCTGGGTCCCCAGCAGCTCCCGGCGGGGGCGGCGTCGTTCGTGAACGACTACTTCTGGCGCGAGGTGTTCCCCGTCCTCACGCCCATCGCGCTCGACCCCGGCCATCCCTTCCCGCATCTACGCAACAAGTCGCTCAACCTGGCGGTCCGCTTCGGCCCCGCCGCCTCTGGAACGCGTCTCCGCTACGGGGTGGTCCCAGTCCCCAGCGTGCTGCCTCGCCTGGTCGAAGTCCCCGACCACGGCCGCTGCTTCGTGCTGCTCGAGGACGTCATCGCCCGGCACGTTGCCCAGCTCTTCCCGGGCATGGCCATCGACGGGTGCTGGCCCTTCCGCGTGACCCGCAACTGGGACCTGAGCATCGACGAGGAGGAGGCGGAGGACCTGCTCGTCACCATCGAGCGGGAGGTCCGCCGGCGCGACCGGGGCAGCGCGGTGCGGCTCGAGATCGCCGCCGGCGCCGAGCAGCAGATGGTCGACTACCTGGTGCGCGCGCTCAAGCTGGGCGCGCCCGACGTCTACCGTCCCGAGGGGCCGCTGAACATCCCCGATCTCCTTCCGCTCCTCGGCCGCATGGAGCAGAAGGAGCTGCACGACGAGCCCTTCACGCCAGTGGTCCCGCCGCAGCTCGGCGACGCGGAGCGCGACCTGTTCCGGCTGATCCGCGAGCGCGACGTCCTCTTGCACCATCCGTACGAGTCGTTCGATCCGGTGGTGGGGCTCATCGAGGCGGCGGCCGACGATCCTTCGGTGCTGGCCATCAAGATGACGCTGTACCGCACCGGGAAGGACTCCCCGGTGGTCCGCGCGCTGCAGCGGGCGGCGGAGAACGGGAAGCAGGTCACCGCGCTGGTCGAGCTCAAGGCGCGGATGGACGAGGAGGCGAACATCCTCTGGGCCCGCGCGCTGGAGCAGGCGGGCGTCCACGTGGTGTACGGGCTGATCGGGTACAAGACGCACGCCAAGGTGGCCCTGGTGGTGCGCCGCGAGGCGGGCGGGCTGCGCAGGTACGTGCACCTGGGGACGGGCAACTACAACCCGGTGACGGCGCGGATCTACGAGGACCTCTCCATTTTCACCGCGCGGGACGACTTCGGCGCCGACGCGACGTCGCTCTTCAACCTGCTGACCGGCTATTCCAAGCCGTCCTCCTGGAAGAAGTTCCGGGTGGCGCCCTTGGGTCTCAAATCGGCGGTGGTGGAGCTGATCGAGCGCGAGGCGCAGATCGCCAAGGAGACCGGCCGGGGACGCATCGTCGCCAAGATGAACTCGCTCCAGGAGCCCGACGTGGTGAAGGCGCTGTACCGCGCCTCGCAGGCGGGCGTGCAGATCGACCTGATGGTGCGGGGCATCTGCGTCCTGCGGCCGGGGATTCCCGGCGTGTCCGAGCGCATCAAGGTGATCAGCGTCGTCGACCGGTTCCTCGAGCACTCGCGCATCTGGTACTTCGAGGCGGGCGGCAGGCGGGAGGTGTACCTCTCCAGCGCCGACTGGATGCAGCGGAACTTCGTGCGCCGGGTGGAGATCGCGTTCCCGGTGGAGGACGCGGCCGTGAAGGAGCGCATCCTCGAAGAGGTGCTCGCCACCTCGCTGGCGGACAACGTCAAGGCGCGGATCCTGCGCGCCGACGGCCAGTACGAGAGGGTGCAGCCGGGCACCCACGGCACCTCGGTGGCCCCGCTGCGCAGCCAGGAGCGGTTCATGGCGCTGGCGCGCCGGGCAGCGGCGCCCGAGGCGCAAGCGGCGGTGGCTTCGCACGACGTGTTCCCCTCCACGCAACGCCGTCGCGAGCCCCGGCGCAAGAAGCGGATGGGATGACGCTCGCGGCGCTGTCGCTCCTCTGGTCGATCGCCGCGCCGCTCCAGGCACCTTGGCGCGAGCTCGCGCCGGGCGTGGAGACCGCCACCGCAGCCGACCTGGGCGGCGACGCGAACTGGGCCGCCAAGGTGCTGCTCGTCGACCCGCGCCTGGCCAACTTCGCGGTGCGATTCGACGCGCAGAAGCCCACCCTGGCGCAGTGGCGGCAGCGCTACCCGGGCGCCATCGCCATCGCGAACGGGTCCTTCTACTCGGCGGACGGCGGCGAGGTCCGCCCCACTTGCGAGATCGTGCAGGACGGGCGAAGGGTGAAGGGCGCCGGCTGCCTGCGCCAGGACGCGCTCTGGTTCGGCGCCCGCCAGCGCGAGGCGAAGCCCGTCGCGCAGAGCAGCGTGGCGGCGGCTTCGCGCGCTCCGCGGTTCTTCGCGCCGCCCGATTTCCGCGCCGACCAGTGGAGCGAGGCGCTGAAGAGCTTCCCTGCGCTGGTGCGCGGCGGCGCGCCGATGTGCGCGGGGCCCCACTACTGCGCCGAGTCGAGCCGCACGGCCGCGATCGGCCAGCTTCGCGACGGGCGCATCCTCCTCTTCGCCTCGCAATGGCCCGCGGTGCGCCGCGACGTGGCGCGCTGGCTGGCGGAAACGCTCGGGACGATGGACGCCGTGAACCTCGACGGCGGGCCCGAGGCGATGCTGGCGCTGCACGGCGAGCCGCTCGAGGACGTCATCGGCACCTACGGGCGCGGCCTCCCCCTGGTCCTGCTGGTCCTTCCTCCCTGACCTTTGTGTGAGCGCATCCCACCGCGGCGGGTCCTTGGATGCGATGTTGCAAAACTGGCGCAAATCCGGTACTTCGGGCGCGCGCCTGGCCGCTGGACGGGCGGCCGCGCGCCCGGGAAGTGCTTGCGCGGTGATTAATTTTGTACGTTCGCCGGCAGCACCCCGCGCCGGGGACTCGTCCGGAGGCTGACGCTGGTCCTTTTCTTCGCCGCCTGCGCCGCCGTCCTGCTCGCCGCCTACGCGATCCGTGTGGCCGTGCTGGGCCGGTTCGAGCACGAGCGCGCCCGAAAGGAGCCGGGGAGCTTCTTCCTGGGCCGTTTCCTGATCGAGTTCGGGTACTGGTGCTTCTCTCCGCTCGAGCGCGGCGCGCTGGCGCTGGGCGTGACCCCGAACCAGCTGACCGCGGCCTCGCTGGGATGCAGCGTCGCCGGAGCGGCGGCGTTCGCGGTCGGGCGGCCCGCCGTGGGCGGCGGCCTGGTGATCCTCTGCGCCATCCTCGACGCGCTGGACGGGATGGTGGCGCGCACGCGCGGGACGGCGTCCGACGCGGGCGAGCTGATCGACGCCGCGGTCGATCGGTACGCGGAGATCGCCACCTTCGCCGGCATCGCGGCGTATTACCGGACCTATCCGCTCGGCTTCTGGCTGGCGATCGTGTCCATGGGCGGCGCGCTGCTCGTCTCGTACGCGCGCGCCAAGGGCGAGATCAGCGGGATCGACGCGCGCATGGGCGCCATGAACCGGGGCGAGCGCGCGACGTACATCGGCATCGCCGGCATGCTCGCTCCGCTGCTCGCGCGGGTGCTGGAGCCCGGCGCCGTCCAGCCTGTCTATCACCTGCTGCTCGGCACGCTGGTGCTGGTGGCCGTGGCCGCGAACGTCACCGCGCTCCGCCGCTTCGCCTACATCCACCAGGAGCTGCGCAAGCGCGAGGCAGCTCCTCCGCCGCCCGCGCAGGGCGCGGATCCCCTCACCGGCTGGGTCGGGCGCGCCTGGGTCGCCTCCGTGCTCGCCACGGTGGTCGACTACGGCACCTTCACCGTGCTGGTCGAGCTGGCCGGGGTCTACACGGGGACCTCGCGCGCCCTGGGCGCGCTGCTCGGCGCGATCACGAACTTCACGGTCAACAAGCTGTGGACGTTCCGCACCCAGGGCGACTCGGTCTGGCACGAGGTGCCCCGCTACGCCGCGATCTCGCTCACCTCGCTGCTGCTCAACACGCTGGGGGTGGTGCTGCTGACCGACGGCCTGCACTGGAACCCGCTCGTCGCCGCCGCGCTCGTCGGCGTGCTGGTGGGCGTGGGATGGAACCTGCCGCTGCACCGCTACTTCGTCTTCCGGCACGGAGCGCACCGCTCCCGGCCCGGCCTGGCGTTGATCGGCGCGCTCGCCTCTGGCACCGCGGCGGTGGCGGTGCTCTTCGTCGCCTACGGGATGCCGTTCGCCGAGGAGGGCGTGCACGGCTTCTCCAGCCAGGCGGACGACGGCGCCAAGGTCACCCAGGCCAGCTACCTGCCCAAGCTGCTGCCCGAGGCGTTCTACTCGGAGAGCTACTCGTTCCTCTTCCAGGCCGAGGACGGCTCCTTCGCGCGCGTGCAGTTCCTGGTCAGCAACGCCGGCCTGGAGGGCCACGGCGGAGCGGCGGCCCGGGCGGTGCTGGTGGGAGCCAACGGGAAGACCATCGAGGATGCCGAGGCGTTCGAGTCCGGGCAGTGGCGCGTGCTGCCCGAGGGCGCCATCGAGATGGGCGCGCACAGCCTCACCATGGGTCCCGACGCCAGCCACCACGTGCATTTCGCCGGGAAGAAGCTGGTGATCGACGCGACCGTGCTGCCCGAGACGCAGGCCGTCCGGCCCGGCGGCGGCCGCGTCACCTTCGACGCAGGCGGCCGGGCGGTGTTCGACCAGACGATCTTCGCGCTGCGCAGCAAGTTCGACGGCACGGTGTGGAGCTCGGATCGCGGCGGCCGGCGCGTGCGCGGCTTCTGCTACGCGGACACCTCCTACAGCACCGTGCCGGCATACAAGTCCGCCTCGCTCTGGTACCGGATGGAGGCGTTCGACGACGCGGAGGGCGCCACCATGGCGCTGGCGGTGCTCATCCCGCCCGAGGGATCGCGGGCCGCGCCGCAGGGCTGGCTCTACACCAGTCGGAACGGCCAGACCGAGGTGCGTTCCAGCGAGGTGAAGCTGTCCTTCCAGCGGCCGCGGCGCGAGACGGGCGGGCGCTTCGAGTACGACGTCCCCCAGCGGGTGGTCGCGTCGGCGAGGGGCGCGCTCGGCGAGAAGGTGACGGTGACCATCGACGCCCGGCGGCTCCTCTACAAGGAGGACGTGCTCGGCGAGATGAGCCCGTTGTCCCGGTTCCTGGTCAGCATCATGGCAGCGCCGATGACTTACACTTACGAGAACCGGTACGAGTTGCGCATCGACCGGCCCGGCGCGCCCGCCGATCACCGCAGCGGCACGGCTCTCTCCGAGTTCGCGTACGCGAACCCACCCTCCAAGGTCGCGCAGTTCTAGCCACTGTCATGACCGGCGGCGGGGCCCGGGGGTGGGTCCGCAGCGCCAGCGTCGCCCCTGGGGTCCGAGCACCGCCCACCCCCGAGACTGGGGCTCCTAAAGTCGCTGCGGACCCACCCCCGGCTCCCCACCGCCGATGCGTCGCGCGGACGGTGTGACCGCGGCATGCGCCGTTCGATCGGGAGTACAGAACATGCGGCCCTGCCATCGTACCGGCCAGAGCAGGCGCAGGGCAGCGCATACCTGCCGATAGGCGACGGGGGAGCCGGGGGCGCGTTCGCAGCGACTTTAGGAGCCCCAGTCTCGGGTATCGGCGCTGCTCGGATCCCAGGGGCGACGCTGGCGCTGCGGACGCGCCCCCGGGCCCCCGGCGCCGGTCCGCAGTAGAGATCGTCCCGGATCTGCATGCGCAATTCTCGGAGGTCGTGGCACGTTGCTGACATGGACACGGCAGTGTAGAGGTGCCCGCGCATTGCCGATGAGAGTCGAGAATCGAAGCCCCTGGCCGGGCTTCCTACAGGAGAGGTCGGCGTGAAGCTAACCGCGCCCCACATCGAGACGCCCGTCCCCGGCCCCAAGAGCCGGGAGCTCGTGCGCAAAGAGCAGCAGCACCTCGCGCCGGGGCTGCAGGGATTCGCGCTGATGAGCGGCATCGCCGTCGAGCGCGCGCAGGGGTCGGTGGTCGAAGACGTCGACGGCAACCGGTACGTCGACCTGATCGGCGGCATCGGGGTGAACTCGCTGGGCCACTGCCACCCTGCCTACAAGGAAGCGCTGCACGCGCAGATCGAGAAGGCGACGGTGGGCAGCTTCACCAGCGCGCCGCGGGCCGAGCTGATCGAGGAGGTGGCGAAGCTCACTCCCGCGGGCGTCGACCGCGTGCAGCTCTACTCGAGCGGCGCGGAAGCGGTGGAGAGCGCCTTCCGCCTGGCCAAGAACGCGACCGGCAAGCACGAGGTGGTCGGGTTCTGGGGCGGCTTCCACGGGAAGACGATGGGCACCCTGGCCGTGAACGGGTCCGGCAACCAGCGCACGTACGGGCCGACTCCTCCGGGGCACGTGCTGCCGTATGCGAACTGCTACCGGTGCCCGCTCAAGCTGACGTACCCGTCGTGCGGGATCGCCTGCGCGGACCTGGCCCGCGAGCAGCTCCGGCATCAGAGCACAGGCCAGGTGGCGGCCGTCATCGTGGAGCCCATGCAGGGCACCGCCGGCAACGTCATCCCGCCCCCGGAGTTCCTGCAGCGCGCTCAGGACATCGCCCGCGAGTCCGGCGCGGTGTTCATCTCGGACGAGATGATCACCGGGTTCGGACGCACCGGCCGCTGGTTCGCCTGCGAGCGGAGCGGCGTCACGCCCGACGTGATCACCCTGGGCAAGGGGTTCGGCTCCGGGTTCCCGATCAGCGGTATCGTGGCGAAGCACGAGCTGGCCCAGGCGCGGCCCTGGGCGGACCCGAGCGGTTCCTCATCGAGCTACGGGGGCAACCCGCTCGCGGCGGCCGCCGCTCTGGCCTCGGTCCAGACCCTGCAACGCGAGAACGTCCTGGCGAACGTACGGGCCGTGGGAGCCGCGATGCTCGCCGAGCTGCGCACCTGGCCCGAGCGCTTGCGCTGGGTGGGCGACGTGCGCGGCGAGGGCCTGTTCCTGGGCGTCGAGCTGGTGGCCGACCGCGCCACCAAGGAGCCGCTGCCGCGGAAGATCTGCGAGGAGATCTTCCAGGAAGGCCTGCGGCGAGGCCTGCTCGCGATGAGCTACACGCACGCGATCCGCCTGCAACCCGCGCTGACCATCGAGAAGGAGGTCGGGCTGGCCGGGCTTTTGCTGCTCCGCGAGGCCATCTCGATTGTGGCGGCACGCCACGGGGCGGGGTAACAGGGACCATCTTGGACCGCGTGCAGCCCATTCCATCCCGGCGGCGAGGTGACCGGCTGTGGGAGCGCTTCGCCGCGCTCGCCATCCTGCGCCCCTGGCTGATCGTGGCGGTCGGGGCCGTGGTGTTCGCCGGCACCCTCCCCTTCGCGGTGCGCCTCTACGGCGATCTGCGCACCGACCTCCGCGAGCTCTTGCCGCAGGGCGCGCCCTCCGCGGTCGCGCTGCAGGAGCTGGAACGCCGCATCGGCGGCCTTGCCTCCCTGGCGGTGGTGATCCGCACCGACGACCTCAAGGCCGGCGAGCGGTTCGTCGACGCGCTGGCGGCGCGGTTGTCGAAGCTGCCTGCCGACCTGGTGGCGCGGATCTTCTGGCGCATCGACGAGGAGAAGGCGTTCTTCGAGGCGCACGGCGCGCTCTACGCCGACCTGAAGGACCTGGAAGAGGTCCGGAGCGTGCTGCGCGACCGGATCGCCGCGGCCAAGCGGGCGGCGAATCCGCTCTTGGTGGACCTCGAGGAGGAGGAGCGGGCGAAGCCGGACGCCGACTCCGCGCTGGAGGACGCCATCGTGCGCGTCCGGTCGGCCTTCGGCCGCCTCGACCACTTCATCGACGGGTACCTGGCCGGCGAGGGCGGGCAGACGCTGGTGGTGCAGGTCTATCCGCCCAACGCGGCCACCAGCCTCCACAACGACCAGCGCCTGTTCGCGGCGGTGAGCG
>WNFD01000942.1_pt1 | contig 63451 bp, 58 predicted proteins | sample 5400491 | NCBI WGS metagenome assembly WNFD01 (sample SAMN13153343, study PRJNA577476) | soil metagenome | isolation source: 120 cm saprolite under Douglas fir tree site 2 hole 2 replicate 2 | place: USA:California | collected 2015-04-18 | reverse complement strand
TCTCGTCGCCCTCGGCTTTCACCCTGTCGATGGCCTTCGACGCCCGGAGCAGCGCCACGCCACCACCCGGCACGATGCCCTCCTCGACGGCCGCGCGGGTCGCGTTGAGCGCGTCCTCGACGCGTGCCTTCTTCTCCTTCATCGCCGTCTCGGTGGCCGCCCCGACCTTGATCACCGCCACGCCGCCGGCCAGCTTCGCCAGCCGCTCCTGCAGCTTCTCGCGGTCGTAATCGGAGGTCGTCTCCTCGATCTGGGCCCGGATCTGCTTGATGCGGCCCTCGATCTCCTTCGTCTTGCCGCCGCCCTCGACGAGGGTCGTGTTGTCCTTGTCGATGACCACCTTCTTGGCGCGTCCCAGATCGTTGAGCTTGATGTTCTCCAGCTTGATGCCGAGATCCTCGGTGATGGCCTTGCCGCCCGTCAGGACGGAGATGTCCTCGAGCATGGCCTTGCGGCGGTCACCGAAGCCCGGCGCCTTCACCGCGACCGTGTGCAGCGTGCCGCGCAGCTTGTTGACCACGAGCGTGGCCAGCGCCTCGCCCTCCACCTCTTCGGCGATGATGAGCAGGGGCTTACCCGCGCGGGCGACCTGCTCGAGCAGCGGGAGCATGTCCTTCATCACGCTGATCTTCTTCTCGTGGATCAGCACGAGCGCGTCTTCCAGCACGACTTCCATGCGCTCGGGGTCGGTGACGAAGTAGGGCGAGAGGTAGCCGCGGTCGAACTGCATGCCCTCGACCACGTCCAGCACCGTGTCCGCCGACTTCGACTCCTCGACCGTGATGACGCCGTCCTTGCCGACCTTCTCCATCGCCTCGGCGATCAGGCTGCCGATCGTCTTGTCGTTGTTCGAGGCGATCGTCGCGACCTGGGCGATCTCCTTCTTGTCCTTGGTGGACTTCGAGAGCTTCTTCAGCTCGTCGGTCACGGCCTCCACAGCCGCCTCGATGCCGCGCTTGAGCGCCATCGGGTTGGCGCCGGCGGTGACGTTGCGGAGGCCCTCACGGAAGATCGCCTGCGCCAGGACGGTCGCAGTGGTGGTGCCGTCGCCCGCGATGTCCGAGGTCTTGGACGCAACCTCCTTCAGCATCTGCGCGCCCATGTCCTCGTAGGGGTCCTTCAGCTCGATCTCCTTGGCGACGGTGACGCCGTCCTTGGTGATCGTGGGGCTGCCGAACTTCTTGTCGATGACGACGTTGCGGCCTTTCGGGCCCAGCGTCGCCTTCACGGCCGCGGCCATGATGTTGACGCCCTTGAGCAGCGCGCTCCGGGCCTCCTCGTCGAACTTGAGCTGCTTCGGCATGGATCACGTTCCTCCTTACTCGAGAATGGCGAGGATGTCTTCCTCGCGCAGGATGAGATACTCCTTGTCGTCGATCTTGACCTCGGAACCCGAGTACTTCCCGAACAGGATTTTGTCGCCGGCCTTCACGTCGAGGGGGATCTTCTTGCCGTCGTCGCCGACCTTGCCGTTGCCGACGGCGATCACTTTGGCTTCTTGCGGCTTCTCCTTGGCGGTATCGGGAATGATGATCCCGCCCTTCTTGACCTCTTTCTCCTCGAGCCGCTCGACGAGGATGCGGTCATGCAGCGGACGAATCTTCATGGTGTCTCTGCCTCCTTCGTGCTTTGTTGATGTTGCGCCGGTCTTCCTGGCGGTGGGCTTGACCATCCCAAATCCCCAGAGAGCAGTTAGCACTCAAACCAAGCGAGTGCTAATATTAGCCGCGGCCCCGGCAAGGATCAAGCGGAAAATCCGGAAGGAGAATCATGGGGAAAAGTCTTTTCGTTTCAAATGTTTTGCCCCGAGAGGCGTTGATGCTGATCCCCAGCGAAGTTTCCGTCGACTACAACGACAGCCTGACCGCCCTTTCAAAACCAGAGCTGATCGCCCGCCTGAGGGGCAAGGATGGCCTCATCTGTCACATCATCAGCTCGATCGACGACGAGGTCCTGGCGGCAGCGCCGACCGTGAAGGTCGTCGCCAATGTGGCCGTCGGCTACAACAACATCGACGTCGCCGCCGCCCACCGCCGGGGAGTGGTCGTCACCAACACTCCGGACGTGCTCACCGAGACGACGGCCGACTTCGCGTGGGCGCTCCTGATGGCGACCGCGCGGCGCGTCGTCGAGGCTGACCGATTCGCACGCTCGGGCCAGTGGCACCGCTGGCAGTGGGACCTGCTCTGGGGCGCGGACGTCTACGGAAAGACCCTCGGGCTCGTCGGATTCGGGCGGATCGGTCGGGCCGTCGCGCGACGCGCGCTCGGTTTCAACATGCGCGTCCTCTACCAGGACGCCGTGCGGGCGGACGCCGCCGTCGAGCGCGAACTGAGCGTCTCCCGCAAGGAACTGGAGGCCGTGCTGCGGGAAGCGGACTTCGTCAGCCTCCATACGCCGTTCCTGCCGGAGACCCGTCACCTGATGAACGAGCGCACTCTGCGTCTCATGAAGAAGTCGGCGATCCTGGTGAACGCCTCCCGCGGACCGGTCGTCGACGAGGCCGCGCTCGTTCGGGCCCTTCAGGAGGGCTGGATCGCCGGTGCGGGACTCGACGTGTTCGAGGAGGAACCGAAGATCCATCCCGGCCTCATCCCCCTGACGAATGTCGTGCTGGCGCCGCACATCGCGAGCGCTTCGTCCGACACGCGGGTTGCCATGGCGACGCTCGCCGTCCGCAATTGCCTTGCCGTCCTCGAAGGGAAGCCTCCGCTGACCCCGGTGCGGTGACCACGGGCTGAGAGGCCTGATCGATGGCGCTGGTCCACCTCGAGCACGTCACGAAGCGTTTCGGGGCCGACCGTCCGCCGGCAACCGACGGGCTGTCCTTCACCGTCGAGAGCGGCCGCATCCTTGCGCTGTTAGGGCCCTCGGGATGCGGGAAGACCACGACGCTCCGGCTGATCGCCGGATTCGAGACACCGGACCAGGGCCGGATCGCGATCGCCGGGTAGACGGTCGCTGACGCGGACCGGGGGATTCACGTGGAGCCCGAGGCGCGGGCGACGGCGTCGTCTTCCAGGACTCGCGCTCTTCCCCCACCTCAGCATCGCGCAGAACGTCGGCTTCGGGACCCGACGCGGCCGGCGAGGCCGTGAACGTCCGCCGCTACTTCCGCGGCTCGGAGAACCTCTACTGCCTCGACCGGTCCTCGGGCCACCGCGTCCATTCATCGCAGCCCTCGTCGGCAGCCTTCCCGAATGGGCTCCGAGTGCGCCCGGAGGCGCACGTGCTGCACGTCGTCACGTTCCCGGCGACGTCGTGACGGCGTGGCGCATCCAGACGTTCGGCTCGACGTAGCGCCCCAGATTCCGCCGGCGATCGATCCTCACGGGTGCGAGCGCCCCGGGGACGATGTACCAGCCGCTCTCCGGGAACGTCATCGCCGTCCACGCCTCCCACTCCGCCACGGTGCCCGTGACTACCATCGACCGCGGCGCCACGCGCAGGAACTTCGCGCCCAGGCGCCAGTGGACGCGGAGCCACGGGTCGAACGGAGCGCCGTCGGCCCGCGCCCAGCGGAGGTAACGGCGCATCGGCGTCGTTGGGTACCGGTGCTTGAGCGTCGGGCGTACGGGCGCGATCAGCGCGCCGAGGCCGTGTCGGGCGGCAAGGACCCTCATCGCACGGATGAGCCGTGCACTGAGGCCTCGACCCTGCCGGTCGGGCGCCACCGCGGCCAGGAGCGCTGACAGCACCGTCGGCGGCCGGCCTCGCGCCCGACCCTGCATGCCCCGCTCGAGGGCGCCGTCCACGCCCGAGGGCAGGTCGCGCAACCGGCCGCTCCACGCCAGGGGAATCGTGACACCAGCGGCGACCACGGCGCCGCGCGTGTCGCACAGCACTGGCTGGAATTCTGCGAACTCCCGGTACAGCGCGGGCCAGTGACGCCCGCACACCGGATCGTGATGGATGAACTCCATCTCCGGCGGCCAGAGCGAGGCGGTAAGTCGCCGCACCTCGCCCGCGAGATCGGGGCGCTCAGCGAGGGTGACGGCGCGGGTTCGCGCCGGCCCGGCTCGGCTCACGTGGGGCGGGTGTGGCTCATCCTCGGTCCTCCGCCGGCCGCGCCCCGGCTAGAGCCAGGCGGCGCTGCAGCCGGCCGAGCCGGTGCGCAAAGGCGTCGACCGTCCGGAGGGGCGCCCGTGCGGCCTCGGCGAGCCCGAGCGCGTCCTCGACGATCGCGCGCGCCGTCACGAAGTCGCGGCAGCGGTGCTCGTGGAACTTCGCCAGCTCCTCCCACGGCCGCGGGTCGAACGTGGCGTGGCGCACAGCCGCCTCCCAGAGCGAGCGCGCGGCTTCCCAGCGGGCAAGGCGCTTCTCCCACCGCGCCAGGCGCAGTCGTACCGCCTGTGCCGGCACGCCCGCGAGCCCGGCCGCGAGCGCCGCGCGATAGGACGCGAGCGCGCGCTCGACATCCACTGGTTCCCAGAGCCGCCCGAGCCCGCCCAGCTCCGCCGCGGTCATCTCCGCTCGGGCGGAGAGCGCTCCGCCGAACCAGCCGAGCAGCCCCACCAGCGTGAGGATGTCGTCCCGGTTGTGCGCCAGCACGCGGCCGAGCGGCGCCGCCCGACGCGAGCGCAGAAAGTCGAAGTAGAGCGCCGGGATCAGGGCGCCGGGAATGTCGTCGTCGCGCACGACACCGATCACCTCGCGCTCGAGCGTCGCGAGTCGGCAATCGGCGAAGCACGACGTCCACACTCGCCGCGACGGGCGCAGGAGGTCGAGATGGGGCAGCGCGGCCGGCCAGCGCCGACGCGCCATGATGAAGCGCGTCTCGAGCAGCGGCAGGTCGAAGCTCGCCCCGTTGAAGGTCACCACGGCGCTCGCCCGCTCGAGGAGTAACCCCAACGCCGCCAGAAGCGCCGGCTCTTCGTCGAAATCCCGCATGAAGTGCTGCGCCAGGATCAGACGGTCGTCTTCGAGCCAAGCGGCGCCGATCAGGAACGCGTAGGTGCCGGTGCCGCCGGCGAGGCCGGTCGTTTCGGCGTCGAGGAAGAGCAGGCTGCGCGGGTCCCCGACGGGGGTGTCCGCGCGCGCCACCGCGCTCAGGAGGTCGAGGGGCGTCTCGAGCGCCGCGCCCAGTGGCTGGCGGCCGTGCCGGTACGAGAGCGGGAACTCACGGCGCACCACCAGGAGCTGACCCTCGCCGGTGTCGACGAGCTCGCCGCCGAGCACCTCCTCGATGGGCGGGGCTGCGGGACGCTTGGGGCGCCGCGTCTCGATGCGCCGGATGACGCGGCGGAGGTCGTCGAGCGACCCGGAGGCCACGCGACCTCAGTCGGTCAGCGCGCGCAGGAGCGCCTGCGCGGTGGCCTTGGCCCTGCGCCCGACCTCGTTCACCGGCCCGACGCACGAAGGACAGCCGGCCCGGCAGGCGCACGCCTCGAGCGTCGCGAGCCCGCGGCGGAGGAGATCGGGCAGGATCTCGAACACGTGCTCGGCCAGGCCGATGCCGCCCGCGTGGGAGTCGTAGAGATAGATGGTCGGGTTGAACTGGTCGGCGTCCATCAGGCGTCGCTTGGCCGACTCGCGCGTCGCCACAACGCCGCTCGTCGCCGGCGTCGTGTCGCCCAGCCAGGAGCCGAGGTCGCGGATGTCGCAGAGCAGGAAGATCGGCGCCAGATGGTGGAGCAGGTACGTCACCGCGCGCAGGCCGTCGATCACTTCCGCGCGCGAGGGGTTGACCCGCGCCAGGACCGCGGGTCCCACGGTGAGCCAGGCGGCCGTCGTCTGCATCTCCTGCTGAGGCAGCTCGACTTCGCCCGAGCCGACGTTCTCGAGCGTCCCCATCTTGATCTTCTTGAACCCGACGACCTTCTCGGCCACGAGCACCTCGCCCTGCTCGGCGAGGTACGCGGGTTGCGAGACTTCGGCGAGGCGCCGGAGGATCCAAACGCCCTTGGCGCTGACCGCGTCGGTGAAGTAGTCGACGGCGACGCGCTTGACGTAGGCCACCTTCTCCTCGTCCTCGCGGAAGTGGAGCTCCTGCACCTCGTACGGCTCGCTTTCCACCAGGTAGATCGCCTTGGGGTAGATCGTCGCGAACGCGCTCCCCCAGTCCACTTCGGCGATGATCTGGCGCCGCTTCGTCTGCTTCTCGTCGCGCGCGGTCGTGTCGATGACGAGGAAGTTGTCGGTCGTGACCGTGCGGAGAGACGTGTGGTCCGCCGGGTAGGTCTCGGCGGCCCAGTGCCAGCGGCGCCCCGTATGGTGGAGCACGCCCTCGTCCTCCAGCGCCACCAGAAAACGCCGGACGTCGAGGTCGCCGAACCGCTCGTCGTCACCGACCGGCAGCTCGAACGCGGCGCACTTGAGATGACTCACCAGGATGAACGGGTTGTCGGGGTTCACCCGCGCGTGCTCGGGCGGCATGCCGAAGAGGTAGTCGGGGTGGGTGACCATGAACTGGTCGAGCGGGGCGCTCGTCGCCACGAAGACGGCCGCCGAGCAGCCGCTCCGTCGACCGGCGCGCCCCGCCTGCTGCCAGAGCGACGCGATGGCGCCCGGATAGCCGGCCAGCACCGCGACGTCGAGGTGGCCGATGTCCACGCCCAGCTCGAGGGCGTTGGTCGAAACCACGCCGAGCACCTCGCCCTCGCGCAGCCCCTTCTCCACGGCCCGCCGGCGCGTCGGCAGATAGCCCCCTCGGTACCCGCGTACGATGCCGCTGTCGCCGGTCTTGTCGACGACGCCGCCCTTGATCGCCGTCAGCAAGACTTCGGTGGCGAGCCGGCTCTGGGCGAAGACGATCGTCGCGATCCGCTCCCTGAGAAATCGCACGGCGAGCTTCGCGGCCTCGCCGAGATACGGCGCGCGGATGCCGAGCTCCCGGTTGACGACAGGCGGGTTGTAGCAGACGAAGATACGGTCGCCCGTCGGGGCTCCGCTCTCCGTGATTTCCTCGACCGGCTCGCCCGTGAGCCGCCGAGCCAGCTCACCCGGGTTCGCGATGGTCGCGGAGGCCATGATGAATTGTGGCGCCGAGCCATAGTGCCGGCAGATGCGCCGGAGCCGGCGCAGCACGTTGGCGAGATGCGAGCCGAAGACACCCCGGTACGCGTGGAGCTCGTCGATCACGACGTATCGGAGGTTCTGGAAGAGCGTCGCCCACTTCGTGTGATGCGGCAGGATTCCGGAGTGGAGCATGTCGGGATTCGTGAGGACGAGGTTCGCGCGGGCGCGGACGGCCCGCCGCGCGTCCTGGGGCGTGTCGCCGTCGTAGGTGAACATCCGCATCTCCGGCAGCTGCCGGGCGAGCTCCTCCAGCTCGGCCAGCTGATCCTGGGCGAGCGCCTTCGTGGGGAACAGATAGAGCACCCGCGCGTCGGGCTGGTGCACCAGCGCCTGCAGCGCGGGCAGGTTGTAGCAGAGGGTCTTGCCCGACGCCGTCGGCGTGACCACGACCACGTGATGGCCCTTCTCGATCAGCTCCCATGACCGCGCCTGGTGCGAATAGAGCTCGGCGATCCCACGCCCACGAAGCGCCTCGCCGATCCGCGGGTCGAGGGAGGACGGGAATGGGACCAGGACGGGGGGACGGGCCGGGAAATGCCGGCTCGCCGTGATGCACGGCCCGGTCGACGGTGAGGTCAGCAGATCGTCGAGGATCCGGCCGAGCATCGCGGCCACTCTAGCACGTCCGTGGGGACCGGCCGACTTCTACCTCAAGATTTTCGCGTATGCCTCCGCGTCGAAGCCCACGAGGAGCGTGCGCCCCACCCTGAGGGTCGGCGCCCGCAGGCCACCCGTGGGGCCGAGCAGGAGCGCCAGCAGCTCGGCCCGCGCCAGCCGGGACGCCTTCATGTCGACGCGGACCACCCGCTTGCCCCTGACGACGTAGATCTCGTCGACGTCGCGGATCACGGCCAGAGCGGCCTCTCCGACGATCGGCGATTTCCGCGTGTCGACCTGCTCGCCGACCGCGATCCTCTTCTTCGCAAGGAACTCTTGCGCTTTGCCGCAAGAGCTTCAGCCCTTCCGGTGATAGCTCCAGTCGACTCGAGTCATGGCCGTTATTTGTATCATAACGGCGTGCGCCCCACGTACTGGCTCCCGCCCGTCCTCTGGATGGCAGTGATCATGTGGCTCTCGTCCGATGTGGGGAGCGCCGAGCACACCGAACACTGGCTGGTGCCGATCCTCCGAGTGCTGGCGCCGTGGGCGGCGCCGGCCCAACTCGAAGCCCTGCACGGACTCGCCCGCAAGGGCGGGCATCTCTCGGAATACGCGGTCTTGGGCGCGCTCTGGTTCCGGGCGCTCGTCCGGGGCCGTGGTCTGAGTCCACGGGCCGCCGCGTGGATCGCGTTCGCGATCAGCCTGGGGTGGGCGATCCTTGATGAGGCCCACCAATCCCTGGTCCCGTCACGGACGGCGAGCGGCACCGACGTCGCGATCGACGGGATCGGGACGCTCTTGGCGCTTGGCGTCGCGCGTCTCGGCTGGCGCGGAACGGCCGACCGAGCGACGACGCTGCTGCTCTGGGCCGGGCTGCTCGGCGGCGGCCTTCTCCTGGTCGTGAACGCACTCGCCGGCATCCCGTCGGGCGTGCTCTGGCTGACGTCACCCGCCGCCGCCCTCCTCCTGCTCGCGCGCCGACTGTATGCGCGCCATCGCCCCCGCCCCTGAGACTGACCGTCCGGTCGCGGCCGGCGGCGCGGCGCCCGCGGGAGGGGGCGTCTGGACCCGTTCCCGCAATGCGGGCGGCGGGCGATATGCGCCCGGATGGAGCCTAGCCGCCTCGGAGCAGCGCACGCGTGCCGCGTGGTCCAGACGCCCCCTCCCGCGGGCGCCGCGCCGCCGGCCGCGACCGGATCTCGACTAGACCGTGAGGCGCGGGTCGAGCGTATCGCGCAGTCCGTCGCCGAACAGATTGATGCCCAGCACCGTGACCAGGATGGCGAGGCCGGGGAACGTCGCGAGCCACCACGCGGTCGAGATGTAGACGCGGCCGTCTGCGAGCATCCCGCCCCACGTCGGCGTCGGCGGCTGGACGCCGAGCCCCAGGAACGAGAGCGCCGACTCGATCACGATCACGCGCGCCATGTCGAGCGTCGCGACCACGAGCCACGGCGTGAAGGCGTTCGGGAGGATGTGGCGCAGCAGGACGCGACCGTCGCCGCTTCCGAGGGCGTGCGCCGCCTGCACGAACTCACGCTCGCGCAGTGACAGCACCGCGCCGCGCACGACGCGGGCGTAGACGACCCAGCTCGAGACTCCGATCACCACGATGATCACGGGTAGGCTCGGTCCCAGCACTCCGATGACGGCGATCGCGAGCAGGATGAACGGGAACGCCAGTTGGACGTCGGCGAGCCGCATGAAGACGTCGTCGATCAGGCCGCCGAAGTAGCCGGAGAGCAATCCGACCATCATGCCGAGCACGCCCGAGATCGCGACGGCGGCGAACCCGACCATCAGCGCGGGCCGCGCGCCGAAGATCATTCGGGCCAGGATGTCCCGGCCGAGGTGGTCGGTGCCGAGGAGATGGGCACGGCCGGCGGCATCCTGTGACCCGGGCGCCCTCAGCCGGTTCGTGATGTCCTGCTCCGTGGGGTCGTACCCGGCGATCCACGACGCGCCCAACGCCGCGACGATCACGATCATCACGACTACCAGGCCGAAGAGGGCCGTCCGCCGGCGGGCGAGGCGCCACGCGAACAGAGCCCACTCGCGCGGCGCTGGGGCGCGCCCGGCCGAGAGGTCCACGGCGGGGCTCAGCGGCACGCTGTTCATCCCAGCCGAATCCGCGGGTCCAGGTAGGTGTACAGGACGTCAACAACCAGGTTGACCAGCACGAAGGTGGACGAGAGGAGGAAGACCGCCGCCTGCACCACCGGGTAGTCGCGGTTGTAGATGGCCTGGACCGACAGGCGGCCGACGCCCGGCCAGGCGAAGATCGTCTCGGTGATGACCGAGCCTCCGAGCAACGTGCCCAGCTCGATCCCGACGATGGTCACGATCGGGATCGCGGCGTTCTTGAGGGCGTGCTTCCAGACAATGGGCGGATCGCTCACGCCCTTGGCCCGCGCCGTCCGGATGTAGTCCTGGCTCAGCACCTCGAGCATGCCCGAGCGCGTCAACCGCGTGATGCGCGCGGTCGTGAAGAGTCCGAGGGTGATCGCCGGCAGGACGAGGTGCTCGAGCGTGCCCCGTCCGGAGGAGGGCAGCAGATTGAACTGCACGGAGAAGACGAGGATCAGCATGATCCCCAACCAGAAGGTCGGCATCGACTGCCCGAGCAGCGCGACGACCGTCGAGATGTAGTCGATCACGGTGTTGCGCCGCACGGCCGAGATGATCCCCGCGGGGATCGCCAGGCAGAGCGCGACCAGCAGCGCGGCGCCGGAGAGCTCGAAGGTGGCCGGCATGCGTTCGATGACGAGATTGAAGGCGGGCTCGCCGTGGCGCACGGATTGCCCGAAGTCCCCGCGGAGCGCGCCCAGGAAGAAGCGGCCGTACTGGACGATGAACGGATCGTTGAACCCCATCGCCTCGCGGAATTTCTGCACGTCTTCCGCGGAGGCGTCAGGAGGCAGCAGCACGAGCGCCGGGTCACCGGTCAGATAGAGGATGAAAAAGACGATGAAGGACACCCCCAGCAAGACGAGGAGCGACTGCGCAAGGCGGCGGGCCAGATAGATTCTCACGGCGCCCGTCGCAAACGGGCGACCGCTTCGATGTGCGGCGTTTGCGGAAACATGTCGACGGGCTGGACCCACTCGAGCCGGTAGCCCTGGCGGACGAGGTCTCCGACGTCGCGCGCGAGCGTGGAGGGGTTGCATGACACGTACACGAGCCGCTCCGGCCCGAGAGCGGCGAGCGCGTGGAGCGCCTTCGGATGGAAGCCGGCCCGGGGTGGATCGGCGACCACGACCTCCGCCCGCACGCCGTCGCGCATCAGTGTCGGGAGGACGTGGCGTACCTCGCCCGGGAGGAACGTGCAGTTCTCGATCCCGTTCTCCCGCGCGTTGCGGACGGCATCGGTCACGGCAGCCGCCGACACTTCAATGCCGTACACCCACCGGCTGCGGCGCGCGAGCAGGAGGCTGATCGCGCCGGTCCCCGAATAGAGATCCATGACCGTCTCACCGCCGTCGAGCCCGCACGCCGCCTCGACCACGGCGAAGAGCCGCTCGGCCTGCACGGTGTTGGTCTGGAAGAAGGAGCTCGCCGACACCTGGAACGTGAGCCCGCCCAGCGATTCCCGGATGTGATCACGCCCGAGCAGCAGATGCTCCTCCGAGCCGACCGCGACCGAGGCCTTCTTCGCGTTCACGTTCAGGACCACGCTGGCCACCGACGGGACCCGCGCGCGCAGTCGCTCCGCAACCGGGCCCAGCGCCACCACGTCGGGCGCGGCGGCGACGATGTTGACCATCGCCTCGCCGGTGCGGCGGCCCTCGCGCAGGGTCGCGAAGCGCAGCAGCCCCTCGCCCGAATCCTGATCGTAAACGGAGAGCCCCCGCGCGCGCCCCTGCACCCGCAACTCGTCGAGCAGCACGTTCATCGTCTCCGACTGCAGGAGGCAGCGCTCAATGTCCAGAACCACGTCGTACCGGTTTGCCTGGTGAAGGCCGATCGCCGGGGACCCGCCGTCGCCGCTCTGCACGACCGTGAACTCCATCTTGTTCCGGTACCCGTAGGCGTCGGGCGCCGCCAAGATAGGCCGGAGCTCGAACGCGCCGAGCCCGCCGATGCGCTCGAGACAGTCACGCACCTGCTTTTCCTTGAACGCGAGCTGCGCGGTGTACGAGACGTGCTGGAGCCGGCAACCGCCGCAGCGACCGAAGTAGGCGCACGGCGCCTCCACCCGATCGGGCGAGGACGTCTCCAGGGACTCGATTACCGCCCGCCCGAATCGCGAGCGCGCCTCGACCACCCTCACGCGTACCCGGTCGCCAGGGACCGCGCCGCGCACGAAGATGACGTAACCCTCAACCCGGCCCACGCCCTCGCCACCGAAGGCGAGGTCGTCAATCGTCAGATCGAGGACATCGCCGCGCCTCGGTTTTGCCATGATTCACGCCACTATATCAGGGTTCCTAGCCGCTCTCGCGGGCCCTGCGTCCCGGGATGGATGATGGATGTATGATACGAGAGGATGAACATTCGGCCGCCGCGCGCCGTCGCCGATCTGTTGCTGACCGCGGTGCCCGACCTGCGAGACCGGCTCCTGGAATATCGAATTCGTCGGGCCTGGCCGGAGGTCGTCGGCCCTGACGCGGCCCGCCGAGCCCAGCCCCGGACCTTCGCCGACGGCTGCCTCACCGTGGCCGTGGACAACTCGCCCTGGCTTCACGAGCTGACTCTGCGCGGCGAGGAGCTGACCCAGCGTCTCAGCGAACGGTTCAACGCGGTCCGCTCACTCCGATTCGTCTGGGGAAGAATCGAGACCGAGCCGGCCGCCCGCACGGGCGGCGGGCTGCCGGCGCCGCTCGACGCCCGGGCCCTGCGCGAAATCGACGAGGCAACGGGCGCCATCCCCGACCCGACTGTCGCGGCTGCGGCGCGACGCCTCCTGACGAAGGCCTGGCGCGGGTTGCCGGCGATCGTCGTCGTGACCGCGCTGGCCGGCTGTGCCGCTGCCGGGGGCCCGACGCTCGCCGGGGACGAGGAGATCCCGCGCCGTTCGGCCGCCGCCGACCCCCGCGCCGATGCGTACTACGCATACTCCGTTGCCCAGATGCACGTCCAGGCAGGCCGCTTCAAGGAGGCCGTCCCGCTCATGCGGAACGCCCTCAAGCGTGACCCGAACTCGGCCACTCTCTGGACCCAGTTTGCCCAGCTGCTCGTGCGAGCGGACAACCTGGACGAGGCCGTGAGTGCGGCCAGGCGCGCCGTGGAATTGGCCCCGGACCAGATGGCGACACGCATGACGCTCGCCGAGCTCCTGCGGGCCCAACGGAAGTACGCGGAGGCCGAGGCCGAACTCGAGCGCGCGATCGCGCTCAGCCCGAACTCCGAAGAGCCCTATCTGATGCTGGCGCGCATCCAGGTGGAGCAGAAGGCGTACGACCGAGCGCGGAGCGTGCTCCTCCGCCTCGTCGAGCAACAGCCGGGCCTGGCCCAGGCGCAGTTCCTCCTCGGGCGCCTCGCGATCGAGACCGAGTCGTGGGACGAGGCGATCACCCGCCTCACCGCCGCCGTCGATCTCGACCCCGACCACGATGGCGCCTGGAGCGCGCTCGGCGCCGTCTACGCGGAGGCGCTCCATAAGAGCGACGAGGCGATCGCAGTGTACCGGCGAGCCGTCAAGGCGAACCCGGACAATCCGGCGTTCGCCGAGAAGCTGGCGGACCTCTTGATCCGGCTGGGGCGGCTCTCCGAAGCCCAGACCGAGCTCGAGGGGCTCGCCGAGGCCGCACCGCAGAATCCGCGCGTCTGGATGAAGCTCGGCGCCGTGTACTACGAGCAGAAGATGTGGGAGCGCGCCACCGACGCGTTCCGGCGCGTCGTGGCGCTCGAGCCGTCCAACCTCCGCGCCCGCTACTTCCTCGCCACCACCTATATGGACGGCGGTCGCGACGCGGAGGCGAAGTCCGAGCTCGAGCGGATCTTGCGCGCCGACCCGCGGTCCATCGACGCGCGCGTTCAGCTCGGATTCCTCTACGGCCGGGCCAAGCGATTCGACGAGGCGATCTCGACGCTGCGCGAGGCCGTCAACCTCGAGCCCAAGCGGCCGGAGCTATTCCTCTACCTCGGGACGGCGTACTACCGCGCCAAGCAGTACGAGCGAGCGGGCGAAACGCTCCGGGAGGGCCTGGGTCTCGACGACAAACAGAAGGACCTTCACTTCCAGCTCGGCGTCGTCTACGAGAAGCAGGCGCGGTTCGATGACGCGGTCGGGGCCTTCCGGCGCGTGATCTCACTCGATCCCAAGCACGCCGAGGCCTACAACTACGTCGGCTACATGTATGCCGAGCGCGGCCAGAACCTCGACGAGGCGGTCCAGCTCATCACCAAGGCCCTGGATCTGGAGCCCGAGAACGGCTACTTCATCGACAGTCTCGGCTGGGCGTACTACCAGCAGGGACGATATCCCGAGGCTCTGAAGGAGCTCAAACGCGCGGTGGTGAAAACCAAGGAGCCGGATCCAGTGATCTATGAGCACCTTGGAGATGCGTTCGTCAAGAACGGTCTCGACGACGACGCCCTCGCCGCGTGGGAGAAGGCCCTGCAGCTCGATCCGGAGGCCGACGGGGTCAAGAAGAAGGTCGACGACCTCAAGGACCGCCAACGCCGGGTCAAAGGTGGCCCGAAGGCCTCTCAGTAGTCTCCTCCTCTTCTTGCTGCTTGCGCTCGGCGCCGCATGCGCGACGGTGCCGCCCCAGGAGCCCGTCGGCCAAGATGCTCGCCGAGCACTCGCGCTCCTCGCCGATCGTTCGAGCGAATTCACCGACCTGCGCGCTCTCGCCGACATCGCCCTGAAAAGGGGCCGCGAGCGCCAGCGTCTCCGTGGCGTTCTTCTCGTCAAGGCGCCGAGCTCGATCCGCTTCGAAGCGCTCTCGCCATTCGGCCCGCCGCTCCTGCTCGTCGCCATTCACGAGGGCCGGGTGACTGCGTACAACGCCGTGAAGAACGAGGCTCATGTCGGGCCGGCCAACGCCGAGACGGTCGCAAAGGTTCTCGGTCTGCCTCTCAACCCTGAAGATCTCGTCGCAGCGCTCGCTGGACGCGTCGCGCCGCCGCCCGACTTGAGGTCCGCCGAGCTCTTGCCCCCTGACGATGCGGGGCCGTCCCTGAGTCTCGTGAGCTTCGGCGGTCGGCAGCGCGTGTGGCTCGATCTCGAGACGGGCGCGGTCCGACAGCTGGAGATCTTCGGGAGCCCGTTCAACGCTCTCATCAAGTACCGGCGAGACGAGGCGGGCGTCCTTACCGGGTTCGACCTCGAGGCGGCGCAGTCGTACGTGACGGGATCCATCACCTACCAGAATCTCGTCGAGGGTGGCGGAATCGACGAGGAGCGCTTCACGGTGGCGGTCCCGAAAGGGGCGAAAACACAGAGCATCCGTTGAAAGGGCCTGCGGCCCGTGCTATGGTTCGGTGTCGTGTCGAAGCGGTCGGGGAAGGCCCGTCGCCTCGTGCTCAGCGCTGCGGCCAAGGTCAACCTGGCGCTGGAGGTGCTCGGGCGGCGGAACGACGGTTACCACGAAATCGCCACGGTCATGCAAGCCGTGGATCTTTCCGATCGGCTGGTGCTCGAGGACGCGGATGTCTTGGAGCTCCGCACCACCGCGTCCGATGTTCCGACGGATGGGACCAATCTGGCGCTCAAAGCGGCGTCGACTCTGCAGGAGATGGCGGGGTCGGGCCGCGGCACGCGGATCACGCTGGAGAAGCGGATTCCCGTGGCCGCTGGCCTCGGCGGTGGATCGACTGACGCCGCGGCGGTGCTCGTCGGACTGAACCGGCTGTGGGGACTCCGGTGGCCGGGCACACGACTCGCCGAGGTGGCGGTGACGCTGGGAATGGACGTGCCGTTCTTCCTCCGCGGCGGCGCCGCGTTGGGGACCGGACGGGGCGAGCAGCTCGAGTCGCTGCCGAGTTGCGCACTGGCCCTCGTGCTCGTGAATCCGCGCGGCGCCGTGAGCACCGCCGAGATCTACAGTGGGGTCGTGCCCGCGATGTATTCTGACGGTGGCCGGGTCCGAGGCATGGCGGCAGCGCTTCGGAGCCGGCAGCCGAGCCGGGTTGCGGCGTCGCTCGGCAACACGCTCGAGCGCGTCGCGACGTCCCGGTACCGGGAAGTCGAGCAGATGGAGGCCGCCCTCCTGGGGGCGGGCGCGCTGGGTGCAGCGATGTCGGGAAGCGGGCTCACGGTGTTCGGCGTAGCGCGCTCGTACGACCACGCCCGGCAGATCCGAGCCCGGGTCGCGCGGGCTCGCTGGGAGTGCTGGGCAGTCCGGGGCTTGCGCGGGCCCGCCATACGGGTACGGTAGAGTGAGCCGCCGGACGTCGCGGCCGAGGGGAGTCGAGAGGGGGGCGGACCCTGACGCCCTTCGCGGGGGAGTCGAGAGGGGGGAGTCGAGAGGGGGGCGGAGCCCCCTTCTCCAAACGCACACGCTGGGGCGTGGCCAAGCGGCAAGGCGCGGGACTTTGGATCCCGTATTCGGAGGTTCGAATCCTCCCGCCCCAACCACACTTTAGGACGAGGCGCCGATGGCGTACGAGCTAAAGCTGTTCACGGGCAGCGCGAACCGCCCCCTCGCCGAGGAGATTGCGCAATACCTGCACGTCCCGGTGTCCGACGCCGAGGTGACGCGCTTCTCGGACGGCGAGGTGTACGTGCAGGTCAACGAGAACGTTCGCGGCGCCGACGTGTTCCTCATCCAGCCGACCTGCCCTCCCGCGAACGACACGCTTATGGAACTTTTGATCATGGTCGATGCGATGAAGCGCGCATCGGCCCGTCGGATCACGGCGGTGCTGCCCTACTACGGCTACGCGCGCCAGGACCGGAAAGTGCAACCCCGGGTGCCGATCTCAGCCAAGCTCGTGGCCGACCTGCTGGAGGCGGCGGGCATCGACCGGCTGCTGGCGCTCGACCTGCACGCCGGCCAGATCCAGGGCTTCTTCAGCGTCCCGGTGGACCATCTCTTCGCCGGCCCGGTCGTGATGATCGACTACCTCCGCAAGAAGGATCTGCACGAGCCGGTGATCGTCGCTCCGGATGCCGGAGGCGTGGAACGGGCCCGCGCGATGGCCAAGCGGTTCGACGCCGGTCTCGCCATCATCGACAAGCGGCGCGAGGGCCCGAACTCGGCGGTCGCCATGCACCTCATCGGCGACGTCAAGGGGCGCGATGCCATCGTCATCGACGACATCATCGACACGGCCGGCACACTGCTGCAGGCGGTGACCGCCGTGGAACGCGAGGGCGCCCGGCGCATCCTGGCCTGCGGTGTCCACGCGGTGCTGTCCGGGCCGGCGATCGAGCGCATCAAGACCTCTCCGATCGAGGAGGTCCTCGTCACCAACTCGATCCCGGTGACCGACGACAAGCGCAGCGCTTCGCGCATCACGGTGCTCACGGTCGCCCCGCTCTTGGGCGAGGCCATCCGGCGCATCCACGACGAGGAATCCGTCTCGACGCTGTTCGCGTAATTCGACTCTCAAGGAGCAACTCATGGCGATGCAAGAGCTGATGATCAAGCGACGCGACGTGACCGGCAAAGAGGTCGCGAAACGCCTGCGCCGAGCGGGCGTCGTGCCGGCGATCCTCTACGACGGCCGGAAGGCCGAGACCGTCACGGTGGACCCGAAGGCCGTGCTACGGATGATCCACGGTCACGAGGGCACGACCCAGCTGCTCACCCTCAAGTTCGACGGTGAGCCGGGCAACGGCGCCAGGCTCGCGATCATCCGCGAGCTGCAGTTCGATCCCGTCACCGAGCAGCTGCTCCACGTCGACCTGCAGGAGGTGGCCGTGGACCGCGCCATCACGGTCCAGGTAAGCGTACGCCCCGTGGGCGAAGCGGCGGGGGTGAGAGACCAGAAGGGCATCCTGAACCTCGTGCTCCACGAGCTCGCGGTGTCGTGCCTGCCGACCGCTATTCCCGAGCGGATCGACGCCGACGTCAGCGCGCTCATGATCGGCAACGTATTGACGGTCGCCGAGCTCCGAGCGCCCGAGGGCGTTCGAATCCTGAACGACCCGGGCCAGGCGGTCGCGACGGTGGCGCCGCCGATGGCCGAGGAAGTGGCCGCGGTGGTGGCGCCGACGGCGGCGGCGGTCACCGAGCCGGAAGTCCTCACGGAGCGCAAGCCGAAGGAAGGCGAGGAGGCGGCGGCCGACGATGGCAAGCGGCCGAAGAGACCCGAGAGGCCCGAAAAGGCAGAAAAGTAACGGAGCGGGACGCGCTTGGCCCACGGCCGAGTGGTCGTCGGGCTGGGGAACCCGGGACCGGAGTACCGGGACACCCGCCACAACGTGGGCCAGCGTGTCCTCGACCTCCTCGCCAGGAGGCTCCGAGCGTCCTGGCGGCGCGACGGCTCGGCGGTGGTTGCTCGAGGACAGTGGAGGGGCGAGCCCGTCCGCCTGATCAAGCCGATCTCCTTCATGAACGAGAGTGGCCCTGTCGTCGCCAAGGCACTCCGCCGCGTCGAAGCCGGTCCCGCCGACCTGATCCTCGTTTACGACGATATCGACTTGCCGCTCGGGATCGTGCGCCTCCGAATGAAGGGCAGCCACGGTGGCCACCGCGGCGTCCGGTCGGTCATCGAGGCGCTCGGCACCCAGGAGATCAAGCGGGTAAAGGTGGGCATCGGCCGCCCTGACCAGAAGGACGACGTCCCCGACCACGTGCTCACATCATTCGAGCGCGACGAGCTGCCGGCCGTCGATGCGGCCGTCGCGGAGGCGGCGGAAAAGATCCTTGCCCTGCTCAGCTAGCAGGCAATGAGCGGTCGCCTCTCCGGACCTTTTCCCGCAAGGCCTCCGATGCTCTCGATTGACCATGCTCTCGTCGCCTGGGTCATTTTCAGATCAGGGCTAAACAGCCACATCGAGAACGGCCTTCAGATCCTGAAGAAACGCCATGACCATCGACGGTTCAGTCTCGACTTCCACGGTTACTCGGTTGGTTACTCGGTGCAGCGAGCTCGACCGCCCGCTTGTACGGAAAGAGGTTAAGCGAGAAATAGATCTCCTGTCCCCAGCCAGATGTCATTGACGCGGTCCCAGAGAGCCGGGCGTTAAATTGGTCCAGTCTTCGACGAAGTTCTCCACGCCGCGTCTGCTTATCCAGAAGTTGGTTCGACCACTGAATTCGCCTGCCCGAACCTCGGCATCAAAGCTCAAGTAATCACCCTTCTCTGGATCATTTGCATCGGCCGCTCCATTGATTCCCCCTGGGGACCTTGACGTCATTGAGGATGCATAAACTTGAAGCCTTCTCGTGCCCCCGTGACCATATTCTGCCAGTCGTCTATCGTGATCTGCCCATCCGGACTGGCATGCACGTGCGGCATCCTTCTCCACGGAGATTGATCAATGGGATCCGCCGTTCTTTGGATGCCATCCGGCGGCGCTCCTCCCGACGTTCAGCGGAAAAAGACCACGGTGACGATCGCGAAGAGCGGTATGAGAACTGCGCCGCTGTAGAGCATGTAGCCGCAGAAGCTCGGCATCTGCACGCCCTGCTCCTCGGCGATCGACTTCACCATGAAGTTGGGCGCGTTGCCGATATAGCTGTTGGCCCCCATGGACACCGCTCCCACGCTGATTGCCGCCAGGATCGAGTGCGGGACGTCCACCACCTCGCGGGCCAGGCCGAGACCCTGCCCGAGCGCGAGGAAAGTCAGATAGGTCGGCGCATTGTCGAGAAACGAGGACACCACTCCGGAGGCCCAGAAGAACTGCCAGGGCTCGCGCACGCCGAGCTCCCCGCCCCGCTGGCGCAGGAGCTCGAGCGCCGGGATCATCGTGAGAAAGATCCCGAAGAACAGGACAGCGACTTCCACGATGGGATAGGCCGTGAAGCCGTTGGCCCGGCGTACTGCGCGAGGGGTGCGCCAGAGGGAAACGGCGGCCAGCACCACGATGCCGGCCTCGCGCCAGGGCTCGCGCAGGAACGCGACGGCGAGGACCACGAGACCGAGCCAGAGGACGTTGAGCGCACCCCGCAGGCGCAGGGGTTCGATCTGCGTCCGGTCGCGGCGCAGCGCGGCGATCGGCTCACGCGTGTATTGCCGCGTGTCCCAGACGAAATAGAGTGCCAGCAGCACAACCACCTGGAGCGCCCAGTGCGGCCAGAGGCGGAAGGTCCAGGTGAACGGCACACCCTGCAGGTAGCCGAGGAAAAGCGGCGGATCGCCGAGCGGCGTCAGCATGCCGCCGATATTGGACACGAGAAAGATGAAGAAGATGACGGTGTGTCTGACGTGGGTGCGCTCACGGTTAGTCTGAAGGAGCGGGCGGATCAGGAGCATCGAGGCCCCGGTGGTGCCGACGAGCGACGCCAGCACCGACCCGAGCGCCAGGAAGGCCGTATTGGTGAGGGGTGTCGCCTGAAGGTCGCCGCGCAGGAGGATCCCGCCCGCGACCACGTAGAGTCCGGCGAGGAGGACAATGAAGGAGACGTACTCCGCGGCCATGGCGCCGAGCGCTCCCGGTCGACGGATCATGTACAGGACAAGAATCGGCAGGCCGAGGGCGGCGGAGACACCCATCTTGTTCCGGTTCGACTCCCACCAGCGAGGCACCCAGAGGGGGCAGATGGCGATCGCCAGAAGCATGGCGACGAAGGGCACGACAGTGTAGACGGGTAGCGCGCCGGCGGTCGTGGTCAAGGGCGTCAGTCTACCAGAGGGCCTCGCTCGATTGCCCGGTGGGAGGTCGCATGGTATATAGTTATTGTTTATCCAGGGCGTCGCCACCTGGAGGGGAGCGGAGTGACCAAGGTCGTCGTCGAGCCCGACGAGTCCTTCGAAAATGCGCTCAAGCGCTTCAAGAAACAGTGCGAGAAGGCTGGGCTCCTGTCCGAGTTCAAAAAGCGCCAGCACTACGAAAAGCCGAGCGTTCGACGGAAGCGAAAGGCCCTCGCCGCCCGTAAAAAGGCTAAGCGGCGCGAACGGATGTCCGATTAGCCGGAGCACCCCTGGATGTACGCCGACACTCCCGTGATCCGGGCCGGGGGCGAATGAGGCGAAGGGTGGAGTCAGGCCGAACCTGGGAGCCCGGCACCGAATGGAATGCGGTGCGGGCGCTCCTGGCGCACGAAGCGTTGACCGGGATGGGCCGCGAGCGCGCGACGACCGCAGAGCCACTCACCGATGTCTCCGAGGTCCAAGCGGCGATCGACATGACGCGCGAGGCCCGGCTGGCCCTCTCCACTGCCGGGTCGCTCCCGCTGGAAGCCCTTCCCGATATCCGCCCCGTGCTCACGCGCTGTCGCGCCGACGGCAGTGTCCTCGACGGTCTGGAGCTGATTCAGATCATCCCTGTCCTCGAGGCGAGCCCGAAGCTCCGAGCCTACGGCCGAGCGGCGCGTGAGACGTGTCCCGGCCTGGCGGTGATCACCGAGTCCCTGCCACGATTTCCCGAGCTCGCCGACCGCCTCCGCCGGGCCCTCGACGCGAGCGGCACGATGACCGATGACGCGAGTCCCACCCTCAAACGCCTTCGCCGCGAGATCCGCGACCGCCGCCGACAGCTTGCCGCCGAGCTCGAGCGCGCCTTCCAGGGGAGCGACGCCGATCGGCTCTTCGCCGACCGGTACGTTACGCTCCGGCACGGCCGGTACGTCCTGCCCGTGCGGGCCGAGGCGCGGAGCCGCGTGCGCGGCATCGTCCACGATCGCTCGCAGAGCGGCCAGACGCTCTTCATCGAGCCCGAGCACGTCGTCGACGTCAACAACGACCTCGTCCAGGCGACCCTTGAGGAGGAGCACGAGATCGCGCGCATTCTTGGCGAGTTGACCGACGGTGTACGAGCGCGACTCGACGATCTGGACAGCCTGGTGAGCGCCGTCGGCGAGCTCGACTGGACCTTCGCGCGCGCGCAGGCCGCCGAGCGTATGGCCGCGACGGCGCCGGTGATCGATACCGCACGGAGCGTGGCGCTTCGCGGGGCGCGCCATCCTCTCTTGCTCGCCCAGGGCTGGAGCGACGCCAGCCGGACCGTGGTCCCGATGGATCTCGAGCTCGGGCCCGACCGCCCGCTGCTCATCATCACGGGACCGAACGCGGGCGGCAAGACGATCGCGCTCAAGACGCTCGCGGTGCACGCGCTGATGGCCCAGGTGGGCTGCCACCTGCCGGCGGAAGAGGGCTCGCGCCTGCCGGTGTTCGACGACGTCTTCGCGATCATCGGCGACGACCAGTCCGTGGCGGAGAACCTCTCGACCTTCTCGGCCTTCGTCAAGCAGGTGCGCGAGATCCTCGACGCGGCCGACGCGCGCTCGCTCGTGCTCCTGGACGAGCTCGGAGCGGGCACGGATCCCGACGAGGGCGCGGCCCTCGCCCAGGCGATCCTCGAGGAGCTGGCCGAGCGCGGCGCGCTGGTGATCGCCACGACTCACCTCGAGCCGCTGAAGGCGTTCGCGTCCACTCACCCTCGCGCCCGCAACGCGTCGGTCGAGTTCGACACCGCGACGCTCGCGCCGAGCTTCCGTCTGCGCTACGACCAGCCGGGCCAGAGCTACGCGCTGACGATCGCCGCCCGGCTCGGCCTCGACACCGAGCTCATCGCGCGGGCCAGCGCCCACCGCTCGGAGCACGCCGCGCGGCTCTCCGACCTTCTGGCGACGCTCGACGCCCATGCCCGTTCGGACGCCGAGCGGGCGCGCGAGATTGAACGGATCAGCGCCGAGACGGCGGCGCGCCTGGCGAAGGCCCGTCAGACGGAGGCGGCGGCCGAGAGCCGGGCCCAGGCGATCGTCGCGCGGGCACGCGCCGAGGCCACGGCGCTCGTCGCCGACATCCGCCGCGCGCTCACCGCCGAGTGGGACAAGCTCAAACGCTCGGAGCGCTCGCGACGCTCGCTGGACGAGAGCCGGCGGCGCGTGCGGGAGGCGGCGGTGAAGCTCGAGGCCGTCGCGCCGCAAGCGGCCGTGGCCGAGCCGACGGCCCTCTCGCCCGGCGTGACCGTCGCGGCCGAGCACCTGGGCATCCGCGGCGAGCTGCTCGAGATCGCCGGAAGCTCTGCGACCGTCCGATCCGGCTCGGTGACCGTCCGCGTCCCGGTCTCCGCCCTCCGTCCCGTTCCTATGAGCCTCGCAGCCACCGGACGGGGGGAGGCTGGGAGGGGTTCGGCGCGAGTGGGGTTCCGAGCGGCCGAACCCCTCCCAGCCTCCCCCCGTCCGGTCGCCCCGGAGCTCCTGCTGCTCGGGCAGACGACAGACGAGGCGCGTGACCGTGTCGAGAAATACCTGGACGACGCGTTTCTCGCCGGCCTTGCGAGCGTACGATTGGTTCACGGGAAGGGCACCGGCGCCCTTCGCAAGACCGTCCGCGACCTCCTTGCCGGCCACCCTCTGGTCGAGTCGTTCCGGGACGGCGAGCCGTCCGAAGGCGGCACGGGCGCGACCGTGGCCGCGCTGAAGGTCGGATGATGCAGTACCCGCAGACGCTGCTCGACGACATCCGCGCGGCCATCGACATCGTCGATCTCGTCAGCCGGTTCGTGAACCTCCGCAAGGCCGGTACCGGCTGGAAGGGCCTCTGCCCTTTCCACGCGGAGAAGACGCCGTCGTTCACGGTCAATCCGCGGAAGGGGATCTTCCACTGCTTCGGCTGCGGGGTGGGCGGCGACGCATTCGGCTTCCTCATGCGCCAGGACCGCCTCTCCTTCCCCGAGGCCGTCCGGGCACTCGCCAAGACGGCGGGGATCGCGCTGCCCGAGGAACGCGGCAAGGGGGGCGATTCGGGCCGGGAAGAGCTCCTCCGGGTGATGGACCTCGCGGCGCGCTTCTACCAGAACACGCTCTGGAAGCCGGCCGGCGAGCGGGCGCGCGCCTATCTCGAGCAACGCGGCATCGATACCGGGATCGCGCAACGCTTCGGCCTCGGTTACGCCCCTGAGGGCTGGGACGCGCTCCTCAGCTTCATGCGGTCGGAGAAGGTCACCGAGGACGCACTGGTCACTGCGGGCCTCGCGATCCCGCGCGAGAATCGTGCCGGCGCGTACGATCGCTTCCGCGGACGCCTGCTCTTCCCGATCCGCGACCTCCAGGGCCGGGTCGTCGCCTTCGGGGGGCGTGCGTTCGGGGACGAGCAGCCGAAGTACCTCAACTCGCCGGAGACCCCCCTCTACATCAAGGGAAATCTGCTCTACGCCGCCGACCTCGCCCGTCCGACGATCCAGACGCAAAACCGCGCGTTCCTCGTCGAGGGCTACGTCGATTGCCTCATGTGCCACCAGCACGGGTTCACGGCGACCGTTGCCGCGCTCGGCACCGCCTTCACGCCGGCCCAGCTCGCGCTCCTGCGACGCTACTGTGACGAGGTGGTCACTTTCTTCGACGCCGACGCGGCCGGCCAGAAGGCGGCGGCACGGGCCGAAGAGCTGCTCGAGCCCACCGACGGGGGCATGGCATGGGCGGTGAATCGCTCCGGTGCGTTCGCGGGCGGGGGGGCCTTCCGGGTGAAGGTCGCCCTGCTCCCGGTGGGCCACGACCCTGACACCTTCCTCCGAACGGCAGGCGCAGAGGCCTTCGCGGAGCGGATCACCGCCGCTCGGAGCCTCCTCGCCTACGCGCTCGACCGCGCGATCGTCGACCCCGACGGGGCGACCGGCCCGCGGGCGCGGACCAGTGCGTTCGCCCGGGTGTCGTTGATGCTCGCGAAGGTCGCCGACGCGGAGGAGGCGACGGCGCTCTCGCGCGAGGCCGCGGCCAAGCTCGGGGTTGATGCGACTCAGCTCTGGATCGAGGCGCAGCGGCTGCAATCCTCTCTGCGCACGCCGCCGGCGCACTCTCAGCCGAGCCCACCGACGTCCACGCCGCCAGTCGAACGCGATCTCGTGACGCTCTTGCTCCACTCTATGGAGGCCCGCACGCTCCTCCTGGCGCTGCTCGACGAGTCGGACGACCTCGGTCACGCCTCGCTCCGCTCGATCGTACGCGCGCTCAAGGGCCGACCGGACGCGTCTGCGGAGAGCCTGATGACCGACCTCGAGACCGACGAGGCGCGTTCCGTCCTCTCCTCCCTGCTCGTCGAAGATCGCGAAAGCATTGACGCCCGGGTTAGCATCGAACAGTTCCAGCGACGGCTCGAGCGCAGCCAGCGGCTGCGGCGGGCGCGCGAGGTGAGCCAGTCGATCGCCGAGACCCAGGCCAAGACCGGGGTCACGACGCCGATGCACGCGGAGCTGCGGACCTTGCATCAGGAGAGCGCCGTCGTGTACGGGATCACGGGTGGTGTCGCCCAGTCGTTAGAACACGGGACCACGGGGTCCCCAAGGAGCTCAGACGAATGAGCGAAGAGCCAAAGCTGGAGGAGCTCGACCGACTGATCTCGATGGGGAAGCAGAAGGGCTTCCTCACCTACGACGAAGTGAATGACGCCCTCCCTTCGGACCTCGTCTCGCTCGACCAGCTCGATGACATCATGATGATGTTCGGCGCGATGGACATCGAGGTCGTGGACTCCGCCAAGGCCGGCCGGCTCCCCTCCGAGGTCCGCGAACGCAAGGCCGCGGAGCCCGACGATAACGACGACGACGGCCCGCCCGAGCCGATCGACCTCACGCCCGGCCCCGTCGGGCGCACCGAGGACCCCGTGCGGCTCTATCTGCGCGAGATGGGGCGGGTCGCGTTGCTCACGCGCGAGGGGGAAATCGCCCTCGCCAAGCGGATCGAGGAGGGTAAGAATCAGGTCACCTCGGCCATCCTCAGCACCAACCTGGCCCTCGAGCGATTCCGCGAGCTGCGGGAGCAGCTCCGTCGGCGCGACATTTCGGTCAAGGAAGTCGTGGACGTCAACGAGGAAGAGTTCACGGAAGAGAAAGAGACCGAGCTCACCCGGCAGGTTACCGCGGCGTTCGCGACGGTTGACCGGCTGCTCCGCGAGCGCGACAAGCTCGTCGTCCACGCCCGGAAGCTCCGGCTGAAGACGCCCGGCCGGCGGCGATCGAGGAAGGGCAAGGAGCCGGCGTGGAAACGGCTCGAGGCGCAGGCGCAACAGCGCCAGACGCGGGTGCTCGAGAAGCTCCGCGCGCTCAACATCGGCAATCAGATCATCGACCGGGAAGACGCGGACCTCGGTCGCCGGGGCCTCGTGCAACGCCTGCGCGACCTGCTCGACGATATCGAGCGCGCCGAGCGCGTGATCCGGCTCTGGACCAACGGCCGCCGTCCGTCGGCGGACGAGGTCCAGAACCTCATCTACGTCTCGTTCCGGGACCCGGGCACCAACGGGGTGAGCGGCGGCGGCGGCGACCTCCACCTCAAGGCCGCCAAGAAGTTCCCGTCCCCGAAGCAGCAACAAGTGTGGGTCGCCCAGCAGGAGATCAAGGTCGCGGAAACACGCGCAAACGCCAAGGCCGACGAGATCAAGCGCGTCATGACCATCATCAAGTCGGGCCAGGTCAAGGCGGCGCAGGCGAAAAAGGAGATGGTCGAGGCGAACCTCCGCCTGGTCATCTCGATCGCGAAAAAGTACACGAATCGCGGTTTGCAGTTCCTGGACCTTATCCAGGAAGGCAATATCGGCCTCATGAAGGCCGTCGACAAGTTCGAGTACCGGCGCGGCTACAAGTTCTCGACCTACGCGACCTGGTGGATCCGTCAGGCAATTACCCGAGCCATCGCCGACCAGGCGCGCACGATTCGTATCCCGGTGCACATGATCGAGACCATCAACAAGCTCATCCGAACCTCACGCCAGCTCGTGCAGGAGCTGGGCCGCGAGCCGACCCCGGAGGAGATCGCCGCCAAGATGGACGTGCCGGTCGACAAGGTGCGGAAGGTTCTGAAGATCGCGCAAGAGCCGATCTCCCTGGAAACACCGATTGGCGAAGAAGAAGACAGCCACCTCGGCGACTTCATCGAGGACAAGCAGGTTGTGTCGCCCGTGGAGTCGATCATCGGCCTCTCCCTGCGCGAGCAGACGAACAAAGTCCTCAACACGCTCACGCCCCGCGAGGAGAAGGTGCTGCGCCTCCGCTTCGGCCTCTCGGATGGCTGCGAGCACACGCTCGAGGAGGTCGGGCAGGACTTTGCGGTCACCCGGGAGCGCATCCGCCAGATCGAGGCCAAGGCCCTGCGCAAGCTCCGGCACCCCTCGCGCTCCAAAAAGCTCCGGAGCTTCCTGGAATCGTGACCGCAGAGATCACGGCCGGATACGATGACCCTGCGGGCCCATAGCTCAATGGCAGAGCAGCCGGCTCATAACCGGTTAGGTCTTGGTTCGAGTCCAGGTGGGCCCACTACTGTAACGGGTGCCTTGACGCCGGATCGCATCGAGGGTGGCCTGATACAGGTGCGCGTGGCTCCGGTCCGCGGACGACGCGTGGCTCCGCTCCGCGGACAACCTGGGACTCCCGTCCGGGCACAGGTGGCTCCGCTTCGCATACAATGGGAGAAGGCTTGGATTCTCAACTGCTGACCTTGATCGATTTACAGGGCTTCGATACGCGGCTCGCCGTGCTCGAAGCCGAAGCCGCCCGCCTTCCCAAGCAGATCGAAGCCATCCACGCCGCCCTCGCCGAAGCCAAGAAGTCGCTGGACGCGCTCAAGCTGAAAGCCGACACGACTCGGAAGGAGCTCCGGAGCAAGGAGAAGGACCTCGACGTCGTCACCGCCAAGCGCTCCAAGGCCGAGGCGCGCTTGTGGGAAGTCAAGAACAACACCGAGTACTCCGCGGTACTTTCCGAGATCGAGACCATCAAGCAGGAGAAGGCGCATGGCGAGGAGGAGATCCTCGGCCTGATGGAGCTCCAGGAGCGCGTCGCCGCCGACATCCGCGAGGGAGAAGCGCGCCTGAAGGCGCGCGAGGAGCAGGCACGCCAGGACGAGGCCGTCGTACGAAGGAAGCTCGAGGCGGTCGAGACAGAGCTGACCGCCGTCCGCGCCGACCGCGACTCGCGCGCGCGCGAGCTCCCCCGCCCGCTTTTGGCCGACTACGCGAAGATCTTGAAGGCGCGCGCCGGCGTGGCCGTCGCCGGCGTCAACAGCACCGCCATCTGCGGCGGCTGCCGTGTGGCGATCCGGCCGCAGGCCATCCAGGACCTGAAGGCGGCACAGGCGCTGATGCTCTGCGAGAGCTGCGGCCGGTACCTGTACTGGCAGGAACCCGCCTGACGGCACGTTCGGCGGGCACCACACCCGCGCGCTCGCCGCGCGACATCGTCCTCTACACCGACGGCGCCTGCAGCAGGAATCCCGGCCCCGGCGGCTGGGCCGCGATCATCATCGACGGCGCCGGCGAGCGCGTCGTGTCCGGCGCGGAGCCCCAGACCACCAACCAGCGCATGGAGCTGACCGCTGCCGTCGAAGGCCTCGCGGCGATCCCCGGGCAACGGCGCGTGCACCTCCACTCCGACAGCGCGTACATCGTCAACTGCTTCCGCGACCGCTGGTGGGAGCGCTGGGAACAGAACGGCTGGAAGAACAGCCAGAAACAGTCCGTCGCCAACCGCGATCTCTGGGAGCGGCTCATCGCCCAGACCCGCCGCCACGACGTCATCTGGCACAAGGTGGCCGGCCACGCCGACGACGCGCTGAACAACCGGGTGGACGCGCTCGCGCGCGGTGCGATCGCCGGCTGAACCGCGCCGCGTCACGCAGCGGCGGCGCGGCCGCGGAAAGGCCGGACCTGGACCGCGCCGCCGAGATGCTCGTGGAGGCTGGGGAGCCGGGCTCATGCCCTGCTGAGAGCCCGGGAGCCCTGAGCGTGTGGTCGGCTATACTGTCATTTGCGTCAGAGAAGGCTGGACGGTCGCCGGTCGCGGCAACGCGGCGGGAGGAAAGTCCGGGCTCCGCAGGGCAGGGTGCTGGGTAACGCCCAGGGGGGGCAACCCCACGGACCAGTGCCACAGAAAGCAGACCGCCGTTCTTTGAACGGTAAGGGTGAAACGGTGAGGTAAGAGCTCACCAGCGGCGCGGGTGACCGCGCCGGCTAGGCAAACCCCACCCGGAGCAAGGCCAAATAGGGGAGCAATGGCGTGGCCCGCGCCGCTCCCGGGTTCGGCCGCTGGAGACGCCGGGCAACCGGCGCCCTAGAGAAATGATCGTCGCCCCGGGCAAGGAAACCTGCTCGGGGTCACAGGACCCGGCTTACAGGCCTTCTCTGGCGCTTTTCTTTCTTATCTATCACTTGGGCTGCACCAGACTGTCCACAAATGGGGGTGGCCCAGAATCCGGGCCTGTAATCCGCAGCCGCCTGATCGCCTTCACGAGCTCCGGATTGGCGACTTGCGTGTAGATCTCCGTCGTGTCTAGCCGCGCGTGACTTCCCGGTGTGCCGGTTATAGGGTGCGTCCGTGTAGCCGTTCTCATAGGGTGCGTCCGTGTAGCCGTTCTCAACCTCGATGTAGCGTCGCTGCTCGGGCCCTGATGGCCCGCTGTTTAGATCAGCCAAACAGCCAGCCCGTCGAGCAGTTGCCCCTGATCCGCGCGAGGGAACCCCGTAACGTGAATCGAGCTGCGCCAGAAAATCTCGCACCGCCCGGTAAGCCGTCGCCCGGGAGCACCCCGTTTCGCGCTGAATCGCGGCGACCAAGGCGGGAGGGCTCACGCTATCGACCGTCTCGCTGAGACGCTCACCGATCTCGCGGACGAGAGTCGGAGACGGGCGTCTCACGTGAATTGTCCTGTCGCCCAGCGAAGGTGTTGACCTTGCGCGAAATATGACCGACCACGACGCGCTCACCGTCCGGCCCGGTCCGCACCCCCTCAATGGCGACCGCGAGCTCCTCGAGGGTGGGCGGGTCGGCGCCCCAGGTCAACCCGATCCCAAGGAACACCGCAAGAGCCATCAAGCCTGATGCCGTATATCGCATGGGCGTCCATTCTCGGCCTGAGGTGAACGAGTCGCCAGAGCCGCCGCCTCGGGCAGAATCTCGGCCTCGTTCGATCGCCTTCAGCTCGCGAAGACGCGCCGGCTCGGCGCCAGCCATGAGGACGCGACCGACCTCGTCGTCGGAAAAGTCGAGCGCGAAGATCGGCTCCCGCCTGCACTTCTCGATCTTCTTCGGGGAAAAGGTCTCGTGGACCTCGGTGAGATGGATCTCGAAGCCGTGGAAGCTCTGCGCGGTCTTGAACAGCGAGCGCGCGCACCTCGCCGTTGGTGCGGTAGGTCCGCCGTACACTGGCCGTCGCCACGTGAAGCGCGAAGTCCCGGGGCGAGAGCGGTGGCCGGGCGGAGCTCTCCATCTCCCTGAGCAGCAGGCGTCTCGAGTCGCTGACGCTTCGCACGCGCGCCCAGCCGCGGCAAGTGACAGAAAGCAGCTGACCGTGCCATCCGGGCAGGACCCGCAGCGTCCGCCGTGCCGGACACGGCGCTCGCCCGCTTCCCTAAGTATCCGATTTCCCGTCCGACGAGCCCTGGCACCCGTCTTGCGCCCCAATGGTTCCAGGTGCGCCCAGAGAAAGAGCGCCACCGGTGTGAATCCGAGCGTGAGGAGGGTCTGATGAGACTCCGCTGGCTCCGCGTCGCTGCTCCTTTCGTCGTGCTCCTCGCCACGGTCCTGCCTCCGTCACCGTCAGTCGCGCAGCACGAGCTGCCCCTCGACCACACGGCGGTCTTCAAGACCCACGTACCTCACGTCAACTCGCAGATCGGCATGGGCCAAGGAGGAGGTGCGCAGGCCACCCTCCCCACTCCGACCGCGACGTTCAGCGGGTTGCCTTACGGCGTGGGCGCCACGGTAACGCCAACCAACACCGTCCCCGAGGCTGAGCAGTACATCGCAGTCGATCCCAACAATTCGAGCACCCTTGTGACGGCTGTCAGCGATTTCGACCTCGCAGGCGGAGGCTATAACACGACCAAGTACGCCGTCTCCTTCGACAACGGCGCGACCTGGGCCGGAAGCTATCTCCCGATGGACCCATTCGGGCTCGGGTTCCTCGCCACGGGTGACGGTTTCTTCTGGCTCGCGAACAGCGATCCCACAATCGCGATCGACAAGCTCGGCAACGTTTACATGGCGAATCTGTATCTGGACGTCACCGACAACGGTAACGGCCTGTACGTGAGCGTCGTAAACCTGAGCGCGCCGAAGCCGATCACCTTCACGGCCGAGGCGACGTATCCCGTGGCGACGAATCCCAGCGCGTCCACGAGGATCCAGGAGGACAAGCCGTGGGTGACCGTCGACAACAGCAGTAACTCCTCGACGATGGGCAACGTGTATGTGTGCTGGTCCCGTTTTACGAGGAGGTCGGATACGATCGTCTTCTCGCGGTCAATCGATCATGGTCTGACCTGGACGTCGCCCCTCAGGATCAGCCCGAAGGGGCAGGACGGTGCGGTGCAGGGTTGCCAGGCGGCGGTGGGTCCGAACGGAGAGGTCTACGTCGCCTATGAGGTCTTCTTCGTCTCGGCGCGACGGCAGCACTTCCTGGCCAAGTCCGTGGATGGCGGCCTCACGTTCTCGACGCCCCACGCGATCACGCCGGTGTTCAACGAGATCAACTTCAGCTCGACGTATCGCAAGAACAGCTTCACGTCGCTCACCGTGAGTCCGTCGAACGGCCACGTCTACGCCATATACGCGGCGCAGCAAGGAACCCTTGGCGCGGAGGTACAGTTCATCGCGTCAACCGACGGTGGAGCAACCTTCAGCCTGCCCGTCACGATCAATGACGGCTCGACCGGCCAGCAGTTCTTTCCCGCGATCGCGACGGACAGCAACGGCGTGATCCACGTCACCTGGTTCGACACGCGCAACAGCGACGGAAGTTCGGCCCGCTACGACATTTACGCGACGTACTCGAAAGACAATGGAGCGACATTCGCGCCGAACGCCCGAGTAACCGGCGTGCTCATCGACGCCGGGACGGCGAGCTTTATCGGCGACTACACGGGAATCGCGGCGGCTGCCGGCTCCGCGCATCCGGTGTGGACGAGCGGCGGATTCAACAACGGAAGCCTCCAGACCGCCGTCCTCCAGCTGCTGCCGTAGCGCCGACCGCCGTGCAACCGCTAGAATTGTTTGGTTGCGGGCTCCGCAATCACCGAATGACAGTGGCGCCGTCATAGTGCTCGGCAAAGACATCAAAAGACCGCCTACACCCGCGCCGCCCTCACGGCTATGCGGAGGGTGGAATCTTCGAATAGAAGCCGCCCGCCTTCTCTAGAAGCCCTTGTAGGCGTGCAGCTTCGTCGACTCCGACAATCGTTATCCGGGTCACGATGGGAGTCGCGCGAAGTCGCGCATCCAGGCGGCGTGGACGGCGCGGAGCAATGCGGGGTACACAATGAAGCGTCGGAAGGGATCGATGAGCCGCATGTAGGGCGCAGTGATGCGGCCGACGGAGCGGGGAGTCCAGCCGAGTCTCACGAAGCGCACCAGCAAGCCGCAGAGATCAGTTTCCGGTGTGTGCAGCGGCGCAGAGCGCGTCCTGTCTGGAATGAAGCGCAAGGCCCCTGAGTTGGTCGCGGAGCGCTCTAGGATCCCGGCGTGTTCCGCGTCAGACGGGATCCGTGCCGGACCATCAGCGCTTGTTGCCTGTGCCTTGGACCCAGGTGTAGTCCCAAACGCTGACTCGATACGAGCTGGCCACCGGCAGATTCGGGACCTCGAAGTAGGCGCGCCCGGATCCTCCCACGCCGCCGGGCACAAACGCGATGCGCTGACCGATCACGGCGCCGGCGGGGTCCAGGGCCTGTGCGAGGACACGGAGGTCCTGTGCGTACTCGCCGTGCCAGTTATAAACGTAACCAGTGACTCGTCGGGAACTGTTCTGCCCCTGACCAGCAGTCCATTCGAGGGTGAAGTGGTGCTCCCAGCCGTACATCAAAGTGGTGGCTGTCATGGTCAGCGGTGGGCTGGCGCCTGTGCCCGCGCAGGCCGCCGTCATCGCCACGATCAGGCTCACCAAGAGCACGAGTCGACGGGTCGCCATGGATGGTCTCTTCCGTGATTATGGAGCCGCACCTTGACGCGGCGGGACCTTGATCCACACCTCTGGGCACGTGGGAGCAGCCGGATAGTAGGCTTTGGCGCTGGGACAGTAGTACCAGTACGACTGCGGCGGTTGCTCTTCCACGATAACCGGCGCCGGCTGTACGACGACCTGCGGCGGAGGATAGTAGTAGGGCGGCGGGTAATACCACCACGGGTCCCACCAGAATGAGGGGCCGAACACGACGACGCCATGGCCCCGGAACCCGGGATGATGACTGAAGCCGTGTCCCCCGTGGCCCCATGCGTAGCTTGGCACCGCGGCAACAAGGATGAGTGCAACCGCGAAGAGGGAAACTGCTGCTATCCTTCTCACTTCTACCTCACTACAACTCGAATGGTAGACCCCAGGCAAATAGGTGTCAAACGTCGCCTAGGTTCGGTTGGCTTCGAGACGGACAAAGAAATCAAGTCGGTTTCTGCGTCCACCCTGTCAGAGGAGTACGCCGCGAAATGGGTGGAACTGCTGAAAGAGGTCGTGCCGAGAGCTTCGCTGGTGGCGCTGCTCTGGAATCCAAAGAATATACACGCCGCTCGCGCGAAGGAGGTGCAGGACGCGGCCAAGGCGCTGCGCGTGAAGCTTGAGTCGTTCGAGGTCGGGGATCCGGGCGAGTTCGACGGCACTTTTGCCGCGATGACCAGGAAACGAGTCGACGGGCTCATCGTAATCGGGGACCCCTTGACTGTCCGTTACCGAACTCGGATCGTGGAACTCGCGGCAAAGAACCGGCTGTCGACGATCTACGGCTTCGCGGAATTTGTTCGGGCCGGTGGCCTCATGGCCTCTGGAGCGGGCGTGCCGGACATGTTCCATCGCGCGGCCGCCTTCGTGGACAAGATCCTCAAGGGCGCAGAGGGCGGGACATCGGGCTCGTGTGAGGGGGGCGGACTTGCTGGAAAACGAGACGGGGATGCACTCTTGCTTTGTTCTGTTACCGATCTTCCCGGTTGCTCACGGGGCCGCAGAGGACCCAATCCCGCAAGGCTAAGAACCCCCGACCCAACCGGCGTATCCGGCCACGAGGGAGGCAACAGCGATGAATATAACGGCCGCCGGCAGCGACAGGGTGTGCAGCCAATGAGGCCCGATGGTGTCACTGATGAGCCAGGCGAAGAACCATGTGACTCCGACGGTAGCAGAGATGACTGCAACGGTGTGCAGACGGTAGCTCCGCACCTCTTGGGGAGAGGGGTCGGCGGCCATGCGCGCCCGCCGTTGACGCACTGTCCACAGTACGAGCGTCCAAACGGCGATCGCGAGGGCCAAGTCGAGGATGATCGGACGCAATCTCATACGCGACGTTCTTGGGCCGTCGCCTCACCCCTAGGCCTAGCCGCCCGCGCGGCACCGACGCCAAGACGCCCCCACAGCATCGCGTGTGCGCTCAATAGGTTCTGCAGGTTTCTCTTTCGTTCACGTCGAGCTATCGATAGGTCACGCCCGGCAGCGGATGGGCCACGGCCTCCTCGAGAGTCTTGGCCCGGCTCCACTGCTCTGCCGGCCGGCTTTTCCCGTCCGCGCCGATCTGATCCATCGAGGCATAGAGCTCGATGTTGAACCCGTCGGGATCCTTGAACTCGACGCCCGGGTTACCCCCCGGGCCCCGCCGCCCTTCATACACGATCGCCACGCCCCTGGTGCGGAGAAAGTCGCGAATCTTGAGCAACTCCGAGACGCTGCCGACCTCCAGGGCGCAATGGTGAAAGCCGGGCTGTCCTTCCTTGGGCGGCTCGCTCTGTGTCTTCGCAGGCGCCAGCGCCACAGTGTGATGATCCGACGCGTTGCGGAGAAAGACCATCCCTATTTCGTTGCGGTCGGACACGTGGAAACCCATGATGTCGGTCCAGAACTTCGTGCTCCGCTCGATGTCACTCACCGTGAAAACGACGTGGCCGAGCTTCTTCACGTTCACCGGGGTGCTCATTCGTCCCTCCTTGATCTTCCTGGCTGACCTCAGCATATCGTTTCCGCGACCAAATAGACCCGCTCGCCGGGCTCGGTGAGGTAGTGGAAGATACCACTCTGCCCCCCTCAGCCTCAGGTGCGGGCCGCGACAGTGCGCGAGTGCGCTTGCGCCTGCACATCGAGGTTGACGAGATCGAAGGGCGAGGCCGTCGCTTCCAGCATGCCCCAGCTCTTCAGCCAGTCGAAGGTGCGCTGCATCTCGTCGAGGGGGATCGGCGCAGGATCGCACACCACGACGCGGCTCTCGCGGAGATCGTCGATGGTGAGCGCGGCGATCTCGGGGTCGGTCTTGGCGTGGTAATCGATGAAGTAGTGGAGATACGCGCGCTTGTTCGCGTTGATACGGCGCACCGCCTCGCGCACCGCGCGGGCGAATGCGGCATAGGTCTCGGCATCGACGCGCTCGGAGGCGACCTCGGTGCCGTGGAAGAAGGCGGAGCAGATCGTCCGGCAGCCCTTCTTCTCGGCGAGCGTGAGGTGGGGTTCGGTCAGGGTCGTCGCCTCGACCTCGCCCTTCAGCATCGAGGCGAGGCGGAAGCGCGAGCCGTTGGGAGCCTGGCACAGCTTGATCATGTCGCGCGGCAGGAAACCTTCGAGCATGTGGAGGGCGATGTAGTGCGTGCCGAAATAGAAGGGCACGCCGATGGTCCGGTTGGCGAGCTGTTGCGCCGTGTAGACCGGGGACTCCGGCGGCACCACCAGCGCCGCATAGGTGACGATGGCGCGCCGGCCGAGCTGGCGGCTCTTGACGTCGGTCTCCTGGACGCGGCAGTAATTGCCCCACTCGCAGGCGTTGTACATGTCCGCCTGGCCCCTCTCGAAAAGGCGGCCATGGCTCGTGAACGGGTTCACCCCCTTGGGGCTGGTGACATCGATCTCGGTCTTCTTCTCGACGCCGGCGTCGCGGTCGGCCCATTCGACGAGGAGCCCTTCCTTCTCGAACAGGCGCTCGTCATAGGCGACCAGCTCCGGAAGGCCCTGGAACGGCGCGGTAGTCTCCAAAACCAGCTTTTTCATGGCGCGGTCCCCCATATCGGCGGCATCGACGAGTCACCGAGAACATCGCGCAAGCGAGCGGCGGCGTCAACCGCGTTGCCATCTCACGGGGCGTGTGCCACCGACTCAGGCTGCCCAACAAGCGACGGGCCCTGCTGATCCAGTGCGCGCGTGCTCGACGTCGACCTGATGTTTCCGAGGCCGAACAAGGTGCTGCCCCTCGGCCCTCGCGCGCCGGAGGCCAGCGAGCACCCGGTCCCGGATGAGGTCGCGCTCGAACTCGGCGATCGCCGCGAGTATGTGAAACGCCCGTGGAGCGCTCCCGTGGGCGGCCGTTCTCCGTCACGGTGAGGTACCACCGCCCACGACACCGCCGGAGCCAGCCGCTGACCGCCCGGGCCATCAGGTCAGGCCGGGCACGCTCCAGATAGTCGCCGAGGATCGCGGCCAGCCGCGGGATGATGACGCACTCACGCTGCTGGTCTCCTTTGCCGATCACGCGCAGCACGCCAGCCTCGACGTCGACGTCCTTCCGCCGGAGTGTGACCAGTTCAGCGACGCGGAGCCCACAGAAGAGCCCGGTCCGACCGGATCCGCGACGACGACCTGGGTGCCGACTCGGAGCAGCTCCTCGACCAGGGCAAGTGCGGTGTAGGTCTTGCCGGCGCCGCGCTTGGCGAGGATCGCGAACGTCTGCGTGACAGCCTCCGCGGGCAGGACGAGCTCGGGGGCCAGGCGGAGCCGGGTGTCCGTCACGGTGTGCCTCCGAGGGGCAGGGGCTCGGCGGGAGGTGAGTGCAGGGAGAGGCGACTTTTACACGACAAAGACGAGGCCAGTAACGAACGGGGGGGCAAGTCCGCGATCTGACACGGCCTTCGCCGCGAGGATTGTTACCCGGCTTACAGGCCTTCTCTGGCGCACCTTATCTTTCAGGAGCTTTCGGAACAGCCCGAACCTCGTCACGAGCCTTTTCTGCTTTGACTATCCGGGACCCCCGGTCACACTAAGAGAAGCGAGGCAAACTCAGCCGTGGTTCATCTTCAGTGGATCGAAAGCAGGTGACCGTCCGGTGAGGCTCCGTGAGGCGGCGAGCACGATCTTCTCGCTGACCGCCATCCTGCCACTGCTGATCTTCATGTACTTCATGTGGCGGTTCGGCCTGCTGGAGTCGCCGGAGGTCCAGCTCGGCATTTTCTTCGCCCTCGCGATCGCCCTCCTCGGTTACGTCCTCTTCCGACGGCTCACCGGACGGGTCGCTGACCTGGGCCGCGCCCTCGGGCAGACCTTGAATGCGCCGCCCGCGGCGGCCACGTCCACGCTGGCGGCCAAGGGCGCGACCGGCGCGGTGCCGGGACTCGGTCAGGTGAATGAGATCGGCGAGATCGCGCAGGCGTTCGGGCGCATGCTCGTCGAGCTGCGCGCCTCGACCGAGCGTCTCGAGGACCTCGTGTTCAAGCTCGGCGCCCTCAACGACGTGGTCGAGATGGCCTCCCGCATCCCGCGTATCGAGGACCTCCTCTCCCACGTTCTCGAGCGCACCATGCGCGCGGTGAGCGCCGGCATCGGGTCGATCATGCTCCTCGACCGCGAGCGCCGGACCCTGCGCGTCGCGGTCGGGCGCGGGCTTCTGGAGGCCGGCCGCGGGCCGGTGGAGGTGAAGGTCGGTGAGGGCATCGCCGGAAAGGTCGTCGAGATGGGCGAGGCGGTGGTGGTCGAGGACATCGAGAAGGATCCGCGCTTCGGTCGGGCGAGCGACCCGCGCTACGGCGGCGGCTCCTTCATCTGCATGCCGCTCCGCGTCGCCGAGCGCATCGTTGGGGTGGTCAACCTCGCCAAGAAGGAAGTCGGGCCCGGCAGCACCGGCGTCTTCAGTCAGACCGATCTGCAGTTCCTCAACGCGCTGGCCACCTATACCGCGTACGCCGTCGATAACGCGCGCCTCTTCGAGGAGGCGCAGCAGGCGGCGCAGCGCCTCCAGGAGGTTGTCGAAGACCAGAAACTGCGCCTGACGCTCGCCCAGCAGCAGATGATCCAGGCCGCAAAGCTCTCCGCGCTCGGTGAGCTCGTTGCCGGCGTTGCCCACGAGCTCAACAACCCGCTCACCGTGCTCGTCGGCGCGAGCGAAATCCTCGAGCAACAGGCGCCCGAGGGCCTCAAGGAGTACGCTCAGATGATCAGCGAGGCGACCGATGCGGCCCGCCACATTGTGCGGGGCCTCATGACATTCGGCCGCCAGATGCCGCTCGAGCGGCGCCACGTGATGCTCGACGATCTCATCGAGAAGGCGCTGGCCCTCACGGCCGCCGACCTCCGGATCGAGAGCGTGAAGGTGGACCGGGACATGGCGGCCGACCTGCCTCCGGTGTGGGCCGACGGTCACCAGCTCCAGCAGGTCCTCGTCAATCTCGTGACGAACGCCAAACAGGCGATGGCCGAGCTGCCGGAGGCGGAGCGCCGGCTGAAGCTCACCACCCGGGCGCTCGGCTCGGACCGGGTCCGGATCTTGGTGGAGGACACGGGCCCGGGAATCCCGTCCGAGGTCCTACCGAAGATCTTCGACCCGTTCGTCACCACCAAGGGCTCGGCCGGCACCGGGCTCGGACTCAGCATCTCCTACGGGATCATCCGCGAACACGGGGGCCAGATCACGGCGGACAGTCGGCCGGGCCACGGCGCCACGTTTACGATCGACCTGCCCGTGGGCACCGCTGCCAGCGGCGCGCTCTCCGAGACCGGCGGTCAGGCTCTTCGTCTCGACGGGATGCGGATCCTCATCGTGGAGCACGATCAAGCGGTGCAGAAGATCCTGCTCGAGCACCTCGAGCCCACTGGCTGCACGGCGCTCACCGTGGCCCGCGCCGATGAGGCTCGCCAGCAGCTCCGCGACGGCATCGACCTCGTGGTCGCCGACTTCAATCTCGACGGTGTCGACTGGCTCGAGCTCTTGCGTCAGGTCGCGGCCCGCGGCACCGCCGTCGGTCATCGATTCATCTTCATCACGGCCGGTCCCATCGGCAAGGAAGCGGACACGGCGCTCCGCGACGCCGGGGCGGCGCTCCTCTACAAGCCCTTCACCGGCGAACAGTTCCTGGACGCGGTGCGCGCCACCGCCAGCTGAACCCCGGCGCAGGGCCGACTGATCCTCGACCGTCTCGACGGTTACGCTCCCCGGGAGCGAGGGAGTGTTCCTACCGCCCACCGCCGCTCGAAGAAATTTCTTCCGGTTGCCCGCGCGGTCCACTACGCTGGTGGCGAATTCTCTGTGATCGCGCGCTCGTGAACACCACCTAGAGGGGCGGAACGTTGTTGCGCACATTCTCGAGGGACCTCGCGATCGACCTGGGCACGGCGAACACGCTCGTGTTCGTGCGAGGCGAGGGCATCGTCCTCAATGAGCCCTCGATCGTGGCGATTCACGAGAGTGACCACTCGGTCATCGCCGTCGGGACCGAAGCGAAGGCGATGCTCGGGCGTACGCCCGGCAACATCCGCGTCATTCAGCCGTTGAAAGACGGAGTGATCGCGGACTTCGAGATGACCGAACGGATGCTGAGCCACTTCATTTCGCGGACGCAGCGGTGGCTTCGCACGATCCTCAAGCCGCGGGTGGTGATCGGCGTTCCCTCGGGAATCACGCAGGTCGAACGGCGGGCGGTCCGCGATTCCGCAAAGCATGCCGGGGCGAACGACGTGTATCTCGTCGAGGGGCCTGTCGCGGCGGCGATCGGGGCCGGGCTGCCAGTTCAGGAGCCTGGCGGGAACCTGATCGTCGACATCGGAGGCGGAACCACCGAGGTCGCGGTAATCTCGCTGGCGGGTGTCATCTTCTGCACGTCGGTCAGGGTCGCGGGCGACGAGATGGACGAGGCGATCCTGCAGCACATCAGGAAACACTACAATCTCTTGATTGGTGAGCGTCAGGCCGAGGAGCTCAAGATCACGCTCGGTTCGGCCTGCCCCGGAGAGCATGAACCACGAACGGTGGAAGTGAAGGGACGGGACCTCGCCGACGGCATCCCGAAGACGATCGTCCTCACCGAGGACGAAATTCGTGAGGCGCTTCGCGAGCCCGTGACGACAATCGTCGAGACGGTTCGTACCTGCCTCGAGCGGACTCCGCCCGAGTTGGCGGCGGACATCGTCGACACGGGCATCGTCATTACTGGCGGCGGTGGCCTCCTGCGGGGGCTGGACCGGCTGCTTGGACAGGAAATGCAGCTTCCCGTGAAGATCGCTCCGGACCCGATGTCGTGTGTGGTCCTGGGGCTCGGGCGGGTCCTCGATGAACTCGACCTCCTGAAGAGGGTCGCTGGACCAGCCTGACGGCGACGGCAAACCTTGGGATCTTCGACGGTCCCAGTCTATGCTTGGGGCGATGACGCTCCTGATCCCGTCGCGGCCCGCGCACCGCTCGACCCCGGCTCCGAGCCGCCGCGCCCTGTTCATCGTGTCCCGGGACCTTCCCGAGCGCTACAACTCCCTGGCCTACGCGTTCGATGGCGACCGCGGCGTGCGGGTGATCTTTGATCGCCGCCGAGCCGAGCGGCGTCAACAGACGCGCGCGCCCCTGATCGAGCGCCGCCACGAGGATCGCCGCTCGGCCGATCGCGATTGGACGTTGCGTTCGGCCGGCTGGGTCCAGATTTCCCCCGGTTCGAAGTAGCCCCCGGAAACTGGTATTCTACCGACTTACAGGCTCTCTCCGATGGGTGACGTCCTGATTGCAAGAGCGACGTGTCTGGCCGTGCTGCTCGTTTCGGTCTCCAGCGCCTGGGCGCAGGACTCCGAAAGGAGCTTGATGGCCCACCTGCGTCTCACCACCGAGCCGGGCCTGACCGCGGGATGCGCTCGGGTCGGTGCGGTGAGTGATGATTCCATCAAGGATCTGCGGCGAAAGATCGTGAAAGCAGGCGGGAATGCGGCGGTGCTCTCGTTCGAAATCGAGGACATGTCGACGATTCACGCCGAGGTTTACCGGTGTCCAGCCGCCGCGAACGCTCCGTCACGAGTCCCGCCGCCGCCGACGGGGTCGCCACCGGGACCGCCGCCGCGACAATCGCCACCGGGACCACCGCCGCCCCCTCCCCCACCTGCACGGTAGCCTCAGAGCTATCGGAGTATCGCCGGCGAGCCGGGCGAGCCGCGATCGCGTTGCTGATCTTGACTACGTTACGCCCTGACGCAGGACGTCGGCGTCCTGATATACCTGATATAGTAGGAGCATGCGAAGGGTAATTTCGTCATCCCTTCTGGCTATCGCGCTTCTTGTCGTCGCCCCTGTGCCGAGCGACGCTTGGCGCAATGGCGGCGGGGGCCAGGGCACCACCTGGCGCGGGGGAAGCCAGGGCACCTGGCGCGGGGGAGGCCACGGGCGGGTCTTCATCGGGGTCGGGCCCGCATTTTGGTGGGGCGCGGCGTATCCGTGGTACTACCCACCCTATTACGCCTACGCGCCTTACGCGTATGCGCCTTACGCGTACGCGCCACCCCCGGTCATCGTTCAGGAGCCGCCGGTCTATCCCGAGGCAGCGCCGGCTCCGGACTCGCCACCGCAGGCGTACTGGTACTACTGTCCCAGCGCTCGGTCCTACTATCCGACCGCTCCGACCTGCCCAGAAGTATGGGTGAAGGTCCCGCCGAGGCCCGAGTAGTCCCGCCCGGTTCCGATCTCGACCGCGGTGACGCGGTCCTTCAACAGCTGCGCCCTTGCGGAGGACGGCGGGATCGAACCGCCGCGGCGCGATCGACACGGGAGCCGCGATCGTGATCTGCCCCACGGGCGCTTCCGAGCGCCCCGCGGGCGCCTCCGCGCGGCGGGAGACGCCAGGAGAGTCCGGTCATCGCAGTTCTCCTGCTTACTTCTTCTTCAGCCGCACCTCCTCGAGAGGCGCCGACCACGGATACGGGTTGATCAGCATCAGCGCGGGCTCCTCCACGCGCGGCCCGATCGCGCTCGGCCAGATGAATTCGAAGATGGGCCCGAATCTCACGCGCTCGTGGAGGGTCTGCTGGATCTGGTGCAGCATGGCCTCGCGCTTCTTGCGGTCGGTCTCCAGGGCCTGCTGCTTGTAGAGCGCGTCGATGTCGGGATAGCCGCCGTACGCGTAGGTCCCGTCGCTCGGCACGATCTCCGACATCCGCGTGGCGGCGTTGCCGTAGAGTCCGCTCCCGCAGACGCACACGCCCTTCAGCTTCTTCGCTCCCCAGGCCGCGAAGAAGGCCGCGCGCTCCATGGGCCGCATCCGGAGCTTGATGCCCAGGGCCCCGAGATAATTCATGACCGCTTCGCCCCGCGCAAAGAACGGCGGAGTCACATGCAGCTCACCGGAATCGAACCCGTTGGGATAGCCCGCCTCGGCCAGCAGTTGCTTCGCCTTCACGGGGTCGTAGGGATACGGCTCGATGGGCAGCGCGAACTCGAAGGCGCGGGGAATGATGCTCCCCGTGGGCTTCGAGGCCCCCAGCGTTTCCATCTCGCTCAGCGCCCGGCGGTCGAGAGCATAGTTGGCGGCCAGACGCACCCGCTTGTCGGCCCAGGGCGACTTGGGGTCCCACATGTCGAGGAAATCCAGCGCGGCGATTCCGATTCCCCCGGAAAATGCGAGCCTCAGCGAGGGATCCTTTTGGAGCTCCAGGGCCTGTGGGGCGTCGAGCATGTAGGCGACATCGACTTCTCCCCGCTTCAGCATGGCCGCCCGCGTGGTGGGATCCGGGACGACCTTGAAGACGAGCCGCTTGACCGAGGGCATCTTGCGCCAGTAGCCCTCGAAGGCCTCCATCACGAGCTCGACGCCCAGGTTGTGGCTCACAAAACGATACGGCCCGAGCCCGATCGGGTGTTTCTTGAAGCCCTCGTCGCCGACCTTCTCGACGTACTTCTTGGGCACGACCCAGCCGGCGCCGGTCGTCAGGGTTCCATAGAAGGCCATGAAATCGGGGAAGGGCTCGTGGAGCTGGAACCGCACCCGGTAGGGATCGACCACCGTGATCTCGCGCACCTTGTCCTTGAGGATTTTGGTGCCCTTGGTGCGATGGAAGCTGAACTTCACGTCCTCGGCGGTGAAGGGGTCGCCGTTGTGGAACTTCAGGCCCTCGCGCAGCTTGAACTCGTAAGCGCGCTGATCCGGGCTCACCGTCCACGATTCCGCCAGGCCCGGCGTCATGAGGTTGCCGGGCATCGGTTTCACGAGCGCGTCGTGCATCGCGTAGAGCACCCAGAACGGCGTGATCTGGCCCAACACCTCGGCCGGATCGAACCACTGGGGGGCCAGCGTCACGTAGATCGCCCAGCGCATCTCACCCTCCGGCTTTGCCTGGGACGCCTCCGCTTTAGGCGGGGACGAGGGTCTTTGCTGGGCGGCGACTTCTCCGCCGGGAGCTCCAGCGAGCAGAGCGCTCAGCAGGCCGACTGCGGCCACCACGAAGTACCGTTTCATGATCCTTCCCTCCGTTGGTACGGGGGGCCTAGGGACGCGTGTACGGGTCCGAGGGAACCATGCGAGGGAACCGGAAGGCAGCGGGGCGGAAGTGCATCGTTGCTCCCACGCCCAGGGGGCGACCTGGTCAGGCCGATGCGCGGACCATAGCTCGCCGGGGCGATCCAGTCAATCAGGGGCCGGGGACGTCCGGCAGACTCCCGCCCGGGAGATATCGCCCCGACGATCCCGCCCCGCTACCTGAACGCGGGCACCACCTCTCGGGCGAAGCGCGCGAGATTCTCCTTCATGATCTTCCTCGGCGTGCCCAGCGGGCACGAGACCATGACGTGCTCGAGCCCGGGATACCGCTGCTCCACGCCCTTCAGATAGGTGATGAACTCCTCGGCGGGGCCGCAGAGCCAGGTGCGGTTCTGCACGCCGTTTTCGATCGTCGCGGCAGTGGGCGACTGGGGCTGGCGAGCCGCCACCGCCTTCACATGCTCTTCGCTGTAGCGCAGCATCCCGAGCGGCCCCATGAACTTGGCGTGCTCCTCGAAGTACGGCCGCGCCTTGCGGATGGCGAGCTCCTGAGTGTCGTCGATGCTCATGCGAAACCCGAGGATGAGCTCCTCGCCGAGCTGGAGCTCACGGCTGTAGCGCCGCGCCACCGCCTGGTAGTCGCGGAACCAGCGATCGACGAACTGCTCGGCCGTGGCGGAGACGACGCCCTTGATGCCGTGCCTCACCATGAAGTCGAGCCCCCGGGCGCTGCCGCTCACGATCGGCTGCCAGATCTCCACGGGCAGGCGCACCGGCCGCGGCACCAGCGTGATCTCTTTCATCGTGTAGCCGCGGTACGGCACCGCAGGGGGAATCGTGTAGTACTTCCCCTGATGTGAGAACGACCCCTGGTTGAACGCCTTCAGGATGATCTCGAGCTGCTCCTCGAAGAGCGCGCGGTTCGCCTCGGCGTCGAGCATGGGGTTGCCGAAGCTCTCCACCTCGCGCGTGTGATAGCCGCGCCCCACACCGAAGATCAGGCGGCCGCCCGTCAGGATGTCCGCAGTCGCGTAGTCCTCGGCCAGCCGGATCGGATGCCAGGTCGGGATGATGTTGAACCCGCAGCCGATCTTGAGGCGCTTCGTGTGGTTGGCGATGTGAACGGCCAGCAGCGGGATGTTCGGGATGCACTCGTAGCCCTCGTGCTGGAAGTGGTGCTCGGCCAGCCACAGGGCCTCGTACCCCAGCTCGTCCATCGTCTGGGCCAGCTCGAGCGTCGTGTCGAACGCCTCGATCACCCGCTCGTTCGAGTAGCGGCGGTCGTCGGCGGGAGTCCCGGCGTGTCCGCAGTTCTCCAGCTCGATGTGTCCGATGTAGAGGGTCGAGAAGCGCTTGATCATCCGGGTTTCTCCGCCGGGGCGAGCGTTCTGAGATCGACGTTCGGATCTTCGAGGCGCGCCAAATCGACCGCCACGCGCGCCTTGATGATCGGGAGCGCCCGCCGCAGATCCCGCCCCTGATTGATCGCGACGACCGACTCGACACGCCCTTCGGCCATGTAGAACGCCATGAACTTCCGCGTCGGGAGGCTACCGCGCACGACGACCGTGTCCCAGGCCGTGTGGAATCCCGCGTACTGGATGTTCGCGTCGTATTGATCGGACCAGAACCAGTGGACCTCGTCGTAGGGCTGAGCCCGGCCGAGCATGCTGCGCGCGGCGGCGGCGCCTTGCTTCACGCCGTTCTGCCAGTGCTCGACGCGCATCTGGCGCGCGCACACCGGGTGATAGTGATTGGCGACGTCGCCCGCCGCGAAGATGCCCGGCACGTTCGTGCGGCAGTACTCGTCGACCACGATACCGTTGTCGGTCCGGACGCTGGTCCCGGCGACCAGCTCGGTGGCGGGCTCGATGCCGAGTCCGAAGACCGCCAGATCGCACTCGACGCGGCGCCCGCCCCGGGTCACGACGCGCTCGACCCGGCCGGCCCCCTCGAACGCCGAGACGGCGTCGCCCAGGACAAGCTCGACCCCGTGATCACGGTGGAGCCCCTCGACCACCCGACCGATCTCCTCGCCGAGCGCCCGGTAGAGTGGCGTCTTGAAGGGCTCGATCGCGGTGACCTCGAGACCGCACTGGCGCATCGACGCCGCCACTTCGGCGCCGATGAAGCCCATGCCGACCACGACGGCACGGCCTCCGCGCGCGATCGCGTCGCGGATCCGATCGGCGTCGGCCACCGTGCGCAGGTCGTAGACGCCCGGCAAGTCGAGACCGGGAATCGGGAAGCGCCGGTTCCGCCCGCCGGTGGCGATGAGGACGCTGTCGAACTCGAGCCGTTCACCGCCCTGGATCTCGAGCGTCCGCTTTTCAGGATCGACGCTCACGACCCTGGTCTCGAGCCGCGTCTCGATGTTGCGCTCGCGGTAGAACTCCGGCGGGCGCAGCAGTGTCTTCTCGAACGGCATCCCGCCGCGCAGATACGCCTTGGAGAGCGGCGGGCGATCGTACGGCAGCTGGGGCTCCGCGCCCAGAAGCACGACCCGCCCGTCGAAGCCGTCCTCGCGCAACGTCGCCGCCGCGGAGGCGCCGGTGAGGCTGGCGCCGACGATCGCGATGGTCTGAGGCATCAGACCTCCACTTGCAGGTCGTTACCCTCGACGCGAACCGGATAGACCTTGAGCGGTACGGTGGCCGGCGGAGCGAGCACGGCGCCAGTGCGAATGTCGAACTCGGCGAAGTGGCAGGGGCAGGTCACCACCGTGCGTGCGAGTTCGCCCTCGGCCAGCGAGCAGTCCTCGTGCGTGCACGTGTCGTCGAACGCGTGGAAGGTGCCGCCGACGTTCGCCACCGCCACCGGCAGGTTGTCGATCTCGACCTTGACCATCTGCCCGGGCTGGATGCTGTCCGCTTTTGCCACCGTCACGAATCGAGCCATGTAGGTGTCCTTTCCATCCTGAGATCGCGGCTGAGCGGACCGAGCTTAGCCGCGTTGCTCGCGGGTGGTCAAGACGGCGGAATCGGGCGAGCGCGGGCGGGATGACTGTCGCCATCCCGCCCGAAGCCCGAACGGACGGTGAGAATTACCCGAGCTGCTTGTGAACGAACTCGATGATCTTTTCGATCGCCTGCTTGGCCTTCGGTGAATTCGGATTCCTGGTCATGAACCCTTCCGACTCGCCCTCGAGCAGCTCCACCTCGACCTGGCCGCCCGCCTGCCGGTACAGCGTGACGAAACGGTCGAGCTGCGGGCGGGGATGCGCAGCGTCGTTGGTGCCCTGGATGACGACCGCCGGAGGCATCTCGACACGCTCGCCGCGCTCGAGTGCCCGCACCGGATTGCCCTCGGCCATCGCCTCTTCGGTCTGCCAGTACTGATCGTGGCAGGGCAGGACACGGTCGACGATCTCCGGGTACGGCTTGCCGGCTTCCTTCAGCTGCTTCGCGTACTGATAGCGGCCAAGCGGATCGATGACCGGCCAGCACATGACGACGCAGCGCACGGTGGCGTCAACGGCCGGCGAGCCGGCGGCGAGCGGCACCGCCGAGTAGCGCGCGTCCTTCGGCCGCATCGCGCTCAGCATGGCCTGGTGGCCGCCGCTCGAGCTCCCCATGGTACCCACCATATCCGGGCGGCTATGCCACTGGGCGGCCCGAGTCTTGGCCCAGCGGATCCCGTAGTTGATGTCAGCCATCGACCCCGGATACGGCGCCACCGGCGGCATGCGGAAGTCCAGCGACGCCACCACCACTCCGGTCTTCGCGAGCGCCTCGTTCATGACGTTGTCGTTCAGCCGGTCGCCCCGGCACCACGCCCCGCCGTGCAGCTCGACGATCAGGGGGAATGGTCCCTCACCGCGCGGCTTGAAGAGCCGGGCCAGCAGCGGCGTGTTTCCGTGACGGACGTATTCGACGTCTTCTACGTCGAGCTCGTAGGTCATGGTGGGCTCCTCTCGAGGTCGGCAATCGACTCGCCCGGGTGCCCCGTAGTGTATCAGCGTTTGGCGCGCCGCGGGCGCCTCGCTGGTGTCAGCCGCACGGCTGGCTCAGGCGACCTTCGGGATGACCTTCTCGGCGAAGAGCCGCATCGAGCGGACGACCTTGTCATGGGCGAGGCCACCGCGCGCGAAGGCGCCCATGAAGTGGCTGACCCCGAGCGTCTCGTGGTGCATGCGGATCTTGTCCGCGACCTCCTCGGGGTCGCCGGTGATCGCCGCCTGATCGAGCGCCTTTTCTTCCGTGAGCGACAACAGGTTCTCGCGCACGCGCCGATAGAAGCGGTACTGGTCGGGCGGCGCGCCGGCCGGATCGGAGATCAGACCGGCCTGCGTGCGGTAGAACCACACGATGGGCTCCCGCAGATCCTCGCGCGCCTGCTTCGACGTCTCGGCGACGTGGATGATCTTGTTGACGCAGATCTCGGCGCCCTCGTCGGTGCCGTGCGCGGCACGCCACTCGGCGTGGTAGGCGTCGTAGTTCTTGCGGAGGACATCGAGAGGCGTGAAGGACGGTGAGGTCAGGATCTTGAGCCCGCGGCGCGCGGCCAGAGTGTAGGTGTCGGGCGAGACCGCCGCCGTCCAGAGCGGCGGGTGTGGTTTCTGGATCGGCTTCGGCAGGACGCGCACGTCCTCGACCGTGTAGTGCTTACCGGTGAACGACAGGCGGTCTTCAGTCCAGGCGCGACGGACGATCTCGAGGCTCTCGTCGAAGCGCTCGCGCGTGCCCTCCATCGAGACGCCGAGGCCGCGGAACTCGGTCGGCTGGTAGCCGCGGCCCAGGCCGAACTCGAGCCGCCCGCCCGAGATGATGTCGATCTCGGCCCACTCCTCGGCGATCCGCAGCGGGTGCTCGAACGGGGCGACGACCACCGCCGTGCCGATGCGCACCCGGCGCGTCGCGGCGGCGACGGCCCCGGCGAGCGGGGCGAGCGAGGGGCAGATGCCGTACGGCGAGAAGTGGTGCTCCGCCAGCCACACGACGTCGAAGCCGAGCTCGTCGGCCAGACGGCACTCCTCGAGCGCGTTCCGGTACACCTCGGCGTGCGTCTGCCACTCGCGAATCGACAAGAGGTTCTGGGTCGAGAATTTCATAGCCAGGGATTATGGGCGAACCGTCCGCGAAGTCAACCGCGACGGTTGACCTGTGAAGTCAACCGCGACGGTTGACCTGTAGTCAGTCGGCGAGCGCCGGCCCGGCGCCAACCGCGTGGCGACGATGCGGCGGCGGTTGGCGCAAGACCTCGGCGACCTTCCGTGCGAGCGCGTCTGGCGTAACGGGCTTCTGGAGCAAAACGTCGTCGGGGATCGGCGGCTCCGCATAGCCCGACATGAAGAGCGTCCGCGTGTCCGGGCGCGCGGCCAGCATCCGTTCGGCCAGCTCGCGGCCGTCCATCCCGGGCATGATGACGTCGGTGAGGAGGAGATGAATCCGGTCGGGGAAGCGCTGGCTCAGCGCAAGCGCCTCGACTCCGTCACCTGCGACCAGCACGCGGTAGCCGAGCCTCCTCAGGATCTCGCACACCAGCCCCCGGACGGCCTCCTCGTCCTCGGCGATGAGGATCGTCTCCTCTCCGCCGGGAAACGGACCTCGCCCGGCGTCGACGCGGGGAGCTTCAATCGCCGCTTCGATCCTCGGCAGATAGACGCTGAACGCCGCACCCCGCCCCGGCGCGCTCTCGACGGCGATGCACCCACCGTGCTGCTTGATGATCCCGTACACCGTCGACAGCCCGAGTCCGCATCCTTTGCCGGGCGCCTTGGTCGTGAAGAAGGGCTCGAAGGCGCGCTGCCGCGTCTCCTCGTCCATGCCGAGGCCCGTGTCGCGGACCTCGAGCAGCACGTGCGGTCCGGCGATGGCGCCCGGATGAACCGACACGAACTCGGCGTTCAGCGTGATGTTGCGTGTCGCGATGCTCAGGCGGCCGCCGTCCGGCATGGCGTCTCGCGCATTGACCGCGAAGTTGACGATGACCTGCTCGATCTGTCCCGGGTCGGCCATGACGAGGTCGAGCGTCGGGTCGAGCGTGACGGCGAGCCGGATGTTCTCGCCGATCAGGCGCCCGAGCATGTCGCTCACGCTGGCGACGGTGGTGTTGAGGTCGAGTGGCTGCTGGGCGGACGCCTGGTTGCGGCTGAACGCGAGGAGCTGCCGCGTCAGGCTCGCGGCCCGCTGGGCGGTGCTCTCGATCTGGTCGAGGTCCTGGTACACCGGGTCCTCGGGTTGGTAGCGGGCGAGCAGGAGCTGGCAGCGTCCGATGACCACGGTGAGCACGTTGTTGAAGTCGTGCGCGACGCCGCCCGCAAGGCGCCCGATCGCCTCGATCTTCTGGAGCTGGCGCATCTCGCTCTCGCGCTGGCGCAGAACCTCTTCGGCCCGCTGGCGCTCCGTGACGTCCCGGCCCACGCCGGTGAGACCGCTCACCTGGCCGTGCTCATCCGTGAGCGCCGCGCCCGTCCACTGGTAGGCGGTGAGGGCGCCGTCGGCGCCACCCAATCGGCTCTCGACCTCGAACGGCTTGTCTTCGAGGCCCGAGGCCAGCGCTGCGCGGAACGCATCGCGGTCGTCCTCGGCGAGCAGGTCGATCAGCGGCTTGCCCTTGAGGTCCTCCGCTCCGCGGCCGGTCACGCTCTCGAGCTTCTGGTTCCAGAGGCTCAGACGTCCAGCGCGGTCGAGCACGTAGATGACGTCGGGGATCGCCTCGACGAAGCGCTCGAGCTCTTGAGCCGTCGCCCGGAGGCGGCGACGGCTGTCACGCAGCGCGCGCGCCAGGATCGCAGTGAGCGCGCCAGCGATGTTGAGGATGACGAGGTTGAACGCGGCGATCGTCGCGGCGTTCGGGAGATCGAACGGCGCGCTCAGGATCCCCGCGTGCTGCAGCAGGAGGATCGCACCGTAGCTGGCCGTCGCCGCCGCCGTCGCCATGAGGCAGGCCCGGCTCGAGAACGTGATCCCCGCGTAGATCGTCACGATCAAGTAGACCCCGAGGTACTGCGCCGCGGCGAGTCCGCCCGCCACGTAGAGCCCGAGGCTCATCAGGAGAATGTCCGCGAGCATGCGGGCATAGGCCTGGGCGCGGTAGCCGCGCCCGCTGCGCGCCGCAAGGTAGTACGGCCAGTTGAGGAAGAGCCCGCAGAGCGCGATCAGCGCTATGCGCCGGGCGATGGCCTCGGGCTCGATGGGAAAGACGATCTGGAACACCAGGATGACGAACGTGACGCCGCCGCGGACCGCGAGCTCCTGGTAGAGCCGCTGTCGCCGGCGGAGGTCTCTCGCCGCGGGGTTGTCGTAGGCCCGCTCGAGCAACGGCCGGGCGTAGTTCGCTCTGGGTCCCGTATGCACCGCCGGAGTTGGTACGCAAGGCGGGTGCCACGGTTCGCCTCTATTAAAATCACTCGGATAGAGGACGCTCGACGGTGATTTCTGGAAAGAAAGATCCCAGGGGGCGGTGAGAAATCAGCCGGGAGTATACTCCGGGGTCGTGACGCCGGGCCGGTCTCCGAGTCGTCGAAGCGTTCCGTTCCATCTTCTACGCGTCACTGCCGGTCGCCATCCATGGCGGTCACTTTGCGGACGAGGGCCTCGAGATCGAGCTGGCGACGGCGGAGTTGGGAGCGGGAACGGTGGACGCGCTCCGGAACGGCCACGCGGACATCGCCCTGTCTGGACTCATGCGGAGCTTCGAGCTCCTCGACCGCGGCGCGTCACGCCTCGTCCACTTCGCCGGGGCGAACGATCGTAACGGGTTCTTCCTCCTGAGCCGCGACGCGCGACCCGGCTTCGGATGGTCGGACCTGGTCGGCCGGACGGTGATTTCGTTCGGAGGCGCGCCGACCCCCTGGCTCTGCATGCAGGCGGTGCTGCGTCGCCACGGCGTCGAGCCGACGCGGGTCACGTTCCTGCGCGATCTCTCCACGCCCGACGCGGTGGCCGCCTTCCGAGCGCGCAAAGCCGATTTCATCGAGCACGGCCCACCCGTGGTCGATCAGCTCATCGCGGACGGTACCGGGCACCTCGTCGCCTCGATGGGCGAGGCCACCGGGCCGGTGCCGTTCAGCTCGTTTATGGCGACGCCGGAGACGCTCGCGGGGAACCGCGACGTCCTCGTCAGTTTCGTCCGCGGCCTCTACCGGGCGCAGCGCTGGATGGCGTCGAGTGGCGCAACCGAGATCGCCGCCGTCATCGCCCCCGCGTTCGGCGACATCGATCCGAGGATCCGCGTCGCGGCCGCCGACCGCTACCTCCGGCAATCCACCTGGGCGCGCGATCCGGTGCTGACGCGGACGGGGTTCGACGCGCTGCAAGCGATTCTTCTGGCCGGCGGCTTCATCAAGCGATCGCACCGCTTCGAGGAGCTCGTCGACACCGACATCGCGCGGCAGGCAGTCGGCTACTGACCTCCCGTCACGTCGATCGTCACCCCGGTGACGAAGTCGGCGTCGCTGGACGCGAGAAAGCAGATGACGCGCGCCTGGTCCTCGGGCTCCGCCACCCGGCCCAGGGGCGTCCGCGAATTCTCCCGAGCGCGCTCCTCCTGAGACATCCGATCCCAGCGCGGGCGTAGCCGCGGGCTCAACGTGAGGCTCGGAGCGATGGCGTTCACCGTGACCCCGTACGGGCCCAGCTCGAACGAGAGCTTGCGGGTGAAGGCGATGATCCCGCCTTTGGCGGTGGCGTAGGCGCTGCTGCTCGTGGGGCTCAGGCCGCGCCCCGCGATCGACGAGATGTTGACGATCTTGCCGCCCCGCTGGCGCTTCATGACGGGCGCGACCGCGTTGCAGAAGAGAAAGGTTCCGGTGAGGTTGAAATGGAGCAGGCGCTGCCAGTCGTCGAGCGTCAGCTCGTCCACCGCGGCGGCGGGCTTCGGGATGATGGTACTGCCGCCGACCGCATTGACCAGGACATCGATGCGGCCGTGCTCATCGATGACCCGTCGCACCACGCCCGCAACCTGGGAGGCGTCGAGCGCATCGGCCGCGAGACCGTGGGCGGTGCCGCCCGCGGTACGGATGGCGCCGACCGCCTGATCCAGGCTCTCCTTGTCGAGCTCGACGGCGACCACGGTCCCGCCCTCTCGACCGATGATCTCGGCGGTCGCCCGCCCGATGCCCCGGCCCGCAGCTGTGATCAGCGCGATCCGTCCCTTGAATCTCATGTTCCGTCCTCCCTCTGTGGCTCGACCCGGAGACGCTCGCTGCACCCTAGAGCCGCCGACTTGCCTTGTCAATTCGCTGCTGCTACGCTCCCGGCCATGCGATACGAAATGATCTCTGCCGACTGCCACCTCGATCTCTGCTGGCTTCCGCCCGACCTCTTCACGTCCAAGGCCTCTGCGGCCCTCCAGGAACGGATGCCGTACACGAGGGAGGGGCCGCGGGGTCCGGCCTGGGTCACCAACAAGGGCGCCAGCCTCGGCCTCGCGTGTGGGATGGGCTCGGCGGGCCGGGAGTACATCCCCGGGCGTATCCACCGCTCCGATCGGATGGCATCGACGGGTCTCTACGAGGACGGCAAGCGCGGGATCCGCCGCGTCACCGACCCCGAGCTACGCTTGAAGGACCAGGACCGCGACGGTGTCCAGGCCGAGGTGCTCTACGGGGTCCTCGGCACCACGGGGCGCATGAACGACCCGGAGGCGGCGGTCGAGGTCCTGCGCATCTACAACGAGTGGCTCGCCGACTTCTGCTCGACTCATCCGGACCGCTACGCCGGGCTCGCCTCGATCCCGAACCATCCGCTGGAGGCGGCCATCACCGAGGTCGAGCGCGTCGTCAAGCGCGGTGCCCTCCGCGGGCTCGACATCGCCAACTCGGCGGACCTGAAACCGCTCTGGGATCCTTACTGGAACCCGCTCTGGGACGTGATCGACGGCTGCGGGCTGCCGCTGCATTTCCACACGGTCGGCGGTTACACGCCCGACCACATCCGCAAGATCATCCTCATCGGCTCGGATCCGACGCGCGCAAACGCCCCCGACGCGCCGAAGGTCGAGCTCCCGGTGGCGCGGTCAGCATTCGCGTCGAACATCACCCAGTTCCAGATGAACATGTCCAACATCCTCACGTCGATGATCTTCGCGGGCGTGTTCGAGCGCTATCCGCGCATGAAGCTGGTACTCGGCGAGTCCGGGATCGGTTGGATCCCCTACGTCCTCTGGCGCATGGACGCCGAGTGGGAGGATCAGTTCAAGGACCTCTCGCTCACGATGCCGCCGAGCGAGTACTGGAAGCGGCAGTGCTGGGCGACCTACCAGACGGACCCGATCGGCGTGAAGCTGATCGACGAGCTCGGCGAGGACAAGGTGATGTGGGGCTCGGACTTTCCGCATCCCGACGGCGTGTGGCCTGATTCTCGCGAGTACATCGCCCGCGAGCTGGGTCATCTGCCGGCCGGGGTACGCCGCAAGATCGTCTGCGAGAACGCCGGGAAGCTCTACGGGTTGATCAGGTAGCGCGGAAAGACTGCGCGCTCGTTTCAGAGAACCATCACGCGTGGCTCATCGACGGCGGTCGGGGTCGCCCGGCCGCTAGGGCCAGCGCGACCAGATGGTCGAGCTGGCCGAAGTCGAAGGGCTTGGGGATGAAGGCGAAGACCCCGCGGTTGAGAGCCTCGGCGGCGGCCTTGCTGTCGCGGCTCGCGGTAATCACCATCACGGGAACCGTCGTGTCGATGCTGCGAAGCTGCTTGAGCGCCTGGAGCCCGTCCATCACCGGCATGTGCAGGTCGATGAGGACCAGATCGGGACGTCCGCGGAGCACCATCATGACTCCGTCCGCACCGTTGCAGGCTGTCTCGACCTTGTAGTTGGTTCCGTGGTTGAAGCTGTTGAAAAACTCCGTCAGCACCTGCCGGATGGTTTCCTCGTCGTCGATGATGAGGACCCGCTTCGTGGGTCGATCAAACGGTTTGTCCGTGCGCTTTTCCGTGCGAGCCATGGGCAGCATGTTCTCGAACGAGCAAGCGAAATGCCACGGGTCTCAGTGAAAAATGGCGATTGTTCCCGTGGGGTTACGTGGCTGGTTTCCGGGGCTTGTGACAGGCTGGTTTGCCAATCCGACCCATCATTCTTTCCGGAATCGGACCCCTCGCGCGCGCGTCAGATCACGCGCTTCCGCGCGAGCGCCGTGAGCTCGTCGGCTCCGCAGCCGAGCCACCGGCCGAGCACCTCGGCGTTGTGCTCTCCCAGAAGCGGCGCGCGCTTCACGTCCGTGGGCGAGTCGGAAAGGCGCACGGGGTTGCCGGGCATCGGGAACCGGCCGCGCGTCGGGTGGTCGAGCTCGACCACCATGCCACGCTCGACCAGCGAGGGATCGGTGAGAACCTCGCCGGAGTCGAGGACGGCGCCGCAGGGAATCCCCGCGCCGGCCAGGGTCTCCATCGCTTCGTGCTTGGTTCGCTTCTCGGTCCACGCTTCGACGAGCGCGTCGAGCTCGTCGTTCCGCGCGGCCCGCCCCATGCGGTCGGCGAGCTTCGGGTCGTCGCCGCTCTCGAAGATCCTCGGGCGCCCGGAGCTCGGCGACGACCCGAAGCTCGCCGACCGCATGGGGCGGGCCGCGCGGAACGACGAGCTCGACGCGCTGGCCAATGCCGGTCGTCTGGCGCTGGACGATCGCGGCCAGGATGCCGATGGCCAGGTGGAGCCCGGCGCCCGTGTCCCCCAGTCCGGCTTCGACCCGAACGGGCGGCCCGTCGGCGGCACCCGTGACGCTCATCGCGCCGCCCATTGCCTGGGCGATCATCTCGAAGCTCTTGTAGTCGGCGTACGGACCGCTGCTGCCGAAGCCCTTGACCGAGGCCGCGATGATCCGGGGGTTGAGCCGGCGAAGATCCTCGTACCCGAAGCCCAGCCGCTCCATCGAGCCCGGGCCGAAGTTCTCCACCAGGACGTCAGCGCGCTCGACCATCCGCGTGAGGAGGGCGCGTCCCTCGGCGGACTTGAGGTCGAGCGTGACGCTCTTCTTGTTGGCGTTGAGGAGCAGAAAGAAAAAGGCGTCCTGATCAGGCCGCTCCGATAGCGCACGGCGCCCCGGCTCGCCGCCGGGCGGCTCGATCTTGATGACGTCGGCGCCGAGCCACGCCAGCATCTGGGCACAGCTCGGCCCCGCCTCGTACTGCGTGAGGTCAAGCACCACGATCCCGTCGAGCGCCTTGGCCATTCGATTTACATGGGGGGCCTCGACGGGCCCCCCAAGCCCCCATCGCTCGGAGACGCCCCGGCTCAACCGGGGCGCCCCTCGAGCTCGCTTCATTGTCATGGGGCCTCGACGGCCCCCTGAGCTTCCCGCGATGCTAGGTGGTGTAGGCCGAGAAACGGACCGTCGTGGCGCGGGCCTTGTAATCGGTCTTGACATTGACCACGGCCGGCTTGCCGGACGTATAGGCCCGCTCGAGCGCAGGTCGAATCTCGTGCGGCTTCTCGACGAACTCGCCGTGCCCGCCGAAGTCCTCGGCGACCTTGTCGTAGCGGGTGTAGCCGAGATTGCGTCCGGGCTTGTCCTGCTTCGGGTCCGCGGTCCAGCCTCCGTTGTTGCTGATCACGACGAGGATGGGGATCCGGTGGCGCACCGCCGTGTCGAACTCCATCGCGTTGATGCCGTAGGATCCGTCGCCGTGCAGGACGACCACCTGCGTGTCCGGGCACGCGACCTTCGCGCCGACGCCGAACGGCAGTCCCACGCCCATGCACCCGAAGGGGCCGGAGTTCAGCCGATGGCCCGCCGTGAATGTCGGGATCGACTGGCGCCCGAAGTTGAGGATCTCCTGACCGTCCACGACGAGGATCGCGTCGCGACGCAGGAAATCACGGACCTCCTTGCAGAGCCGGAGCGGGTGGATCGGCACCTCGTCGGAGCTCATGGCCTTCTCCGACTCGAGGGCCTTCTCCATGTCGAGCGCCTTCAGCTTCCCGACCCACGCGCCATAGCGTCCCTTGTCGAGCTTGCCCCGCGCCTCGGTCGTCAGCTGCTGCAGGACGGCGCGGGCGTCGCCGAAGATGGGGACGTCCGCCGGGCGGTTGTGGCCGAGCTCGGTCGGGTCCACGTCGACCTGGATGACTTTCAGGTTGTCGGCGAATCGAGGCGCACGACCGAACTGGATGACGTAGTTGAATCGGGTGCCGACGTTGAGGATGACGTCCGCCTCGGAGAACGCCTTGGCGCGGGCGAAGAGGAACGCGAGGTCGTGGTCCTCCGGGACGGACCCGCGGGAGATCGGCGTCGTGTAGAAGGGGATCCCCGCCGTCTCGACGAAGGTCTGGAGCGCCGACGCGGCGTCCGACCACCACACGCCGCTTCCGGCGATGATCAGCGGCCGCTCGGCCCGCCCGAGCAGCGCGATCGCTTCCGCGATCGCCGCCGGATCGCCATGGGCGCGCGGCGCCGGCTTCCACTGGGCCGGTATCGTGACGGAGGACTCGTCGACGACCTCGCCCAGGATGTCGCCGGGAAGGTCGAGAAACACGGGCCCGGGCCGGCCCGACGTCGCCTGACGGAAGGCCGTCGCCACGACATCGGGAATGCGCTTGGCGTCGAGGATGCGCGTGGCCCACTTGGTGATCGGCTTGAACAGCGAGAGCTGATCGACCTCCTGGAAGGCATCCATTCCGAAATAAACGCGCGGGCTCGTGCCGCCGACGGCGACCAGCGGGGCGGCGTCGATGAACGCGTTGGCGACACCCGTTGCCATGTTGATCGTGCCCGGCCCGGAGGAGGCCATGCATACGCCCGGCCGGCGCGTCAGGCGGCTGTAGGCGTGCGCCATCATCGAGGCACCCTGCTCATGACGGCTGTCGATGGCCCGCACACCGAGCTTGATGCAGGCGCTCTCGGTCTCGAGCATCGGTCCGCCCATGAGGTAAAACAGCGTGTCCATACCCTGCGCCTTGAGTGACTTTGCCAGGAGCTCCGAACCAGTGATCGATCCCATTGCGCCTTCTCCTTATGTACCCCGGTGCGCCAGAAGATACCCGAATTCTCGTTCCGTGTCTCGCCCGACGGCGGCGGTTGCCGTGGGGCCGGCGAGGTGGCCTGACGGCCGCTTGCGTGAGACACTGGCCGCATGCGCCGCGTCATTGCCAGCGCGCTCCTCGGAACGGTCAGCCTGGTCTCGTTTCTCTCGCCGACGAGCGCCCCCGTCCAGGCTGCGGAGACCTATACGCGCGAGTCTCTGGATCAGACTTTCCGGCTGGAGTGGTCGAAGACCGCGCGGAATGTCAACGGCTACGTGTACAACTCTTCGAATCGGCGCGCCGCGCACATGCAGCTGCTCGTGGAGGGCCTCGACGCCGCCGGCACGGTAATCACCAAGACCATGACGTGGGTTCGCGATGTCCCGCCCAACAACCGCGCGTTCTTCGAAGTCGCGGTGTCGAACGCGCCTTCCTATCGAGTTTCAGTCCTGTCCTTCGACTGGGTCGAAGACCGTCTGGATCGTCGCAACGCCTGGTAGGGAAACTGGTTGCCTTCGACCGCATCAGAGCGCGGGCTCGCCGGCCGTCACCGCGATGCACTGGCCGGAGAGGTTTCGCGCCGCATCGCTGCACAGATAGACTGCGAGCGAGGCGATGTCCTCGGCGGTCGACATGCGCTTGAGCGGTGAGCGCTCGACCCACCGGCGGCGCTCCTCCTCGACCGGCACCCCTTTCACCTGAGCTTGACCGGCGATGACCCGATCGATGCGGTCGCCGGCGATGGCGCCGGGAGCGATCGCGTTGACCCGGATGTTGTGCGCCGCCAGCTCGAGGGCGAGACCGTACGTCATCCCGACCTGCCCGGCCTTGGCCGAACAGTAGCCGATGCGATAGGCAAGCCCGTGCCGGCCCGCCGTGGAGGCGATGTTCACGATCGCGCCCCCACCAGCCGTGATCATCTGGGGCACCGCGAACCGCGTGCACATATACGAACTGGTCAGACACGAGTTGATCGTGTAGAACCAGTCCTCGGCCGTGTAGTCCTGCACCGGCTTGGTGGGACCGCCGTCACCGGCATTGTTCACGAGGGTGTCGAGCTTGCCGAAGGTCTTCACGGCGGCCGCCACGAGGCGCTGCACGTCGGCCTCGACGGCGGCGTCGCCGGTGACGGCGACCGCTCGGCCCCCGTCGGCCTTGACGAGCTCCGCCGTCTCCTCCACCAGATCCCGCGAGCGCGCCGCGCAGACCACGGCGGCACCCTCGCGGGCGAACATGCGACTCATCACACGCCCGACACCCTTGCTCGCGCCGGTGATGAGCGCGACTTTTCCCTCGAGCTGCCCCATGGTCCTTCCTCCCGTGGTCAGCGGAACGCCTGGATGAGCTCCTCGGCGGCCACCATCTGCCCCCCCCGCGTCGAGGACGCCACCACGATGAGCGTCCGTACGCCGGCCGCACGCCACGCCTCGAAGCCCTCGCGAACCTCTGCCGCGCTCCCGAAGAGCGTGACGTCCTGGAGCCAGCGATCGGACATGAGCTCGGGGATGCGCTGGGACTCGCCGCTCGCGATGGCGCCGCGGATCGCGAGCATCTCCTCCTCATAGCCCGCCTCGATCCAGTAGTTCTGGTAGTTCGGCAGGCGCACGTAGGGGACGAGAATCCGGCGCAAGAGCGCCGCCGCAGCGGCGCGATCCGCGTCGATGCAGGTCGGCACCATGTTGCCGATGAAGAACGCGGGGTCCTGCCGCGCCGACGCCGGGAGACCGCGAAGCGAGGCCGCCATGTGCGATCGCGCGCCATTCGCCCACACGACCCCCTGCGCGATCTCGCCGGCCAGCTCGACCATGCGGCGGCGGAGCGTCGCGAGGACAATCGGTGGAAGCCCGCCCACCTGGGTCGCATGCGCGCGCAGGTCGGCGACGAACTTCCGGACGTCGTCGAGGGGCTTGCCCGCGCGGATTCCCAGACGCGCGTGGGTCGGCCCGTGACTCACGCCGATCCCAAACCTGAACCTGCCGTTCGACAGCTCATGGATGAACGCCGCCATCTGCGCGTACTCGAGGGGGTGGCGCGTGTAGATGTTGGCGATGCTGGTGCCGAACGGGATCTCGTGGGTCGAGAGCGCCAGCGCCTCGCACAGGGCCAGACCGTCGCCGGGGCTCGGGCAGTAGAGCCCGGCGAATCCCTCGCGCTCGAACCGCTGGGCCACCTCCAGCATCACGCGGCGCCGTCCGGCCACCGCGACGAGGCCGACTGCCGGTTTGGTGGTCATTCCCGCGAGTATACCGGTGTCCTTGCCACGGCGCCCCGGCCTCACTATGATCGGCCCACCTTACGGGAAGGAGACCCTCATGAAGATCCACAGGCTCTACGCGGACAAGAACGGCGAGTCGCATTTCCAGGACGTCGAGGTCGAGTACGCGGAGACGACCCGCGCCGGGCGGCTCTCGAAGCGGATCCCCGCCACCGGCATCATCTTCCGCGAGGTCCAGCCCGATTACGATCTCGACTGGCATCCCGCGCCACGGCGCCAGTACATCATCAACCTCGACGCGGGCGTTCAGATCACCGCGAGCGACGGCGAGGAGCGCCGGATCGGCGCCGGCGAGGTCCTTCTCGTCGAGGACACGCACGGTAAGGGCCATCTCTCCAAGGCCATCGAGGCCAAGCTGCGCAACTGCATCTTCGTCACGCTGGAGTGAGCGGCGCGAAGGCCCTCACCGGACGGTCAGGCCGCCCGGAGCCACAGGTGTCTTCGCGCGTCGTACCACCACGCCCACGGGGGTCTGAGACGGCGTGCCGGTGTTGAAGCGTGGTCGAACCTCGCCGGTCGCCAGATCGAAATTGTAGACGCTGGACGAGGAGGCGTCGACGGCCCAGAACGTGCCATCTGGAACGAGATCGAGACCGACCCAGCACGAGGGCTCGCGCCGGTACGTCGTAGACCTGGACGAGGGAGCCGGCATGATCGAGGCGCGCGATCACGGCGCCGCTCGAGACGAGCACGCCGCCGTCGGGCAGGACTCGAAGTCCCTGGGTATCACCGCCGGGGATCGGTTTAAGGTTGAAGTTCGGAAGCTGCGAGTTCGTGCACACGTCGAAGTGCTTCACGTCCGGCCCACCCGACGTGTAGAAGAGGGTGCAGCCGTCGCCGGCGAGATCGATCCAGAGTAAGCCGCGATCCTCCGACGCCACCGCATACGCGACCGGCGTCTGGTTCCCCGAGAACTTCAGGACGCGCTCGGCGCAGACCGCCAGACCGACGTAGGCGTGCCGGCCGCGTCGAAGGCAACCGAGTGGGGATTGCAGCTGTACCCGCTGCCGACCGCCCCCCGCGAGCCGCCATTCGGGTCGAACTTCTCGACAGTATTGCCGAGCTCGCAGCCGCCCGGCGCGCACGAGTGGGCGACGTAGAGGTTGCCGTCCGCATCGAACCTCATACCTGCGGCAGGGCCTGCGACCTGGCCAACGAGCACTGCGCGGAGGGTGCCGTCGGAGCTCCGCCACTGCACCAGCCCGGTCTCCAGCGAGACGTACACGTCGCCTTGCGACGGGGTCAAGCTCTGCGTCTCCGCGCGCGGCGCGAGCACGAGGAGCAGGCTCACCGTTACAAGGCCGACCAGAAAGGCCATTGGCGCGATCATGGGCAAGTGTGGCGGCAACGGTATCCGCCTGAAAACCGGGAGATCCCGTAAATCGAGACAGGGAAATCCCTGATGGCCCCCGCAGCGGTGGGGGTGAACGGATGATCAGGACGGCTGCGGAACGCGCACCTGTCTCGCCCTTCCGGTCAGGCCGTCGCCAGTAGGACTCGTCGCCTCGAAGGCCAGCAATTCCACCGCGTCCCGCAGAAGCTGGTTCAAGGACACGCGTCCCGCTCCGGCGGGTGGCGCCGGGCCATCGTCAGGAAGCCCCGCACGATACGCACGCAGCGCTCCGCGGCCTCGCCGATCTCGCGGACTTGTGCGCGGGCGCTGTCGTCGGCGGCCGTGGCCGCAAACAGTCCGACCTGCCCGAGGATGACCGACAGAGGGCTGTTGAGCTCGTGCGCGACGCCGGCAAGAAGGTTGTCCATCGTCGCCAGCTTTTCCGCCTCGAGAAGCTGGTGCGTGCGCTCCTGGATCTGCGCCTCCAGCGTCGCGTTCTGGCGGCGAAGATCGGGGTGGAGAAACCGCATCTCCAGCAAGTTGCGCACGCGGAGAAGCAATTCGGCTTGTTCGAAGGGCTTTGTCACGAAATCGCTTGCGCCCGCCTCGAGCGCCGCGCGCCTGCTCTCACGCGACACGTCGGCGGTCAGGACAAGCACCGGTAGATAGAGATCTGCCCGCCGCCCCTCGAGCTGTTTGAGGACCTGGACGCCGTCGAGGTGGGGCAGGCGGAGGTCCAGCAGGATCAAATCAGGCTGGAACTCGGCGCAACACTCGAGGACCTCGCGGGGGTCGGTCGTGCTTCGCAGGTTTGTATAGCCGACCTGCTCAAGAAGCAGCTCCAAGAGGCGGACCATGGCTTGCTCGTCGTCCACGATCAGAATCCTCGCGATGCGAAACATCTCGGGACCCATGCGATCTCCCCTGCGGACGGACCCCGTGAACCGTCGTTCAGCCCGGCGCCCTTCTGAGTGACCGCGGGGGCATCGATGATGCCAGCCAGCTAGTTAGCGGACAGCGGTTGAGACCCGAAAAGATCTGGAAATTGCTTGGCATAGGAACGGCGGTGGGCGGCCGGATTCGCCGGTGCTGGCCGGCCGGCGAGTCCGAACGAGTCGTGGGTCTGACAGTGCGATGCCCGAATCTGACACCCCCCCGGTGTACGCGGACCGGGAGAGCGACGCGTGGCGGGGCGGGTCGGGGAGAATGTCCCTCGGGTCAGGTCGATCGGATTGCGGACGCCGTCAGGCGTGGCTGGTCTGGGACACGGGCGCCGACACCGTGCGCCTGGTCCAGGGGCTCCCGTGGATCCTCGACTTCGTGCGGCGCACGATCCCACCCGACCTGCGCGTCCTTCCCGCAGCGCTGGCCGGCGCCCTGACGACGGTGGAGATCGCGCTCCTCGGAACCGCGGTGGCCGCGGCCCTGGCCCTCCCCCTCGGGTTCCTCTCGGCGCGGAACGTCGCGCCCGGCGCGGTCTTCTACCCGGCCCGCGCCGTGCTGAATTTCTTCCGGAGCGTCGACACCCTGGTCTACGCGCTCGTCTTCGTCGCGGTAGTCGGGCTCGGGCCGTTCCCCGGCGTCCTCGCCGTCGTCGCCTACACGACGACCTCGCTCGCCAAGCTCTACTCCGAGGCGATCGAGGGGATCGAGCCGGGGCCCGATGGACGCGATCACGGCGACGGGCGCCAGACGCCTGCAAATATTGAGGTACGGGGTCCTGCCGCAGGTGCTCCCGCTCTTTCTCTCGTACGTCCTCTACCGCCTCGAGACCAACATCCGCGCGGCGACCGTGCTCGGCTTCGTCGGCGCCGGCGGCATCGGCTTCTACCTCCAGACTTATCTCCGGATGATCGACTACCCCGCCGCCTCGACCGTCCTCCTCGTGACCGTCGCGATGGTGATGGTGGTGGACGCGATCAGCTCGCGACTACGCGACCGGCTCGTCTGAGGTCGTGGAAGGTCAGAGCTGGCCGGAGTCGCCCCACCGCGCGAGCAGCGCGCGGTACCCAGGATCGTCGTAGCGGTCGAGGCGGAACGCCGGGGCATAGCGCGGCAACGGGCGCCCCGCGATGTAGTCGGCCAGGAGCTCCGCCGCGCCGTTCGACGCCATGAGTCCGTAACCCGAGAGCGCGCCGAGCACGTACGCCCCCTCGACGGGCACGGGGCCCGCGAGAAGGCGGTTCTCGCGAGTCTTCGTGTAGTAGCTGCTGGAGGTCGTGATCCAAGGCGATCCGCTCACCCTATTCCGCTAGTCGAAGGCGCACCCGTCGAGGTGATCGGCCAGGTTGAGCTCCATCCGCCAGAGACGCGTCGGGCCGGAGGGTTGACTTCCTCCGGCCCGAGTCTTGGATCGATCAGCGGGACCGCGTGACCAGCCGGCTCTGACCGCAGTCCGAGCAGACGCCATACTCCCTGATGAACCCGCCCGCTCGGTCGGCCTTCACCGCCGCCCGATACGCGGTGGACGGGTCGATCCCGAGCGCGCGCGCCACGCACTCGTCACAGAAGCTGCGGGGCCGATGCGTGAGCAGAAATGCCGCGACTCGATCCTTGGCGGTCATCGTGACCCGGTCCAGGAGCGGACGGACTAGGAAGGAACAGAAGCCGGCGCTGAGATCAGGCGGAAGGCGTCAATCGAACCTCAGCGGGTACCCGATCTGCAGGCCGAAGGACACGCGGTTCTGGTCGGCGTCCGCGGCCAGCGCGGCGCCGCCGGTGGGCGTACTGCGGTCCGCTGCTGGGTACTCCTCGAAGACGGCGATCGCCGGCGTCAGCGTGATCGGCGCCGGTCGGGACGGCTGGGGCAGCTGACCGCCAAACCCGGGCGGCGGGATCGGCAATGGAATCTGTGCCAGTGCCGATGCCGGCACGCAGCCGAGGACGACCGCTGTCACCCACGCCGCGGACCGCCGAAGACGCAACACGCCTGATCTCTACCACACGGTCC
>WNFD01000483.1_pt1 | contig 63789 bp, 45 predicted proteins | sample 5400491 | NCBI WGS metagenome assembly WNFD01 (sample SAMN13153343, study PRJNA577476) | soil metagenome | isolation source: 120 cm saprolite under Douglas fir tree site 2 hole 2 replicate 2 | place: USA:California | collected 2015-04-18 | reverse complement strand
AGCGCCGGTAGCGCAGTTCGCACGGAAAGGAGCATTCCGATGACTCGACCAAAGACGAAAATATTGGTGGATGGTGGTGACCCGCAGGAAGCTCGACGGGTAAAGGAATGTTTGGGGTTTGTCGATGGGCAGACGACCACTCCCTCCGACGCCCTCTCATTCCCTGCCGTACCACCTGGCCCTGCCGTGACAGGGCAACATTCACAGATTGGAAACATAGCGATACTTGTTTCCAGAGGCCATCGAAAAATGGCAGACGCCAAGCCCTTCTGGTCTACGCTCTACCACTCTTTAACTCTACTGGATGCACTGGATTACGAATATCGAAGATCATCGATTTACAAGAATATCGACGCGATGTATTAGATTAATAATGATGCGTAAATTATTGAAGGTGAGTGATTTTGGTGGCCAGGGAGGGAGTTGAACCCCCGACGCCAGCCTTTTCAGGGCTGCGCTCTACCACCTGAGCTACCTGGCCACGCTTAAGCCCGCGCTCGATCCGCGCGCGGACTGTCCACTTCACGCTGATTTTGGCGGGATTGCTAACAGAACGAAACCACTCCAGTGCCGGAAGCGTGCGGAACGCAATTGATTATAGCAATGCTGAAGCATTCGCTCAACGCGAAGTCCCGTACCATCCTTAAGGACTGGTGTACCCATAATCGCCAACACTGTGGAGCGCGGAGCATAGTTTCGGTCAGACAATCGCTGGTTCAGCTGCACTTCTTCTTAGTGACAAAAGCTAAGGACGCTGGAGCGGAATCCAGCGTCCTGAATTCGCAACTGGAACACGGATTTACTTGCTACTTTCCACCTGCGGCGCCGTGCCCTCCAAGCCATGAGGCCAACTGAGACTCCTGCTGCGACTTCAAACTGACACAGTTGTTGATGCGCTCGATCGATTGCTTGTACGTACGCTCTGCCGCTTCAACCTTGTGGGCGGCGAAAAAGTCTGCCACCTGATCCCGCATCCCTGGGTCGCAGAAGCTGCTAGTCGCATTTACGACCTGGGCACTGGCGAAGGGTCCTCCTGATTTCTGGATAGCATCCCAGTGCGACTGGATGAAATCCCAAGCCAGCTTTTCGCCTGCCCGGTTCTGCAACACCCCGGTCACAAGCTGCAAGGCGTCCTGCGAACGCACGTCAGGTGATATGGCGAACTCCAGCGTCCGCTGCAGCAGTCTTGGATCGCTGAATTGCGGCAGCGTGAAGAAGTACATGTAGTACTCCTCGGGTGACTTGGGGTTTTTCAATGCAGCCCTCACCCGGTCGTAGAATGCCTGGTCGCCGTTCAACGCAGCAAGTGCGAGAGCGCTGCCGGCAAGGTCGCGATCGACGGACGCGGAATCTTCCAGAGCCTTGTCCGCAATCTTTCGCGCCTCAGCCAGAGTCGCTGGATCGCGGGCGTCATAGCCCAGTCCATTGAACAGACGAGTTCGCAGTGCCTTTTGCTCGTCACTCTCGCCCGGCTTCGGTTCCCATCCCACATCCTTCATGATCGGAGTCAGATACTGGCGGAGCCATGCGCGGTAAGAGTCGCGGTCACCATCGTTCACGAGATATTGACCAATGTAGTTGAGCCGCACCAGCACGTCTTCCAACACTGCGCGGTTGCGATCTGTTTCGAGACCTTGCGCGAATGCCAGGTAGTCTCCAACGGGTTCGCCTCCGACACGCACCGACGCCCAGATGTCCGACTGTAGAGCAATGCGCTCCGCGGGAGACAGCTTGCTCTCGGCATCTTTGGCCAGAGCCCGCACGGCATCGGGTTGGTACGCGACGCGATAGTAACCAGTAGCACCGGCATTTGCCAGAACCCAGGTTGAGCACCCCGGTAGGGTAAAGGATTCCTCTTTCTTGGCGAGCAGCTCACATTTCTCGGCGCCTTGACCATTCGCAGATCCCTTCAGGCAGAGCGGGATCTCCCACGTCTCAGCGTTAGCTGCTTCGAACTTGGCTCGGTCGTAGAAATAACGTTGCTGCGCGAGTGTGACGCTCGTGGAACTCCCCGAACATTGCGCCTTAACGTTGATGATGGGTACGCCCGGCTGTTTCACAAAGGTTGGCATGATGTGGTCGACGGGCTTCCTGGAGACTTTCGCTTGCGCGTCCCAGAAGTCGTCGGCCGTTGCATTACCGTACTCATGCTGCTTCAGATAGGCGTTCACCCCCTGCCGGAAAGTTTCCTCGCCGAGATAAGCTTCCAGCATGTGCAGCACGGCCGCCGCCTTGCCGTATGCGATTCCATCAAATAGTTCCTGAATCTGTGCCGGTGTATCCGCGGCCTGGTGAATGGGACGGGTATTGGCCAGCGAGTCTACGTTCATAGTTCCGCCGGCCTGGCTTACGTCGTCGAGATTAAAATTCCATTCCGGCTTCCACGCCTCGACCGGTTTGCTCGACATCCACGTGGCGAAGCCCTCGTTCAGCCAGATATCGTCCCACCACTTCATCGTGACCAGGTCGCCAAACCACTGGTGCGCCATCTCATGGGCAATCACCGAGGCGATGGTTTTCTTCAGTTCGATAGAGCCTTGCTTCTCATCGATCAGCAGAATTACTTCGCGGAAGGTGATGCAACCCGTGTTCTCCATCGCGCCCGCGGAGAAGTCGGGCAGGCCGATCAGGTCCAGCTTGCCGTAAGGATATTTAATACCGAAATACTTGTCGTAGTAGCTGAGAACGTGTTCGGCCGACTCCAGCGCGAACTTGCCCATCTCCTGCTTTCCCGGAGTGCCGTAAACGCGAATTGGGATACCATCGGCAGACCCTTCGATGTATTCAAAATTACCCATCACCAGCGCGGCCAGGTACGACGACATTTTCGGCGTCGTGGCGAAACGCACACTGTGCTGATTTTCACCCGGACCCGGCGTGTCGGAAATTATTTTCGAATTTGAAATCGCCACGTGTCCCTTGTGGGCTACGGCGGTAATGTCAAAAGTGGCTTTGTAGTCCGGCTCATCAAATGATGGATACGCACGCCGCGCGTCTGTGGCTTCGAATTGAGAGGCCGCATACTTGCGCCCTTGATCGTCTTTGCCCAGGTAAAGGCCGCGCATCTCACTGTTGAGGATGCCGTTGTATTTGATGTGGATGGTCGCCGACCCCGCGGCCAACGGTTTCTCGACCGACAGCCTAACCATTTCCTTTTCCTTTTCGGGCGTGACTTTAGCTTTCTGCGTCGCACCGCCGCTAGTAATGGACACGTCCTGGAAGTCAATGTCAATCGCGTTCAGCGTGATCTCGGATGTGGGCTTGAGAACTCGAATGGAGATGGTCTCGTCGCCCGCAAACGTCGCTTTGTCCAGATCGGGCGTGAATGTCAGCTTGTAATTTTCTGGCCTGGCCACCGCCGGCAGCCGCTGCGCCAACGCCAGAGAAGCTACTACGAGTGCGAACGCACATAGGGCACAAACTCGCTTCATATATTTTCCTCGGGGGTGTCTGTTAACTCTAACTATGACGCTCGTCTTCGAAAGCACCGCAAATAGGGACAAAACAAAGGCCGCTGTCACATTGTACGGAAACTGGAATCGAAAAGTTCACTCCGTACGAACTAACTAACATTGGACATCACGGTCCCGTTCAAAATCGTTTTGCTGCAACGGTTGACCCCAAACCAATAAGGGATTTCGCGATAGTCTGCGACGGCAAACACCGCCAAGTCGGCATCTTTCCCGGGCTCAATGCTTCCCTTCCGATCGCCCAGTCGCAGTGCCCAGGCACCGTTGATTGTACCTGCGGCAATCGCTTCCGCCGGAGACATCTTCATATGCGTCGAGGCCAGCGACATTGCCATCGGCATGCTCAGGGTCGGAGACGTGCCGGGGTTATAGTCCGTGGCCAAGGCAACTGGCACTCCGGCATCAATCAACTTACGCGCCGGCGGATACTTATCCAGTCCGAGAAAATAGTTGGCCCCCGGCACCAGCGTCGCCACGGTGTCTCGCTTGGCCAACTGCGGGATGTCGTCCTCGTTGACGTGGTCCATGTGATCGAACGACGCAGGATCAAAGCGCAAGAACGGCCAAAGCACTGTCTCTGTGAGTTGACACATGTGCGCCCGAACTGACAGCCCATGGCGTTCGGCGGCTTCAAAGATCTTTTCGGTGTCTTCGGCGGTGAACGCCCCTCTGTCGCAGAAAACGTCCACGAACTGCGCGAGCTTCTGCCTCGCTGCTCGGGGGATCATCTCTTTACAGACGGTTTCAACATAATTTTGTGAGCGGCCCTGAAATTCTTTTGGGACGACATGAGCCCCTAAGAGGGTTGGAACCACCGTTCCCGGCCAGCGGGCAGCGGCTTCTCGGATCGCCTCCAAAGATTTCATCTCGGAATCGACCGTCAGTCCGTAGCCCGATTTCGCCTCGACCGTGGTCGTCCCGTGGACCGCCATGTCGTGCAGCGCCGAAAACACTCTTGCTGCCAGGGCGCTGTTCCCTGCCCTGCGCACACCGTCGACGCTGGCGCGGATGCCACCGCCGGCCTGAGCCATGTCCTCGTAGGACGCACCCTCGATTCGCTTCTCAAAATCCACCAGCCGTGGGCTGAGGAAAACAGGATGGGTGTGCGAATCAACAAAGCCGGGCGTGACAACTTCCCCGGCGCAATCGATTTCGATAACTTTCTTACGATTTTTTTTCAGCCAGGGGTCGCGTAGGGCGTCTTTGGTCGTGCCTACAGAAACAATCTTGCCGCCAACACACAGCACGGCGCCGTCTTCGATGATTCCGAGTTCCCTGAGCTCCGGTCCACGACGCGGGCCAGATCTGTGAGAAACCGAGTGTAGCGCGAGAAGCTGACCGACGTTGATCAGTAACAACGCTGGCTTCGTCTGGGATTTGCTCTTCCGGTTTAGACTCAAGCAGCAGATAGTTTAGCAGGCAGATCGGTCTACTTCGGGATCGTACTTTCGCTCGGCTTAGACGGACGACCCGCACATCCCCGGCGGATCTTCGAGAAGCCTAGCTCCCCATCGGCACCTTCACGCCCGTCTTCGTCGCGAACGCCTTCGCCTCGTCATATCCCGCATCCACATGGCGAATAACCCCCATACCTGGGTCCGTGGTTAGCACGCGCTCGATACGCTTCCCCATCATCTCCGTTCCGTCGGCCACCGTCACCTGCCCCGCATGCAGCGAATAGCCAATGCCCACGCCGCCGCCGTTGTGGATGGAAACCCACGACGCGCCGGCTGCGGTGTTCAACAGAGCGTTGAGCAGTGGCCAGTCGGCCACTGCGTCACTGCCGTCTTTCATGCTCTCGGTCTCGCGGAAGGGAGACGCGACCGAACCGCAGTCCAGATGATCGCGTCCGATGACGATCGGAGCCTTGATCTTTCCCTTTTTCACCAAATCGTTCATCGCGACGCCGAACTGGCCGCGCTCACCGTATCCCAGCCAGCAGATACGAGCCGGCAGTCCCTGGAACTTGATGCGCTTGCGGGCCAAATCAATCCAGCGCCGCAGAATACGGTTCTGGGGAAAAAGTTCCAGCACAAGATCATCGGTGACGTGGATGTCGGAGGGCTCACCCGATAGCGCCACCCAACGAAACGGTCCGCGTCCTTCGCAAAACAGCGGACGGATGTAAGCTGGCACAAATCCCGGAAAGTCATAAGCATTCTTCACTCCGCGTTGAAAGGCAAATGTGCGGATATTGTTGCCGTAGTCGAATGTAACCGCGCCCATTTTCTGCAACTGCAGCATTCCTTCCACATGCCGCGCAATGGCGTCGAGAGATCGCTCCTGGTACGCTTTCGGATCACGACCGCGCAGTTCAATCGCCTCGGCGAGCGTCATGCCGTTGGGCACGTAACCGTTCAGCGGATCGTGCGCCGAAGTCTGGTCGGTCAAAATGTCAGGGACGACGCCGCGCTCAGCCAATTCGGGAATAATATCGGCGCAATTCCCGACCAGCCCGACCGAAACATTTTCTTTCTTGCGCACTGCATTCTTCAAAATTCGCAGAGCTTCATCGAGCGTGCTGACCATGAAGTCGCAGTAGCCCGTCTTCAGCCGCTTCTTGATGCGCTCCGGATCGACGTCGATACCCAAGAATGCCGCGCCGGTCATGGTCGCAGCCAGCGGCTGAGCTCCCCCCATGCCTCCCATGCCCCCGCTTACGATCAGTTTGCCGGCGAGATCGCCACCAAAGTGTTTGTCTCCGGCGGCGGAAAAAGTCTCAAAGGTCCCCTGCACAATTCCCTGCGAGCCGATGTAAATCCACGAGCCCGCCGTCATTTGCCCGTACATCATCAGCCCGGCACGTTCCAATTCATTGAACGTCTCCCAGTTCGACCAATGTCCCACCAGGTTTGAGTTGGCGATGAGTACGCGCGGCGCCTGCTCGTGGGTTTTGAAAACGCCTACCGGCTTGCCTGATTGCACCAACAAGGTTTCGTCATTTTCCAGATTCTTCAGTGCGTTGACGATCGCGTGATACGCCTCCCAACTGCGCGCCGCCCGTCCGGTTCCCCCGTACACGACCAGGTCCTTTGGACGCTCAGCGACTTCCTCGTCGAGGTTGTTCATGAGCATGCGCATTGCGGCTTCCTGCTGCCAGCCCTTACAAGTAATGGAATTGCCCCGCGGTGCGCGGATGGAAGTTGGGGTCTGTGACATTTCCGTTTCGACCGGCATGATTAGATGGTATTGCTTCCTATGGCGGTGTGCAATTCAGCCAGCGCGGTGACACAAGGAACACAACTAACGCGACCACCATACACGTGGCGCGTCAGAAAGGTCAGAAGCTCAACAATGCAAAGTGAATACTCACCAGCTGCTGTAGGCCGTGCCGTCGCTGGCGTTCGCATTGGAGGCTGAGTGCACGTCACTGATGCCGGGATCCTGCTGGTCCACGGCCAACAGCACATCTTCCTGCACCACTTCCCAGTTCGCCTGCCCGGTCAGTGGATCATTCGGAATCTGACGAAGGTACCCAGCCTGAATGATGTCATCTAGGCTCTGGGGCGCTTTCTGCTTGTCGAGGGTATATTGCGAAATTACCGAGCGCAAAGTAAACAGGTCTTGCCGCAGCACAGCCTCCCGTGACCGCACGATGGATTGGTTGTACATGGGCACCGCGACCGCAACCAGGATCATAATGATGCTGATGACGATCATCAGCTCCAGCAAGGTGAAGCCGCGAACCGTTCGAAGCAGCTTAGGCCGGGTGGGAGAGCTGGTGACAGGTCGAGGGGAAGGACTCAGGTGACATGTCCCCCCGAACTCGACTCCAAGCGCGCCGGCCTCCGTGTGTTGCTCCGAACTAGTGCAGCCTCTCGCCATTTACCAATCCTTGTACTTGGTGCCGTCTAACCCTGTGCCCTGCGACTTGGTATAGACGTCGAATACGCTTTGTCCACCCCACGAATCAGAGTCGGGATCGTCCTGCATGGAGCGCATTCCCCACTCGGTGCTGTTCGTCATCGGATCCACCGGGATTTTGCGCAGGAAGCGAATCTTCTTTCCCTGGACTTCTTCGCCCTTGACCAGCGTTTCCAAGTCCGGCGGATAGTTTTGAGTTCCCACCTTAGTTTGGAATGCGCCCCGCTCGGCCGCGTCCTTGTAACGGTCGATAGCGTCGCGCATTTCCCACAAGTCCCGACGCAGTTCGCGTTCCTTCTCTCGTTTGATCGTGACCCGCGCCAACGGAACCGCCATCGAGGTGAGAATGACCAGGATGATTGTGGCGATGATCAGTTCGAGCAGCGTGAAACCCTGCTGGGGGCCGATGCTTCGACCCCGATGGAATGTGGACAGCTTCATCGTTCCGTCGTTTTCAAACTTTCCGGTTGTGCGGCGCCTACCGAAGCTCCTATTGGATGGTCACAGAAGCCTGTGCGCCGTTCACGGTGATGGCTTGCATGCCGGGATCGCGCGCTCCGCCACGAGTAATGGTCAAGGGCGTCTGCCCGTCCGACTTCGCCTGAAAAGTCATGGTTACCACCGCGCCTTGGCCCGAAACTCCGCCCGCTCCGGGTGGCCGTGTGGCCGTGATCTGCAGCGTGCCGCTGGTTTCGTCCTCGCGGTGCACAAGCGCCACGGCTTGGCCATCCTGCGAGAGGAAGCCGCCGTTGGAGACATTCACCAACTGCATCCGCGCCGGATCGTAGTTCAGTTGCACGGGCACCGAATAAACGTTTTGCGCCCCGGAGAGGAGCAGGTTCACGACAAACGTGCCACCCTTGGTAGCGGTGATGGTTGCCGGATCAAACATAAAGCTTGCGCCGCTTGCAGCCGAAGGAGCAGGCGATGCCGGATTCGCTGGAGCCGGATTCGCCGGAGCCTGATTTCCCGGAGTCGGATTTGTGGGGGCTTGATTCGGGGCTTGACCGGGCGCGGGCGGCGCCGCTGGAGTTGAGGCTGCGGGAGCCGGGGCGGCCCGGTTCACATGACGCAACTCAATCGTACTCGAGGTACCGATATCGATTGCGCGCTGATTGATTTCATTTATATCAGCGCCGCGAATAATATGCGGGATGATGGCAAAAACAATCTCGTTTTCGCGATTCTCGGCGGTAGTCTGACTGAACAAATACTTGAGAATCGGAATCTGAGCCAGTCCAGGAATGCCGCTGAGAGATTTGGTCTGCTGGTTTTCCAGAATTCCGCCCAGAAGGTTCACTTCCCCATCTTTGAGCCGAATCTCATGCTCCACCTTGCGCTGCCCGATAATGGGCTGAGTAATTCCGCCAATGTCCTGCGAGCCGGTGACGGCTGAGATATCCATTGAAATCTTGAGCGAAACCTCGCGTCCCGCGTGTACGTGGGGCGTAATATCAATGTTGACGCCCACATCCAGATATTGAAACTGCGTGTTCACCAGCGGGTTAATTCCCACGCCACCGATGCCAGGCTGGAACGAACCGGTAGCGACAGGTACGCGGTCGCCTATCTTGAGGCTAGCTTTCTGGCCGTCCAGCGCACGAATCTGCGGGTTCTGCAATAGCTTGGTATCACTGTCACTCATCAGCGCCGACAGATTTGCTGCGGGAATGCTGACCGTAAAATCAGTAGCATTCAGGTTCCCCAGTTGGTTCAGATTGAGCTGGTTGGAAGAATTGGAGGTCGGCGTAGTCGTCGTAATCGTCCCATTCGTGGTGGTCGTAGTGGGGGTAGTGGTATTGATATTGTTCTGTAGAGTCACTGAGGCGCTGGTCGGCGGGTTGATGCCGTAGGTATGCTTCTTGTCTTTACTCACCTGCATCACCGCGATCTCAATCATCACTTCCGGACGCGCCTTATCGAGGTCGTCCACTAACTTCTGGGCCAGCGCAATCTGATCGGGCGTTCCCCGCACCACCAGCGCATTCTGCGACAGCAGTTGCTGCACGCGCTGCACATCCAGCACCGCGCGGATGGCGTTCACCACATCCTGCAACTCGGTGGGCTGGGAAAGGTTGGACAGGTAGAAGGTTTTGAGAACGCTTTGCTCCAGCTCTTTGCGCTTCGCGGGGTTATCTTGGGCAACGAAAATCGTATTCGGAGTAACCGGACGCCAAAAGGTTTTCGACTCCAGCGCCGTGATCTCGAGCGCGTCCTCCAGCGTCACGCCGTTCAACTCGACTTTGATACGCCGCGAGGTGTAGTCGGGATCAAATAGCACATTGATGCCGGCTAACTGCCCGATAGTCTGATAAATCACCTTGGAATCTTCCGTAAGCTTGACTGTAATGGGGATGTTCGAGATGGGAGCGAGTTCGGCCGGACCTTGTGCTTCCTTCACCCTCCGTTCCAGGCTGTTTGGCGGGCCGGCAGCCTGTGGCGGAGGATTCCGGGCGTCGTTAATAATCTTCAGCGTTCGATTCAGTTCCTGCTTCGCGATGAAGAGCGAGGGGTCGATGTCCAGGGCCTTCCGAAACTCAGCGACGGCCTCGTCCATGTTTCCCTCGTCACGCAGTTTCTGTCCCCGGTGTACATGAGAGGAAGCAGCCAGAAATCGCGAACGCTCGAAAGAGGCTCGGTAGCGCAAGTCCTTTGGTTTTAGGTCGTAGGCCTGCTTGTAGAAGTCGTACGCGCTTTCGTAGTTTTGCCGAGCTTCGGCGTCCTGGCCCTGGTGGAACAGGCTCTTGGCTTTATCGGCGGCAGCGCCGACCAGGCTCATCACCGCTACCAGCAGCAGCAAGACCGCCGGCCGCTTCAAGCGTCTCATTGGTTATTCCTCATTCGCCAGTTCTCCGGAGGATAAGCAGTTTTTCCCTAACGGCCGGGCCAAAAATCGGCATTCTGAACCAAGGGATCATGCTTGAAGCAGAAACAGAAGTTACGGTCGCGATTATAGCATCGCGATTCCCTCCTTCGAAGTGCTTGTGCATAGGGTATTTACACTCTTTGGTCTTAGCCCTGCCAGCGTCGGAACCGTGGTCTCAGCCTTCGGGCCTCATGCTCGGAGGCTGCCGACCCATTTCTCGAGGCTTAACCTTCTTCCCCCGAACCGGGTCGGCGGCACACATCTGCCGACAAGGCGCCTTGATCATGGGATTAGTCGGGCAGGCCAGTTGTTTGTGGTACCCCTGCGGACACGTGCCCTGCGCCGAGAGTTGACAACCCTGCACGCCAAAATAAGTAAGCGGTCGACACCCCGGCGGGCCTTGTTCCCCAAAGCCGAGCCAAACGCAGCTCAGTAAGACCAACAGATACTTATGCATAGCAGATAGCTGCTGGCGTTTCATAAGGCCGATATCAAGACTAACAGCCGCCGTTTAAGACCTAACGTCGAAGCCGATTGACTCCCCGGTGACGCCCAAAGCCCGTCTCCGACCTCATTGCGCTAAGATAACTATTCGGTCACCATGCCCCGCCAATCTACACACCCAACCAAGGCCAGAGCGGAGAAGAATCCGCGTCGAGACCCTACATCCTCGGGACAACGCGACGCCGCTGTCAATAGGATCGCTTCCCATAACTATTTCTTGCTGGAAAAATTTGAATGCGGACTCGTTCTTACCGGAACTGAGGTGAAATCGGTCCGCGCTGGCCACTCCAACCTCAAGGATGCATACGGCCTGGTCAAAGACGGCGAGATCTGGCTGCTCAATGCCCACATCGGCCCCTACGAGCACGGCAACATTTTCAATCACGCTCCACTGCGCACCCGCAAGCTGCTCATGCACAAGGAAGAGATCCGAAAGTTGATCGGCAAGACGCAACAAAAGGGCCAGACGCTCATTCCCACCCGGATGTACTTCAAGAATGGCAAAGTTAAAGTGGAACTCGCGCTAGCCAAGGGCAAGCAACTCTGGGACAAACGCGAAACGGAACGCCGCAGGACGGCCGACAAGGAAGCACGGGAAGCAATTAGCCGAAGCCGGAAGGCCTAAGCGACAAGAACAATGGGGGGCCAGCCGCCCTCGGCTGTCCAGCCGGGCAGAGCCCGGCGATTCACGGGACTCGGCCCACCTTGCAAGCGCGAGTGATGATGGGTTGGTGATTAAGGTGGTTAAAGTGGGTTGTCATTCCGAGGCGAGCCTTATCGTCGAGGAATCTGCTGTCAGCCTACGGCTGCGAACCACCCGCCCCACACGTTTTGTTCCCCATCGGCCCGCGCCCTTCGAATCCCGGCGCGACTGGGATTGCTTCGACGCCGACCCGGGAAGGATTCCGCCCGCGAGATTCGCGAGTATTTCATTCCCGACTTCAGCAACTGGAAGAACCACAACTCATACCGGAAAGCATTCAATCGCCTGATGGCCAATCTGAAATCAATCCGACTCCAAAATCAAGTAGCCCAAAACGCCCGCCCCACACATCATTCGCACCCTTTCCCCAACCGACCGCCCGGCATTTTCCCAATTCTGGAAGTTATTCGCTTTCTGTAACCCCAAAAATAAATTTGTAACACGAGATTCAACCTCGGCTATTATGCCAACCATTTTGACGAGTAGTTGGGAGTTGAAACGCCACTTTGCGAAGAGGTCACGTCAGGGAAGAGGTCACGTAGAAAGAACAAACAAAAATGTGGGCCCATTCAAAATCCCGGAGACGAACGAATGTACACGCGGAGCAATATTTCTCCCCTGCGCTTTGCGCTCAAAGCTTTGTTATTTTGCCTTTCCCTTCCCGTACTCGCACAATCGGGTCCGACAACCGTCCGACGTGACGTGCACCACGATGTTTCCCCACCCCTGGGCGAAATGATCAGCCACGCTCCCCCGCCATCGCTTGAGCGCCGGCCAGTGGAGCCCATGAAACTCATTCCACTTCCTCCCGGGCTCGTTCGGTTCCAGGAAGATCCCGTGATTCAGACCGTAACTGTCCCTGCGCCCACGCCTCCGGTCTCCCAGAGTTTTGAAGGCCTGGGCAACGGCCAATACGGTTTCAGCGTTACCGGCGCTCCGCCCGACACCAACGGCACCGTCGGTGCCACCCAGTATGTGCAGTGGGTGAACACCTCCTTCGCAATCTTCAACAAGTCCAACGGCGCCCTCATCGCTGGACCCACGGCCGGTAACACGCTGTGGTCCGGGTTCGGCGGTGGATGTCAGACCAACAACGATGGCGATCCCATCGTGGTCTACGACAAACTAGCCCAGCGCTGGGTCTTCAGTCAGTTCTCGGTTTCGACGACTCCCTACCTTCAGTGCATTGCCGTCTCGACAACTTCCGACGCAACCGGAACTTACAACCGCTACTCTTTCCAGTACTCGAACTTCGACGACTATCCCAAGATGTCGGTCTGGCCCGACGCGTACTACGAAACGTTTAACATGTTCGCCGGCGGCACGACCTTTGTCGGCGCTGAGGCTTGCGCTTACAACCGCGCTGCCATGCTCAATGGAACCACGGCGACGCAAGTCTGCTTCCAGCAAGGCACCTCGGTTGGCGGACTGCTGCCCGCGGATCTCGATGGCACCACCGCTCCCCCCGCAGGTTCGCCAAACTACATGCTGTATTTCGGCACCAACAATCTTAACCTCTTTAAATTCCATGTGGACTTCACCAATCCCTCCAACTCCACCTTTACAGGTCCCACCGTGATCAACGTGGCAGCATTCAGCCCGCTCTGCGGAGGCGGCACCTGCGTGCCGCAGCCAAGCGTCACCCAGCAGCTCGACTCTCTCGCCGACAGGCTCATGTACAGATTGGCGTATCGCAACTTCGGAAGCCACGAATCTCTGGCAGTGAACCACTCGGTGGTGGCGGGCTCGGGCGGAGGTGTGCGCTGGTATGAAATTCAGAATCCCAGCGGGACTCCCGTGGTCGCGGAGCAAAGCACCTTTGCGCCCGACTCCAACTACCGCTGGATGGGTTCGATTGCCATGGATCAGGCTGGCGACATGGCTCTGGGCTACAGCGTTTCGAGCGGTTCGGTCTCGCCCTCAGTCCGGTTTACCGGCCGCGTCCCCACAGATCCCGCCAGCACCATGGAGACAGAAGTCAACATCATCAGCGGCAGCGGCTCGCAAGATGGCAACCTCTCTCGCTGGGGAGATTACAGTGCCATGCAGGTCGATCCGGTGGACGACTGTACCTTCTGGTTCACCGAAGAGTACATGAAGACCACGGGCAGCTTTAACTGGAACACCCGCATCGCCAGCTTCAAATTCCCCGGCTGCGGCAGCACGGCCACCCCCGACTTCACCATCGGCGCCTCTCCGTCGTCGCTCACTGTAACTCAAGGCGGTAATGGAACCAGCACGATCACCATCACAAGCCTCAACGGCTTTAACTCGGCGACGACGCTCAGCGCCACCGGACTGCCCAGCGGCGTGACGGCGGCCTTCTCCACCAATCCGGTTACGCCGCCAGCCAACGGCAGCGCGCCTTCCACGCTCACACTCACCGCCTCCGCCGGCGCAACCACCGGCAATGCTACGGTTACCGTGACAGGAGCCTCCGGAGCGCTCACTCACAGCACGACCATCGCCCTGACGGTAAATTCGTCTGTGGGATTGCAGACCGCGGTTTACGACTCAACGCTTAAGGCGCCAAAGTGCGTGAATGCAGGGTCGGGTTGTGACTCCGGTCCGTCGCTGCTGCTGGGACGCGACGCGATATCCGGAGGAGCTGAGCCGAATCAACCTAATACCATCAACAACTCGTGCGCTGACGGCACCTCGGGAACCTTCCACTCCGATGAGTCGAACGATCGCATCGTCGTGGCAACCACGGACGGCAGCCCGATGGCGGCGGGAAAGACGGTGAAGGTCAGCGCAACGGTCTGGGCTTACAGCTCCAATACCTCCGACGCTCTAGACCTTTACTACACCGCGAACGCTAATACTCCCTCGTGGGTTTTGATCGCAACCATCGTGCCTCCGGCGGCGGGTGCCCAAACTCTGTCGGCGACTTACACGTTGCCCAGCGGCAGCCTGCAAGCCGTCCGCGCCAATTTCCGCTACCAGGGAAGCGCGTCATCGTGCAGCACAGGAGCCTATGACGACCACGACGATCTCATCTTCGCCGTCGGCGCCGGCGCTCCCGGCTTCACGGTCTCGGCGTCGCCAAGCGCAGTTAGCGTAACTCGAGGCTCAACCGCAAACAGCACCATCACGGTCACCAGCCAGAACGGCTTCAACTCAGCCACAACCCTGAGCGCTTCCGGACTGCCCGCTGGCGTGACCGCAGCCTTCTCCACCAACCCCGTAACTCCGCCGGCAAATGGCAGGGCGACTTCCACGTTAACGTTCACCGCGTCCTCGACGGCAACCACCGGCACAAGCACGGTGACCGTGACTGGAACTTCTGGATCAACCACCCATACGACCACAATCGCCTTGACCGTAGCCGCTCAGTCCACCCAGTTGATTCAGAACGGTGGATTTGAAACCGGGACTCTAACCAACTGGACCGCGGGCGGCGTCTATTTGCCGTTCACCACCACTGTGCAGAAGCACAGCGGAACCTACAGCGCTCAGTTGGGAGCGAGTTCAGGCAGTGAACCCAACGGCGATTCGTCTCTGTACCAGGCGATCACCATTCCCAGTACTGCCACTAAGGCGACTCTCACCTTCTGGTACTGGCCCTCTACGACCGACACGATCACCTACGACTGGCAGGAGGCGCAGGTTCGGAACAGCTCCGGCGCCACGCTGGCACAGATCATGAAGGTCGCGTCCAACACTCAAGTATGGACACAGGTGACGTACGACCTGACCACCTACAAAGGCCAGACCATACGCGTCTACTTCAACGATCATCAAGACGGATTCGGGGACCTGACTTACATGTACCTGGATGACGTCAGCGTAACCGTGCAGTAGCGTTGTGGTTGTGCTCAATGGCGCCGCAGTGTTCTGCGGCGCTTTTTTTTGCACGGGTCAGCCTGGGGTTTGCGGTCGGCTTCTCTCATCACTACGCGCGTACCATAGACAGCCAGAGAACATTCGCATGGCAAGATTCCGCGCGCTCCAGCCAAATTGAGGTCCTCATTAAAACCGTTAACCTCAAAACCGACATGCCGCTAGTCCATGAAGCTCTGCAACGCCTGGATGGCGAACTTGCGCTGGCCCGCCAGCAAAGATGCACAGTTCTGAAACTTATCCACGGATATGGCTCGACTGGCGCCGGAGGGGACATTCGCATCGCGGTGCAAAAGCGCTTGTACGAGATGGCGCAGGATGGCCAGATCCGCGCCTGCATCTATGGGGAAAACTGGTCGAAGTCGAATGAAGAAGCTTGGAAGTTGCTGCAAGAACACCCGGATCTGAAGAGCGACTCCGATGTTGGGCGAGCAAACCGCGGAATCACGATCGTGCTGCTGTGAACCCTGCGGGATGGAAGCGATTGCGGGTGGACAAGCATGTCCTGCGATGCCTCAGGACTAACGGATCGACCGGCGGCATCTGCAGCAAACACCTCATTGACCGCCATGACTTCCCTGCTCTAATGGTCAAGTGGCCGCCCCCGCTGTAACTCCGCCTGGAGGTTCGAAGCCCGCCCATTCACAGCTCAAGATCGTTCGCCGCGGCCGCCCATCCCGAAGATGGCGCTGGATCTTAGGAATTCTGATATTTCTTCTGATTCTCGTGGCGCTGTGTGTGCGCTTTGTGATTGCCCGTGCCGAACCCATTCTCCGCACTCGCGTCATTGAGACCCTGTCCACGCGCTTCAAGAGCCGAGTCGAACTGGCTGGCATTCACGTCTCGATCATCAACGGACTGGAAGTATCCGGCGAAGGGCTGCAGGTTTACGGCGCCACAGACCCCAACCCCCACGAGCCGGGCGTGCAATCGTTGCTCGACGTTGAGGAATTCCGTTTTCATACCGGGCTGCGCAATCTGTTTCGCGAGCCGATGCGCGTCGAGACAGTTTATGTAAAAGGATTAGTCCTCAACATTCCACCCAGAGAAAATCGTCAGGAAATGCGCGCCATGCGGTCGCGCACCGGAAAAATGAGTATTGCGGTCGATCAATTCGTGTGCAAGGAAGCGAAGCTGCTCATCAACACCTTGAAGCCCGGCAGGCCACCCCTCGAATTCGACATCAGCGACTTAACGCTCAAGGACATTGGTCCGCACCAACCGTTTCACTTTGATGCGACCTTGGTGAATCCGAAACCGGTCGGAAATATTCAGTCGACAGGGCTGTTCGGGCCGTTGCGCGAAGACAGTCCCCGCAACACGGCGGTTCAGGGACAATATTCCTTCAGCCAAGCGGATCTCAGCACGCTCAAGGGCATCAAGGGAATTCTCTCGTCAACCGGTGCGTACTCAGGAACGCTGGGCCGGATCGTCGTCGAAGGCAAAACCGATACTCCCGATTTTTGCGTCGCGGTAAGTGGCCATCGGCTTCCACTTCACACTGATTTCCATGCCATCGTCGATGGCACGAGCGGAGATACCTATCTCGAACCGGTCAAAGCGGCGTTCCTGCATTCTTCTTTCACCGCCAGGGGCAAGGTGATTCGACTGATGGGTAATGTCGGTCATGACATTGAGCTAAATGTCGTCTTGACGGGTGCGCGGATTGAAGACCTGCTGCAGTTAGGGGTACGCACGGATCCGCCTGTCATGAATGGCGCAGTGGAGATGCAAACGAAAATGAGCCTTTTGCCAGGGCCCAACGACGTAGCCAACCGCTTGCAACTTCGCGGCAATTTCCACGTTCCCGACGCCAATTTCACCAACGAAAAGCTGCAAGGACGAATCGACGATCTCAGCCTGCTGAGTCGGGGCAAACCGAAACTGGCTCGAGAGCACCTCCGGCAAGATGTCTCCTCAGACCTGCGCGGCGTCTTTCGCTTACGCAACGGCGTGTTGGATTTCTCTTTTCTCCATTTTCAGATACCCGGAACTCACGCCGATATGACCGGCCAGTACACTCTCGACGGCAGCGTATTCGATTTCCACGGAAGGTTGCGGCTGGACGCGAAGCTCTCGCAGATGACAACTGGCTGGAAATCAATCCTGCTGAAAGCTGTCGATCCGTTTTTCAGCAAGAACGGCGCGGGCACTCAAGTACCTTTCAAAGTCACCGGCACTCGGTCGGAGCCTCACTTCGGCCTCGACTTTCACCATAAAGCCGAAAGCCGCAAGGATGGCACCGCAACGGAGTCCGGCCACTAGACTCGTTTAACGTTAAAAACGACCCGAGCCTCATCTCAGCGTTCTCTGCGGCTGTTCTCCGCGCTCTCTGCGCTTGAGATTTCGCGTAGCGGACCGCTGTGACCTACGATTCTTGCGGCGCAATCGGCGTAGGCGGAATCAGAGGAGGCACCAACGGCTCAGGCACAACAGCAACCGGAGGAGGCTCGGGGATGATGGGCTGCAGCGCGACCCCCGGCACCATATTCTCCTCGTAATAGGCAACAGCGACAGCGCGCTGCCAGAATCGCGGGATCAGCAATAGCAGCAGTGTCGCCTGACCGGCGAGAAATGCCTGGAAGACGCTTTCTGTCGGCACGAACCGCTGCCAAACCCAAAGCCCCGCGAACAGCAGCAGACCAGCCACAACAGAAATTACAAAATAACTCATCAACAAGCGAAACAGGCCGCGCCAGGTGTGCCGAAAGCCCGCGGCAATGGACTTGCGAACGGCGCCCTGATCACTTAAGACTACATCGGTCTGCGCCAGATCAAACCAGATGCGGATGACGGTCATGACCAGAAAGATGACGAACAAGGTTGCCATGGAAACGGAAAATGACAGCACTTCAATCGTGCTCTCCGCGGCCTTCTTCACCAGCGCAGCCCGGGCAGCGAACAAGAGTCCCGACACGATGCCCGCGACGATTGCAAAGATGATCAGCAGCCGGAGGAAGCGCCACAAGTTACGGCCGCAGGCGCGGAAAAATTCATCCCGTGACAGCCGGGCTTCAGACGCGTATCTGTCCAAGACGCCGGAGGTAAAGGCGCCCTCGCGCGCCAGCCCGTATGGCGACGCATATCCCTGCAGCACGCCCGGCAAAAACAGCGCGGTCGCCAGAAAAAACGCAACCGAGAAAAGCAAAGCCGACAACCCGGAAGATGCCGTTGGCCCAAACTCCGGCCGCGCAAACATTTCTCCCAAGACAGCCAGGTCGAAACCATGCAGCAGCCGGTCGGCATACAAGCTGTGGTCCAGCACGGTCCGGGCCTGCGTGACGAAGCTGACGGTGCCGAACAATCCAAGAAGCAAGTTTAGCAGATAGAACCAGATGATGTAGCGTTTGTTGCGCGCTACCATACCGGCGCCACGGCCAAGCAGGCTTTTGTTTTCTGCCATTTTCTTCTCCGTGCTGGTTCCTTTTCGACCTATTGGTTAGATTGCCCACCAGGTCAGGAACTGGCTCAGCCATTGGGTTAGAAAGAGCCAGTAGTTCCCGACTTTGCGCGCCGGCTTCGTGTTGGCTTCCATGGTGTGGCTGTTGTTGAAATTGTTGCGGTCGAGTTGAATCTTGTGATCAGGATCAATCTCAGCTGACATGATCTTGGCTTTCTTCTCGTACCCGAATCTCGTCCAGCGGCCTTGCCCGTCCCAGTGTTCGCGAACCATATCTCCGTTGTCGAACTTGACTTCCAGTTCCACCGGCATTACGAAATCTTCCTTGCGGTGCAGCGAGACATAGGACTGGTACACAACCTTCTTGTCATCTTCTTTCTTCCCTCGTTTTTTCTCTTGGTACCAGTCCACGGGATCGGAGGTCATCTTGATCACCTCATAGTCCAGAACCGGGGATCCATAAATCGCCTGGTTGAAGTACCAGCGCAAGTCCTTGCCCGAAACTTCCTCAATCGTCTTCAGGAAATCTTCCTTAGTAGGGTGCGTGAATCGGTAACGCATGAAGTAGGCGTGCAGAGCCTTTTGCATAGTATCTTCGCCGATGATGCCTTCAAGCGTAAGCAACACACACGCCGTTTTGCCGTACGTGATCCCGCCGTACGAATTGAAACTGTAATACTCGTACGCTTTCTGCGCGATGGGATCGAGGTCGGCAACGCCAATGTAGCCTAACCGCTGAAGCTCTCGTTCTCCCGCGGTCAGGCCAGCTTCATTGATGGTTGACGTGTAAGGGCCAAAAATCGAGTCCAGTACCTTCACTTCGGTGTAACTGTTGATGCCTTCGTCCATCCAAGCATCTTCAAATTCGTTGGTCGCCACCATGCCGTACCAATATTGATGTCCGAATTCGTGCTCGACGACTGCTTCCGGTTCGAGAAGCAAGCCCTTCGACGCAAACCAGCTGGTGCCACCGGTGATGAACGTGGGATATTCCATCCCGCCCGCCGCCGAATCGGGCTCAGGATCCACCAGGGTCAAAGTCTTGTAGGGATATGGCCCGTACCAGCTCTCGAAGTGGTCCAGAGTTTCTTTCAAGATTTTCTCGTGCCGCTCAACCTGGCTCCAGTGCGCGGGCTGCATCAGGATTTGCAACTTCACTGGCCCCATCTGCCCCTGGAACACGCCATCGTCTTTGACTTTGTAGCGCGGACTGGCAGTCCAGGCGAAATCGTGGATGTCATCGCCATGGTAAGTCACAGTCTTGGTCTTATCGGGATTGTCGACACGGCTGATTTCGACGCCGCTCGCGCCCACGACTTCATACTGTGGCAGGGTCAGCTTGACGTCGTAGACGCCAAAGTCAGCGAAGAATTCCGTCATGGCATGGTACTGATGGCAATTCCACGCGCCATGCCACCACACGCCGACTTTGGGAAACCATTGCCCGCCCAGGACGAAATCGCGCTTCCAGCCCGAGCGGGCTTGCGTCTCTGGCATTTGGTCGTGGAATGCAATTTTGAACTGCACGTACGCCCCGGGAGCGATGGCCTTGGGTAGGTGCGCGTCGACGACAGTTTTGTCATCCTTGTTGCCATCGTCGGGCTGGATGAACTGTAGTTGCGACGTCAGATCTCCTTGCCCAACCACTTCGAAGCTCTTAATTTCTTCCGCGCCATACTGCTTGTCCTCCCACTTGTCGTAGATCGTGTCGCGGCTGCCGTCGCGCTTCGACTCGCGTACCCACGTGGATTTTGGCTGAAACCCATTCAGATAAAGGTGGAATGGAAAATGATCGAGCGGCTGTCCCGTCAAGTTGTGATAGGTAAGCACCTCGGTGGCGTCGATCGTATGCTTGGCGGCATCGTAGCGGGCATCCATCTCGTAATGCACAATCCGCTGCGACAGTGGTTGAGTCGAATTAACGGCCAAGGTTGTGCCAGGGATCGACAGAGCTCCGGCGCTTCCTTGGATGGAACGTGCTTGGTTTCCTGTCTTTGCCACTTTCGCTGCAGACGCGGCTGGCGCCGGCTTCATCCCCTGAGCAGCTGATGCGGCAGTTGCTGGGTGTCCGGTTGACAAAAATGACAGCGCCAGAGCAACGCTAGCGAGCGAAGAAACATAGATCCCGCGCATGGGCATATCAAGAACCTCGGCTTCTCTGTTGCGGATAGGAATCATACGCCAGAGATGGAAATGCCGTCACTCCGCCGGAAGAACTATGGTGCCGCTTTTCTTGGCCAAAACTCTCGATACGATTTCTTGACCTGCCAATGGTTTCACGCCAATCGGCACCAACCGCGGTTTACGAAGGACTTTTGGCTCGTCTCGTTCGGTCGGCGCCCGCGGTAAGTCGTCTCATAAGTCTCCCCCGTGCAAGTGAACTGACCTGGCCTCTTGCCTAATTCCCGGTTCGGCGACGATACTAGAGTGTTTCCTGACGCCTGCACACACAACTTATGAAAACCACGCTCTCGTCTGCTGCGCCCGCCGAACTCGCAACCGAAGCCCTTGTTGCCGTTGTGCTCGACTACTGCGATTCCTCGCAAACCGCCAAGAACAAAAGCTCGCAAGAAAAGCAGCAACTGAAAGTTGAAACCAGTGACGCCGCCGTCCAGGCCGCGGCTGCGGATTTGCTGTCCAGTGGTGAGGTCACTTGCAAGCCATTTGAAATCAACCTGCTGCATAAGCCTACTCAACTAAAGGCCAAGCGCCTTTTGCTGGTTAGCGGCGGCGTAGCCAAAAAGTTCACGAGCTACGATTTGCGGCGTGTTGCCGGAGCTGCGGCGCGTGCCCTAAAAGCGCGTGGTGTGCACAGCTTTGCTTTCGTCGCTCCGTCCGGTATCGGCGGCGAGGAAGCAGTGAAGGCGATTGTTGAGGGCACATTCGTCGGCAACTTTGATCCCGACTATTACAAAAGCGACCGTAAGGACCAGAAGATTGAAGCGGTTACGGTCATTGCTTCAGGTGACAAGTCAATGCTCGAGAGAGCTCTGGACGAGGCTCAAGTGATTGGCGAGTCGCAGAACTTCACACGCGACCTGGTAAACGAACCTTCGAATCGCATGACACCTACCATGCTGGGCGAACGCGCCAAGAAAGTGGCGCAGGAAGTAGGTTTGAAATGTGAAGTCTACGGCGCAGATAAGATCAAAGAATTGAAGATGGGAGCCTTCTGGAGCGTCGCGCAAGGGTCCGATGAGCCGCCTGCCCTGATCGTGATGAAATACGAGCCAGCCGGGGCGCCAGAAAAACCCATGCTTGGCCTCGTGGGCAAAGGCATCACGTTCGACACCGGCGGCATTTCGATCAAACCAGCCGACGGCATGGAGAAGATGAAATACGATATGGCCGGCGGCGCCACCATGATCGGGGCTATGCGCGCCATCGCAATGCTTAAACCAAAGGTTAAGGTCACAGCCATTATCTGCGCTACGGAAAACATGCCATCCGGCAAAGCACAAAAGCCGGGCGACGTTCAGATTGCCATGTCTGGCAAGTCCATCGAGATCATTAATACCGATGCTGAAGGGCGCCTGGTGCTGGCTGACGGACTCTGCTATGCGCGGCAACTCGGCTGCACCCATCTGGTCGACGCGGCCACTTTAACCGGCGCGGTCGTGGTGGCGCTGGGCTACACCAATGCTGGCGTTTTTGCCAACGATGACGCCATGTACGAGCGCCTTGAAAAAGCGCAGGCGAAAGCCGGGGAAAAAATGTGGCGGCTTCCGCTGGATGACGAATACAAGGAGAACATTCGCTCTAATATCGCGGACATGGTCAACTCCGGGGGGCGCTGGGGCGGCGCCATTAACGCGGCCATGTTCCTGAAGGAGTTTGCGGAAGATACTCCTTGGATCCATCTCGACATTGCCGGGACGGCCTGGATGGAAGAGCAGAAACCTTGGATCGCGAAAGGGCCCTCGGGAATTGCTCTGCGGAGTTTGGTGGAGTTTGTGAAGAGCTTCGCCAGTTAGGTGTTGAAAAAACTTAATCCCAGAGGGCGCGAAGGAAATCGCGTGACTCATTTCTCACGTGCCACGACAAAGTCAGGAGCCCACAACAGCGCCCGCTTGTTCTCCGAGTCCGGGAAATGGCAGATCGCCCTTCGGGCAGACTCGGCATACTGGGTTGCATGATTGGTGGCCGCATCCAGCGATCCGTAGCGCTGCACGATGTCGAGAACCTGCGCGTGGGTTACGCCGTTGAATCCGCGGTCGCGGAGAATAGTCTCAATCTTTGTGCGCTCCGCGGGCGTGCAACGCTCAAGGGCATGGATGACCGCCATGGTCACTTTGCCCTCACGCAGATCACTGGCAACGGGCTTTCCGAGAACGCCCTCCGACGCTGTCAGGTCGAGAACATCGTCGACGATCTGAAATGCCATGCCGAGATTGCGCCCATATTGCCCGAGAGCATCTTCCTGTTCCGGCGTTGCCCCGCCAAGAATCGCTCCCATCCGCATGCAGACGGAAAACAAACAAGCGGTCTTGCGGTAGATGAGATCGAAGTGCTCGTCGAGCGTGATTAGCTTGCCGAGCTTCTCCATTTGCAGCAGCTCGCCCTCGACCATCTGCTGTGTGAGCTCGATCAGCGTATCGAGGATGCGGAAGTTGCGCTCCTGCACCGCGACCTTGAAGGCCTGCATGTAGAGCCAGTCGCCCGCCAGCACGCACTTCGAATTGCCCCACTGCGTGTTGGCCGCGGGCCGGCCGCGTCGAGTGCGCGCCTCGTCAATGATGTCGTCATGAACCAGGGTGGCAGTGTGGATGATCTCTACCACCGCTCCCAAGCGCACCGCGCCTCGCCCCTGATAGTCGAACAGTCTGGCCGAAAGCAGCAGTAACGCCGGACGAATTCGCTTGCCCCCGCCCGCACGCAGGTACTCACCGATTTCCGTAATGGCCTGGACGTTCGAGACGGTATCGCGCCCAAACTCGCGCTCTATCGCTGCGAGATCATCCCGCAGCAACTCGAAAACCTCTTTACCGTGAATGGTGGCTGGAGCGCTCAATCCGGTCTCAGGTTGCCGTATTTTCTTTTCTACGGCACTTCTCTGCGTACTCTGCGATTTAAGATTTTGTCAGTTCGTTCTGTAATTGGTGAATTGCAAGTCAATCCCAAAGTCTTGCTGCTTCAGCAAGGCAATGACTTCCTGCAGCGTGTCGCGATCTTTGCCGCTGATCCGCACCAGATCGCCCTGGATCGAAGCCTGCGCTTTCTTCTTCGAGTCTTTGATCAGTTTCACGATGGCGCGCGCCTTCTCGATCGGGATGCCTTGCTGCAGCGTGATCTTCTGCTTGGCCGTCGCCCCCGCTGCCGGCTCTATGGGACCATAGGTCAATCCCTTAAGCGACACCCCGCGCTTCACCAGCTTCTGCTGGAGTACGTCATTCACCGCCTTCAGCTTGTACTCGTCCGCCGAGTGCAGAATAATCGCGTCCTTGCCTTCGAGTTCTATCGATGACTTTGAGTCCTTCAAGTCGAAGCGCGTGTGGATCTCCTTCAGCGCCTGCTGGATCGCATTCGACGCTTCCGCCAAGTCGATCTTGCTTACGATGTCGAAACTGTTGTCGGGCATAGCCTGCGAATCTTTCTGAAAATGAAACCTAGATATTGGATGAAATATAACCATTGAGGGTATCAGAAGAAACAGCCTGGCGGCAGGGTTAGCGCCCTTGAATTTTGTTTTCAACCGTTTCGGAGATTTTGAAGAAATTGTAGAAATTCCTTGAGGTCTGCTCGCCTATCTCCTCCATGCTCAGCCCGAGCAATTCGCCGAGTTTGCGCGCTGTTTCCTTGACGAACGCTGGCTCGTTCCGCTTTCCACGATTGGGCACGGGTGCGAGAAATGGGGAATCGGTCTCGATCAGCATGCGATCCAGCGGGACCTCGACGACAGCGTCGCGAATCTGCTGTGCCTTGGGAAAGGTGACATTGCCCGCGAAAGAAATCATGAATCCCATGTCGAGAGCACGCTTTGCTTGTGGCCCGACTCCCGTAAAGCAATGCAGGATTCCGCCCAAACCGCTGCTCGCCCAGTGCTGCTCGATCAGGTCGAGACTATCTTCCCAGGCGTTGTCGCTGCCTTCCGAGGGCCGGCAATGGATTACGATGGGCAGCTTGGCGGCACGCGCCAGTTCCATCTGCTTCAGGAAAACTTGCTTCTGAATTTCGCGCGGCGAATGGTCGTAGTAGTAGTCGAGTCCGACTTCGCCCCAGGCAATTACCTTGGGATGCTTCGCCAGTTCTTCTAGCTGCACGAAATCCGTATCGCCGGCCAACTTCGCTTCATGAGGATGAATGCCGATGGTGGCGTGGATGAACTCATATCTGTCGGCCAACTGAATCCCACAGTCGAGCGATCCTGGACCGGTACCGCTTCCGATCGCGACAATGGTTTGAATGCCAGCTTGCCGCGCCCTCGAGATTACCTGTTCGCGGTCGGCATCAAACTGCTCCATCTCGAGATGTGCGTGGGAATCTACAAACATGGAGTCGGTCGCTTGTCGGAAGTATTTCGCGCCACGATCAATCGCCGTCGGCAGCCTGGGCACGTCTTCTACTTCAGTCTGGTGCCTACCGGCACATCCTCCAGGAAGCTGGCAAGAATAGCTTTTCCCCCTTCCGGGGAGGCGGCCACGATCATCCCATTCGACTCCAGCCCGCGCAATTTGCGTGGTGCAAGATTGGCGACGATCACTACTTTGCGTCCAATCAAACTCTCAGGCGTGTACGACTCTGCGATCCCGGCCACGACCTGGCGCACCTCCGTGCCGAGATCCACTTCCAAACGCAGCAGCTTATCTGCCTTGGGCACTCTCTCGGCGACCTTCACCTGGCCCACCCGCAGTTCCACCTTGGCAAAATCATCGATGGAAATCTTGCCGTCGGCAGCGACAGAAGACCGCGCAGGGACAGCCCCTGTTGATGGTTGCGTCGTTTGCGGCTGCGCCACCTCCCGCTGCACGGACTGGGTTGTCACGGATTCCTTCGCCACCAGCGTCGATGCGCTTCGCTGCTGCTCTTCCATCTTCTGCATCCTTTCAATCGCGCTCTTATCCGCGCGCGGGAAAACCGGTTGCACTTCGCTCAGCTTCGTTCCCAAACGCAGCTGTCCCCAAGCCAGTTCGTTGAGCGCCACCTTCTTAATGTCGCCCAGCCCAAGCTGCGCCCAAATTTTCGTTGTCGCATCCGGAATCACGGGATGCGCCAGAGCGGTCACGATACGCAAGGCCTCTGCGGCGGTATAGAGCACGGTCGCTAGTCGCGCCCTGCTTCCGTCGTCCTGCTTCTCCCCCAGCGACCAGGGCTCGTTCTCCACAATGTACTTGTCCACGACTGCCACCAATCCCCACGCCGTTTCCAGCGCCCGCGAGAACTGAAATTGGTCAAATAGTGCACCGAATTCCACGATCGTCTTACGGGCTGTTGCGACGACGGCGTCATCGGCTCCGGTACGCGACGCCGAATGCGAGGGATAAGGCACCTCGCCTTTGAAATAGCGCGTGATCATGGTCAGCGTGCGGCTGGCCAGATTGCCCAATCCGTTCGCCAGGTCGGAGTTGTAACGCTGCACCAGCGCGTCGAATGAGAATGATCCGTCCTGCCCGAAGACAATCTCCCGCAGCAAAAAGTAGCGCAGCGCATCCGCGCCCAACACGTCCAGAATTGTCTCTGTGCGGACAATGTTGCCGCGCGACTTCGACATCTTGTCTTCTTCAAACAGCAGCCAGCCGTGGGCTACGATCCCCTTGGGCACAGCGAGGCCGGCAGCCAGAAGAAACGCTGGCCAGTACACGCAATGGAAGCGGACAATCTCCTTGCCGATCATCTGCACGTCTGCGGGCCAGTATTTCTTGAAGGCCTCCTGCGCGCCCTGGTGGGACGAGGCAAATCCGATGGCCGTGATGTAATTCGCTAGCGCGTCCAGCCACACGTAGATCACATGCTTGGGATCGTCCGGTACCGGAATGCCCCATGAAAAAGTCGATCGGCTGATAGAGAGATCGCGCAGGCCGCTACGCACGAACGAAATCACTTCGTTGCGCCGTGTCTCTGGTCGGATGAAGTCTGGGTTGGCATAAAGTTTGAGCAGTTGATCCTGAAAAGCCGACAGCTTGAAGAAATAATTCTCTTCCTGCACGGTCTCGGTCGGCCGTCCGCAGTTCGGACAGGGAGCGCCCGGTTCTGCACTATCGACATAGAGCTCGTCGGAGACGCAATACTGTCCGGTGTAAGTGCCTTTGTAGATGTAACCGTTGTCGCGAATGCGGCGAAACAATTCCTGCACGCGCTTCTTATGCCGGTCTTCTGTGGTGCGGATGAAGTCGTCGTTCGAGATACCCATGCGCTGCCACAATTTACGGAATTCCGCGGAGATCTCGTCCGCATACTGCTGTGGAGTTTTACCAGCGGCCTGTGCCGCCCGCTCGATCTTCTGCCCGTGTTCGTCTGTGCCGGTGAGAAAAAACGTGTCCGCGCCCAACATGCGCTGCCGCCGCGCAATGGTGTCACACGCAATCGTTGTATAGGCATGTCCTATGTGCGGACGAGCGTTCACGTAATAAATCGGCGTCGTAATGTAGAACTTCCTGTTCATTCTGTTCCTTCCGCGCAGCTCACTCCCGTTCCAACTATTCCACAATAAACTCTCTCCGCGGCCCTCGCTGCCCTTCTCCGCGTACTTGGCGATTCCAGATTTTAGTCGCCGATCTGTCTGAGATTAGCCACTGGACCCCTTCAAGTAAGCCTCAACCGCCTCGCTCATCACTTCCTTCAAAGGCACGCGATGCTCGACTGCGATTCGACGGCAGTCCTCGTATTCCGGAGCATAATGGGTGACCGTTCCATTCATGCTGGCAATCTTGATTCGCACCCCGCCCCAGGTTGTGTTAACGCTCTGCCACTTCCGCGCCAGCGTCTGTCGCCGCTCATCTCGCTGCCTGACGCCCAGCGTGGTGGTTTCGGTGAAGATTATGTGTGTCAATCGTGCAGCGTCGTCAGGCTTGGCGAGAACCGTCAACACTGCCCCCGGGCGGTTTTTTTTCATTTGCACCGGCATGCCGAAGACATCGAGCGCGCCTTCTTCGAGCAGGCGATCCATCACGTACCCGAAGACCTGCGGATTCATATCGTCAAGATTCGCTTCCAAAACCGTAACTGTGTCCGAGGCCGTATTAGCCGCCAGCACCGAGGATGCAGCCTCGCCGATGGTCAGGCGCACCACATTGGGATGTCCGGGAAAATCGCGTGTGCCCGCACCGTAGGCACTTTTCTCAATCCTCATCTCGGGAAAGGCAGCAAAGCGCGTGACCAACGTCTTCACAATCGCCGCTCCCGTCGGTGTGACCAGCTCCGCCTGCAATCCCGACGAATATACTGGCGCATCTTTCAATAACTCCAACGTAGCCGGCGCAGGCACTGGAAAAGTTCCGTGGGCGCATTTGACTGTAGCCCCACCAAGATTTAACGGCGAGGACACGATCTCATCCACGGTCAAGGCTTCAGCGCCCACGGCAGCGCAGACGATATCGACCATGGCATCGACCGCGCCCACTTCATGAAAATGTACGGCGTCGATCGAAGTATTGTGAATCTTCGCCTCCGCCGCGCCCAGCGCCTCAAAAATCGTGACCGCGGTGTTCTTTGCGTTCTCGCTGATCGCAGCTTTGCCAATGATCTCGCGAATCTCTTTGAGCCCACGGCCACGCCCATGAGCATCTTCATGAATGTGCTCGTGCGAGTGTCCATGCACGTGCGGCGCGGCCGCCCCCGCCCGCGGAGTGTCAGTAACCGGCGAATGCTCGTGGCCATGACCGCCCTGCTGCTCACGCGCAGTATGCTCATGGTCTTCATCATGATGAGGATGCTCGTGATGCTGGTTCACCGCTTCCGGTTGAGAGCCCGCAATCTGGCTTCCCCAAAATTCGTCCCGAGGCATATCCTTCTCGCCGTCAACGTAGACGTCCACCTTGGTGGCCGAAATCCCGCTGCGCACCACGCGCGATATTTCGAGGTGCGCCGCCAGATTCAGGGCCGCTACCGTCTCTTCCAATAGCCGCTGCGGAACTCCGGCGTCCACGAGCGCACCCATAAACATGTCGCCGCTGATGCCGGAAAAACATTCAAGGTAGGCTATGCGCATAGATCAATTTCTAACCACAGAGGACACAAAGGATCACCGGACACCTTGGCAGAAAGGCACCTGGATTCTTCCGTGGCCCTCTAGGTCCTCTGTGGTTGGCGGTTGCACTCGCCTCACGTCGAATTTTCATCATAGGGAACGTTTTCCCCTTGCGTCAAACCTTCCCCGCTTCCCTCTGCTAGAATCACTTTTTCTTCAAGAGCTTAGAGGGAATCCTTGTATCGCTATCTGCAGCGTCGTTTGGCCGGCGCGGTGCGCGAATTTCTGCGCCGCGCGTATGGCCTCGAGTTCGAAACCGTCGTTATCGAGCAGCCACCCAAAGTGGAGTTGGGCGAGTACGCGTTGCCTCTGGCATTCGATTTAGCCAAGAAATTGCGCAAGGCTCCGCGCAAGATCGCAGATGACATTGTCGGCGGATTGGGTCCCGTCGAAGGTTTTGAGAAATTCGAGGTCGCGGGCACCGGCTACATCAACGCCCGCGTCGATCGGGCGGCGGTTGCGGTGGCGCTCGCCTCTGATGAAAAACCCAAAAGTGACGTTTCCAAAGGCAAGATCCTGGTCGAACACTCCAGCATCAATCCCAACAAGGCTGCGCACATTGGACATCTGCGCAACGCCATCCTCGGCGACACTTTTGTGCGCCTTCTCGAATATGCGGGCCGGGAAGTGGATGTGCAAAACTACATCGACAACACCGGCGTGCAAGTAGCTGACGTGGTTGTTGGCTTCACCCACATCGAGAAAAAATCAGGCGCCGAAATCGAACAACTGTCACGCCAACCGCGCTTTGATTACTACTGCTGGGACCTCTACGCCCGCGTCTCGCAGTGGTACGAGCAGGACAAGCAGAATGTGCAAGTTCGCGCCCAGACTTTGCATGCCATTGAAGATGCAACCAGTGAAACTGCGGCAATTGCTGATCTGATTTCTGTGGCTGTTCTTCGCCGTCATCTCGAGACGATGGATCGTCTCGAGATCGAATATGACTTCCTGCCGCGTGAGAGTGACATATTGCATCTTCACTTCTGGGATGCCGCATTCGCCAAACTGAAAGAGGCGGGCGTTCTGTTCTTTGAGACCCAGGGCAAGAACCAGGGCTGCTGGGTGATGCGGCGGGCGGGGACATCAAAATCTGGAATCGCCGAAGGCGCTGAGGCTGGCGCAGAGAGCGCCGAGAAAGACGAGATCTCAGAGGACGATCAAAAAGTCATTGTCCGATCGAACGGCACCGTCGGATACGTCGGCAAAGACATCGCTTATCACATGTGGAAGTTCGGGCTGCTGGGGCGGGACTTCGGCTACCGCAAGTTCTACCACTATCCCAACGGACACGATTGCTGGATTTCCGCGACCGAAGGCGAGAAGAATCATCCCCACTTCGGTGATGTTGATGAAATTTACAACGTGATTGACGCTCGCCAGTCGGAAGCGCAAAACGCCGTGATCGAAGCATTGCGCGGCTTGGGGCACACAGAAGCAGCCGAGCACTGCACTCATTTCTCTTACGAGATGGTCGCGCTGACTCCGCGCTGTGCCGCCGAACTCGGCTACGCCCTCAGCGAGCAAGACAAGGCTCGTTCGTACATCGAAGTTAGCGGACGCAAAGGATTCGGCGTGAAAGCGGATGACCTGATCGAGGCGCTGATCACATCCGCAAAGAAAGAAGTTGATTCTCGACATCCACAACTCAGCGATGCTGAACGGCTCACCATCGCCACGCAAATCGCGATCGGCGCGTTGCGCTACTTCATGCTTAAGTACACCAAGCAGTCAGTGATCGCTTTCGACTTCAAGGAAGCGCTCAGCTTCGAAGGCGAAACTGGCCCTTACGCCCAATACGCTGTCGTGCGCGCCACCAGCATCTTCCGCAAGGCGGGCATTGATCCCGATGCATTCTGTAGAGACGTTGCCGGCAACGTCTCCTCCGCGTTCGCCCAGTATTTGACCGGCGAAGCCGCCAACGAAATCTGGGAGCTTTGGCTGACTGCCGCCAAAACTTCGTACATCGTAGACCAATGCATCGCCACCACCGAGCCGGCCTACCTGGCCAAGCACGCGTTCCAACTGGCACAATTTTTCAATACCTTCTACCACCGCCATCCCATCCTCAGCGAGCCGGACGAAGCCCGCAGGCAGTTCCTGCTGTCTACGGTCGCAGTGGTGCGCCGCGAATTGATTCGTACCCTGGCGGTAATGGGAATCACCGTGCCGCCTGTGATGTAGCCCCGGCGCTTAAAGCGGCGCATGGTGACTGTCAGGCAATTACCCCGCCTTGGGAGGCCAACTGAAGTAGACCGCGGAACCAATGATCATCGCTCCGCCGAGGATCGCCGTAATCCCGAGCGTCTCGTGCAAGACGAATACTCCAAGCAGTGCTCCGGTCAGCGGCTCCAGGTTTAGAAAGACTCCCGCGCGGGAAGCTGGCACTCGAGCCAATCCCCAATTCCAAAGCAGGTAGGCGCCAGCGGTTGCAAATAGCCCTTGAGCCGCTAGTGCTGTCCATGTTTCCGGCGAGAAGGGAAATCGCCAGGGCTGTGACAACATCACCCACAACACCAGAAAGATCGTGCCCAGAACAATCATCGACGCAGTAATCTGAAGCGAATCATATTTCTCCATCAGGCGTTTCGTGATAAGGATCGACACTACCGCCGCCAACATTGAGACAAAAACCAACAGGTCTCCTCTTGATGTTGGCTGTGGACCGGTTATGACGTTTGTTTTTGACAAAGCAATTAGGAGCGCGCCAAATCCGGACCCAAGCAGAGCTCCAGATTCCACAACGTTGAGCCGCTCGTGCAAAGACAGGGCTGAACTGAGGGCGAGCAACATTGGCAAGGTGCCTACAATCAGCGAGGCATGAGAAACGGTGGTCAACCGGAGTCCCGCAAATTGCACTAAAAACTGCAGCGGGACTCCGATGACGCTCGCCAGCACCAGCAGCCACAGATCCTTCCCGCGGAGGCGGATTCCCTTCCACAACAAACCAGGCAAAAGCACGATCGAACCGCAAAGAAAACGGAAAGCAACATTTTCCGAAACTGTTGTCTCTCGCAGAGCAATCTTGCCGAAGAGAAACCCAGTACCCCACAAGCATCCGGAAAGGGCCAAAGAAGCTATCGGTAGCAAAGACTTTACTCCGCGCTCTCGCTCTGCGTTCGGTGTCAGTTCGTGTAATTTCATCGCACGGACTTTCGATTTCCGCAATTTTCCCTTTCCTCCGCGGCGGCGACCCAGCGAAAATACTGATTAAATTGTGTCAGAAAAGGATGCTGCGAATAAAACAGCGGCCGCCAACTTCGGTGTGGTCGGCGCATCGAATAGCTCCGTAAAACGATCTATCTTGCCTCTCCAGTTCGGGATCGCGCTGAGCAGAACTTGCAGGAACCAGCGCAATCAGCAAAAGCACCGATATCGTCGCGACGGTTGGGGGCTTGGATCTCAGCACCAGAAGATGAAACCTCGAGGGCGACCGTGCGGCCGAGCCGCGTGTCGCGGGCGCGACAAACCTCGTGCATCCGCCCGCGCCGAGCGGAGAGACAATCTCATACGGCCCGAGTTTCGTGCCCGAGGTGAGGGCCATCCGCGCGACGTTATAGTCCCAGCGACAGGCGTCACTCACTGGGAGGTACAGGGGGCTATCCGCAAATCCGCAAAAGTGGCCGCACTCGGCAATTAGATTCGAGCCAGCACGCGATGACTCCCGGATTGTCGGCAACCCTTCCCTTCCCGGGATTGTGGAAGGGTTGCGCTCAGAGTTTCCCTCGGACGTCACTCGGGCAAGTACGCCAGATTGTCGAACCGAAGGTCTTCTCCATTTTCCAGCTCGAAGATGACGCTGGAACTAACGTCTCGCCATCCTGTCCGCAGGCGCTGCAATTGTCCGGGCTTAATGGTAAACGAGATCTCGCGAATCTCCGGAGAATGGATCGTGATCGTCGCATCCGATGCTCCCCGGTTGTAGACATCCACGCCCACAAAAATGCGAGGCCAACAGAAGCGGAATTCCGCGGTCGTTGCTTTGGAGGCAACCAGCGCAAGATTGAAGGTACCGAAGCCGCCCTCTGGCACGTTGATCCGCCACGGGCCGGCGCCCCAGTCGATCACACCCAAAGGATACTGGCCCTGCAATACCGTACCCGCCAGGAGATGGGGATCGTCGAAAGAAACATACTGTGGAGGAACGTTTCCGCCCTTGCCTTGAACGTCAATGTCATGCGCGTCGTCGTGCCGGATACGCAGCACGTGGGTCGAATCGTGGAACATGAACCCGGGCTGATCGAGTTCTTCGCGTCGGCTGAGGGGCTTCCCGTCTGCCGTAATGAATTGGGGCACGAAATCCAGGCGAAGGACGTCCGAGGACTGGGGATCGAAGGTCGAATAGGTGACGGAGCCCTTGCCGTAGCTGATCTTCGTAACCACGGAACTAGAGCCGAGCAAATGGGACTCATCCGCCGGCGCCCATTCCGGCACCGCCCAGAAAGCATCCATCATTCTTCGTGGACCGTCCGCATATTCGTCGGTGAACCACCACTGCGTCGAGAACGGGGAATGAGCGTTGAGGGAAAGGCCCTGGAAATAAGTGACCCAATTGTACGAACGGAACGCAGCGTCTCGATAGGTGACGTCGCCGGATTTTGCAAAGTAGAGCGCCTCCGCCGCGGCGAGCCGGGAGGTGTGGCTATCGCAGCATTGATTCGGCTCATTGCAGCAGAAGTTTAGGCCATTCCCCTGCTCGGTTGTGACCGTAGCACCGTGTACCAGGTACTTGGGCCATTTGGGAGTGGTCTTGACCCACTCGATAAGTTGCCTAGCATGCTCGCGCCACTGCGGGTCTTTCTCCGGATGAAGCAGGACGTAGCGGGCAAACTCCAGGGGGATGACCTGGTTCACGTTGCCCATGCTGGGCACGGTATCCTCGAAATAGCCAACCCATACGTTATTGGCTAACGGATATTTCTGAAACCAGTCCCAGGCAGCGGCCCGCACTCGCGTGTAACCGGCAACATCGCCCTGCCTCAGGCGTATGAGTTCATCGAACAGCATGATGGGCTCAATCACGTTGGCAGAATATGAGCCCATGGGCCTGCCTTCGGCTTTTCCATCGCGTGCCCAAAGCCGCACCGGCCAGGGCGAATGATCCTCATCTCCGGGTTTGTAATTCTTGACAAGAGCGTCGGCACAGTGAATCGCGGCGCGCAAGTACTTGGTATTGCCCGTCATCTCGTACAGGCGGAGATAGCCGTACCCATCCTCACCAACAACATGCGGCTCAACGTAGTCCTCCCCAAGCTGGCTCCAGCCGGTGTATCGTTTCGCGCCCGGATTCGCGGATGCGTACGGCACCTGCGACCAGGCATAGCCTTCCGGCGTGAGTCCGTTTTCCAGTTCGTAGTCTACGAAGCTCTGCAGGAAGGTAAGGGTCCGAGCGTCCCCGGTGTAGGGATAAAGGCGTTCTATGAAACCCTGCATCATGGCTCGCAGATAGCCAGTCGAGTTCGCCCAGTGCGGGTCCGGCGCCAGTTCGAAGGTGGTGCGGTCAAAATCGAAACAGCAATAAAAATAATGTAACCGCTGCCGATTGTGCTGGTCCCACAGGATTGTCCACTGGGTGAGGAAGTGCGACGAATACGAATATCCGATGTCGTCCGGCATCGGCCACGGCAGCAGTTTTCCCTGTCCGTCCAACTGCACCGGATGACCCGCGATGGTTGGCTGATCCACAACCGAAGTCACCGGGAACGGCTTCTGCTTCTGCCCGGCCAGCATCGTACCCCAAAGGAGCACTGCCAGGACAACGTGCACGATCTTGGCAATCTGACCCATTACGCCTGGCGATTGAATTTCATAGGGACCAAGTTTCGTGCCGGAGGTAAGCGCCATGCGTGCGTGCAATTATAGCCTGCGCAGCATGTTGCGGAGGATGCGGCGATTCAGGGCGGGTGGTTAAAAATAACCGGTCCAAACTGTTTGCACGTATAAGTGCAATCTAATCAAACAGTTTGGCCGGTTATTTTCGACATAACTGGGCCAATCTGTGCACGCGCCCCTAAATCTCTCCATCCGCTCGAGTTACTCCCGCGCGGGCATCATGATTGGCCAGTTATGTCGCCCACCCTTCCACAACCGCGCACCCAGCTCACGGATTCGGCTCGATGCCAATGCGGTCATTGGGCGGCTGATCGAATCCGCTGCTTGCCGCCAAGGTAGCGTTCAGTCGTTTGCACCGAAACGTGCCCTAAAAGGAATTGGATCTGCTCCAACTCGCCTCCCGATGCGTGGCAGAGCCGAGACAAGTCCGTCGCAGACCGTGGGGCGCCAACTTCGCCACTCCGATGCTCTTGGCGGACTCCTTCACGATGTGCCAAACCGCCTTTACCGTCATCCCATCTCCCCACGTCCTTCCTACCTCATTGACCCGGCGGAACACCTTTCCTCGATCAATTGCGGCTGCGGCGAGCCAGCCGCTCGGCTCGGTTCTCACCCAATCGGGGCCAAAGCGCATGGCCTTGCTCTGCGGTTAACCAGTTCCCAAAGCGGCATGCCCAGCTTCTCCACGCCTTTGACGCGACGAATACTGGCAGCCAATCGGTGCTGAGAACACCGCAGTCGGCCGCTTCGTATGCGAGCAGGCGCACCGCTCCAAGACGCAGATTGATGGTGGCGGGTGCGAGTTCACCAGATTCAAGATGAGAGGATAACACAAGACCACGATCCTATTGAAGGCCAAGCGAGGTTCCGAGCAATACCAGTCAACGAACTCATCGGTGGCGTGACGATAACCCCGCTTTGCGTCTGCGGTTCAACACCGCGGCCTTGGCGTGTTCCAGGTCGGGCAAACGTAGGATTGATCTGGTGCTACTGTGTCTTCTTCTGGAAGTTGACTTCTGCTTCATGACCGGTGGCCCCCGTGCCACCAATCAATGATCAGAGTCGTACCGCGACGGTAAGGTCAGGGTAGCCCGTGATGCTCCCGTGATAGACGGCCCGGCTTCAACTACTCCTCATCCATCCAGTCCATGCGGAGTTAGTTCACATCGCGGAGAGAAAGCGGAGGATCTCGCCCATCACGCGGTCTCCTTGATCCGTTTGGAAGAGAGACTGGGCGTGCGCCGATCCATCCAGAATGATCAGATCTTTTGGTCCGGGGGCTTTCTCGTATTGCTCGTGAATCTTGGGAAGACGGGGTCCATCCTCGCTTGCATCGTCGCGTGCCACGATGAACAGGGTGGAAGACTTGAGCTTGTCGGCCGGGCCGTTCGGCGCCGCGCCGAGTAATACCAAGCGATCGATCTCACCCGGCCGAGAAGCGATAGATGCATCGCCGGCAGCCCCTCCTCCCATGCTGCCCCCGACTACCGACACGCTCTTCGCGCCCGTCTTTCGCAGATAGCGGACGGCAGCGAGAACATCCAAGGGAAGCGGCGCGCTCATAGGGTCGGACTGGCCCGGGCCTTGTGATTCACCGTAGCCGCGGAAGTCGAGCGCCAACACTCGAAATTCTGCCGCCGCGAGCGTTCGAGCCTGTTTCTCCCAGCTCTTCTTGTTGAAACGCCCACCGTGGGCCAGCACGACACCTCTGTCGCCTTCTCCGTAAACATCAGCGTAGATTACGCCTCCGTCCTCGGTAGGAAACGACACGGTCTTTTGCGCGGCGGCGTCCCCCGAAAGCAGCAACGCCACAATGCCGGGAATGAGCGTGCGCACGCTGCAAATGTACCACTACTCTGGCGATGCTCGCCTGGCAGGCTGCGGAAAAAGGGATGTCGCGACTTAGATTCTCTCCAGGCTCCGCGATTTTGTGACTCAGGAAAGAGTTTTGGTTGGATCCGCTTGTGGCCCGCGGATCTTTTTGCGGGCCCGCGAACACACTGCGACCTTGGCCTACGTCGCTTGAATTGCCAGATCGGCATGCGGACTAAGTTGTAGGCGGCGGCCGCGAAGGTGAAGATCGATCCCACCTTGAAGATTCCGCGATCTAAATCGTCGACCCAGCAACTCCGAGGTCTGCGTTTGACGGGGTAAGCAACGGCACTCCCTGTTTCTGCTGCACCCGCTTGCTAAGACTGCAGAATTTTGTTTACATAGCCCACAAGCGGACGTCGCACCAAGAGCTCGTCCAATGACGATATGCTAAGCCACGAGGATTTCCGCCGTATCGCACTGGGCACGGATGGCGCGGTGGAGAGCGCACACATGGGGCATCCTGACTTTCGAGTCGACGGCGGGATTTTCGCGACGCTACATCCTGATCTCCAATGCGGAATGGTCAAGCTCACTCCAGACCAGCAGCAGAAGTTCGCACTAGAGAATCCTGCAACGTTCGTGCCCGAGAAAGGTGCATGGGGACGGGCGGGATGTACCAGCGTGCGTTTGGATTTGGTCGAGGAAGACACCCTTGGAGAGGCGATGACACTCGCGTGGCACAACATCACCAGCAACCGCGTTGCTGCACGGTCGAAGGGCAAGCGAACAACAAGGCAAGCGCGCAAGCGCTAAACCGGTGGCCGTGTGGGCGGGCGATCGTCGCCCCACTCGGTATACGAGCTGCACATAAACGTACATGGCGGCAAGACGCGGATTCTGTTGAGAATTTAGCTGTTGACAAATCTCGCTGCATCAACGCTCGGCCGAGTATTTCGGCATGCAAGGCGGTGTACTGCATTTGTACTCTTCCGGACTCCCACAAGCGATCATGTAGCGGCAAAAGATCGCGTCCTAGTTGGTTTGTCGGCAAACAGGAATGTATGGTCCGCCGGGCTATTTCCTCTATGCCCAAGCCATTCCATCTGGACCGGAACCGGTAGGCACAGGCATTATAGGCCCATCGGGAGCAACCAAAACTCCTTCAGGCATACGGCCAAGCCTAAGGCGCTTGATCTCCTTGATTGCCGGTGACGAAGGCGGAAAGCTCCTGTCACTCAACGCTTCTCATGTCTGAACTATCAGCTGGTGGCGCCACTACCCGGTGCTAGCAGTCGGGAGCAACGGCGTAGCTCACGCATTGCGACCTATCCCTCCCCACGTGCCAAAACGCGGACAGGTCACTCTGATCGGCGAAATCGGCAAACCAGAAGATGTAGTCAAAACCGCCAAAGTTCAAGGGAGTTCCGAACCCAAACTCATCAGCAAATTTGCCGGGATCGCAGGTCGCGCCGTGATACAGGACCGCGTCGAACGGATACGTGCCCGGGTTGGCAACCGAGATCCGAACCCCCTGGTAGCGATGACCGTTGTTCTTGTACCAGCATCCCTGAAACGTCGCCCCGGGATCTGAGGAGACCACCTTCAGCGTCAATATGGCGTTCCGGGAAGTCTTGCCATCGCTGGCCGTCACCCGAATGGAATAGGTTCCAGGCGCCACACTACTTAGAACAGTGATGTGTGCCTTGGAAGTTCCGACTCCGGGAGCAGGAATCACCGGAGGAATAAGGGTCACCGAGACCCCGGCTGGCACATTCGAGACGGTCAGCTGCAGTGCGTGATTGTATCCGGTCGTCACCTTGGTTGTAACTGTGGCCGATCCGGATTGCCCGGGGGCTATGGTGACGGTGGATGGCTGTACCGCGACCGTAAATGCGGACGTTGTCGCGGGAGCGATACTGAGCGAGGTCCCAGCGACGCTGTCCCCGTAGAGCGCGCTGATAGCAACTGTAGTAGCGTCCCTGACTGGTGATGTCGAAGCCGCGACCGTGGCTTTGGTTTGGCCGGAAGGAATTCTCACGATCGCGGGAGTTGCGATGAGGCTCGCGTCAGAACTTTTCAGTTGCACGTCTATGCCGCCGCCCGGAGCAGGCTGTGTCAGGTTAACTGTGATTTCCGTGGAAGCGCCGCCCATGAGGTGGGCGGGGCTCAGCGTTACGTTGGCTACTCCGGGACGGCTTATAAGCGTGCCGGTGGCGCGTCCACTCCGGGTGGCAACAGTCCCGGAGAAATTGCCGGAGTCCATCATTCGCGAGCCCGAGCCGCAGCCCGCCAGCCCCAGGAGGACTCCCGCCACTACGATCCGCGATACATGCATGTGTTTATGAAGCATCAGGACTTTGGCACCTCAATGTTGAGAATTGAAAAGGGCCGAACTAGCCCGATTCTCACATAGCCGGGGAGAGACAGCGGACTCAGAAGTGCATGTGACCGTTGCCCATCCGTGTGTTGCGAGTGCCGTCAGCCCTCGCGTTCGATCACCGCTGGGCATCTTACGCATCATCGCTACGGTGCTGTGCGAAACGACACTTAGGAGGACACGCAGACAAGGTTACGGTGGGTGGTCGGCCAACCGGAAGTTATAGGAGCCGCCACCTGGCGCAATCGTCTGAAGTGGTGAAACATCAATTACACCAACAATCGGGTTCTGAAATGTAAACATTTTACGAACTGCAATCCATGAGGCACGGCAAAGCCGAAGACATATGCGTAAAGCAGCACGATGATTCCGACGATAGCGCCGAGGGCCACCGAGTGCCACGCGACAAAGCGGAAAATGATTCCCTCGTTGCCCACTTGCTCCGTCGCGGCAGTGGCAATCGTGATGGATTGGGCGTCGACCATTTTGCCCATAACTCCGCCAGCACTATTTGCCGCGCACATGAGAATGGGATCAATTCCGAGCTGCTGCGACGTGATTCGCTGCAGACTTCCAAAAAGCGCGTTTGACGATGTATCGCTTCCAGTCAGCGCAACGCCCAACCAGCCGAGGAAGGTGCCGAAGAATGGATAGAGCCATCCGGTCCGGGTGAAGGCGAGGCCTAACACGGCATCCAGGCCCGAGTAGCGTGTCACGTAACCCAGTCCTAACATGAACGAGATCGCAATGACCGCCAGTCGCATGCGGACCAGCGTGCGAAAGAAGGTCTTAAGCAAACGACGAGGGCTCATCCCGAGCAGCAATCCGGAGGCAAGCGCTGCAAAGAAACAGCCCGTGCCGGTGGCCGAGAGCCAATTGAAATCGTACCTTGCGGGCTCGGGAGTGGGCTTGGCTACAACCGGTGCACTGCGATAGACGGCATTGTGCAAGTAGGGGACGTTCCACCCCGGCGGGCCGGGTCGAACTTTGCCGTCGGCCAGGACAACCCGAAACGACGGCGTGGTGGCTCGGTTCATAGCCAGTTTTATCGATGGCAGCCCCCACACGAGCACAAAGAGTGACAGGATCGCGAAGGGCATCCAAGCTTTCAAGACCTGCCCAGCACCGTAGGTCCGCACTTTCGTAGATCCATCAAACCTTTCCGCGGACCATTCGCCGCCCACCTGATCGGTTATCTCTCCGGCACCTGAACGAAGAGTTGCCTCCTGGTCATAATCGAAGCGCCATATTTTTTTGGGTTTCCAGAAACGGAGAAAAATTACTGCCGCCCCAATGGAAACCACGCCCCCCATGATGTCCACGAGATTGCTGTCCACGTAGTTCGACCAGAAGAACTGAGTCAAAGCAAAGGAAACGCCAACCACCAGAATGGCGGGCAATACCTCAAAGGTTCCTCTCCAGTTCACCATGGTTCGCACCAGCCAAAAGGGCACGATGACTGCAGTGAAAGGCAGAATGCGCCCGATCATGGCGTTGAGGTCGGATTCCGGCAGAGCGGTTACGGCCGCGAGTGTGTGGACCGGCGTTCCGATGGCTCCCCAAGCCACCGGCGCAGTGTTGGCGATCAAATTCAGTGCAGCCGCGTGGAAGGGCTTGAAACCAAGACCGATCATGAATGCTCCCGCGATGGCTACCGGAGCGCCAAAACCAGCCGCGCCCTCAATGAATGCGCCAAAACAAAAGGCCACCAGCAGGACTTGCAGACGACGGTCGGCCGTGATTGCGGCAACCGATTCTTTCATGATTTCAAATTGGCCAGTTTCGACAGAAATGTCGTAGAGGTAAACTGCTGCAAGAACGATCCAGGCTATTTTCAGCAACCCGAAGGCGACCCCATATCCGAAGCTCATGGCAGCCAGCATCAATGGCATTTTGAAAAAAAGAATCGCGACTGTGACCGCTGTCAGAGCGCCCGCGATCGCGCACCAATGCGGTTTCACTTTGAAGCCGGCCAGCAGTCCCAAAAGCACCATAATCGGAAGAGCCGCAACCAGTGTAGAGAGCCACCAATGGCCAAATGGGTCGTAAATCTGAATCCACTGCATACGTTCTCCCTTCGGAGAGGACCAAAGCCTGTCGTCAGAAACAAGATCGTCAATTCAGGTACGCTGTCCGCGATCGCCAAAAAGTCTGCTCTACTCTCTAAATCGCGCGTAATGGTACCACCTGCCAAAAAATCACAAAACGGGGAATGACCTCAGGTAGCATGTGCTCGCATACAATCACACTGGAGGCTGGCGGGCGAGTGAACAAAATGAACGAAGTTGGGAAACAGTGGGAAGGCCAGATCGTGAATGGAGAATTCCCCCTGCAACGTTATTTGGGTGCGTCTAACCACAGCGCGGTATTTCTCACCGAACTCGGTGGTACGAAAAGGGCGGCTATCAAATTAATTCCGGCTGACTCGGAAGGGGCAGAAATACAACTCGCCCGGTTGAAGGCCGCCGCGAGATTATCCCATCCCCACTTGCTGAAGATTCATCGGACTGGATCGTGCCAGCTGCGCGAAACGAAACTGTTCTATATCGTTTTAGAGTACGCCGACGAAGATTTGTCGCAAGTGCTCCCGCTGCGTCCCTTGACCCAAGCAGAAGGTCTCGACATGCTTCCGCCCGTTTTGGACGCGCTTTCGTACCTTCATCGCCAGGGCTTCGTCCACAGTCGGCTGAGACCGCGAAACATTGTGGCGGTCCATGAGCGACTGAAGCTTTCAAGCGACAGCATCCGCGAAGAGGGTGGAGCGATTCCTGGCTCAACCAAACCGAGTGCGTACGACGCGCCCGAGATCGCTCGCGGGCTAGTCTCTCCGGCTGGAGATGTTTGGTCGCTTGGGGTGACGCTGGTCGAGGCATTGACGCAACGTCTTCCCGTGTGGGACGGAGCGGGATCCGCCGATCCGGTATTGCCCGCGACATTGCCAGAGCCGTTTCGTGATATTGCGTTTCATTGCCTGCGTCGAGAACCGAACCAGCGTTGGACTCTTGCTGACATCGCGGCTCGGCTTAAGCCCAGCGCATCGAGTTCCGCAAAGCAAGCGCCCACGGTTGCGCCAAAGGCGTCCGCAAAGTCGACTTTGGCCAGGCCGGTGATGGCGATCGCGCTCGCCCTTGTGGTGGTGCTGGCCATCTGGGTTCTGTTCGGTCATCGCCCCGGGTCTCAACCGAATACTCCCGCTGCGGCAGAACAGACGAAGACAAAGCCCAAGCCCGAGCCGGGAACACCCATTGAAGGCAGCGCGCCTAACTCGGAAGGCCGCACGGCAAGAAATTCGAGGGCCAAGTCCTCAGCCACAACTGCTGAACCCGCCCCACCTGCGGGTGCGGTGGCTCAGGATGAAGTGCTCCAGCAAGTTTTGCCGGAGGTCTCGAAAACGGCCAGGAACACGATCCAGGGCACGGTGAGGGTAAGAGTGCGAGTCACGGTAGATTCGTCGGGCAGCGTGGCAGATGCAAGGTTCGAATCTCCGGGACCGAGCAAGTATTTTGCCCGCAAGGCTATGGAAGCCGCCCAGCAATGGAAATTCAAGCCAGCGCAGAACAATGGCCAACCTGTTCCGAGCGAATGGATCCTGCAATTCCAGTTCAAGAAATCCGGCACCAACATTATTCCCTCCCCTGCAGCCCATTAACGACTTCCGAACGTTGAAGGAACAGATAGGACACAACCGAGTTCGCAGGTCGATTTATTTGTGTATTCGCCAGTATCATTTCCCATCTGAAGACCTCATTCGTTGCTAGACTATGGCGTCGTTGAAACGCTCTCAACTCAAAACAGGAGAGAAGTAATGAACGCCAAGCCCGGCCTGGCCGCGGAGCTCATGTCAGAATTCCTCGGAACATTTGTCTTAATTCTCTTTGGTACCGGTGTCGTTGCCATGGTTGTGCTGTTTCCATCGAGCTCAGGTGGTGGAATTGTTCACGGTGGCTACACCAACATCACACTGGGCTGGGGACTTGCGGTAACCATGGGCATCTATATTGCCGGCAAAATTTCAGGGGCGCACTTGAACCCGGCCGTCACCTTGACGCTCGCCGTATTTCGAGGCTTTTCCTGGAGCAAGGTCCTGCCTTACTCCATCGCTCAAACCGCAGGAGCTTTCATGGCTGCGGCGCTGGTGTATCGGAATTATTTGCCGGCTTTTCGCCTGGTAGATCCGCAGCTGGAAAAAACCGCTGGAGTCTTTACGACCTTCCCTGCCTTTCCGGGATTGCTGCAGGCTGGGTTCCTGGATCAGGTGATTGGTACCGCTTTGCTTCTCCTTCTTATATTGGCCATCACGGACGAATTCAATTCCCCTCCGGGCGCGAACCTGGTGCCCTTGATGATCGGACTCGTGGTCGTAGCGATCGGCATGAGCTTTGGGGGAATGCACGGGTACCCCATCAATCCAGCGCGAGATCTCGGGCCGCGCCTATTCACGGTGGTCGCGGGTTTTCGCAACAATGGCATCACAGACGGAAGCCGGGTGTGGTGGGTGCCGGTGGTGGCGCCTCTGGTGGGTGGGCTGGTGGGCGCAGCTGTTTATGATTTCGGCATTCGGCGCTTCCTTAAGCGCTCAGCAATTCACAAAGGAACTGAAGAAAGATAGAGGAGTCTCTTTGCCATACATACTGGCGCTGGATCAGGGCACCACCAGTTCGCGAGCAATATTGTTCGATCATGAAGGTGCCATCAAGTCGGTGGCGCAACGTGAGTTCGAGCAAATTTTTCCGCAACCGGGATGGGTCGAACACGATCCGGAGGAAATCTGGGCATCGCAAATTAGCGTTGCGGTAGAAGCTTTGAGCCGCGCGGAGGCTCGGCCGCGCGACGTCGCCGCCATCGGTATTACAAATCAACGCGAGACTACGATTGTATGGAATCGGGAGACTGGAAGGCCGGTGTGCAATGCCATCGTGTGGCAGGACCGTCGTACCGCCGCATTTTGCGATCAGCTCAAGGTAGCGGGTCATGAAACTCTGATCCAGCAGCGTACGGGGCTCATCAGCGACTCGTATTTCTCCGCCAGCAAGATCACATGGATCCTGGACAACGTCCCGCACGCCCGCGAATTGGCGGAAGGCGGGCAACTCGCCTTCGGAACGGTTGACAGTTGGCTGGTTTGGAAGTTGACCAGCGGCCGCGTGCATGCGACTGATGCTACAAACGCCTCGCGAACTATGCTCTTTAACATTCACACGGGCGGTTGGGACGACGATCTCCTGCGCCTGTTCCGCATCCCCGTCGCTTTGATGCCTGAAGTCCGTTCTTCTAGCGAGGTTTATGCGGAGGTCACGACCACTTTAGGGCTGGGCAGCGTCGCCATTGCTGGTATCGCAGGCGATCAGCAGGCATCCTTATTAGGTCAAAGGTGCACCACGCCTGGCCTGACAAAGAATACCTACGGAACCGGATGCTTCATGTTGCAAAACACCGGGACTCGCGCCGCTCCCTCTTCCAATCGCCTGCTGACAACGGTGGCCTGGAAAATCGGCGACACAGTCGAGTATGCGCTGGAGGGCAGCGTCTTCATTGGGGGCGCGGTCATTCAATGGTTACGAGACGGTTTGGGTTTGATTCGTACCTCGGGTGATGTCGAGCCCCTGGCGGCATCCGTTGCCGACAACGGAGGTGTTTATTTCGTTCCTGCCTTCGTAGGACTGGGCGCTCCGCATTGGGACCAGTACGCCAGAGGTTCGATATTCGGGCTGACCCGCGGTACAAACGCGGGGCACATTGCGCGAGCCGCGCTTGAGAGTATTGCCTACCAGGTGGCGGATCTGTTCGATGCCGTACGGCGCGACGCTGGAACTCCGCTGCTCGAGTTGCGCGTCGATGGTGGCGCATCGGCAAACGACGCTCTTATGCAGTTCCAGTCTGACATTTTGGGCATACCCGTAGCTCGGCCTGCGGTCACCGAGACCACTGCGCTCGGAGCTGCATATTTGGCCGGAATCGCGGTTGGGTTCTGGCGGTCCTTAAAGGAGATTGTTGAAATCCCCTGCCCGGAGATTAAGTTTGAGCCGAGGATTCCGCGCTCTAACGCAAAAGCGTTGCGTGGGAGATGGAATGAGGCTGTATCCCGCGCAAAGGCATGGGATGACCCCAACTATCGTTTGCTTCGAGCCCGCAATCAGTAGTCGAATCCTCCCCAATCCAGCCAGACCGGGGGCATCGGCGCCCGACCCGACTATTTGTTTTTTTGGGGTATGCGGATTTTCGAAAGCCTGGAAACCAGGGAAAAAGATGGATCGCAAAAATGTGCCCAAGTTGCGGGAAATGGGTGCATGGTTCTAGCGGCACGCGCTGTCCTCGATTAGCTTACAGGGAAGGAAACATGCGCGGGCCATCGTCTCAAGACTGTGAGAAATCCTTGGCGCGTAGCGGAATTCCATCGGTCAATTGGCGGTCGAAGAAACGCACTGGAGCGCCTCTTGTCCAGATCTTATCGCTGTCCGCTAGGGCAACAGCGTTGGCGTAGCCAGGACGTTCCTGCGGGTCGGTGAGATCAGGGTAGCAAAAAGTGGCCTGCCGCAACTGCCAAACCAATCGGAGCAACGATTTCTTCCGCAGGACCGTCCCCACAAGCAGCTACCCTGCCGCCACGAATCCGGTTTGTAAAAAAATTGTCAAACCTCTGTCATCGGAGTGTCAATCAGGGCTATTTGGTACAGGCTGAGGGTTACAATTTGAGAGTTACAATTGGTTTCGGTTGGGTGTGGCTGCAAGCTGGAAGCGCCCGCCCTCCGACGCCCAAGGACGGTTTTTCATGGGTAACCTAGCTATGCCAGTGGGCACGACCAGATTTCCTGATCCGGCGAACGGGACAAGGCCGATAGGCCGAATCCTTGTCGTGGAGGACGATCCTGCAGTTCAAAAAGCTTTGAAGCGGTTATTCGAGACAGAAGGATTCACGGTCGAAATCCAATCGAATGGCCAGTCAGCCTTGGAGAGTTTCCAGTCGGCCCGTCCTTTGGCCATCATTTTGGATTTGCGCCTGCCCCAGCTTTCAGGCAGAGACCTTTGCAAAGAGATTAAAGCTCAGGCGCCCACGTTGCCCATCGTAGTGCTCAGCGCGGCCAGCGATGTTTCCGACAAAGTATTGCTGCTTGAACTAGGTGCCGACGATTATGTAACCAAGCCCTTTAGCCCCAGGGAGCTGCTGGCGCGAGTGCGCGCTGCGCTTCGCCACACCGTCCAGACGTCAAGCGTCAACGTGATCAGCTTTGACGGTATTTCGGCGGATTTTAAGAAAATGGACGTCACGCGCGATGGCAAGCCCGTGATTCTGACCGCTCAGGAATTCAAGACATTCCAATTCCTGGTGCAGAATGCCGACCGGGTTATCGGCCGGGACGAGTTGCTAAACGAAGTATGGGGTTATCAAAACTACCCTTCCACCCGTACGGTTGACAATCACATCCTGAAACTTCGCCAGAAACTGGAAAAAGACCCAGCCAGTCCCGTACACTTCCGCACGGTACACGGAATGGGCTATAAGTTCGTTCGCTGAATTGTCTTGAACCTTTCCACAGAAACCGTGCGGGATACGCACCAAGCCGAACCTGAAAACGCATTCGTACCCAGGCTTCGATTGCGCACGCGCTTTCTGCTTTCCATGCTGCTGATTTCGGCGGGGCTCACAACTACCAGCCTGTTTTTCGTGCAGCGCAGTGTTCAGAGTCACGTCCGAGAAGGCCTCCGCGTAGATCTGCGCAACTCGGTCAGCACCTTTGAAAATTTCCAGCATGAGCGAGAAAAAATGCTGACTCGCTCGGCAGAACTGCTGGCCGACCTTCCCATTACTCGCGCCCTGATGACCTCGCATGACCCGGCAACAATTCAGGATGCATCTGCGGACGTGTGGCAGCTGGCCGGCAGCGATCTTTTTGTGCTGGTCGATCGCAACGGCTCGGTGGTCGGCTTGCACACAAAATCGCCAGGCTTTACCCGCGAGACGGCGCAGAAGTATTTTCATCAATCGCTCGATGAGGAAGATTCCCGTCACTGGTGGCTGGGAGCCCACCATCTCTATCAGGCCTTCGTACAACCCATTTACTTCGGTGCTAAGACCGAAGGCCGGCTTCTCGGTTTTCTCGTCATTGGTTATGAAATCGATGACCGTCTTGCCCAAGAGGTAAGCAAGGTCTCGGCCAGCCAGGTGGCGTTTTTTTACGGCAACGAAGTGGTAGCCAGCACTCTGGCCGCTGCGCAGAAAGAGAAAGATAGTCCGGCTCTGCGCGAGCTGGTTCCAAGCTCCGCACACGGCGAGCCCCGGGATGTGAAAGTGGGGAACGAGCACTTCCTGGCCACTTCCCTGGATTTGTCAGGCCAGCAATCCATCCCTGTCCGTCTAAGCGTTCTGGGATCGTATGATGAGGCCACGAGGTTCCTCGACCAACTCAACCGGCTCCTCCTGCTGCTTGGCCTCGCAGCCGTCCTGGTCGGCAGCGCATTGGTGTTTTTTATCTGCCACACGTTCACGCGGCCTCTTGGAAGCCTGGTGGCGGGCGTTGGCGCCCTGGAACGCGGCGACTTCCACCATCCGGTAGATCCTTCCGGGGGCGACGAAGTCGTCGAGCTTACCCGTGCCTTCGACCGCATGAGAGCCAGCCTGCTCAAGACCCAGCACGACCTGCTCGAGTCTGAGCAGCTCGCCACCATCGGCCGAATGGCCAGCTCAATCTCGCACGATCTTCGCCATTCTTTGGCGGCAATCGTCGCCAACTCCGAGTTCCTCTGTGACAGTCATCTCACTCCGGTACAACGCGAGGAGTTGTACCAGGAAGTCCGCGGAGGCGTTAATCAGATGACCGACCTTATCGATTCTCTTCTTGAATTCGCCCGAACGCGGGAGTCCTTGAGCCCGACTTATGGCGACTTATGTGACACCGTGCAGCGTTCGGTGCAAGCCATGCGTTTGCATCCTCGTCATCAGGGCACTTCGATCGCGGTAACCTGTAACGGCTCTTCCACCGCATGGTTCGACCCCCGGAAACTGGAGCGTGCCCTCTACAACCTGCTGCTGAATGCGTGTGAGGCCGCCCCTTCGGCGAATGGAAGGGTCGAAGTGGTAGTCGATCACCAGGGCGAATCGTCCATTATTACGATAGCGGACAATGGGTCGGGCATTCCGGAGTCCCTTCGGGACAAGCTCTTTCATCCATTTGTGAGTCACGGTAAGGAAAACGGTACGGGCCTTGGACTGACTGTGGTGCAGAAAATCGTGCAGGATCACGGCGGCGAGGTTTCAGTCGAACGCACACCAGACGCTAAAACAGTTTTTCGGGTCGTTCTGCCTGGGCGCGTCGCGGAGACTTTCAGCAACGCAGCGAAAGCCCCCGCGGCGCCCCATCTCTGACCCGTGAAGCCGGGGACATGGTGAACGACTCGATTCGACGTCCGGATGTATAGATCGGCTTCGGCTTCCCTATCCTTTACTTCGTACTTATCGCGTGTCGGACAGGAGGAAGGTGTGATAAGCCCTAGGACTTTTGCCTTTCGTCGAACAGCCGCGGCGGTGACCGCTCTCATCCTCGTGGGCGCGCACGCTCCGGCCCAGGAATCGGCCTCGACCCGTCCATCGCCGCAGAATGAAGCGCCCATCACTGCGCTGGAGGATTTGCAGGAACAAGTCCGCCAACTGCGAACGTTAGTGGAAGAAGTGCGCACCGAAAACGCCGAGTCGCGCAGCGAAATGCAGAAACTCCGTCAGGAATTGCGCAGCACGCGCGAACTATTGATATCCTCAACCGCGGTCAGGCGGAGTGGTGAGCTCTCGGCTGCTGCCGCCGAACCGAAGCAAGCCCCTCGGCCAGAGCCTCAAACAGAATCGGCAGGTGCGGACGACTCTGCCCCCTCCACGCAAAATACTTCCCGACTGGACAGTCGAGTTCAAAAACTGGAAGAAGCAACTCAACTTCTTGGATCAAAGGTTGACGAACAATATCAAACCAAGGTCGAAACCGCCTCGAAGTATCATGCGCGACTTTCTGGCATCGTGCTGATGAATGCCTTCCGGAATCACGGTGCTTCCAACAACCTGGATTTTCCCGATTTCGCACAGCCCAACCCTCCCGGCAGTCCAAGGAGCAGTTTTGGCGCAACCTTGCGGCAATCGGAAATCGGGCTGGAAATCTTTGGTCCGACTCTGGCAGGTGCTAAAAGTTCCGCCAATATCCAACTTGATTTCGCGGGAGGATTTCCTTCCACCCCCAATGGAGTCAATTTCGGAATTGCGCGGCTGCAGACCGGCAGTTTCCGGCTCGATTGGCAGCACACTTCCGTAGTGGCCGGACAGGATACTTTGTTCGTCTCCCCGCTTTCGCCTACTTCATTTGCTTCTCTAGCGACCCCAGCATTTGCCTACGCCGGAAACCTGTGGGGTTGGACTCCGCAACTTCGCGTAGAGCATCGTTTCAATTTTTCTGACCAGCAAACCGTGACTGTGCAGGCAGGAATCCTCGACAACCTCAATTGGGAGCCGCCCTACGATCAGTTCTACCGCACCCTCCAAGCTGGGGAACGATCCGGCCAGCCGGCCTACGGCATTCGAACCAGCTGGTCGCGCCCGGTATTCGACCACCCGCTCAGTATTGGTGTTGCCGGCTACTATGGTCGCCAGAATTGGACTTGGGATCGCTATGTAGACTCTTGGGCGGGCATGACTGACTGGCAAATCCCTTTGCTTCGGCGCCTGACGCTCTCGGGCGAATTCTATCGAGGGCGTGGAATTGGAGGGCTGGGCGCGGGAATCGGCCGCGCTGTTGTTTTCGGCGGTGACCCAGGTTCTGCAACAACGCCTATACGCGGTCTCGATTCCGCCGGAGGATGGAGCCAGCTCAAGCTTCAGCTTACGTCGAAGGTGGAGATCAACGGCGTTTTCGCCGAGGACAATGCGTTTGCCGGTGACGTCCGCGGTTTTGCCACCGATCAGAATAACTTCATCACGATTCTGGGGCGGAATCGGGGTGGGCTGGGCAACATCGTCTATCGTCCGCGATCCGACCTGCTTTTCTCCGCTGAATTCAGACGGTTGCGCAGCTTCCCCGTCTATAGCAACAGCCGTGTCACGAATCAGGTAAATCTCGCTATGGGAATACTGTTCTGAACATGATCCGCTCTATCCACTGCCGGGTCGTAGTTTGGACAATGCTGTGCGGCTGCTTGTCCGCGTCGGCCCAGCAGGTCGCACTCAAGGCCCAATTGCAACTCACGCGAGAGGGCCACCGCGCAAAGGATGCTTCGAAAGCAGTCATCTGGCTCACGCCTTTGGGCACTACTCCGGCACCTCCCGTAGCACCGCAGAAAGCATCCGAAATTCCGCAACTGGTGCAGACCAATAAGAGTTTCCGGCCGTCGCTTCTGGTAATTCCGGTGGGAGGGAAGGTCGAGTTTCCGAACCACGATCCATTCTTCCACAACGTGTTCTCGCTGTTTGACGGTAAACGTTTCGATCTCGGATTGTATGAAAGCGGCACCACTCGCTACGTCCAGTTCGACAAACCTGGGATCTCTTATATTTTCTGTAATATTCACGCGCAGATGAGCGCAGTGATCATCGCTCTGAACACGCCATACTACGGAATCTCTAATGCACATGGAGACATCGGCATTCCGAATGTGCCGCCGGGGCGCTACGAACTGCAAGTTTTCCACTCCTCCGCATCGCCGGAAGAGCTCCAGGCTCTGACCCGGGAGATCACTATCACCCCCGGCGATTCGTTCATCGGAACGTTTCGCCTCGAAGAATCGAACATTGCGCACGCCCACATGAACAAGTATGGCCGCGATTACGATCGTCCCGACCCGGAGAGCCCTGCCTACGCCAGACCCTGAAGACGCGGTTACCTGAGTCGGATCGCATGTATTAATCAAGAAGCAAGCAGGGCGTGCCGGTTAGCACGCCCCGCTTCGCCTCTGACCTTCACTGGGTTTACATCAACCCTGGTTTACATCAACCTGTGGCGCTTCTGTTGATCAGCAGTCAGCCGTAGCTCTCTTAGTGATGGCCGCCGTGATTTCCTCCAGAGGGATGACCACCGCCGCTGGAAGAAGGGCTGCCGCCTCCGCCTCCAGAAGAGTGTCCGCCACCCCCACCGCCGCCATAGCCGCCACCATGGCTGCTGGGTGCGCTGTAGCCGCCACCGTGACCACCACTGGGGGCACTGTAGCTGCGACCTCCGCCACCACTGTAACTAGGCGCGCTGTGATAGCCTCCGCCGCTGGGTGGTGCTGAGTATCCACGACCGCCACCGTAGCTCGGTGGAGCGTAGCTGCCTCGGTTTCCGCCACCGTAACTTGGTGCCGGGCGAGAGCCGTTAGAATATCCGCCCGAAGAACGCGGTTGCACGATCGGCTGCCGCATATTGAGTGGTGGACGATCGGACGACGATTCGCCTCTGTAGCTACTTCTCGGAGGAACTGAGCTGCGCGATTCACTTGGGCTCGGCGCAGTACGGTTCCAATAGCTTCCACCGTTGCTGCGGCTAGGCGGCGACGCGCTACGCGAGGGCGGGGTGAAGGGTCTGTCCGCCCCGCGGTAAGACCCGCTATTGCTCGGAGACGACATGGGTGGCCGGTTTGCCGAAGCTGCCGCGGCGTACGGACGTCCCGCATTCTCCGGTCGCGTATTGCTGTTGCTCGGCGGAGTAAATGGCCGGAACCCTCCGCGCTTTCCGTTCTGCATCGAGAAAGAGGAACTCGGGCTCCTGGCAGCCTGCATATTGCCCGGGGCTGGGCGCGTATTGCTGTTGTTTGGCGGAGTGAATGGGCGGAATCCGCCACGATTCTGTCCCGCCGTGGACTGGTTGCCCTGGGTTCGAGTCATTGGCCGGTCAAATCCGCCCGCCGCAGATGGACGGTTAGCGGCCGCCGGACGGTTGCCAGCAGCCGGACGGTTGCCGCCAGCCGGACGGTTGGCCGCACTTCGCGTTGCCGGATTATTCATCTCTCGGGACGCAGGTGTGCCCGCACTGGGTTTTTGCATCGTGCCTCTCGCCGCAACTCCTGTACTCGCACCTACTCGTCCACCAGCCTGCAGCGGCGTAATGTGGTTCCGCTGCATGGCCTGCTGCAATCGGGCAGTTTGCCGTTCAAACGATGCCGGACGAGACGCAGCACGCCCGTTACCGAAGAAACGCTGTGCCGTGCCATGCACCGTGCCCGGCGCCGCTGGGCGCCCGCTGGCTGACAGGCTCGCACGCGATGGGACTACAGGCAGATTGCCCGTCATCAAGCGTGCGTTGTGCAATTGATTGCGGTTTGCTGCGACGGCTCGAATTCGACCTGCACCGAAGGCATTTGCCCCCACGGTCGACAGCGCGCGGCCAACATGAGGATCGTTGATTCGCGCCAGGTTCGAATATCGCAGACCGTTGTGCAGGGGTGCGATCCCGCCGTAGCGATTGATATTAGTTATATTGATGTTAGTGATATTCACCACTCCAAACCTGCCACCGTACCCACCCCACCAGGGGAAAAACGTATCGCATGGACCGATGGGCAACCAGCCGAAGCCGCCCCATCCGCCGTAGCCGTATCCGAATCCGACTCCAAAGCCACCTCCGAATCCAAAGAACGAGACATAGGCCGGCGCCCACAGTGGACGGTAGCCGAAGCCTACCGGTCCAGGCCACCATACCCACGAGGTGTCGTAATACATCCAGCGGCCATAGTGATAAGGCGCCCAGCCCCACGGCTCATAACCTACCCAGGTCCAGCCGTAGTCAGGCTCCCAAACCCAGTTGCCATCGCGATAAGGCGCCCAGTCCTCGGGCTCAGACGGTTCCCACACTGAACCGTAGTCCGGCACCTCTCTCCAGCGGCCGTGAGCATCAAGATCTTGCGCTCCAACGTAGTAATGATTGGTGTGGTTCCAAGATTCCGCACTCTGAATCATGTGGTCACGATCGCTGTTCCAGCGATCCCAATCGTCACTCTCGGGCGCGCCCGATATTTTGTACTGCGCATCCGTGGCCGTGCCGCGCACCGTAATCATGTCGCCCCTGCGGATTTCGGCGCTGCCCTGCTCTGTCGTGACTTGCGCGTCGCCGTTGCGGGCGATGATCACTGTGTCGCCGTCAGGTCGCACCTCAATGCGGAAGCTGCCATCCTGATGGGCGGGGTGGATTGAGACGTTCGGCGTGTCAATCTCAGGCTCGGCCTCGCTGTTCTTAAAAACGACGTACGTAGCGACACCCTGCCCTAGCTGCACCTGAATCTGATTTTTTGAAAGGCTGGTGATATTGGCTTGCGAGTTCGGTCCGAGACGCAACACATTGGCGTAGTCGAGTTGAAGTTCCATCCGAGCATTATCTGCGGTCGATACGCGGTCACCGGTCATCACGGGCGCGTTCAAAGTCGCCGCCGACCAGTCGCCGGAGTCGCCGCGCTGCGTCGACACATCTCCGCGGAGCATGCTGATGCGGGCAACGCCCTGATCCGTTTGCGTTGCGTTGGGTTGCGTAGCATCTTCGAGCGGTGCCGGTTGAGCGGACTCCTCGGGCTGTCCCATCTCCATCGGCGCGCTCGGTTGATCCGATGGTGCCGGACTTTCTTCCGTGGTTTGGGCGGCAGCGCCCATACTGAATGCACTGGTCAGCGCCAGGGCTATAACTGCGAACTTTGCTATAAATGCGTTTTTCATAACCCACCTCTCCATCACCCAAACCCAGCCCCGGCGGGGCAGGACTCCATTACACAAAGTGGTGGCAAGTGCCATGCCAAAGGTGAAGGATCCCCCCGTCACTCAACCCTTGTATTTTCAATGAGAAACGTCGATGGAACTGGAGGCTTATTGTTGAAATTAAGGATCTCTGGCTGCCCTCAACCAAGAGTGGTGGTTTTCAGCCACCCGGAGCACCCACAGCTGATGCACGGGTGAGGTTGGTAAACGATCCGCCAAAACTTAACAGCCCCGATAATCACTCGCGGCTGTGGATGAAATCTGGGTAGCAAACGCTGTCCTTCACTTCAACCATAGCGGGTTGCGCAGTGTGGTCAAGCAAGGGCAGGCTATGCTTCCTTCTCTCCCTCATCCGGAATCCCAATCTTTGACAACCGATAGCGCAACGCATTCCGCGACAGCCCCAGCAGTCGCGCGGCCTGACTCTTGTTTCCACTGGCACGACGCAAGGCTTCGTGAATCATCTCGTCCTCCCAGTGCTCGAGCGTCATGCCTTCAGGCAGGAAGTGATTTTCTGGGGTTCCGGCCCGGACAGGACGAGTATCAAGATGTATGTCCGCGGGCTCGATCACATCACCCTTGGCCAGCGCGCAGGCGCGCTCGATGATGTTTTGCAGTTCGCGCACGTTCCCCGGCCAGTGATAATTCACCAGAATTCGCACCGCCTCTGGCGCAATGCCTTTCACAGGCTTGCCTGAACCGCCGCAAAACCGTTCCATAAAAAGACCGGCTAGATCGGGAATATCTTCCTTGCGCTCGCGCAAGGGCGCAATGTCGATGGGCACAACGTTTAAGCGGTAGTAGAGGTCCTCGCGAAATGTTCCTTCCTCGAGCGCTGCCCGTAAATCGCGGTTGGTGGCAGCAATCAGACGTACATCCACTTTGACGGTTCGCGTGCCGCCCAAACGTTCAAACTCGCGCTCCTGCAAGACGCGAAGCAGTTTGACCTGTATGGCCGGTGGCACATCGCCAATTTCATCGAGGAACAAGGTTCCTTTGTCCGCCAGTTCAAATTTCCCCGGCTTGCTGGCGTTCGCTCCCGTGAATGCTCCTTTTTCGTAGCCAAACAGTTCGCTCTCGAGAAGATTCTCGGGAATGGCTGAGCTGTTTATCTTGGTGAATGGGCCGCGTGCTCTTCGCGACTTCTCATGAATCGCGCGTGCGATCAGGTCTTTGCCAACGCCGCTTTCGCCACCCAAGAGAACTGTTGAGTTCGTCGGTGCCACCCGTTCCACCGTAGCCAGCACTTCCTGCATCTTCGGGCTGCGCGCCACCACGTTAGGATGCGCATAGCGTTTGCCCAATGCCTCGCGAAGGGATCGATTCTCCTCGCGCAGCTTGTGAACATCCAGCTCCTTATGAATCACCATCCGCATCTCGGCCAGCGAAAACGGCTTGAGCACGTAATCGCTGGCTCCGGCCTTCATGGCTTCGACCGCCGTCTCCACAGTGCCGAAGGCCGTCATCACGATCACCGGCAGCACCGCATTCTGGTGCTTAACCGCCTGCAGGAAGTCCAGGCCATTCATACCTGGCAGCTTGAGGTCCGTTACCACAAGGTCGACGGAGTTTTCCCTCAGCAATTTCAATCCGGTCTCGGCATCTCCCGCGGACAGGGTGGAAAACCCCTCCTCCCCGAGGTTGAGCTCGAGCAGGCGCCGCATCTTGGCCTCATCTTCGACAATCAAAATTGCCGGCATTTTTCTTCTTCTTGATCAGCGCTGCAAATTCACGAAATCACTAACTCCGATAGGGATCTGGAATTGACGGTCTCAACAGCTAAAGGAAAGAACATCACAAAGCAAGCTCCTTGTAACTGCGTGTTATCCGGCGAATGGCCGCTTTCCACCTTAATCCAGCCCTGATGGCCGTCGATTATTTTTGAAACGATCGACAAGCCCAATCCCACCCCGGTCTTTTTTGTGGTGACAAATGGATTGAATATCTGTTCCCGCAAGTCCTCGGGAACGCCGGGGCCACTGTCGCATAAACGTACTTCGATCCCATCCCGGCCAAGGGACCGCGAGATTTCAGCGGCAACGCTCAACCTGCCGCCCCCGCTGCCCATGGCGTCGTAGGCGTTTTGAATAATGTTCACGAACGCCTGCTCGCATAAGCTCTCATCCAGCGGGACGGTTGGGAGGTCTTCCGGATAGTGTCTCTCTACAGCAACCGGCCCGCCCTTCCACATTGTAGCGACCAGTTGCAGCGACCGGTCGAGCACCGGAGTTATATCCTGCGGGGTTAATTCGGTGTGCAAAGGCCGCGCGAAATCGAGGAAGCGACTCACCAGCGCGCTCAAACGGTTCACTTCTGTTGAGATATAACCGGCGAGCTCGCTGGCCAGCGGATTCGATTCCTGCAACTTCTGGTTCAGCATCTCTGCCGATCCTTTAATCACGCCCAGAGGATTTCGAATTTCATGCGCCAGACCCGCAGAAAGCTGCCCCAGCGCCGCCAATCGTTCCGAACGTCGTGCCTCGGCCTGCGCCTGCTCCAGCTTGCGGTTGGTCTCTGCCAGCGCCTCCGCCAACTCCTGATAACGCTTAGTCTGACGCCGGTTTTCGACCACGAATCGGTTCACCAGCATTGCGGCAAGAAAGAAGAACAGAATGCGGATCGCCAGCAGTTCGTAGTTCTCGGCCCCAATTTCGAACTCCTGCCCTGCGGGATAGAGATAGGAACAGTACGCGGCCGAGGCCGCCGCCGTCCACAGCAACGTAGCCAAGGGGCTAAAATACTCCGCCGCCGTGACTATGGGCAGGTAGTAGATCGGATAGTAATAGCTGTTGATGGCGATTTCATTGGTGTGATCGATGAGGGCCGTGGCTAGGGCGATCTTCAGCAGAACAATATAGGCCGGACCGCGGCTGGACAGGCGCGCGATAAGCCAGCCCTCGCTCAGTTGGAGAATGCCGAAGGCAAGCAGGATGAGCTGCTTGTGGTACTCCTGAATCGGTGGCAGGATGGCCAGTCCGGCGAGCAACAGCAGCCACAGAAGATCTAGCCAGTTAAGTTTGGAATCCCTTCCGTCGCTCATCGCATCCACGCACAAAACAACTGCGCCGGGAGAGGACTGACGCTCCCGGCGCTGCTGTTTTCGTTTCTGTGTTTCGGTTCGCGCTCAAATGTCATGCGAACCTATCAAACCGCAGGTAACAGCTTCCCGTCAATGTTTCTCAGGCTGGGATGGCCTTTCCTGCCTCGGCGGCGGACTCTGCCTGGCCGGCGGCTGCGCTGGTCGCTGCTGTTGCCAATTACGAAACTTCGATTCGTCCTCCCGCTGTTGTTGCGGGCTCTTTTCCTGCACTGGTGGCGCCGGTCTCGCCAGCGGATGCGACCATCCCTGCGGAATCGGCCGCTCATTCCCGCGATTCTCGGGCTGAGGTTGCGGGTTTACCCTGTTCTGCGCCTGCGGGTTCTCGCGACTCGGCGGCGTAAAGGGACGGAAGCCCTCTTGCGACTGTGTGGGGCGAGCTGTCTGGTTGGGTTGATTAGGCCGCTGGGGCTGCACGCCAGGGCGCGCCGCGGGCTCGTTCAGGCGTCCTCCAGCTTGGGATTGCCGCACGGTGAACGATTGCGGCGGTGTCGCTGGTGCTCTGCGCGCCACCACCGGCCGACTCATGACCGCTGCCGGCGGTTTGACCGAAGCCGGTCGTCCCGGACCCAGCACACTGGCGCGTGACGGCTCAACGGCTACTCGATGCGTTACCGGCGCGGTTTCGATTTCTCGTTGCGGAACCTGCACGATGTTCTTCGCCACCGGCTTCGCATTCACGAAGGCCTCACGAGAAACGATGGTCACTCCACCATTCACGTGCTGGTTCACATACGTGACCCGGTTTAAGTTCGTTTGGTTGTTGACGACCATCGTGTCGTACACGTTCGTGACCTTGGTGAGGTTCACCCTGGTGTTGGTGATGTTCACATTGTTCACGTAGGTTCTGCTCACACGGTATCCCGGCACAAACACTTCTCCCGGAGCCAGTGGGAACCATGCCACGGCGCCGCCCCCAATACCGACTGAGAATTGGAAGCCCGCGCCACCGCCCACGAAAGCAACGAAGGCTGGCGCCCAAATCGGCCGCACCACAACTGGCCCAGGAACCCAGAACCACCCGCCCGTGACAAATGCCCAGCGACCATAGTGAAATGGAGCAAACCCCCAAGGCTCGTCTTCCACCCATGTCCATCCCCACGGCGCAATCCACACCCAGTGCCCGAAGCGATAGGGGGCCCATCCTACTTCCACTGCTCGCGGTCTCCAGCATGGGCCGTAGCCGGCCACATAGCTCCAATCGCCGTATTCGTCGAGGTCTTCATATCCTGTTGTCTCACGTGAGACATAGTTGGCAGAGTCGGCGCGGTCCTCGCGGTCGTCGCGATCAAAAGCCCAGCGGTCGAAGCTGTCAGCTTGAGGAATCTGCCCGAGGTCATAGTCCAGGTGATCGCTGCCAGTGAAGGTGGCGCTTTGGCCGGCCACCACGGTGTAAGTGAATCCCGCACCGGTCACTTCGCCGCGCCCCTGCCACACAGTGGTCACCGTCTGTTTGCCATCCTCGCTGACATCGATGCGATATTCGCCCGGCTGCAGCAGCGCCAATGACAAATTCGGCGTGTCGATCTCGTACGTGTCTTCGTCGTCCACATGCCGCACGCGCATGATCAACGATCCTTGTGCCAGCCGGATCTGTGTGGTGCGATCCGTTATCTCCAGAAATGTGATCCCGGTCTTGGGTCCGAGACGGATAGCGGTCGAGCCAATGTGCGCCTCAGCGCGCGAATTCTCATCAGCCCACAGATTGTCGCTAGTGACCATGGGACGGTTGGGCACCGCTGTCACCCAATCGTTTTCGCCGCCCGGCTGAAACGATACCGATCCTTGCGAATGATTTAGGCGGGCCACGCGGCCCGGAGGATCTTGGTCATTCTGATCCTGACCTTGGCCCTGGACTTGGCTCTGATCTTGAGCCGGCTGCGCCTGATCTTGGGCGGGTTGATTCGGATCCTGATTCTGATCTTGATCTTGCGCCCTAGCCTTCGCGGGCGCTCGCAGCATGAAAGCAAAGATTGCTAGAACTATCGTCCAGGCCAACCACTGCTTGCGTGTTTTCATAGTTGTCCCTCGACGAATGCGCCTTTGGGCCGACAATTGTGCAGCCACACCGGGGTAAACCCTGTAAGCCCGGTTTAGTTTCCTGGGAAGATGAAGTGGTTCTCGTTGCTGGGCTCACAGCGACAATCCGATGTCACCATTACGAACAAATCGACGTGGGCGCCGGGTTGGGTTGTTGTCTTTCGCTGAACTCACAATCAGTAGGAATCTTTCAGCACTAATTTTTCAGCTTCGGACGCTGGCACGCATCCACGATCTTGCTGGGATCGATCGCGGCGTCGTCTAACTGCTCCTCCATGACCTTGCCATCCTTGCCGATCAGAAAATTCACTCGCCGGGCGGCTTTGTACTGGTCGAAGTAAACCCCATACTTACGGGTCGTTTCGCCACCCCAATCACTGAGCAAAGGAAACGTAACTCCGATTTGGTCGGCGAACGCTTTATTGGCGAACGGGCTATCCATGCTCACACCCAGGACCTGGGTGTCGGCTGCTTCCAGCTTTTGCAAATTCTGCTGGAAGTTTTTCATTTGCTCCGTTCAACCCCCGGTAAAGGCAAAAACATAAAATGCCAGCACGACATTCTTCTTGCCGCGATACTGGCTCAATGTCACATCCTTCAGATCCTTGCCATCGAAATATTGCAGCTTCAAGTCAGGCGCCACATCGCCCACTTTCGGCATGTTCGCCGGGGGCGCAGGTTTCTTGCTCTGAGCCAGCAGCGGAACCGCGCTCGTTACCGCCATCACACCGGCCAATATCGACACCGCAAAGACATTGGAATTTCTCTTTCGCATTGCACTCCTCCTCCACTGAAGAACACCCAGCTTACTCCACCCGAAAACGAGAGTAAACACCTCGACGTGCTTTGACGTTGCCTAAACTGGCCCTTAACCGTTAGATTCTGCGAGGGAACTCGAAACTGTGCTAAAGGGTCTCAGCACGCTCAATGACATCTTCTTCACGGTCGTCGACCGTGACGAACCACGACTCGTGCTGTACCGGAAAAATGACTCGTGGACCGCACTCTCGTCAGGAGATTTCTACCGTAACGTGATATCCGTTGCTGGTGCTCTCACGAATTGGGGCATCCGCAAAGGGGACCGCGTGGCCATCCTCAGCGAGAACCGGCCTGAGTGGGCGATGGCCGACTTCGCAACTCTTCTTCTCGGCGCGGTTACAGTTCCGATCTATTCGACGCTGACAGCGGAGCAAACTGCCTACGTCCTGCGCGATTCCGTCGCTCGCGTGATCTTTGTCTCCACGAAACCGCAACTTGATAAAGTGCTCGCTGTTCGGGACCGGGTGCCAGTCGAGCGAATTGTCGTTATGGATGACATTGAGGCTGCCGGCGCCGTGGCTTGGGACCGCCTTGACCCGCCGCCTCTGACCGGGCGCAGCGTCCAATTCGAAGAAACAGCCCGCGCCATCCAGCCCGACGATCTGGCAACTGTCATCTACACCTCAGGCACCACCGGCATCGCTAAAGGCGTCATGCTCACGCATGGCAACATGGCCACAAATATTGCCTGTTCGCTCGAAGGTTTCGACATCGGGCCCGGCCAAAGCAGCATATCGTTTTTGCCCCTATCGCACGTTACCGCGCGCCACGTGGATTTTGCCATGCTCTATCACGGCGTGACGCTGGCTTACTGCTCGTTCCTCGAGATGCTTCCACAAGCCTTGCTCGAGCTGCGCCCCACTTTCTTCGTCGCCGTGCCGCGGGTGTACGAAAAAATCTACGCCCAGACGCAGCAGAAAGCGAAAGGGTTTCCTAAACACGCGGTTTACTCCTGGGCGGTGGGCATAGGCCGCGCCCACAAACCTGAGATCCTGGCTGGCCGGAAACCTGCGTCCCTGAGCTGGCGGTTGGCGAACAAACTGGTTTTCTCCAAAATCCGGCTGGGCCTCGGAGACCGCGTCGAAACTTTTGTCTCCGGCGGCGCACCTCTCGGTCGCGAACTGGCCGAGTGGTATGCCACCGTCGGCATTCGCATTCATGAAGGCTACGGCCTTACCGAGACTTCGCCTGTTATTGCCGTCAACACGCCCATCAATCACAGGATTGGAACAGTGGGCAAAACCTTGCCTAATCTCGAAGTCCGCATAGCTGAAGATGGCGAAATTCTGGTGCGAGGCCCATCGGTATTCAAGGGCTACTGGAACCGACCGGAGGAAACTCAGAACGCTTTCGTGGAGGGCTGGTTCAAGACCGGCGACATTGGGAACATCGACGCAGACGGATATCTCTCGGTCACCGACCGCAAGAAAGATCTCATCAAGACCTCGGGCGGGAAATTCATCGCGCCTCAGCCCATCGAGAATTCGCTCAAGCTCAACCCCTTGGTCGGGACGGCCGCGATCGTCGGTGACAAGCGCAAGTTCGCTGTTGTCATCCTCTCGCCCAACTTTCCTCAGCTAGAGGATTGGGCGCGCACCAACCATATTCCCTTTGCTTCCCGCGCTGAACTTGTTGCCCACCAGAAAGTCCAGGCTCTCTATGAGCAGGTCGTCGATGGGGTGAATCAAAACTTGGCACGCTTCGAGAAGCTAAAACGAGTCATGCTGGTCGCCGACGAATTCTCAGCCGACAACGGAGCCCTCACCCCCACCTTGAAGCTGCGCCGCCGAGTCATCGAAGACCGCTATCGCCAGCAAATTGACGAGCTCTACGCACAGGCGGAGTCCACCTCGATTTCCTGATTCCAACGGGCACAACCCAGTCCCCTCTCCTCAGCTCTGTGACGTCCCGTGTCTCCGCGTCCTCTGCGGCCGTTCTCAGCGTTCTCTGCGATAAAAGGTTCAGGTCCCGTTCGGCCCGGCTGCAAAAATGGTGAACGGCGTCTGTACCTCTCTGTTTCTGTCTCCCCTTTCATTACAATAGAAACATGTCCGACTCCCTGATCATCGCTGGCCGCCCTTTCCGCTCCCGCCTCATCGTAGGGACCGGTAAATACAAATCCTTCCAGGAGACTGCGCGCGCTCTTGAAGCCAGCGGCGCGGAAATGGTCACGGTCGCAGTGCGCCGCGTGAATCTCGATCGCGACAAAGAATCGCTGCTTGACTACATCGATCCGAAGAAATATTTTTTGCTCCCCAACACAGCCGGTTGCTACACCGCCGACGAAGCTATCCGCGCCGCGCGTCTCGGCCGCGAGGTGGGTCTATCGGACTGGGTAAAACTGGAGGTCATTGGCGACCAGGCGACGCTCTATCCAGACGTTCAAGCAACCCTTGAAGCCACCCGGGTTCTCGTAAAGGAGGGCTTTACTGTTCTCCCCTATACTTCTGATGATGTGGTTTTTGCAAAGCGCCTGGTAGATGCAGGGGCGGCAGCGGTTATGCCCCTGGGCGCCCCTATCGGCAGCGGCATGGGCATTCAGAACCAGGCTCACATCCGCATCCTGCGCGAGATGATCACCGGCGCCGCGCTCATCGTGGACGCCGGTGTCGGCACCGCTTCCGATGCCGCCATCGCCATGGAACTGGGAGCCGATGCCGTGCTGATGAACACCGGCATCGCCAATGCACAAGACCCGGTTGTGATGGCTGAGGCCATGCATCACGCCGTGTTAGCCGGACGGCAGGCGTATCTAGCCGGCCGCATGCCGAGAAAGCTGTACGCCACCGCCAGCTCGCCGCTCGAAGGCGTCGTACGCTAGTCTACGCCTGCGGTGAGGGTGCTCTCGACCGCGTGATCTTTCCCTCGAGACGTTGCTTCGAAGGTCTCGCCGGCCACACACTCGCACAATTACAATTAAAAAAGGCGGCCAATAGTTAGTTAGGCCGCCCTTCGAATTGATATCTCTAACTCAGAGCATCTTCGCACTCTCGACGTGGATGCTATCGGCCTCCACATGCCCAGTCACAGCCACATGATGGCCCTCATGTCCCTTCAGCGCCTCGGGATTCTTGACCATCAATACTTTTTGATCAGCGTCTGTCACCACGACCATGTCGGCGCCCGCAGCCAGACACTTCTTGGTGCAGGCTTCAGCCTTGGCATTCGCCCCCTTGGCGCCGCATTTCGAGTCGCTAACCCAGCCATTCACGGTGGTCGACTTATCCATATCATCAAACGCCAGGGCCGTCATGGCGAATACGAGGCACATCGCTAAACACAGCAGCAGTACTTTTCTCATGGCCGATTTCTCCTTTTGAAAGTTTAGGCGGCGGCAAGCCGCGGGTTGATAACCGATATCATCCTCATCCTTGCCTCCCGGCCGGCAGCAGCCTGACCGGGCACTCAGGAATCACGAATCCCTGACTGACTGGAAGTGAGGTGTCCGGACTATACCACAACGAAATGGACACGATGTATCGCAGTTGTAAAATTTCAGCTCGAAGTTCTTCTTTGAGATGGCAACCGCAGACAACTATTTCTTCGCAGAGTGATTGGCGGGCGGCGCGGGATTTTGGGCAACCGGGTTGACGTATACATACTCTCCGGGGCGCGCGTAGTGCAGTTGCTCACGCGCTTCTTTCTCAATGGCACTTTGGTCGCTCTTCAGCGCCTGGATCCGTTGCCCATATCTGCCGTTTTCCTGCTGCAGTTGCTCGATTTGTTTTTCCAGCTCCTTGTGTTCCGCCCGCTTCTGACGGTACACAACCATCCCGTTCGCGCCAAACGTGATGTGGACAAATAGCCAGAACGTCAGCGCAAACACCGCCGCAGTGGCGACGCGCCTTCGCAAGGCATAGATCCGCAACCCCGTCGGCCGGGCCCACTCGATCCACGAGGCCACAAGCGCCTCCGCGTGGGGAGCCCTCTCGGCCATCGCGCGCAGGCCGTCTTCCGGCCGTGGGAAACTCCGCATCTTGGCCAAATTGTTTACTCGAAAATCCATTGTTTCGCTGCCGCGCTCAATCTTTCGAGCCCCTGCTCATCCCGGGCCTCGGAATAGACCCGCACCACCGGTTCGGTTCCCGAGAGCCGGTAACATACCCATGAACCGTCGTCTAAAACCAGCTTCAGCCCGTCGGTTCGCACCACCTCTGTCACATTGCGGCCGGAGAATTCCGGCGGATCCGACCTCAACTTCTTAGTGAACTTGTCTTTCACCTCGGGCGTCAAGCGGAAGTTCTCGCGCCGGGGATAAAAGGAACCAACTTTGACAAATAGCTCCTTCAG